>Ga0308411_10000123_pt1 | contig 44205 bp, 33 predicted proteins | sample HotsprottomLayer_2_FD_203530 | JGI IMG/M metagenome (GOLD analysis project Ga0308411, IMG submission 203530) | Hot spring phototrophic mat microbial communities from Octopus Spring, Yellowstone National Park, Wyoming, United States -... | ecosystem: Environmental > Aquatic > Thermal springs >... | reverse complement strand
GAGTTGGCAAGGTTGCGCTGGTCGTCGGCATTGAGTTGAATGAGGTGTCGCCCTGCTGAAAACTGCACGAACGCATCACTGTAAGGCTTACCATCAATCAGCCATGAAAAGCGAAGCGTATCGCCATCTGCATCTTGAAGCGGTTTCGGCACAAGCGCAAGACGTTCATTCTCGTAAATCGGCGAGGGCAACACAATTTCAGGCTTGGGTGCAGAGTTGGCGAACACATTGAATGATTGCGTTACTGACTGCGTGCGCGTGGGCGAATCATCAGTAATCGTAACCTCAATCCGATGAAAGCCGGGCTTATCAAACACATGCGCTACTTTCGGCGTGGTGCCAATCGGTTTGCCATCGGCTTTCCATTCGTATTTGACAACAATGCCATCAGGGTCAAATGATTGAGACGCATCAAGCAAGAATCGCTCACCAAGTGCAACGGCTTGCGGAACAGAAGTCACCAAAACTGGCGGCGCATTGACACGCACAAACTTTGTCGCACTGGCTTGATTGCACGCGGTTTTTGCATCGGTTGTAACCGTGAGCGTCACAGGATAAACGCCCGGTCTTGAGAAGATGTGCGTTACTTTTGCACCGGTGCGTTCCACTTCAAGACTATCGCCTTGTTTCAGCGTATCGCCTTGAATGTGCCAGCGGTAAGCCGTGATGTTATCGCTTGAAGTGGAAACTGTGCCGTCAAAGAGCATGGTATCGCCAACTGCAACCCACGCTTGATGCGAAAACTCCGCAATTGGACCGGCCACGACGCGCACCGTTGCGATTGCTTGGCTCACATTGCTACACTTGCCGCGCTTTGCAGTGCCTTCGGTGCCAACCACCGTCAGCGCAACACTATACACGCCCGGCTTTGAGTAACTGTGTTGAACGGTTCGTCCTAATGCGGTCTCGCCATCGCCAAAGTCCCACGCAAAAGAGCCAATCGCGCCAACAGGATTCACACTACGGCTTCCATCAAAAGTAATCATGGCTTGAACGCAAACGGTTGTATCGGTGAAAGAAGGAATTGCAAGCGGCGAGCCGCCAATAAGCACAGGAATAATCGCAATGGTTGGGGCTTGCGCAAAGCCGTCATCAAGTTTAAGCACCACACTGTATTGACCGGGCTTGGTGTAAGTGTGTGCAGGGTCAGTTTCGGTTGAAGTTTTGCCATCGCCGAAATCCCAGAAGAATTTGAGCGCATCGCCATCGGGGTCGTAACTGCGTGAGCCGTTGAAGAGAATCGTTTGACCTGTGCAGGCTTCAACGAGTGAATCAACCACAGCAACAGGCGGGCGATTGATAAGCACTTTAATTGTCTCGCGCACAAGACTGTTCTTCAAGCCTTGTCCGTCATCAACCGTGAGCGTGATGAAATGCACGCCATCGCTGGGTGCATCCCAAAACAACGTTGCGCCATTTTGTTTGTGTCCGTCGGGGAAAAGCCACTCAAACGATAGTGCCTGTTTATCCACATCGTAACTCTTTGAGGCATCAAGCAAAATGCGGCGCGTGTTTGAACGAATCGAAGTTTCCGTTACAATGATGGGCGAACTGTTGATAAGCACTTCACCTTGAACAGATTGCCTGCTGTTCTCGAAGCCTTGTCCGTCATCGACCGTGAGCGTAAAAGGCTTCACGCCAACGGTTGCAAATTGCTTTTTGACCACTGCGCCAGTTGCCTTTGAGCCATCTGCAAATTGCCAAAGGAATTGTTTGATTTTGCCATCTTTATCAAACGAACTCGAAGCATCGAATGTGATGAGTTGATTAGGCGCAACAACCGACTTGGATAGCACATACTTTGGCACAGGCGCATAATTGAGGCGAATTTTTTTTGAAGTCATGCTGCGCGCTTCTTCAAAGCCAGAATCATCTTGCACAAGCAGGCTAATCGTGTGTTCGCCGGATTCACTGATGATGAGTGTGGCAGTATCACCTTCGGCAACCTCTTTGCCATCTACAAACCATTTGTAGAGTGCGATTTTTCCGTCAGGTGCAAAGCTCTTTCGGGCATCAACGTAAATGGGCTTGTTAGGTTCAGCAACCGCAGGCGCATCAAATCGAGCTGTCGGATAGCGGAACAGCCGAAACTCGTGTGTGGTTTTCTGAACGCTGTTGGATTGCCCACGACCGTCATCAACCGTAAGCGTGATGATGTAGCGTCCGCTCTTTTGGAATGTGTGCGTAACTTCAATGCCTTCAGCAGTGCGACCGTCGCCAAAATCCCATCGATACCGCAAGTTTGCATCGTCGCCATCAGTTGTCGAACGCGCTGAAAACGTTTGCCTTGCAACGGTTGATTTAGAGACCGCATCAATTTTGGGAACAGGCGGAAAGTTGATGTGAATCTCTTGCGTGAGCGATTGAACCGAGTTAGAGACGCCGTGTCCGTCATCGACCGTGAGCGTAACGGTGTAGTCGCCCGGCTGTGCGAATTGAATCGTAACATCGCGCTCATCATAGGCTTGACCGTCTGAAATTGCCCATGAATACGAGAGATTTCGGTCGTCAGGGTCGCTTGAGGCGGCGGCAGAAAGGCGAATGTTATCGCCCGGTGCGGCAAGTTTCGGAAGCGTAAAACGCGGCACAGGCGGCGCATTGACACGATAAGTGGCTGATGTCTGATACGATGAATTCGTAACGCCGGAGAAATCCTTCACACGAAGCGAAACTCCATAGTTGCCGTGTTGATTGTGCAGAATCTCAACTGATTCTTTCGTTGCATCACTCACAATACCTTTTCCGCTCCATTCGTAGCGAAGCGAATCGCCGTCGCTATCTTGCACATTCTTGGCTTTGAATTCCACCGGCTCTTCGACTGCAAATTCAGGCACATAATCAATTTCTGCGTAGGGTTGCGAATTGACTCTAATGACAAGGCTATCGGTTGCGGAAACGCACGGCGAGTTTGTGGCATTGTCGGTCACGCGCAGGGCAATCGCATATCGATTGGGCGTTGGGCTTGAAAAGCGAAATGTTGGCTGTGTGCTACGAATCGTGCCATCAACAAACCATTCGTAACGCAGTCTATCGCCGTCAGGGTCAAAAGAATTTTCAGCAGTAAGTGTAGCGGACTCGTTTGGTGCAAGAATCAAGCGCTCGGCACTGATTTTGGCGACAGGTGTTGCATTAACACGAACCGTGAACGGCTTCACCCACACTTTTGGAAAAAACTTGCCTTGTGTAGGAATCCAGAGTTCGGCGTTGTAAGTGCCCGGTTTTCCGAAGGCGATTAAAGCCGTGTCGCCTGTTGCACGTTTTTCGCGTTCAGGCAGTTTGGCAATCCAAGTCAGCGGTCGAGCGGAAGTGTGTGCAAAGCGTGCTTCGCTAAGTGTGAAACGCACTTCATCGCAGGCATTGCCCGGCAGTTGCAGAATAGAAACTTTTGGCGGTGACTGAATTGCAGACACATTAACTCGCAAATCCCATAACACAGGTGATTTCGTGCCTAACACTGTGAAGAAATTGTATTGCCCCGAGCGCGAAATTGAAAGTCCCCAGTGATTCGTTTCGCCTGAAACGGTGGGCTTCCACAGCGAAGTAGGGTTCGTGAGTGGTAGAGTGTTTCCGAAATCATCTTTCAGCACAACGATGGCGTTTTCTTTGCCTTCGGTAGAAAGGTCAGGCGGTGGCATATCGTCAAAGTAAGGCTTCAGTTGAACTTCATAATTTGCAGGAAGGCTAATTATGCCAATCGATAAATCAATGCCAATCAAATCCCACGCCTCACTTTGCCGTGAAGGTTCGCTAAGGTCGGTTGCCGCAAGTTTGAACGCATTGACATCGTTGCCGTCAGAAGCACTGACACGCACAATGTAGCCAAGCGAATCGGGTTCAACTTGTGCAAAAAGTGTCCAGCGATTGTGGTACTGCTCTTCATTCAAAACAGAAAGCGAAGCAAGCGGTGTTGCGCTTTCTTTGGGCTTAGGTATCAGTTGCCTATCAGACAGCGTGTAAAGGTCAGAGAAACGGAAAAGTTCAAACGAAGTTTTCGTGTCGATTTTTCCATAAATCACATCGTGCGTTTTGGGTGCAATGGAGGCATCGTAAATGCGGATGGCAGCCGAGCGCGCACCGCTGTGAGGCTTTATCCAGTAATCAGAATAGTCAAGAATTGCGCCACTGATTGGGGCAGCAGATTTACCTGCCACACGGAGCAAAAACTCTTGTGCTTGAATAGTAGGAGAAATTGTGCCAAGCCAAAGGGTGAATAGGAGAAAATGAAGTAACCGCAAGTGCTTCATTTGAATTTGACAAAGTAAGTTCGGATTGTTTTTTGTCGTTTCGTGTCAGGTGCTTCGAACGAAACGGTTAAGGTTTGATTGGCAAGCGGTTCAACAGCGATTGCCCAATTGCCTTTGGCATCTGCCGTTGCCGTGTAGATTTTCTCTCCGTGTGTCAAAGATAGCAATAAGTTCGGATAGGCTGTACCATAGACCTGAATCGGCAGACCGTTTGAAATGAGCGTGTCGCCCACAACAGCACAGTTCCATTTCATTTGCATCAGTTGTTCTTGGCGAATGGGGACAAGACGAAGCACAAGAGTTCGGCGATTTTTTGCGGCATCAAATGCAGAAAGCGAGATAAATTTTTCCGACCAGTTCTCTAACGAGACTGAAAATTGGAAGGTGCCGTTTGGCGCAACTTCAATCGGCGCGCCATCTTTGAGCAGTGTGGCGTTTGGTTCAGTTTCGCCTTGAATGTCAAGTTGCGAGAGCGTGATGTAGCGCGTGAGCGTGTCGCCTTTTTGAATAGGGAAATCTTGAACAAAAATGAAGGGCGGTTCGGTATCGGAACTGCGGAGAATGCGATAAGTTGGGCTATCAGCACCGCGCAAACCAAGTTTGTCAAACGCTTGAAGCCGAACAAATCGCGTTTCATTAGGCAGATTTTTCAGCAAAAATGAAGTTGCTGACGTGGAGTAGGTTTGCACATTTTGGCTGAAATTGCGCTCGGAACTGACTTCGATTTGATACTTGGTTGTATTTGCAACGGGGTTCCATCGCAAGAGAAGCTCACTACGAAAAATGACCGTATCAAGGGCATTCCATTGCAGGCGTGGGGCGGGCAAAAGTTCAACGGGCGGCATTGGCTCTTTGCCTTTCAAGACCACCGTGCCTTGATTTTTCTTCAAGGTAACAGCCATTTTCCCTGCTTTGACTTCCATCGTGCCCTCATAGTTTGCGATCCTTGTTGCGCTCACTTCATTGACACTTGCCCAGAACTTACTTGACCGAATAATTGCTTCTGCTTTACCAGCGCTCAACTTGAACGAACCTGATTCTTGGGCTTGCTGTGAAAGTTGAGACAAGAGACTCCCTTTGATTAAGGTGATATTGGCTTGTGCGGTGCGCTCGAGTTTATCAATGCGTGAGGTGCGCACAGCGGCAGTGGTGTTGGGATTAATCAGGATTTGGCTACCGTCAATGAAGGCAAGTGCGGCGGTGCTATTTGTGCCTGTGCGAACGCCGTCAGATTCCGCAAAGAGGTCGCCGATTTGAGCTTGTTGCCACGAGCCGAGCAAACCTTTTCGCTTATCGACCTGACCCGTTTTCGTTCTCAATTTGGCTTCAACGGCTTCGGTGCGCCGTGCCTCAACAAGTTTGGAAAGCGTTTGAAGCGAAAGTAAAAATGATTCGCCTTCTTGCAGGGCTTTGGCAATTTCGCCATTGGCGACGGCTTGGTCGTGAGCGTGAAGGGCGGTGCTGGTTTTCAAAAATTCCTCTTCGGCTAAAATTGGTGCGCCACGTTTGACCAATCGGCTTAATGTGCTTCGCTCGCGATTGACTTTTTCTCTCAGTGTTGAAAAAGTGCGAAGATTTTTTTGTGCAGTTGCCGAAAGCAGGAATTCATTCGTGCTGGTGCGCCGCTCTGCCGAAGCCACAACAATCTGCCACGCTGTTGAATCGCCCACAAGACGCTGTGTCACTTGCATCAACTCGCCTGCCTTGAACACGTAACCACTGCTACGCTGCTGCGCAAGAAACGCATTTGGCATAAAGCAAAGGAGAAACAACAGCAGTCGTACTCGCCTCATGTGATTTCCGAGTTAAGTTCAACAGATGCAGGCACTTTGATAGGCAGTGTTATCGTAAAGCGACAGCCAATCTGCGGATTGGATTCAAGCGAGATTGTTCCGCCATGCCGTGTTACAATTTCTTTCACGTAGGCTAACCCCAACCCTGTGCCAATTTCCTTTGATTTCGTATTTGGCACACGATAAAACTTCGTGAAGAGTTTGGATTGCGCTTCGGGCGGAATGCCGTAGCCGTAGTCGGTGATGGAAAATACTGCATTGTCGGAATCTGCATGCAGTTCCATTTCAATCGTGCGATTTTCGCCACCGTATTTGATGGCGTTAGTCATGAGGTTTTGAATCGCTTCCATCATCAAGTCTTCGGAAGCGTAAATCGTGGGGAAGGGTTCGCTACATTTGAGCGAAAAATTAACCGACTTCTTTTTGGCTTGGGCTTGAAGCGAATCCATCAAATAGCGCACGATGTTGGGCAAATCAACAGGCTGTCGCACAATTTCCTGTCGCCCCGATTCCAAGCGCATCACATCTAAAAAACGATTGACGAGTTTGAGCAAGCGGTGTCCGCCCTCGTGAATCAAAGTGATAAATTCTTTGCGCTGTGCTTCATCGAACTCCATTGGTTGCAAGAGCAAGTCGGAAAAGCCAATCACACTATTGAGCGGCGAGCGAAGTTCATGAACAATAATGTTCATCGTTTCGGCTTTGATTTTTTCAAGTTCGCGCTCTTGCGTAAGGTCGTGCAAGATAATGAACGAGCCCATCAGCACTTTGTCCGATGTGTAGAGCGCAATTGTTTGTGCGCGATAGGCTTGAGTGGTTTCGCCGAAGGCAATTTCAAGTTCGCTTTGGTAGCGTTCCATTTCAAAAGTCGCAACGCTTTCAGTGGATTTACTTTTCTTCAAAACTTTAACGCTCTGATGTTGGAAAAAATCATCGCGCGTTGGGGCTTTCTGAAAACCAAGTTCTTGGCATAGTTCAGCGAAGCGTTTGTTTTGGAATGTGAATCGGTCATCGCTACCAGCAATGCCGATGAGGTCTTCGCTGTAAGTCATTAAGAGTTTATTCTTCCACTCCTCGAAGATGATTTTTTCCACATTGAGCCGTTGATAGCGGTCGAGCGTTTGGCGCATGGCGTCAATCGTTTGGGAAAGCACACGCAGTTCAGGAAGCGTCGATGGCGGAACGGGCTTTGAGAAATCAAGCGACTGCATGGGCTTGACAGACTCAACAAGTGTTTGAACAGGCTTCGTTACTTGTGCCGATGCAACCCAACCCACAACAAATGTAACTACCAGCACCAAGCCAATAAACGAGAGCGAAAACAGCATGAGGCGATGAGCAGGCTCTAAAATCACTTCCTGCGGAATGAGCGTTAGGAAGTGAAGTCCAACGGTTTGAAACGGCGATGCAATCATCAAGTATGCTTTTCTCTCTTGCGTGATAAGGCGCGATTCTGACAGCGATGAGAGAGGCAGTTCTGAAACAGGCTTGAAATTTGGTGTTGAAGCCAAAAGCAAAGGTGCAGGGGTTTGGTTCAGAAACAGTGCAAGTTGTGTTTCTTCGCTTAGCGGCAGTGAAAGCAAAGTGCGCAGGAGCTGGCTGGCGTCGAAAATGCAAGTAAGAAGATAAGGCTGTGCCATGAGCGATGTTTGCGAGTGCACAGCACAAATGACTTCGGCAGAGTCGATGCGGTGGAACGCCACAGACAGTGATGAATCCATACGCAAGGCTTGCCAAGCGCTTTCAGCAATTGGATAGTTGCGATTAGGGTAGTTGCTGTTTTGCGCTTCGAGTTCATCACCTGTTTGAAGAGAAATCACGGAAATGCGGATAAGGTCAGGGTGCGTGCCGATTTGGTCTCGGAGTGCTGATTCAAATTGTGTAGGGCGAGTCGAGAATGTCGTTGCAAGATACTTTGCAATGCCAAACCAGTTACTGAATTCATGGTCAGCCGATTGGATGGCATAGTGTAGTTGTTCGCTCACGATGGTTGTGCGCTCGGCAAGCAAGGCTTGGTCGTATTGCGGACGCACAAATACATAAACCACTGCAAGCGACACAGCAAGCAAAAGCGAAGAAAGCAAAAAAAACCTTGTGCGAAGCGAAAGGCGCGAAAACATGTTCACCGGATTGTGTTTGGTGTGTTGAAGCGACTCAGCACATCAGCTTGCTACACAAAAATAGCAAGAAGATTTTGCTTGCAAGAAGAGATGCCATCTCTAAGTTGTTGGCACAGCATGCTTTTTGCGCTCCAGCAATCGGCGAAGAAGTTCTACACATACCTCGCCGTCTAAACTTAGTGGGTCAAATGACAGGTCGCCACTGTACTTGATGTATTCGGGGAAAAAGTCCCGTGAAGTAGGAAAAAATGCAAGCGACATATTCCAGCCTTCAAACTCGCGCTTGCTTACGCGTGAGAAGTAGATGAGATTGACGTTCTTGTGTCGCTTATCTTGCAGAATGGTGTCAAAGAGCTTATTGACTGGGCGAATGCCCCCTTCAAGCACTTGTAAAAATTTGCCTTCGCAGTAAAGCAAACCTCCTGAAATCAGAAGCGAGGCGTTTTTGATACTGGCTTTCTCTGCAATGGACTTGACATCCTGAATGGTAAGATTTTCCGCCGCTTCGCTGTAATAGACTAAACGATAAAGTTGCATGGTGTTAGAGTTAGAGTTAAGCAATGTTTAACGCTAATGTGCAATGTCAAGTTTCTCGCTGCGCTCCCGCTCGAGTTCGTCTGCTGAACGCTTATGACTTTGTAGAGATGACGGTTGTTTCTGCGCGCAGTTGCTGTGCTTTCTATGTTTGAGGGCAATTTTTACGGGGAACTTGTGTTACGGCTCAACAGGGCGATGCAGTTACTTAATCTCTGCAAGGTCAGTTACGCTGATGTCGTCGTTGATGATGCTCATTCCTACGGCATCTGGTCCGAGGTATCGGGCTAAGGTTGGGTTCATGGTGCCAATTACTGAGCCCATTCCCATGCTTGCCAGTTCTGTGCGCATCTGCATTACTGCGTTGATGTCATTTAATTTGTTGGGGTCACCGCCGAAGACAAATCCCACTTTCTCGTAGGAGCGTTTTTCTTGCAACTGTGTGAGCAGTCGCTTGCTGGCTTCAGCGATAGCGGAGTCGTAGCCTTTTACTTTTTCCAGCAATTTGAACTGCCCTTTGTGAATCATGGCAATAGGTTTTGTGTCTGTAAAGGTCGCAATGCCAGCTTCAAGGAAGGAGACTTTGGTAATTTCTTTTGCCATGCGCAAGTAGGCAGGCTCGCTCGGTATGGCATAGAAAAAAATCTGTTCTGCTAATTTTTCCAGTGCATTTGAAAGTCCGCGAAATGAGACTTGCCGTGAAATCATCTCAGCGGCACGCAGCACGATAAGTCCTGTTCCAACAGAGGTTGACTGTGAATCAATTACAGAAACCTGAAACGGTATGCCTATATTTTTTTGGCTGCGCATTTTCTTTATGCTGTCTTTTGCTTGTAAGGCGGCTGCCCGTGCATTTTTGACGGTGTCGCTCAGCCGACTCGACTCATGGATAGAGAGCACGGCATCGACTTCCAAGCAGATTTTTTTATAGGCTTGTACAAACTCATCGACGGTTGGCGACTCAAACCTTGCTTGCTCTTTCCCGTCAAGTAGTTGCTTGTAGTATTCACTGCGGTCGAAGTCATATCGGTTGTCGTAGCTAACTTTGCCTTGCGTAATCACGCGCAAGGGAACTTCGCGAATGTTGTGTTGGAAGATAAGGTCTTGAGGTAAATCACATGTAGAATCTGTAACGATTGCAATTCTCATAACATAAATTTCTTGATTTCCACTGGCTTATTTAGTCTGTTTGAGTAGGTTTTATCTCTTTGTGCAGGTGATAACCACTATGAGGCGGCTAACACTTTAAGAGCCTTTTTACGGTGCTGCGCAGTTCTGTGGCATCGATAGGCTTCAGTATGAAAGCAGCTGCTCCTACTTCCAACACATTTTTGATTAGGGCTGCATCACTCATTGAGCTCATGACGACAATTGGTGGCAGGGTTACTCTTCCTAATACCGCTCGCATAAAATCACCGCCACTCCCTCCTGGCATCATGATATCAAGCAGAATGAGGTCATAGTGGTGTTTCTGAATCTCGTTTAGTGCCTCGTTGCCGTTGTAGGCATCGTGAATTTGTATATCGTATTCTTTAAGGGCAGCCTTGATGAAAAAATGAAAGTCTTCCTCATCATCGGCGATAAGAATCTTGCGCATACTTTATGCATGACAAGTTGAATACTTTCTTGTACCGGCTCATGGTGTTGAGTTGTTGTCCGTTACGATATTACCGGTCACAAAGCTAATATTGAGGAACTTCGAGCGTTTTGCTGCCTCTAAGGCTTCTAATCCTGTTAAGCCCGCAAATTGGATTTGCTTCAACTTGCCCTCTTCGTAATACATTACGCCTGTATTTTTGCCATCATCCAAGAGTAGCTTGCCAGTGGATTTCATCATGGTCATCTCTCCCATGTAGCTTGAGAGCGGTCTCTGCACAATTGGGTTGCCAGTCTCATCGAGATGTAAAATTCCATAGACGGTTTTGCGAATGCGAGCTGGTTCTGCTGGCTTAATGATGTAGTCTGCCACACCGGCACTAAGACACTTAACAATCAAACTTGTGTCAGACATTGAACTCAATACCACTACTGGCGGCACCTTGAACTTTGACTGAAACAGTGCCTTGATAAGATCCACACCATTCATCTCGGGCATTGACAAATCTGTCAGAATCAAATCATAATCCATCGTTTCAAATTCCTTGAGCGCATCTTTGCCGTTGTAGACAGACTTGATATTTAGCCACGAGGTTTGTAGAACCGACTGGACATAGTAGTGAATATCTCGGTCGTCATCAGCCAGCAACATTTTTCTAATCATGTACAGTAACAGGCTTATGTTTGTGAGAAGCTCTTGTTTGGCTGGTAATATAAAAAAGTTATTACAAAATCTTTTTTGAAGCCCTAATCTGTTTCTATCTTACGGTTTAACAGTTTTACCACATCCAATCAACTTCTGTTCAAAAGCTATGGCAGACTTAGACATTCAGCGCGAGACGCTTGAGATGGACGTTTTGTTTGTTGGCGCAGGTCCAGCCAATCTCAGTGCGGCGATTCATCTCCAGAATCTTATCGCCGCTCACAATGCTCAGTCATCCTCAAAATTAGAGCCGCAGATTGCCATCCTTGAAAAGGGTCAGCGTGTTGGCGACCATCTGCTCTCGGGCGCTATTTTAGACCCTATTGCTTTACGCGAGCTCATCCCTGATTTCAAAGACCAAGGCTGTCCGATTGAAGCCGAGGTTAGCACAGAGTCGCTCTACTTTCTTACCCAAAAGTCACGGTTTCGGTTTCCTTTGGTGCCGCCCCCGATGCAAAATCATGGCAATTACATCATCTCGCTCAACAAGTTCGGGGCATGGCTGGGTCAGCTTGCCGAAGCGCGCGGGGTCAATCTCTTCACTGGTTTTGCTGGTGCGGCGATGCTCCTTGAAGGACGCAAAGTTATTGGCGTGCGCACCGACGATAAAGGCTTAGACAAACACGGTCAGCCTAAGCCAAATTTTGAGCCGGGCATGAATATCCGCGCCAAAGTGACCGTCTTGGGCGAAGGTCCACGCGGCTCGCTCACAAAGGAAATCGTACGCCGGCTCAATCTTGACTCTGACCGCAACCCTCAATCATATGAGACAGGCGTCAAAGAGCTTTGGGAAATTCCCGCTGGACGTATCAAGAAAGGCACGGTGATTCATACGATGGGCTTTCCCTTGCCTGCCGACATCTACGGCGGCAGTTGGATTTACGCCATGAGCGATACCCTGCTCTCTGTCGGCTTTGTTACTGCACTCGATGCTGAAGACCCCACGAACGACCCGCATTTTAATTTGCAGAAGTTCAAAACCCATCCTTTTGTGCGCAGCCTGCTTGAGGGCGGTAAGATGGTCGGCTACGGCGCTAAAACTATTTCAGGCGGCGGTTACTTTTCCATGCCACGCCTTTATGCAGATGGGCTATTGCTTACCGGCGAATCTGGCGGATTTCTCAACATGATGCGTCTCAAAGGCATTCACCTTGCTATGAAATCTGGAATGCTTGCCGCCGAAACTATCTTCGAAGCCCTCAAACGTGATGACTTTTCCGCTCAAACCCTAAAACTCTACGATGAAAAGTTCCAAGCGTCATGGGCTAAAAAGGAGCTTTACCGCTCTCGCAACTTTCGGCAAGCCTTCAATTATGGACTTTACTTTGGCATGGCACGTGCAGGTTTGCAAATGCTCTTGGGCGGCAAAATTTTCAAAGACCGCCTGCCACTCGATGCCGACCATACCCATATGGCACGCTTCTCGAGAGTGTGGCGTGAAAAATACCTGCGTGAGAAAGCCGACTTCAAGTTCGACGGCAAACTGACCTTCGATAAGCTTAGCGATGTTTATGAATCCAGAACCGCACACGAAGAAAATCAGCCTTGCCACCTCTATATTCGCCCTGATGTGATTGCCGACATCTGCAATACGAAGTGCATTACCGAATATGGTAACCCGTGTCAGCACTTCTGTCCCGCTAATGTCTATGAGATGGTCTCCACTGACGACTTGATGGGAACGAAGAAACTTCACATCAATGCCTCAAACTGTGTGCATTGCAAAACCTGCGATATAGCCGACCCTTACCAAGCCATCACTTGGAAAGTGCCCGAAGGCGGTGGCGGACCCATCTACACAAATGGATAGCATTTTGCACAAGTTACCATGGACACTCCGGAATGTTCGGCAACCGAGACGGCTATCTCGTTTCGTGTATGGCTGCGTGCTTTTTTGCTTTCACCCGGTGTGCTCTTCACTTTGCTGTACCTTTTGGTGCGCTTGCTGCAGGGTAGCCGCATTTCATGGCTGGTTGATTGGGCAGTCAAATAATTTCTCTGAAACATATTTGGTTTGAGTAAGGTAAGAACTTGTTAGGATTTTGGGCACAAATTAAATTTCAAGATGGGTTTGATTCCATAACGCCGTAAGCAGATGCAGCACGTTTTACCGCGACATTTTTCTAAGGCAAAGTTTGTCTTAGTTTTTCTTACTGCCGCTTTTTCTTTTCTGCAGGCTGCACAGCCACAAGTTCCTGTGTCCTACCACTCTGTACCTCTGACGACCGAAAAATCTCTTTCCGTTCAACTTGACTTGGGTGCCCTCAAACTCCAACTTGGCTCACAGTCGACTCGCCATGCTTTCGAGTACGAATTTCACTCTCCCGATACGGCAAGCCTATTTTTGGACTACTCTATTCGCGGAGATGTAGGTTATCTTTCGCTGCAACATAAGGAGGTTAGTGAAGAGCCTCGCCGTCGCCGTATCCGCCTTGACTGGCGTTCCCTTTTTGGCAGTGATGAACCAGCAGAAGATGTGCCTCAGGGGTCTCGCCTGAAACTTTTATTACCGTCCGATATTCCCATTCGTCTTGACTTTTCAGTTGGCGCAGGATACAATGATTTGGATATGTCTGGCTTGAAAGTCTCTGACCTCAACCTCACAGCGGGTGCATGCGCCACAAAACTGCGCTTCACTGTCCCTAACCCCATTCCCATGAAAAAACTTCGCCTTTCGGCTGGGGCTTCCAAACTGATAGTGGAAGGGCTCGGCAATGCCAACTTCGAAGAAATGGAGTTCAGTGGCGGAGCTTCCGATGTAACTTTGGATTTTAGCGGTAGCGAAATCCGTTCTTCAAAGGTGAATATCTCCATCGGTGCTGGTTCAGTTCGCATTCTCTTGCCTCGACATGCGGGCGTAAAAATCAAGTACAACGATAATTTCTTTTCTTCGCTTAAACTCCCAGACGACTTCACCCAAGATGGCGAGTGGTTTTATAGTGGGAACATGTCCAAGGTCAAAGGCGTACTTGAAATGCATGTCTCCAGTGGCGTTGGTTCTGTGCGCATGCGCTGGAAGTAAGCCGAGGGTGTTTCCACCCCAGTCTCCACTGCTTTTTCTCTGCCGCCTATCTCAAATAAAAAGAACAGGAACGAGTAGCTTTCACTGCATGGTTATTGCAAGACACTTTCTTGTCATTCCAAGCAGAGCGAAGCATCCATCGTGAATGCTTCACTGCGCTATGCTCCGTTCAGCATGACAACCGTGCTGTCTTCCAAGTGGTAGCGAGGAACTCATATCAAGTGTGGATGCTGCACTGCGTTCAGCATGACAACTGTGGCATCTTACTGCTGGAGCACACTGATTTACGCAGTACTAATCTCTCGTTCAGCACGGCAACTGTGGCATGCTTACCCACTTCGTTTAGTGGTGATGTGCACATTGTCGGTGGTCTCTTTTTTCTATGGTTTCAGCCAGCGTGCTGTGATTGATTTCAGCTTTAACTTTAGAATTTTCTAATTGAATCGTAACATGCTCGATTCTGAAACGCTCTTTGAGCATCTTGTTGATAGCAAGGATTAAATGCTCACTACAATCATACTTATCGACCACAATGTGGCAACTTAGCGCATTGACGCCCGATGTAATTGACCACACATGCAAATCGTGCAAGTCGCATACATGATTTATTTGGCGCAATGCCTGCTCTACCTCACCGATGTTCAAGTCTTTTGGGACAGATTCCAACAGCACATCGACTGATTCTGTAATCACGCTCCATGAGCTTTTTACAATCAGCATGGCTATTAGTATGCTAATGATAGCATCTAAGAAGAGCCATCCCGTAAAGTAGATGGCTACTGCACCGACGACCACTCCCACTGAACCAAGCAAGTCGCCAATCACGTGTAAATATGCCGCCCGCACATTGACACTGGTGCGACTGGTTTTGTGCAGCAGTAAAGCCGATACCACATTTGCCAGCAAGCCAACTGCACCAAAACCAAACATTTCCTCGACATGAATGCTCTTTGGCTGATTGAGACGCAGCACGGCTTCGTAGCACACCAGAATTGATAGGGCACAGAGTATGACACCATTTGCCAATGCCGCTAAAATTTCTACACGATAGTATCCGTATGTACGTTCTGGGGTCGCCGGCTTTTTTGCAAACCACACAGCCAGCCAGCCCAAGCCCAATGCCAGCACATCGGTTGCCATATGCCCCGAATCCGCCAGCAGTGCCAGACTGCCGCTTAGCAATCCGCCAATAAGCTCAATAAGAAAAATTGTCGTGGTAATGAGGGAAGCCAGTCCCAGACTTTGCAGTGCGGATTTGCCTATTTGCAATCGCTCCAGATAAATGGCATGGTTGTGCTCCACGAGTTCGTCCTTTCTTACTTTTTCATGGTGTCAGTTCACCGCGCAGGTTTTGTTCAACTTTCCGTCTGACACTTCTTGGATGCTGCAGTGGATTACCCAGAAGATAAAAAAGTTTCGCCAGTGTTGCTTCCGTTGTCATATCATGCCCTGATACCACACCAGCTTCTTTGAGTCGATAACCGCCGACATAGCTTTGCATATCTACTTTTCCTTCCAAACACTGCGAGACACTAACAATGCATACACCACGCTCCGTTGCCTCGTGCAGGGCTTCGATGAGTTGCGGGTCGTTGTCGGGCGCATTTCCAACGCCGTAGGTTTTTAGCACCATTCCCTGCACAGGCGAGCGCAAAAAGTTTCGGACCACTTCCGCCGATATGCCCGGAAAGAGGGTCATCACTCCAATTTGCACAGGTTGCAGCGCGCTCACCTTAAAGAGACCTGTCGGTTTCGGCAAGATATTTTTCCAGTTGACCGTCATCTCTACGCCTGCGACCGCTAATGGTGGGTAGTTCGGCGACTCAAATGCGCTAAAACCTTTGGCGCTGACCTTGACGGCTCGATTACCCCGCAGAAGTCTACCATTGAAATACAGCCCTACTTCAGGAATCTGAAAGTTGGCGGCAAGCAAAAGTGCACCAACCAAATTTTCACGCGCATCGGAACGCAATTCCATCAGTGGAAGTTGCGACCCTGTCAGGATGACGCTTTTGTCCAAGTTCTCAAGCATGAAAGAGAGTGCTGACGCTGTATAAGCCATTGTGTCTGTGCCATGCAAAATGATGAACGCATCGAACTCTGCATAGTGTGCCTCAATATCTTGTGCGATTTTCATCCACTCATGCGGCGTCATATTTGCCGAATCTAAAAGCGGCTCATATTCATGAATGGTCACATCGGGCAACTCTGGTGCGGCAAACAGCGAAAGCGAAGCAAGCTGTTCTTCCAAAAACCCTTTTGCTGGCGCATAGCCTTTTTTTGTGCGCTTCATGCCGATTGTGCCGCCCGTATAGGCAATATAGACGCGTTTTTTTGCCCCACGTCGCACGGTCTGACGCATTTTCGGCTTTGATTTCGAAGATGTGTTTTTACCCCGGCGCACTCCAATCGCTCTGCCAATGCTTGACTTGCGGTAATTTCAGTTGCACTGCTCTTTGACGATTTTGCCGTTGATAATCACCGTGCAGACGTGTGAAGTGTACTCGAACGGGTCACCATCGAAGAGCACAAGGTCTGCATCTTTGCCTTTTTCTATTGACCCTACGCGCTTAGCAATTCCAAGAATCTCTGCCGCATCGATGGTAATGGTGCGTAGCGCCTCTTCAAAACTTAGTCCATTTGCCGCTGTGATTGCCGCTTCAAAGAGCACGACACGCGTTTTGGGCACATAGCTTTCGTAGCCCGACTGCAACGCTACTCTGATGCCAGCTCGGTGCAATTTTGCGGCGGTCTCAAGCGAAGCGTTTTCGCCATCGCCAACGGTACGCATCATAGGCGGATGCACAATGACTGGCACACCTGCTTTTTTGATGTCGTCAATGACCAAGTAGGCTTCGGCAGCGCCATCGAGCACCAACTTGAAACCAAATTCCTTTTGCAAGCGCAATGCCGTCAGAATATCCGTGGCACGATGCACGGTAAAGAGTGCTGGCAGTTTTCCTGTCAAAACTTCATTGAGAATTTCCATTCGCAAGTCGCGTGCGGGTCGTTTGCTGGGGTCTTTTGCTTGCATGCGTTTGGCATAGTCTTGAGCTTTGAGAAATTCTTCTCGCAACATTGCCGCTCCTTTGGCTCGTGTGCCCGGTTTTTTGAAGTTCTGGCTGACCGATGCGCCCAGCGTAAAAGCCACCATCGCTGGGGTCTGCACAATTGCTTCAGGGACGGTATTGGCATCGGTTTTGACAATCATGGTCTGTCCGCTTGCCAGTGCTCCAGGCCCATGTCCCGTGTGCACCGTCGTAACCCCATGGTCGCGTATCCATTTCACCAGTCGCTCTTCGGCATTGTAGGCATCTTCAGCACGCAATTCGGGCTGAATGGCTTCGGAGAGTTCAAGTTGGTCTTGGTCATGGTTGTAATTCAAAATGCCCGCCAATCCGACTACCGAGTGCGCATCAATCAATCCCGGTGTGACCACTTTTGCTTTGAGTGTGCGATACCCGTTTGGAATGGTCAGGTTTGCACCGACGGCTTCGATCTTGCCATCTTTGATGAGCACGACACCATTTTTCAGTGGCGCGCCTGCCATGGTATAGAGCATCTCGGCTTGCACGGCTAGCTGTGCCGCAGCGGGCGTGAGTGGCAGGCATACCAATGCCAGACTTAGCAGTAAGCGGTTCATCTTTCACCTCCCATTTCTGATTGACCGTTGTCATCTAAGGCATCAGCCCCGCGATAGACGCCATAGCCGCCCATTGCGTATTTGTAATCGTCAGGGTTAGAGCGGTCATAGACTTTTTGTCCTTCTACCCAAGTTTGCAACACATGCGTATAGACGCTGAACGGGTCACCGGAGAGAATGATGAAATCTGCATCTTTACCTTTCTCCAGAGAGCCGATACGGTCTTGCAAATCCAGCATGCGTGCCCCTGCCAGTGTAAGTGCTTCTAAGGCTTTCTTGCGCGACATGCCTGCTCGCACTGCCAGCCCTGCTGACCGCAAAAAGAAACGTGAATCGGTGATACCATCATCGGTATGAAAAGCGACATCTACACCGGCTTCTTCCAAGACACGCCCATTCTCGAAGCGAATATCTACGGCTTCCAATTTGCCGCCCGGCGAATCAAGCACGATAATTGAACAGGGCGCTTTAGCTTCAGCAATTTCTTTGGCAACCTTCCACGCCTCACTGACATGGTGCAAGACGACACGAAACCCAAATTCTTTAGCCAAACGCAACACGGTAAGAATATCATCATGCCGATGCGTGTGGTGATGCACAATGCGTTTGCCTTCGAGCGCTTGCACCAAGCATTCCATATCAAGGTCGCGCTTTGGGAGTTTTTCTTTGTCGCCACCTGCCGCTTTGGTTTTTTCGCGATAGTCTTGCGCTTTGAGATAAATCATTCTCACTGCCGCCGCTGATTTACCACGCGTGCCTGTAAAGGGCGCCGGTCGCAAGGGATTGGTGCCATTTGCCATTTTTAGCCCGCCAGCAATATCGTTCGTTGCATCTTTGACAAAGAGCATGTCTTCGATTTTGTTGGCATTCTTGCGCAATTTCAGATAGACCGTCTGTCCGCTCATCAGATGTCCTGACCCCGGCATCACATTCACCGTTGTAATGCCGCCCACCAGCGCCTTTTTGAAATTTGTTGCCCTTGGGTCAATAGCATCCAAAATGCGCACGCTCGGATGCAAGGTGCCCGATGCATCGCCCCCATCGCCACGCCCAATGTGCGAGTGCGTATCAACTAGTCCGGGCAGTATCACCTTACCTTCCACATTGTGCTCGACGGCGCCTGCTGGCACTTGCACTTCACCAGCTTTGCCTACCGCTACAATTTTTCCGCCCTGAACGACTAACACCCCCTTCTCAATAGGCTCGCCGACAATTGGATAAATCAAGGCGCCACGGAAGACTTGCGGAACTTCCTGTGCCATGAGTGGCACTCTCAAAAGCAGTGTCAAAAGTAGGACATAGGGGAAAAGCTGCGCTCTTTTTGTCATAGTGTTAGGTCTCCTTTTTCAATTTTAACTTGCTTGAAGATAAGACTTTATACACTTTACTCGAACACCTTTCCCCTTTTCTGACTTACTCTCGAACTGCGACGCCCTACCTTTGCTGCTGCAAGGGAAATCTATCTTCTGTGTTAACTTTGTGGTGTTAGCTTAACTAACGCAATAGACGATGAAACTGACTTGGGATGACGCCGAAGACATCGGCATACTTTTGCAAGAGAAATACCCGGACATTGACCCGCTCACGGTGCGCTTTACCGACCTGCACCGCTATGTGACAGAGCTGCCCGACTTTGCTGACGACCCAAAAGCATCGACAGAAAGCAAGTTGGAAGCCATCCAGATGGCGTGGTATGAAGAATGGAAAAGTGCTAAGTAACTTCTTTTCAGCGAAGCGAACATAGCACGTGCCTATACCTTGCTGGTTCGTGTCGCAGAGTAGCAAGTCCTGCCTACATGCTGACTGCATACGGCGCCACGCTTCCGCATTCATTCAACATGCTCTTTCGGGCAGAGCTACTGCGTGCCGTCCTCTGTGACTACGCTACATTTTTTATAATAGCTGTGGCTTTGCGGTAGATTTCATTGGCAAAATCCACTGGTGCTTGCGGATTATTTTTTTCGGTTAGCCCGAAGAGCTTTTCGGCAATCACCTGATGATTAAGCAAGCGTAGGCTCAGTTGCGGTCGATACAGAAACTGTGCTGTTAGCTCCGGTCCGCCAAACACCATGAAGAATGCCACAAGTTTGTTTTTGGCTTTTTCAAGCAGGTTGCTCTGATTGAGCGCACCGGTAAAATTAGGCGACATGGCAAGGTTGTAGATAGGCGTGCCGAGTATCACTACATCGAATTCTTCCAAGAAACTGTAATCGGCACGTGGTGGGGTTTTGGCTTTTTCCACATAAAAGCCGTGCTCTACCAAAGTTTGTCCAATCGTGTCGATAATTCGGTCGGTGGTGCCGCCTGTCGTCAGAGCGTCGTAAAGAATGATAGCTTTCATTGCTTTGCTAAGTTTAGGGTTGATAATGCGCAAATCTTGGCGCCGTTTATTCTACAATTTTGACGGGTGTATAGAGTTCCACCAAAGATTTTAGTTCTACAATATCCGCATTCTTCATACGGATACATCCTTCGGTAATTTGCGTTCCAATTGAACTTTCATCGTGTGTACCATGGATGCCAATGCCTTTCCATGCTCTACCCGACTTGGTGCGGTCGGCACCTGTATAGAGCCTTAGGAACCATGGTCCGTATGCGCCCTCGATTTCGCCTTTGCCATCCTTGAAGTCGTGTGTCCATTTCTGGGAGTTCTGAATTTGCACAATGTAGAACTCGCCTTCTGGCGTACGCATATCGCCTACAAATTGCTTATCTCCCGAGTATTTTCCTATGGCAATTGGGTAGACTTTCTCGAGCGTCTCTCCTTGATAGAGATAGAGTTTGAATTCACTTTTTTTTATGACAATGTGGCGCTTCGGCTGTTGCACCGGTGCCGCAAACTCACATACAGATGTTAGAATCGGTCTAATTTCGCCAAGTAAAATCGTTACAAGAAAGAGCTGCAGCATTGTTAGCTTTGCTTTCAAAGTTATGCCAAAATAATTTTCTTAATGCTCTAAACGATACACAGAAAATATGTCATCCATTACGGTTCTTGAAGAAAAAATTGACAAGAAGGCTGTTGCTGCACTGCTCAACAAAATTCTGGAAACGGAACTTGCTGGTGTTGTCCGCTACACGCATTATTCTTTGATGGTCTACGGCTATAACCGTATTCCCATTGTTTCATGGTTACGCAGTCAGGCAAGTGAGTCGCTGGCACATGCCCAACAGGCTGGTGAACTTATCACGGGCTTAGGCGAGCATCCTTCGCTGGCTATCGGTCCGCTGCTCGAGACCGAAAAGCATGATATTGGCGATATTCTGCGCGAGTCGCTTGAGCACGAAATGACTGGACTTGCCGCCTACCGTGAATTACTCGCTTTGGTGGAAGGCAAGTCTGTGGTCTTGGAAGAATACGCCCGTCAAATGATTCATGATGAAGAGCTGCACATCATGGAAGTCAACAAGATGTTGCGTAAGCCGGGCGAAATTGCTGCCTTCCAGAACGGTAAGTGAGCGGTTACTTAAAATATTGAGAACACAGGCATTGAGTTTGTGCACACACATACGACGCTGTGCTATAGACAGCAAGAGCCAGAGAGGCGGGACTTCCCGCCTTTTTGTTTTATTTTTGCACTGAAAAGCCTGTTTTGGTTTTGCGCGCTGAAGGTTGCGCTTCAAAAATTTGTAATCCAAAAACCTTTTTTGTATGCCATACACTCATTTCGTCATGCTTCGTCAGCCTCTACTTCTTCTTGCTACACTTGTTTTTTTTACGGCGGCTTGCAGTCAGCCAGAGTATGGGGTTAAGCTCTCGGCTTTACCCAGCGGTGTGCAGATTCCTGCTGATTTGCAAAAAAAATTGCGCTACGATGCTGCCTCGCAAAGTTTGCTACTCAAGGATCATTTGACTGCAGCTGAAAAGGAAGAATTACTCAAGCTTTCAGAGGATAAGTCTTATCGCCGCGCGATTCAAGGCTTATTTGAGTACAATCAGCCAGAGGAGACGACACAGAAAGGCGAAATGGTTATTGGCGTCGACCCTGCTTTGATGCCTCTTGCCGAGATTCTGGTTAAAGCCTTCAATGAAAAGCGACCAGAAGCAAAGATTATTCTCGAGCCGATGTCCGCCAGTGAGGCATTGTCGGAGATTGCCAACGGGCGCTTGCGCTATGCCCTGACCATTCGTGATAGCTCTACGACTGAAGGTGGTCTTTTTCGCTCCAATAAAATTGCGGTTCAGCGCCGCATTTCAGCACTCGATGCCTTTTGTTTTATTGTCCATCCACAAAACTCTACGACCGAGTTAGGCTTACAGCAAGTTAAATACCTACTCACAGGCAAGGTAAAAGATTGGTCAGAAGTTGATAAAAGTCGTAAGCCTACTCCTGTTAAAATTTTTCTTAGCAATGACGGTCGTGCAGAGTATTTGCGAGATAGTGTTTTAGCTGGGGGAAAATTTTCAGATAGTTCATTTGTCTGCATGACCAAAGCTGAAATGATAGATGCCGTCAAGCGTACGCCGGGTGCTTTGGGGTATCTGACCATGTTGGATGTCAAAGATGTTATTGGCGTCAAGCAAGAAGGTGGCAAGTTTGTCGTTGACTTGAAAGATACCACGCAGTTCAAAGTGCTGGCTATTAAAGCAGAGGGCTTTGAGTCTTCGCCTGTTTTGCCGCTTCAAGGGTATGTGGCAAATGGGGAATATCCGCTCAGTTATCGTGTGTATTACTTTCAGCGTACGCAAGGGCAGTTACCTGCTGGTTTTTCTGGTTTTCTGCAGTTTGGGACTCCGGGCGAAGGACAAGATGTGCTCTTCAAAAATGGTCTTGTGCCCTTTACTCAAAAAATTGTCATTAGGCAATAACACTTTTAACTCATTATCCTCATGTCTTCATACGTTTTGTATGGTGCGTTTTTTTGCTTCAGCCTTGCTTTGCTGCAAGGTTGCTTTGGTCCGGGTGGGGATAAAAGTGAGTCGACCACTGAAGGTAAATTGCTCTACGCTTCAGATGAATCTCTTGCACCTGCCATAGAGCCTCAACAAAAAGAGTTCACACGAATATGGCCACAAGCCTCACTTAGCTGCGAGTCTGCAGAGACGCGTCTCATTGTTCAGCGCTTGCTGGAGCGCAAAGTGCGGCTTATCATCACTAACCGTGACCTTAAACCAGATGAACTTGATGCGATAAAGCAAGTCGGCATCATTCTTGAGAAAAAACCAGTGGGCGTCGATGCGGTTTGTTTTCTTGTTCATCCTGAAAATCCTGTTCGGGCACTGCGTCTTTCACAACTGCGCAATATTCTTTCTGGCAAAATTACCAACTGGTCTGAAGTGGGCGGCAAAGACGCTCCAATTCAGCTGCTGATTACGACGCCTAATGATGGCATGCGCGATTTGCTTCAAGATTCGCTTCTCAAGTCGCTGGAGTTTTCACGCTCGGCTTATCCCTGTACGTCATTTGCACAGATGCAGTCGTTTATGGGACGTACCAAACACTTTTTAGCTTATACAGGAACTGCACATGCCCGCCCTGCTCTTAATGTCAAGCAAATGGACACTACGGCATTCAAAGTGCTGGCACTTGCCGCCGACTCTGCAAATGCAGAATTCATCATGCCCTATCAAGCCAATGTCTATGAGGGCAAGTATCCGTTTGCGCACTTTGTGTATGTAGCTTATCCGCTGGGTGAAAAATTACCGCTTGGCTTTGCTTCGTTTATTTTGCGAGAGGGTCAGCAGATATTTGTCCGTCATGGGTATGCGCCGTATAAATTGCCGGTCAGAATTGTTAATTTCAGAGAGGATTAAACTTTGCGTTCCACTCTTGCGTACTAGCGAGCGTTCCCTCTTCATCACTGTGTAAAGGCGTTTTGGGCGCCAGTGCTTATCGCTTTGTCTGGTTTTTTCTCATACTCTGGCACGCTTGCTTGGATGCTCTAAAAACTTGTTAATTTCTAATCGTTCAACGGTTATATTCATAGGCTATTGGCTGGTGATTATCCAAAGCATGGCGCTATTCAAATGAGCCTGCAGGAGTTGAGGTTTTAGAGTAATTAACAGGCTAACGACAATCTGACTATGACATTTCAACGTAGGGTTATATTTCTTCTGTTTTTCGTGATTTTTATTTCAGGCACTTATCCTATTGTCTCGCTTTTTTTGCTACACCACTTTGAGTATGATTTTAAGCGATATGTTGCCTCACAAAGCAATGACTTCATCATTCTCAAAGAAATCAAGACTCGCCTTTTGATTTATGATTCGGGCTTGTGGAAGTTTGTGGCTACTGGCGATCGCTCACTGTTTTCTAAAATGAAACCACTTGAAGCCAGCATTGAGCGTGATTTGAATGACTTACTTAACCGTGCATATTCGGATTCTCTCGCGCTTGGGCAGATTCGAAGGGTGCAGACTTCTGTGCAAGAGTACTTTCACCATGTTGCTGAAATTTCTAAATCACCCAGCGAGGTGCGCAAACTTGCGTTAAGTCAGCAGCAAAGCATTGACCAGATTTTACGCGACCTAAACTTGCTTTTGGAGACGACACAAGATGATTTGGTTGGTGCTTCCACTCAATTGCGAGAGCAACTCTCCACGCTAACTTTTCTTGCCATTGCCATGGCTATTGTGTTTTTGCCGCTTTTGGCACTTGTTACTTACATCCTTTACCGCTCGACAGCTGTGCCTATTCGCGACATCTGTGACCGCTTGGGCGCTGTACGTGTTGATGACAACCAGACTATTGTCAAGATGATTGCGGATATGCGTCAGCTTAGTGCCTTGCGTGCATTTAATGATGAAATTGCTATGCTGGCTCGAAAAATCAGCGAGTTCGGTAATGCCATCAACGAGAAAAATGAAGAGCTTAGCCGATTGATTATCACGGATGAAAAAACCCAGCTCTTTAATTTTCGCTATTTCAAATCGCAACTGCATCAAGAATTCATCCGCGCCCGTCGATTCCATGAGCCTTTCTCTGTCATCATGGTTGATGTCGACAAGTTTAAGCACTACAATGACACCAACGGGCATTTGCTTGGCGATGAGGTCTTAAAGAAGGTGGCACGCCTTATCCGTCAAGAATGCCGCGAGACCGATGTGCCTGCGCGCTTTGGGGGAGAAGAGTTTGCCTTGCTTTTGCCGCGCACCGATAAAGATGAAGCAAAGGCGGTTGCCGAGCGTATCCGCCGTGCCGTAGAGGACGAAGTTTTCATCAACCAAGAAAAACAGCCCGGCGGAAATCTTACGGTAAGTTTGGGAGTAGCTACCTTTCCCAATGATGCTACCAGTGAAGAAGAACTCATAGGTGTCGCCGATATTGCTCTCTATGAAGCCAAGTCACGTGGGCGGAATCGCTCCTTGCACTACGGCGACCTTCAAACTACTCAAGCTAAACCATAGCCACACTTGACGTTTGAGCTGACGATTGCACGACGCTTTACTTTTCCAAGAGCAGAACGGCAAAGTAAACCTTCATTTATCGTCTTCATTGCCGTAGCGGGCATTAGTGTTGGCACTGCAGCTCTCATTCTGACGCTCTCCATTGTCTATGGCTTCAGCCGCATTATTGAATCCAAACTTGCACTTTTTGGCTCACATATTGTGGTTACTCACGCCTCACTTAAAGAATTTGCGAAAGATGACAACATCCTTTCAGAGATTTCTCAAATGCCAAATGTTGCCAGTGTGGCCCCGTTTTTACAACGCAATGTCATCTTGAAATCACGCTCACTTTCAGGCGAGCCGCTGCTGGAACCAGCTATGCTCAAAGGCATCTTGCCTGAAGCAGATATTTCATCGATGCGTGAAAAAGTGATTATGGGTCAATTTCTCTCAGATAGTCTTCGCTTCAAAATTCCTGTGCTCATTGGCAAAAAATTGGCGCAACGTCTTTCACTCACCCTTCACTCTGAACTGCTTGTGCTTTCATCAGCCGTAGCCATAGACGCTCTCCCCATTCATGCCGAGCATCCTGACGAGCTTTTGCGGTTGCTCAAACTTGAGACCGCTACCGTTGTCGGTATCTATGAAACTGGTCTTTCACAAGGTTTTGATGAAACTGCGGTTTTCACGACACTTGACGCGCTTCAGAAATTTCTTGAAATGCCACGGCGCGTTTCTGGCTATGAGGTGCGCACGGCAAATTTTGACCTTGTTGGGCAAACTGCCCACGACCTGAACCAACACCTCAAAGCACCACTTGTTGCACGCACTATCTATCAAGTTCATGCCTCGATTTATGCGTGGCTTGGTCTGCAAAAAAATGTCGTCCCCCTGCTGCTTGTGATGGTTACCATCGTTGCCGCCTTCAACATTATTTCTACGCTTCTCATCATTGTTTTAGAAAAAAGTGCTGAAATTGGTGTGCTCATGTCGTTTGGCGCTAGTCCGACACATATCCGCCGAATTTTCATCTCACAAGCATTTTTGATGTCAATTCTGGGTATTGCCTTTGGCAATGCACTTGCACTTGGGCTTTCACTGCTTGAGCTGCGGTTTCACTTTATTCCTCTGCCTGAAGAAACCTACTATATTTCACAGGCGCCAATTATCATTGAGCCTCTTCACTATGCAGTTGTGTCCATGATTGCGCTGATAATTTCACTCTTGGCATCTCTTATTCCTGCGCATAGTGCTGCTCGACTTAACCCTGTCCATGCAATTCGCCTATGAACACTCCGACTTCTTACCGCACTCGCTTACAACTTAAAGCAAATTTGCTTGTTGCACTACGCTTCATCTTTGCCGCCAAAAAAGTTCGGATTATCAACATTATCACAGGAATCAGTGTATTGGGCGTTATTATCGGCACGGCAACCATCATCATTGTGCTTAGCGTGATGAATGGGTTTCGCGACCTTGCCTACAACCTTTTTTTAGCTATTGATACCGAAGCCAAATTGATTGCGGCACAAGGTGCTACCATTCATGTCTCGGACTCACTACTTTTTGAACTTCGCTCACTCGAAGGCGTAGCCTCTGCCCGAAAGTTCGTCGAAGGAAAAGTGTTGATGATTACCGACAGGCAAAGTAGTGTCGTCATTCTCAAAGGTATAGAGCCAGAAGCCTACCAAGACATGGCAAATTATTTGGATGAACATCGCCGCCCACTTGAAGAAGATGGACTGACAATTGGCTTCCCCATTGCCTACAAACTTTCCGCCATGTACAATACTGAAGTGCGGTTACTTTCTGGCAAACAGATTGATGAAGGACTTGCGGCGATTCAAAACCCGCTTCTACGTTCGTCAATAGATTTGCCTCGACTTCGAGTGCGTAACTTTTTCTCCGCACATCGCACATATGATGACATTTACACCATTTCTTCGATACGCACAGCACAAAAAGTGTTTGGCTATGCGCCCGACGTTGTTACAGGCATCGAGCTACGTGCCAAGCCCGGTGTTTCTGACGAAGTGCTCAAAGCGCGTCTTCTGCAGTGGCTTGAAGAGAAGGGTCTTTCGGCACAATACAGTGCAGAGAGTCTTTCCGACAAATTTCGTGACCTCTTTCGCGTGATGAAACTCGAAAAGTGGGGCAGTTTTATTATTCTGTTGCTCATTGTCATCATTGCTGCCTTGAGCCTCATTGGCTCACTTACCATGACAGCTATTGAAAAGCGCCGTGATATTTATTTTCTCTACTGCATCGGGCTTACCCCAGAGAGTCTGAAACGCATTTTTCTCTTCGAGGGCTTGCTTATTGGCATGATTGGTATTACGCTTGGCGTTGCACTTGGATTTGTTGTCTGTTTTTTGCAGCATCAATTCGGTCTTGTCCCTCTGCCATATGCAGAGTCTTTTATCATTCGCGCTTATCCTGTCTCGATGATGACCAGCGATTTTCTTGCGGTAATTCTTGCGGCACTCATGCTGATTTTCTTAGCCACTCTCTACCCTGCTCAGCGCGCCGCACTTCTTGCAACCCCTTCCGCCGAGAAATGGCGTTCTTAACGGCTTACTGCCTGTAACTTTGGCATGTGCATTTCTTTCGTGCTTTTGCCTAAATTTGCTCGCAGTTCTCATAACAATCATTGGGGAGAATGTTGTATGTCGCAATTGGTGCCACCGCACATTGAAAAATTGGAGCCGTATATACCGGGTCGTAGCATTGCAGAAATTCGCCAGTTATATGGGCTTAGTGAAGTCTATAAACTTGCCTCAAACGAAAATCCGCTTGGGGTGCCGCCGCGTGCTCATCAAGCCATGATGCAGGTGATTTCAGATGTCAATCGTTATGGCGACCCTGCGGCACTGGCGTTGCGCCAGAAGTTAGCCACTCGCTTTCATCTTAAGCCTGATAATGTGGCTGTTGGTGCTGGCTCTGAAGGGATTATGTCGAACATCATTCGTGCCTTTGTTAGTGACCGTGATGAACTCTTGACTTCTGAAGGCACCTTCATCGGGTTCAAAGTCCTTGCGCAATCTAAAGGTGCGCCGTTCATTCAAGTTCCTTTGCAAAAGGGTTACCGCTTTGACTTGCAGGCTATTGCAGATGCTGTTACGGAACATACCAAAGTGATTTACCTCTGCAATCCGAACAATCCCACTGGCACCATTTTTACACGTGCAGAATTTGATGCGTTCATTCAGCATATCCCTGAACGGGTCATCATCATTCTCGATGAAGCCTATTTTGAGTATGCTGCTTCCGACCCAAACTATCCTGACTCCATGTCTTATCGCTACGACAATGTGATTACGTTGCGCACATTCTCGAAGGCTTACGGGCTTGCGGGCTTGCGTGTGGGATACGGCTTTGCTCATGATAAATTCATCATCAACCTTTTGAAAGTCAAACTGCCGTTTGAACCTAATTCGGTAGCACAAGCTGCCGCTCTTGCTGCACTTGATGATGAAGAGTTTTTGCAACAGTCTATTCTGCTCAATCAAGAGGGCTATGCTTTTCTGACTAAAGCCTTCACTGAACTTGGTTACACTTGGATTCCATCTTGGGCGAATTTCATCATGCTTGAGTTGGAAAGTGAGGCACGCGTCAATGAGCTGACAGAATTTTTGCTTCGTGGTGGGGTTATTGTTCGTCCGCTCAAGGCTTTCGGCTTGCCACACTGCCTGCGTATTTCAATCGGGTTGCCCAAAGAAAACCAGCGGTGTGTAGAGTTAATGGAGAAGTTTTTGACGGTTGCCGCTCCTCAAGTGCACTGACCTTGCGCATGATTTGTTCTTTAAGCGCACTACACTTTGGAGAGCAATCTGTAGAGGTGTTCATGCGGGTTTTCCAGCGTATGTGCAGAAATGAGTTCGCCAGCACGCTGTGCTGCAATTGCGCCAGCCTCAACGGCATGCTTCACAGCAGGTTGCTCTCCTTTGACCACAATAGCTACATAGCCTCCGCCGATAGCTTCTTTGCCAATTAATTCTACATTGCCTGCTTTTAGCATGGCATTTGCGGCTTCCAATGCCCCTACGAACCCTTTTGTTTCAACAATTCCTAATGCACTCATATACTTATTGAGAGTGTTAAGCCAAACAATGATTGAAGTTTTTTCATACTGCATCTATACTGCTTTTCTTTTCAGATTGGTACGGGCAACGATAAGGCGGCATGCCGTTTTATTTCATCAAATGAATATGTTCGCCGTATCTGACCATTTTCGAAGACGGTCTGTAAGAGGTCGTCACCTGCTTCATTCTGGCTTACGGTTTTGACGCTGTCGCCCATTTTGATGAGTTTTAGTCGTCCGCGTTTGGAGTGTTTGCCGTTGTCGGTTATCGGACTTTTGAACACCTCTTGCTCCTGATTTTGAATGGTGATGCTGCTGCATTTGAAGGCGAACTTTTGCGTGTCGCGGTCTAATTTTTGCAGCAAGGCACCGCCCATTCCAAACGCAACATTATCTGCTGACCAGCCATTCTGCTTGAGTGCGTGCAAGACTTCGTTAATAGTCTCATAATTGACACCATCACCCTGAATGACCCTTACTTTCGGATTTAGCACTTTGAACTGCTTCCGATTCAGCTCATAGCCAAACTTTTGCCCTAAAATTTCAATGACCTTCAAGACCACATCTTTTGGATTTCCTGAATCGGGACGAATGACCAATGTGCCCTCTCGTTCTAAGACGTCTTTGCGTAAAATTTCGCCCCACAGATGCTCGCATGCATGATAGATGTCGTAAGAATCGCTTACTACGGCTACCATGCCTGTAGGATACTGACGCAACATGTTTTCATATGCCAATGCTTCATTTTCTTTACCCCATGAGGTAATCGTGCTGTGTTCCGCCGCTGGAATGGAGAATCCCCAAATCTGCGAACTCTCGTAGTAATCACGGATGAAGGTTAAGCCGACTAATGTATCAGTTCCCATAAAATTGATAAGGTGTGCGGCGGCTCCCACTTTTGCAGATTCGACCGATGAGACTCCTCTGAAGCCAAAATCGTGCAGTTTGAAATCAATCAGTTTAGGCGTGCCTGTCTCGACAAGGTAATCCAAAATGAGCCGCTTGATTTCACGAGACTGCGTGGCTACCGAACAGCCATACCAGACCTGCACCAGCAAGGTTTCCAAGTAGTTTGTCAGCCAGTAGCAGTTCATATCGGTGTTTTCTACCGTCATGAGCACATTGTGTGTGGGCACCGATAGCCCTTCGGGCACTGCCTTGATTTTTATCGGTAAGCGACCTTTGTGGGCATCTACGATGTATTCCCACCCTGTTCGGTTAAATACAAACGAACTGTTAAAGTGTGCGGCGCAACATTCCTCGGCTTCATCAATTTTTTCTTTCGTGATAACTTCTCCAGCTAAGTATTCTTTGAGATAATACTGCAATCCAAAAAAGACCACCTCCTTGAAACGACCACCACGCGATTCAAAGTAGGAATAGACTTTTTCTGTCTTCGGCGGATACTGCCTATAGTGACTGATTTTGTAGGAGTCTGTCAGGAGAATGATGTTATGCGGTTTCATTTCTCTTTCCACAATTTGATTACCTGCAATTCATAGTCTGAACAAGCACGGGCTTTATACTACAAAATTTGCACCGCGAAGTAAAAAGCGAGCTTTTCTGCATTATTCAACATTTCCTTGCTATACTCATGCTCTTATGCTGTGATAGTGTGCTGGTATGCTTTTCAATTCAAGGTAGAAAACAGGTGTGTCATACGCAGCGGGGCTTACTCTATCGGAATCTCGACAATGAACGTGGCACCTTTATTCTGACCTTCTGATTCAGCCCAGATTTTGCCGCCATGTAGTTCTACAATTTGTTTGACAATCGCTAAACCAAGTCCTGTTGAGGATTCTCCGCCTGTGGGTTTTGCCGACAGCTTTTGGAACTTGACAAATAGTTTTTTCATATCGTCGGGGGTTAAGCCCTGCCCTTCATCTTTAACTTCAAAGCGAAATTTCCCGCCGATTCGGCTTACGCTGACGCTAATGTTTTTTTCAAACGGTGAATACTTAATAGCATTGCTAATTAAGTTGACAAAGACTTCTTTTATTCTTTCCTGATCTACTTTAGCCCTCACATTAGACTCGAGTGCATATTGAATCACTTGCCTTTTTGCATCGGCTTGCACTCTGCACTCTGCGATGGCAAATGCGGCTAAGGCGCTTATATCTACATTGCCTTTATTGAGTACAATTTTTCCCCCATCGAGTGCAGACATTTCGAGCAAATCTACAATTAGAGCGAGCATACGCTGTGCGGCATTGTAGATAACGCTGACCATCTTGTGCAGTTCAGTATTTTTCTCATGCTGCTCCAATATCAACTGTGCCAGTCCAATGATGGCTTGCAGAGGACTTCTCAAGTCGTGAGCCGCAATGCTCATGAGTTCTGTTTTCAACTGATTGGCTTCAGTGAGTTCCACATTACGTAAGCGATATATTTCTGCCTGCATTTTGGCTTGATCGAGCTCATACATTGCGCCGATGAACTTGATGCGACGGTCATTTTCTTCGCTAAACATTTCTTGGCTGACGGCATGATAGGCTTTGTACGTCAAGAAGGCTTGCTCGTAGTCGCCAGATTGTGCATAACTTTCGGCAAGTTCCAGATAGGCTTTTGCAATCAGGTCTCTTGCATGAATTTTTTCGGCAATTTTTAGCGCCGTCCGTAAGGCGGCAATACCTTCATCTGAGTTACGCCCTTTTGCTTTCAAGAATAGGCAACCGATTGCGTAGTAACTGTAGGCTTCAATGTATTGTAGTCCGATTTTTTGTGAGAGCTCTAAGCTTTGTTGCAAGTGTTGGCTGGCTTCATCTGTCTGACCCAAGTTTGAATAGGCTAAGCCAAGATTACATTGCGCTACAGCCAAGTGGTAGGTTGAGTTAAGCGATTTGATCATCGCCATGCTCTCACGATGAAACTCTAGCGCTTTTTCGTGATTACCCAGTTTTTCATATACCACACCGATATTTCCCAACGCCATGGCTTGCTGTGTGCGGTCGCCCAACTTCTTAGCCGCAGACAGTACATGTTCAAAGCACTCCAGCGCCAGCGATAGATTTCCTGATTCTAAATATGCACTTCCTATGTTCTGCATTAGGGACAATTCTCCTTTGCTATCCTGCAGCTTTCGATACAGCGCAAGGCTTTTTTGCATCTCACTTAGCGCCATAGCATAATCGCCGATGGCATGGTAGATTGTGCCTAAGCAGAGCCGAGCTTTGGCTAAGCCAGCTTCATTGTTTGTCTTTTCATATCTCTCAACTGCACTTTTGGCTCTTCGAGCGGCTTCTTCATTTTGCCCTAATCGAGCAAGGCTAACGATAATGACGTAATCACTTTCATTGATACCTTGCTCGTATTGAATGGATTTTGCCAGAGCATTTGCTTCTTGCGCCACGGCAAGTCCAGCTTTGTACTCTGCATTGTCAATGCTTAAAAAAGAGGCAAGTTCGTTTAGGGCGTCGACTTTTTCTTGGGGATTTTGGGCGATTTCAACTTTATTTTTCAGCTCGCTCAGCGTGCTCATGCGCTTCAACTTCAGCTAAAGGCAGTTCAAATGCAAAGACACTTCCTTTTCCAAAGCCTTCTGATTTTGCCCACACTCTGCCGCCGTGCATTTCAACGAGCTGCTTGACAATTGCCAGACCAAGTCCTGTGGAAGATTCTCCGCCTGTGGGTTTTGCCGTCAAGCGTTGAAACTTTTTGAAGAGCTTTTCTTTCTCATCTTCTGAAAATCCTTGTCCCTCATCTTTTACCTCAAACACCACGTGTTTATCTCTTCGACAGATACGCACTTCAATCGCTTTGCCGTGTGGCGAATACTTGATGGCATTGCTAATGAGATTATCCATGATCTCTTTTAGCCGTTCCTCATCACCTTTGACTATACACCCGTATTCAATCTGACTTGTTAAATGTTGTCCTTTTTGCTCAGCACGTACAGATGAGACTTCTGCCATCAACATGCCTAACTGTCCTAAATCCAGCAGTCGCATATTGAGCTTGACCTTGCCGCTTTCAATTGTCATGCTATTGAGCAAATCGTTAATAATATGGTGCATTCGATGGGCAAGGTCTTTGATGAGCAAAAGAAACTGCGTTTGCTTATCTGCCATTGAGGCATATGGGTCAAGCAACATATCGGCAAAGGTTATGATTGAGAAGAGGGGATTTTTCAAATCATGGGCGGCGATACCTAACAACTCTGTTTTAAGCTGATTTGCTTCTTCTAAGGCTTTATTGGCTTTTGCAAGCTCTAAGTTGCGTATTCTTACCAGCTCGGCTTCACGCTGCGCTTTTTCCACTTCACGCTCAACTGTGATGCGCCGCACACGTTTGCTGGCTTCCTCTCCAAACACTTCTTCTTTGACACGATGAAACGCTTTGTAATGCTCTAACGCTTTTGCCAACTCCCCCATGCTTTCAAAAATCTCAGACAACGCCAAGTGATAGCTATACTCTAAATCTTTCGCACCAATTTCTTGAGCAATACTTAGTGCCTGCAAAAACCGCTGTTCAGCTTTCTTGAAGTCATTCAATCCTCGATGCAGTGCAGCCACACAACTCAACCCTTCAGCTTCAAGACGCCGATTGCCTAACTCGCGAGCAAATTGAATACTCTGCATCATGAACGATAATGCATTTTCTGGGTCGCCCAATGTGATATACACTTTGCCTAAGTTGAGCAAAAGGAGTGTCTCTGCTCGGCGCAGTTGAGCGGTTTCTGTTACAGCAAGTCCTTTTTCGAAATACTCTAAGGCTTGCTTTGCTTTTCCCATAGCAATATAGACTTCTCCTATACAATTGAGGGCATTGGCTTCAATGTTATGGTTATTCAGCGTGTAATTGATGCTCAAGCTCTCCAGAAAATACCCTAATGCTTGGTCGTAATCTCCAAGCTGCTGATGGATTGAACCGATATTCATCATTGTTGTAACCTCGCCACTTCGGTCGCCAAGTTCTTCGTAGAGCCTCATGCTCTGGTCGTAGTAGTAAAGCGCTTTTTCATAGTCGCTTAAGTCTGTGTAGATGATTCCTAATATGTTCAGCACTGAGGCTTTGCCTTCCATATCTTCAATTTCAGTAAAACGCTCTACGGCTTCGAGTGAAATAGTAAGGGCTTCACTATATCGTGAGAGCATTGCCAAAAGTGCTCCTTTGTTACGCAGGCTGTAAGCAATACCTTTAGTGTAGCGTTCTGCTGTTGCTAGCCTGTATGCTTCTTCAGCCAGCAGCATAGCGTGTTTTGGCTCTGAATGTCTCATTTCCCACGCCTGTGCATTCAGCATATCGACTCGTGAAGTTTTGCTTGCAGCAGATTGTAATTCCTGTTCCAGCCTCTCAATATCCATCTCTTTCAATCGTTTTGCTCTATTTAGGGAAGACCGAATGGCTAAGCTAATGTCAAGAACTCAGTCGGAAATTCTCCTCCGTCTGTCGTGAAGCAGTCTTTAGCAAAGTGTTTGTCGTATTACAAGCCTTGCTATTTTGAATTTACACTTTTCGTTTGCAAGAATTAAACTTTCTGCTTTACTCTCAATTTGTTTATCAGCGCTTCTGCAAAGTTTTTAATAGCTGGAGCTTAACAAGATGCGGGCTTTTGTCGGTATTTTCTTAGCACCTGCACTGCATGCTTCTGTGGACAGTTTTTGCCAATCGTTGATGTCGGCATACCCACGTGCGCGGACTGCTATCAAGTGGGTTGAGCCAGAAAATTTGCACCTTACTTTGAAATTTTTAGGAAACGTCTCTTCAGCTACGCTTCCTGCGCTCACTCAAGCCCTTCATGCAGTTCATAGCTCTCCCTTTGAAATCAACTTTTGTGACGTTCATGCTTTTCCTTCCCTTTCCCAGCCGCAAACTATATGGATTGGCGTGCAAGACGGTCAGCATCACTTAGCCGCACTCGCCGAGCGCATTCAAGTGCAACTTGCTACCATCGGGTTTGCCAAAGACATGCGCAAGTTTTCTGCTCACCTCACTATTGGTCGCGTGCGGCAAGGCTATACTTTGAACGGCTTCCGTGATGCTGTCAAAACCCTGACACCTGCATTCATTGGGCGGCAGCATGTAGATTCCTTTGCTCTTATCGAGAGCAACCTTACGCCCAAAGGTCCAGTTTATACACTGCGTGCAACCATTGCACTTGCCCTGCCCTGACTTTTTTGTAGAAGCACGATGCAAAAGTTATTTTTGTACCTCACGAAAATGGTCCCTTAGCTCAGTTGGTCAGAGCAGGCGACTCATAATCGCTTGGTCGCAGGTTCAAGTCCTGCAGGGACCACCTTCCCTTGCCTTTCCAATAGCTTCAATTCTCCTCTGCCCACTTGCAAGAAGTCTTGCCGCAATTCCTTTTTTTCTTGTCGCCTCATGAACACAGTTACCTCGTTATGCTATGCATCTTCACTGCCAAGACTTTCTATTTAACAATAACTTCACTCTATAGTAATAATCTCATAATTCTCCTGCCCTACTTTTGCACCCAAATTGTTAAGGCTACATGCTTCCATTCCTTCTTGAAAAAACCCTTGTTCATTTCGTTTTAACCGTTTAGAATTTATTGTAGATTTTGCCAACCCACTTAGCCATGCACTCTTCGATGCTCAACTTGCACTTGGCGTTCCGATTCTTCAAACTGAACGCGCCTTCCGAACCACTGCTAAGACCCTTTTCGACCCTGATGCGCTCAACCCGCTTGTCTATGCGCCTAACTATCAGGACTTCTTAAATCCAAAACAAGTTGAACTTGGACACATTCTCTTTTTTGAGCCGCTACTTTCCATAAACGGGAAGCGCTCTTGTGCATCATGTCATCAGCCTGAAAAAGCCTTCACCGATGGCTTGCCTCGTGCCCTTACACTGACTGGCAATGCGCAGATTCTGCGCAATACACCTACCGTTATCAATTCAGCGTATCAAGCCAGTTCTTCCTACGACCAGAAAACGGTCTACCTTGAAGACCGTGTGCGGTTTGTGGTTCATAGCCCAGATGAAATGCACCATTCTCTTGATTCCGTTGCTCACATGCTTGCTCAAAGTGAAGAATATCGCATGCGTTTCAAGGAGGCTTTTGGCGATGAACATGCTTTGACTGCCGACCATATTGCCAGTGCGCTTGCCAGTTATATGCGCTCACTACGCTCGTTCAATTCACGCTTCGACGAGTATATGCGTGGTGATAAAACCAAGATGAGCGCTCAGGAACAACGCGGGTTCAACCTTTTTGCAGGAAAAGCCAAATGCGCAACCTGTCACTTTATCCCACTCTTCAATGGGACCGTGCCACCTACTTTCCAAGAGACTGAAGCCGAAGTGATTGGCGTACCGAAAGAAGCCAAGTGGAAACAAGCAGAGATTGATCCTGACATCGGCAAAATGACCATCAACGGCATTGAACTCAATAAGTATATGTTCAAGACGCCTACGCTACGCAACATAGAACTGACTGCACCTTACATGCACAACGGGGTCTACAAGACGCTCGATGAAGTGATGCGCTTCTACAACATGGGCGGCGGAAAAGGTATCGGTATTGATTTAGCTAACCAAACATTGCCAGCTGACACGCTCGGCTTAACTCAAGCGGAAATTCAAGACATCATCGCCTTTATGAAAACCTTAACCGACACCACTGGTCTGACTCAACGACCGCGCTCACTGCCACGATTTTCAGATGATGTGTTGAGTAGCAGAATCGCTGTCGGTAAGTACTAAGGGGCATAGCATACTTTCAGCACCAGCGTTGTCGCATATTGACTTTGAGATGCTTATGTGAATGAGACAATCAAATCGCCATTGCTCTCCTGTGTAAAATTGAATGCTCTTAGAGGGCTCTGCGCTGGTGCTCCGAGCACTTTACCTTGCTGTGAAAAGCGAGAGCCATGGCACTGGCATTCCCATTCTGAATTTTTGAAAATCATGTTGCTACATCCTGCATGAGTACAAAAGCGAGAAAGCACGATGAAACTATCCTGAAAGCGTGTTATGCTGATATCAGAGCGAGTATCACTTGGCGACGGTCTTCGTCCATCATAGTTGAGAAACAAGGCTTCTCCATGCTGCGGTAAAATGGCGCTGGGCACACGAATTGACAGTATGGCTGGCTCACTCTCTGGCGAAAACTGCGATTCATTGCCACTTTTATCAACGGCAGTCACTTTGTAATACCAAATCTGTCCTGCTTGAACAGCTGTGTCTTTCCATGTAGTTTCATTGCCACTCACGCTCCCAGCTTGTTTAAAACCGCTTGCTGGAATCAAACTGCGGTAAATCCGATATGCCTGCAAATCGCTGAGGGGGCTGCCATCACTGTTGGTTGTTACAGCCGCCCATGATACCATTAGCCAACTCAAAGACCCCTCTACACGAATCGAAGCTGGCGCTGCCGGAACAAGCTCATCGAGTGCTGCGGGGTTCAGGCAGGATTCTAAAGTTGCACCGAGTGTTAGTACTGCAGCGGTTTTTAGAAATGCTCGTCGTTTCATTTTTTCGTGCTGTATTGATGTAAAAAATTCTCATTGCAAATTGTTTTTATGACCTTTTCACACGAGGATTGGCAACAACTTCAACATTTGCGCGCACAGTTCTTAGACCGGCGCGCCGGTCATTCAGACTATTGGACTACTGCTCGTGTGCTTGAACTCTATGAGCATACTTTTGCGCAACGCATCGCATGGAAATGGCAACATGTTTTGACAGAGCTTACTTATCTTCACTGGCAACCGCCCATGCTGCCACTTTTGGACTGGGGCTGTGGCACCGGCATTGCCGCACGCACATTTCTTCGTTATTTCCGCACTTCTTCCTTAGCGTTTTACGACCGCTCGACTCTGGCTTTGAAATTTGCGCAAGAAAAAATCCGTTCAGAGTTCCCTTATGTTACGCTCTTGCCTTTTAGTGAGCGCACGTCATTTTGCGGCATTGTGCTACTTAGTCACATCCTCACGGAGCTTAGCGATGCTGCATTAGAGGCACTACTTACTCAACTTCGTTCAGCTGCCGCCATTCTCTGGGTGGAATCAGGAGACACATACGCCAGCCGCAAACTCATTGAGGTTCGCGAAGCATTGCGGACATCGTTCCACATTGTGGCACCTTGCACGCATCAAGGCGCCTGTGGATTGCTTCTACCAGAGCACCGTGCGCATTGGTGTCATCACTTTGCCAAACCACCCCAAGATGCCTTTACTCAAGCACACTGGGCAGATTTCAAAGCACATTTAGGCATTGACCTTTCCGATTTGCCACTTTCATACCTTGTTTTGGATAAGCGCCCAATTCAAGCTCTATCGCCTGAAACCGCTCGGCTCATTGGTCGAGCTCGAGTCTATAAAGGATACGCCTTGCTTCTGACCTGTTCAGCGCATGCCTTGGCAGAGTATCGCCTTACGGCTCGCAAGTTTCCTGAGGCTTATCGGCAGATGAAAAAGCAGGAATTTCATACGCTTTTTTCTATGCAAAGCCAGCAGCGTGAAATTGTTCGCCTTGAGCTTGTCCATGCTTCCCCAAATGATGAAAAAGCATGATTTGCTACCGATGAGGAGAGCGCACTTGGCTCTGGGAAATTCTCATGGCTTGCTCACTGCCGAAGATTTTGTGGCAGTTTTGCGCTTATTTTGCGGCGGTTCTGGGGTAGCGTCTGTCAAAAGCTCTCCGATAACTTTGGCTTCCATGCGCCGATTTTTCGCACGTCCGATTTCCGTGTCATTTGAGGCTATTGGCTCATTTTCACCAGCGCCGCGCACAGTCAGCCGTCTTTTGGCAATACCGTTTTTCACCAAGTAGTCTCGGACAGCTTCTGCCCGCTTGAGTGAGAGCCAGAGGTTATAGAGTTTGCGTGCGTTTTCAAATGCCACTTTGCGTTTGAGAAATTGCTCTTCAGATTCTGTGGGTTGCTTGGGCTTTAGCTTGCCCTTACCTGTATTGTCAGTGTGCCCTGAAATTTCCACGATGAACCTTTCGCGCTCCTTTGTTTTGAGCAGCGCAATGAGTGTATCCAGCTTCGGACGTTCTGTATCCAAGATTCGGTATTTGTTTAGCTCAAAGTTGATGCGAATGAAAATTTTATCGCCGATTTTGCTGAGTGGTGGTGGCGGCGGCGGTGGTGGAGTTTCGCGCTTCGGATTGACTCTGACATGTGCAGCTGCCACCAATTCACCATAACGATTTTTTGCAGTGAGGATGTAGGTTGTCGTGTGTTGCGGCTTAACCACTCGTGCGCCTTTGAGTGGCACTTCGCCTATGTCTGGTTCAATCCTGACTTGCTCGGCGTCGAGGGTTGTCCAAATCAGCATGGTTGAATCGCCTTGCTCAATGCTGTTACGTGCGGCCAGAATTTCAATCACAGGCAAGGCTTCGCGAGCAATGACGGGTGCATAGAAACGCTCTGGCGGCAATTGCTCTATGGGTCTAAATAGGCGAAACCGAACCCCTAAGCTGGCAGAAAATTGCTGTGCTGTATTAAACGAGAAAAAGCTTAACGCGTCACGTGTGCTGATATCGAACGTGGCTTCAGGCGTATCAAAGGAAAGTCCTAATGATAGGGCGAGAGCTTCGTTGCCGCCGAACCGCAGCCCCGCACGCAGTGGTAAATTAGGCACGCCTCGCCACTCTGCACCAATAGCCACCAGCGGCGTTGTGGTATTGCCAAAATTGGTGTTGATGCCCTGCACCCAATCCAGCATGACTATCATAGGAATGTCAGCAAAAGACCTTAGGTCCCACGCTGCACCCAGACGTATAAGCGAAGGTAACGCCATATTGAATGGCAACACACTTGGCACGGTATGTTCAATGGCTTTACGCAGGCTATCGACCTCACGCTGCGTTTTTCGGTCGTCTAATGGGTCGGTGAAGCCTGTAAAACTGACCACTGTGTCAGCCAGTCTTTGATATGCTGTTGCCCCACTATACGATAGGCTACCAAGATTCATTACAGAAAGTCCTAAGGTTACCCCGCGATAGACCTCTGCCGATACGCCCACATCTGCGGCAAAACCACTTCCGACCACATCTGGCGTCAGAAACGGTGGGATTCTCTCAGGCGCGGCTGCACGCCATTGATAATTCAACTGGCTGGCTAAGCTGTCTCCGGTTTGCGACGTAAAAATTGTGGTTTGATTATCAAGATGCACAAATGCAAACGATTGCACATATTTGAGCGCAATGCCAGCATAAAAATTTTTGATAGAGATGCTCTCTGGCAGATTGAACTTGCGTGCATAGGCCAGCGTGTAATCGCGGTGCCACCAGCCTCGCCCATTGCTACCACGCGATTCAATGTTCTGTCCCAGCAGATTGGAATTGCCGTTGAGCGTAAAATCAAGGTATGGTTTTGCAATGGAAAATCGTGTGCCAATGTGGTCGCGAATTGCAAAGCCGAACGCCCCAACTTGCTCCGAGACATTGAATGCCGCACCAAAGAGTTGAACACTTGCTCCCACATTGACTCGCCATGCTTCAGGCACCAGTGCTAAAATTTCTGCCTTATCTTGCGTCGTCCAAAATGTCGTTGTGCGCGGCGCGGGTACATTGCGGCTCTCCCGCCCTAAAAAGCGATTGTAGTGGTTAATGCTGAAGGCATTGTTTTGCAATGATAGTCCGATTGGGAAAACGGAAAAACTTAACCTACGCTCATGGAATTCAAATGCTGCCAGCCGTGCAGGATTGAGGTCAAAGCCGGGGATTGCACCAAAGTATGCCGAGCCAGCACCACCGACCGACATACTCAAAGCATTATCGACACTCACCTGTGCGTTGAGCGTCGGAGCGATGCAGCAGGCACAGAACCATATCAAAGAGAATCGCAGCAAGCGCATCACAAGTTAGAGATTGCCATTTGTGCCGTATTAGTTCCCACCTTCCAGTCGTTTGGAGAGTTGCTCGGTCTGAATCGCCCGTTGTCAGCAAAGGGACGCTTGCATCAATATAGTGCAATCGCTTTAAGTGATAAAATCTCAATTCTTCCTCTTCAGCAAGTCGGAGCTTGACTGCAGCAGTAGTTGGGTGTTTCTTTGTCTCCAATCAGGATGATGGGCTGGTTGCCATCTCGAGTTGGAATGGCATTTGCACCAGTGCAGAGGTTTGAAGTTTCAGCAGATGCTCAGCAGAGAGCGTGACACGCTTTGCCAGCCAATCCATAAATCCCGGTGAATCGTTGAGACAAGGAATATACTGCATAGGATAACCTGCAGCACGCACTTGCATGACCGCTTCAAGGTCAGCTTCACTGTTATCGGCTAAAAATCCAAATGGGAAGATGACGACTTCTTCAATGCCTTCTGTTTGGAACTCTTCCAATGCACGCTCCAATGTTTGCGGCATCCATGTTCCACCGAATTTGTGATTCATGGCGCCCAGCTTGACGCTTGCAAACCGATTGCGCGCATCATGCTCAATGGCCGTTTTGAGTCGTTCGTAGAATGTCAGTGTCTCCTTGTACCCTGTGTTGAGTTTTAGCTCTTCGCCTTTTGTATCCTTGACCAGCGTGCCATGCGCCACCAAGGCTAAGCCAACTTTGTGTCCCTGACGCGGTTCGTACTTTTCAAATATCCGATTGACACAGAGCCGAATAAACTCCTCATTGTTCCAAAGATGTTTGATGACGCGCACTTGTTCAAAGATGTCATTGCCGAAGTGCTCCAATGCCAGTGCGCATCCTACGCCGCACGCAAATTCTGATTCGATAGGAATCATAGGAACAACTATCACAGCGTGACACGATGCTTTTACTTCGTTGAGTACATCTTCATAATATGGCTCAATGAAGTAGTAAGCATCGCGAACCACAAACTCTACATTGTGTCCTGAAAGCTGTTTAATCGTATCTAATCTTTTTGCCAGTGCTTGCGTTTGTGCACGGTTGATTTGCGCAAGTTTAGGTCGGTAGCCAAGCTCTTTCCACTCTCTCTTTCGGCGCAGGCTACGCATGAGGGCAATAAACGCTTTGAGTGGCAGAGGCAAGTTTGCAATGCGCGACGTAATGAGCTGTAAAATTCGCCACGAACTCGGATAGAGTGAGCGTAAAGAAAGTTGCTCCACTTCTCCATATGTGGCAACGAGAACTGCAATTTTGTATTTCATTTTTCGGAATTTACTGCATTGACAAACCCGCACGCTCATCGTGCAGGGTGTTTTGAGTTAAACTACCTAACTAACGCCTATTTTACACTTTTAATTTCTTTTCCTGTTTGAAATTCTTGCCTTAGGGCGATTAGCGTCCAGAACGGCTTTGAGTTTCACTTCGCTTCTGTGTATCTTGCCTAAAAATGAGCAAACTTTAAACATTCAAGGAGCGTGCAATATGGACGGTTTTGTACCTCTGGAGCAAGTCTCACTTTCGCCTACCACTTCTTCCAAGCCCAAACAACGCAAGCGCTGGTTACTCATTCAGCCAAAGAGCCGCACCAATTTAATGGTTGATTCGGGCAAGGTCAGCATTCCGCTCAATCTCATGATGGTCGGCACGCTTGCACAAAAGCATTTCGATATCGACTTTGTTGACGAGCGCATCGGCGATAAGGTCCCTGAAGATTTTTCACCCTACGATGTGGTGGCTATTACGGCGCGCACGCTCAATGTCTCAAAAGCCTATCAAATTGCGGATGCGGCTCTGGCACAAGGCAAGCGGGTGATTTTAGGTGGCACTCACCCGACCATGGTCTTTGAAGAAGCCAAAGAACATGCCACCAGCGTCGTTTTCGGCGAGGTCGAATCGGTATGGGACGCCCTGCGCGAAGATGTCGAAAACGATACCATGAAACCGCAGTATCGTGCTGGGACTTTTAAGTCTATGCAGGAAATGGATAGACCTGATTTTAACATTGTCTTGCGCTCTCCGAACGCTAAAAATTACAGTTTCCGCATCCCTGTGCTCGCCACCAAAGGTTGCCCAGTTGGGTGCAACTTTTGCACCACGCCCACCATTTATGGCAAATCTTTCCGCACACGTGATAGCAAGCGAGTGGTTCAGGAAATCCGTTTCCATCAAGAGCGGCTGGGCAGAAAAGACATCCACATTTCGTTTATGGATGATAACATTAGCTTCAGACCCGCTTTCATGGAAGAATTGCTCCATGCTATGGTCGGTCTTGGCGCCAAATGGAATGCCAACATCTCCATGAATTTTTTGGAAAATCCACGCGTCGCTGAACTTGCCAAAGAAGCTGGCTGCGAACTTCTCAACATCGGCTTTGAATCTGTTACGCCTGAAACCATCAAGCATGTTCACAAAGGCTCTAACCGTGTTTACCGATATGATGATGTTGTGGCCAATGTGCATCGACAAGGCATTGGCATTCAAGGTTATTTTATCTTCGGCTTCGACACCGACACCATGGCGAGTTTTCAAGGCACATACGATTTTATCATGCGTAACCGCATTGAGTTTCCCGTCTTTACAATCGCGACGCCTTTTCCCGGCACGCCGTGGTTTGAAGAAATGAAACCGCGAATTGAACATTTCAACTGGGATAAGTATGACACCTACCACTACATTTTCAAACCTGCCAAGATGGAGCGCGAAGAATTTCTGCGCGCTTTCATCAAGATTCAGCAGGAAATTTATTCGTGGAAGAATATCTGGTATCGTATGAAAGGTAAGCCGTTCAACTGGGTCTGGATGGTCAATGTCGCCATGCACTACTTTACACGACGGCTCAAACCTGAAATGTTTCTTTAATTTTTGCCCTCAAGGCGCTGGGGGCTACTCTTGTGTATATGCGTTTAGCGCTCTTAATTATCGGGGTTTTGATTGCGCTAAGTGCGCTCATTGCTTTACCTTTTTCTTTGAAAGTTAAAACACAGGGCAGTATTCAAGCTGGTGCAATTTTTTTAGCCGTGGCGGTCATGTTTGGGCTGGGCGTGGTCTTCCTTGCCCTTGTGATTTAACTTTGCCTCTCAAGCCTCTTAATCCTCTTAATCCATAAAGACCTAACCCATAAGAAGTAAAGAGCGAGTGGCTCTTAGCAGAACACAGCTATTCTGCGAACTTTTTGTCATTCCGAACGCAGTGAGGAACCCAGTGCATGGATGTTTCACTTCGTTCAGCATGACAACCGCAGCATGTTTGCTCCATTTGAGTATCAGACTTCAAGCGCGCACGCGGCTTTCCTGCGCGACTGGCTCACTAAGGTTCTTTTTCTCTTCAGGCTTTGCAGCAACCTCTGGCAGCGAAGTCTGCTGGAAAATT
>Ga0308411_10000122_pt1 | contig 44390 bp, 35 predicted proteins | sample HotsprottomLayer_2_FD_203530 | JGI IMG/M metagenome (GOLD analysis project Ga0308411, IMG submission 203530) | Hot spring phototrophic mat microbial communities from Octopus Spring, Yellowstone National Park, Wyoming, United States -... | ecosystem: Environmental > Aquatic > Thermal springs >... | reverse complement strand
ATCAAGCTATTTGCTGAAAAGGGTTTTCATGAAACCAAGGTTGAAGACATAGCCTTAGAAAGTGTGGTAGCAAAAGGTACAGTGTATCTATATTTCAAAAGCAAAGAGGAAATAATGGATACATGCTTGGAGTTTATATTTTCTGAAGCATTAAAAAATTACGAAATTCCCGATGAACTAAACTTCTCTGATAGCATAAGAATGGTAGTCGAGAAAAATTTCAAATTTGTAGACGAAAATATTGACTTCTACAGAATGCTATCCAAGGGGATATATTCAACAAGTAAAGACGCAAAAATGGGAAGAAGGGATTGTGAAAGAGAACTCTTTGAAAAAGCTACAAGCTCTATGGAAAAAATTATCCTCAAAGGCATTAATGAAGGGAAAATAAAGAAAGAAGTTTACCCAAAGCACCTAGCCGTAACTTTCATAAACACAATTATATCCTCTCTAACAATTGTCGTTAATTCAAAAATTAAAGGATTTGAGCTTAACGAAAACGAGTACAAAGAGGAAATAATAAATTTCTTAACTGGAGGAATTTATGAAAAGTAAACTTACTGTTCTAATAGTTCTAATAGCTTTAACTTTTGCTATCAAGGCTTACTCGGTTGAAGAGAAAAATCAGACAATTACAATAAGTAATGTAAACGATGCAATAAAAATAGGACTTCAAAACAACAAAGACCTGAGGAAAAAAGTAATTGAGATAATGTCTGCAAACGCCAACCTAAAATCCAGCTTAGCCGACTTGATATTACCAAATGTTAATGCCACCTTGAGGTTCTCAACTTTAGACCCCAAGACATTGGAAAACTCCATATCTAAGATTCCCAGCTTCAAGCTCCAAACAAACATCATAATGGGATTACCCATCCCATCATTCGTAATTGAAGAGAAAACAGTCACTAACGCATTTTGGGATAACTACTCGCTAGCCATCTCAGCAAGCTATAGAATACCTTACCTATTACCTTTCGGCTTGGACATAGGATATAACTCTTACTTACTCCAATCAAAAAATGTTGAATTAGCCAAACTACAATACCAAAAAGCACTAAACGATTACATATACAATGTAAAAATTGCTTATTACAATTACCTTTTCGCAAAGGAATTTGCCAAGGTTGCTATTGAAGCTGACAAAAGATATCAAGAAAATGTTAAAATAGCAGAGGCAAACTATGCCTCTGGTATATTCTCAGATTTGGAATTAATAAGAGCAAGAGTTCAGCTAATAAACAACCAACCTAACTTATACTCGGCACTAAACAATGTAGAGATCCAAAAACTCAATTTACTCACAACTTTAGGTATTGAAGTTTCAATGATATCCAATGTAGAGATATTGGGTAGCTTTGAAGAAATAAAAGATGAGTTTAAAAACTTTTCTATCAACCAAGAGGAACTAAAGAAAAAGATACTATCAAATAACCCCGACTTAAAAATTCTCTCTAAAGCAATAGAGCTTTCAGAAGCATCAAAAAATGTCTCTCTTTCAGCGAACAAACCTACTATATCGGCTTTCTTTAACTTTAACTATGACTTTAAGAAAACCAACTCTATGGAAAACGAAAGGTATTGGGTAGATAGTTGGAATGCCGGAGTACAACTAATTATTCCTATCTCTGAACTTCTGCCTATATCAAAAAGTTATGCAAATATGGAGAATGCTGACTATTCAATAAATAAAGCTCGATTAGATTACGAGAATTTCCTAAATTTAACGATGAGCCAAGTAAACCAGCTTACACTTAAGCTAGAAGAAAACAGAAGGAATATTTTAGCTCAGGAAGCCAATGTTGATCAAGCCAAGATATCACTAGATATTATAACCAAGAGGTACTCTTTGGGTAGTGCTACTAGCATTGATTTGCTTGACTCTCAGTTGGCATACCAACAAGCAGAAATAAACTACTTGAGTTCATGGCTTTCTTACATAGGGAACATACTTTTGACACAAAAACTATCAGGAGAAATAATAAATGAAGGAGGTATATATGAAAGGAAAAACTAAAAGAGCAATAATAATTGCTACCGCAATAGTTGCAATACTCGTAATAACAAGAATAGCCACAGTGGCAATATCTACATCTTCCAACAAAGACAAAGAGCAAGACCTCTCCAAAGTGAAAAATTTTGTTAATATAATTGTCGTAGGAACAAAAGTTAAAAAGGGAGACATACAGAAGTACATAACATTATCAGGTGATATAAGAGGTATAAGCGAAGCACAGGTTTTCCCTGACGTTCCCGGTAAAGTAGAAAAAATATCTTTTGCTGAAGGGCAGTATGTCAAAAAAGATGAACCTATTATGTATATAGATAGGTCATTAGTTGGCTACCAATATAATCTGTCGCCAGTTAGAGCACCTATAGATGGTAGAGTCGGTAGCATAAATGTTTCAGAAGGGCAGTTTGTCTCCCAAACTACGCCTGTCGCCGTAGTCGTCAATAACAGAATAGTGGAAATTATACTACTACTTCCAGAAAAATATGTAAATCAAGTGAAAAGAGGCAGTAAAGCAATAGTAGAAGTTTCATCCTTGGAAAACGAAAAATTCATAGGATATGTATACTCATCAGATCTGATAATAGACAGAGGTACGAGAACATTGAAGGTAAGAATAAGAGTTGACAACCCTAGCGGTAAACTCATCTCAGGTATGTATGCAAATGTTAAGATACCCGTAGAAACAGAATACAACACTACATATGTACCAATAACATCCATAAGAGAGATCGAAGGAAAAACATTCGTATATGTTCTATCAGAGACAAATATAGGTAATGAAAAACTTTATTATGTATCCCTTAGAAATGTATTAACTAGCGTATCTGATGGTGAAAAAATCGGTGTAAAAGGTGTAAATGAAAATGAGATAGTTGTATCCTTAGGAGCAGAATACCTCAAAGACGGAATAATAGTAAGAGCAATAATTCAATAGAAATTTCATCGCAGAGAGGCTATGCCTCGAGAGGCTACGCCTCTCTGATAAATTCAGAGATACCATAAAAAAAGTTTGAAGAGACTTGCACAAGTAAAGTATAATTTCATAAGTGTTAACAGTTCAGCAGTATAGAAAAGTTGGAAAGAAAAGAAAAAAGCTAAGAAGCTGGGTAGTAGTAGCACTAGCACTAATTCTTTCATCGCTAGTTACTTTAGTAACATACGAAATCATCAAGAACATAGAAAGCAAAAAAGTCTACGAACTTACCTTAAACAATATAGTGATAAAAGAAAAAGAAATGGTACTGAAAGTTGATACCCTGGAATATCCCCTATCAAACGATATAGAGAAACTCAGAGAATTATCAAAAAAGTTTGAAATCTCACACTTTAGTATCTACCACGGTACAGAGCCAATAACAAAAGCTTCACTCATAACCCCCGAAGTAGTCATATTAAACGGTAAGGGCGAAAAAAACCTAGCCATGAATCTATCAGTCATACTTATTACTAATGAACTAAACGTTATAAACTACGGAAACGCCAAAAAAACATCTGAAAAGTCCTTCATTCTAACAAGAGCACCAATAGATGATGAATACACAAAGAAACTTACGTTACTTACAGGAATAAGTAACATAGTCATATCACTAAACTCTGATGTAGTTCCCCCAACAACAGCCCCAGTAATCATAGTTCTAGGTAAAGATTACAAATATCCCTATTAGCATCTTCTCAATCTTAATAGCACCTTCTTAATTAAGTGTTTAAATACTTATGTTGATAAATCCTCTTATTTGTTGGTAGTTAAGTGGACTTCAACACCCTTAAATCAAGGGTGGGCGGGTGGGGCTACTAAAAGTAATTTGTGCTTTAAGCACTGCGTGCTTGTAGCACCTTCTTATTTACATATTCTGAAGAGTTAAAGAGATGAAGCCTCTCTATAATAACGTGCTTTAAGCACAAATAGAGTTGGTGCTGAATAGAACTTTTATAAAATTACGAAGGTGTTGGAAGGCGGAGCATTCCAACGATAAAAAGGGTGGGCGGGTGGGGCTACTAAAATTGATGTGCTAATTAGCAATCAATGTAAATAGTACTTGTATTTGAAGTACTTCCTTTACCAGGGTTAGGAAATATGTTAGCCTCTCTTAAAATTTTAAGATGTGCTAAATAGCACTTGGTGCTAAATAGCACCCTGTGCTAAATAGCACTTAGTTGCTATTACTTACATACTCCTGAAAACCTCTGTCAAATTTCTAATAAAAATGTCTATCTCCTTTTCGGTTATCACAAAAGGTGGTAATAACCTTAGAACATTCTCACCAGCTCTCAGTGTCAAAATACCCCTTTCCATAAGTTTTTTCACTACACCAATAACTTCTACTCTACTATCTAAATCAACTCCTATCATTAACCCCTTACCTCTTATCTCTTTAATGAAATCATATTTGCTTTTTAGAATTTCTAACTCATTCATTATCAATTCACCCATTTTATTGACATGTTTAAGCACATCATCAGAAAGTAATTCTAGAACCTTCAAGGCAACTGCGGAAGCTAGCTGGTTACCTCCCATCGTCGAAGCATGCATACCCGGCTCACACACATTAAAATACTCTCTCCTAAGTACCGTAGCACCAACCGGCACCCCCCCTCCAATAGCTTTAGCTAAAGTTACCATATCAGGCTCTATATCAAAATTCATGTACCCGAAGTATTTACCTGTTCTACCTACACCTGTCTGCACTTCATCAAATACAATGAGGAAGTTATACTTCTTTTTTAATTCCTTAACTTTGGCAACAAATTCATCACTCAAAGGTCTAATTCCCCCTTCACCTTGAATTGATTCGAGGAAAACAACACAAACATTTTCATCCATTTTTCTTTCTAAGTCTTCAACATTATTATACTCAACATAATCAAATCCCTCAGGCAGAGGCTCTAAATTCTTTTGATATTTTTTCTGACCTGTTGCCGTTATTGTAGCTAAAGTTCTACCATGGAATGAACCTGTAAGTGATAATATCTTATACTTATCCTTTGATATCGTTTTACCAAAAAACCTAGCTATTTTTATAGCTGCCTCATTTGCCTCTGCACCACTATTTGAGAGAAACACACCACCGTCGAATGTTATGTCTATAATCTTCTTTGCTAGTTTCACTCTCTCTTCAGAATAGAATAGATTTGAGGTAGTCAAAAGCTTACTAGCCTGCTTCTTTATCTCTCTAGTTATAGCAGGATGCGAATGGCCAAAATTCAAAACCCCTATCCCCGAAGTGAAATCTAAATACTTTCTACCATCATACCCGTACAGATATGCACCTTTGCCCTTATAAAACCCAATTCCAAACCTTGAGTAAAAAGGTAAAATATAAGTTCTATCCAAATTTACTATTTCATCCATCAACATAGTATGAAATTTTAAATGTTATCCTCTAACCAATAGCAAGAGAGATATTTTCAAAGTATGCAATTACTAATAGGTAATCATCTGAAAAAGTAACCGCTTGTTATATATGAAATTATTTCTTACTTCCGAGTGTTGGGAATAGAATAACCTCTCTTATAGAATGCGAATTTGTTAGTATCATGACCAACCTATCAATACCAATTCCTTGACCAGCTGTTGGTGGTAACCCATATTCAAGTGCTGTGATAAAGTCATCATCCTTCATTTGTGCTTCTTCGTCTCCCATTTTTCTTTCCTTAAGCTGCTCTTCAAACCTCTTATTTTGTTCCTCTGGGTCATTTAACTCAGTATAAGCATTTGAAACTTCAAACCTTGCAATAAACAGTTCAAATCTTTCTACCAAGTCACTGTCTTCTCTATGTGTTTTCGCCAAAGGCGAAAGTATTTTAGGAAAATCAATTACAAAAGTAGGATTGATAAAGTCCCCTTCCGAAACATGGTCAAATATCTTGTCTATAACTTTTGGATGAGTGAGTCTTTCTTCGTTTATCCCCAATTCCTTAGCAAATTCCCTTGCCTTCCTTTCGTCAAGGAAAAATTCCTTACCTTTACCCGTCTTCTCTTTTAGATAATCAAAGTACCTAATCTTTCTAAATGGAGGTGTGAAATCTATCTCGTAGTCACCAAATTTAACTTTATAACTTCCTCTTATTTCTTTAGCTAAGTACGAAAACAGATCTTCGGAAAATTTCATAAGGTCATTGTAATCCCAATAAGCAACATAGAACTCAATCATTGTAAACTCTGGGTTGTGATGTATGTCTATACCCTCATTTCTAAAGTTTTTACCTATTTCATAAACCCTATTGAAGCCACCAACAACTAGCTTTTTAAGGAATAATTCAGGAGCTATCCTTAGGTAAAGTTGCTCATCTAGAGCGTTATGATAAGTAATAAAAGGTTTAGCTGAAGCACCACTAGCAATTTGGTGAAGTATAGGCGTCTCTACTTCAATAAACCCCATTGAATTAAAGTAATCCCTCATTTTTTGTATTATCCTAGTCCTATCTATGAATATCTTAGCTACATCAGGATTGGCTATCAAGTCTAAGTACCTTTGTCTATACCTCACCTCAGGGTCCTTGACACCATGCCACTTTTCAGGCAATTCATGCAGACATTTAGCCAAAATCTCAAATCTTTCAACCTCTACCGTAAGCTCACCTGTCTTTGTCCTAAACAGTTTACCTTTAACACCCAATATATCCCCAACATCTACGAAATCTTTAAAGAACGAAAATCTTTCTTCTCCAACAACATCTATCTTCACATATATCTGAATTTTGCTTTCAGCATCTTTTATATGAGCAAAAACAGCTTTACCCTGGTCCCTTATAGTAATCACTCTACCAGCCAAAGAAACTGGCTCATAGTTTGGGTCAATATCAAATAGATTGCAAATTTCACTTATTTTCTTAGAAGGAGCATTCTCAATTCTAGAGTCGTATTCCAAAGTTAAAACATCATTAATTCTCTTCAATCTACCTTTTACAGTCACAAAATCATTAGGTTTCACATTTTCAAAATCTTTCAAAAACTCACTTCTAACAAATACTAAAATGTTTTTCTCATCTTCAAGCCTAATTACTATTCCCTCATCCGTTTTTGAAACTCTCTTTACAGTACCACTAAGTATAACAGGAAAATCTTTCGTATCGAGTTCATACTTTTGCCTAACTTCCAGTATGGAAGATTTAACATCAAATTTGTACGGGTATGGGTTTACCCCCATCTCTTTCAATTTTTTTATCTTCTCCTTCCTTATCAGTGTTGTCTCCTTTTCACTCATCCCTTCCTCCTTAAAATTTTGGAAGAAAATTTTAAAGGATTAAAACTCTTACTTTTTACTTACCAGGTTAAACCTGCTCAGGTTAAACCTCTCTAAATGTTGATAAATTTATTGAATATTCCAAATTAGTTTTTTAAAATACAACCTAGAAAGGGGGTTATATGCGCTTAAGTAAATTTCTTTTAGTGCTTGCTATAGGGCTATTTGCCGTAGCAAGCTGTGTACCTCCAGAAGGAGGGAAAAAAGAAGCTAAGGAAGAAAAGAAAGAATATGTGCCTCAAGTGGTCATCGCTTCAGCTTTGAATGAAACAAATGTCAGTGTTGTTCTAAAGTTCTCACCACCTGAAGACTTTGAGTTTAAGCCTGAAATTTTCTTGATAAGGTCCGAAGTAGACACAAACAAAGTTATAAAAGTTACAGGTGTTAAGAAATTGAAGAAAAAAGAATTGGTTCTCACTCTTGATAAACCACTAGATATTGTAGATGTATGGGCCATAACTTCTTACAACGACCCAACATTCAAAAACAAAAGATTCATAAACTACGAAAAGCTTCTATACAAATTCTACTCTGACAAACCTCTAGGACATAATATTGAGAATGGTAAAAATGTCTTCAGAGTCTTCTCACCCAGAGCCACGAAGGTATGGCTTGTTATAGCTGATGACCCCGTCACCATGAAAAACAAAGTTGAGTACGAGATGACAAAAGATGAAAATGGTGTATGGGAGGCAGTTGTCGAGGGTAACCTTTGGGGGAAATACTATGGATACAGAGCCGATGGTCCTAAACACTTCACAGAGGCTTTTGACCCAGATTTAATAGTGTTTGACCCATACTCAAAAGCAGTAGCAGTTGAAAATTCCTACAAACAAAAAGGTATGACTGTCATCATTGATACCTCAAAGTACAACTGGGAAGGTGATACATTTGTAGGGCTAAAAGCCGAAGATGCCATAATATACGAGTCACACATAATAGACTTTACAGCTCATCCCTCTTCTGGCGTTCCAGCTGACATAAGAGGTACATACAAAGGATTCATCTACAAAGGTAAGAATGTAGTTGGTGGTATAAACTGGGTTAAGTTCTTAGGTGTCAATGCTGTACAGTTTTTGCCAATACATGAATCTGGTACTTATGAACCACCATTCGGTGAACAAGTTGAGCATGCTGGTGCTGAAAAAGGTGCTACAGTCGTCAATACATGGAATGCACAGAGTAGAAATCACTGGGGATACATGACCTCTTGCTTCTTTGCTCCTGAATCTTACTACTCGTCAGGGGATTTGACACCTGGGAAATACATTGGACTCGGCGGTAAACAAGTTAACGAATTCAAAGATGTTGTCAAAGCACTACATAAGGAAAAGATAGCTGTACTCCTTGATGTAGTTTACAACCATGTTTCTCAATACGACTACAACCCTCTAAAGAGACTTGAAAAGAAATATTATTTCTTCTTGAATGACTTCCATGGGTACGACTCTAGAAGCGGTTGCGGTAACGACTTTGACACTGCTAAACCTATGGCTAGTAGGTTAGTTGTTGATAGCGTCAAGTATTGGATGATCGATTACCATATTGATGGGTTTAGGTTTGACTTAGCTACCATAATTGACTGGAAGACACACGAAAAGATTGTACAAGAAGCCAAGAAAATCAATCCTAATGTTATACTGATTGCCGAACCGTGGGGTGGCGGTAGAGGTGAGCCAAGAGATGGTGGCGGATACACACTTGAAGGTTTCTCCAAGAGGGGAATAGGAGCATGGAATGATAGAATAAGAAACTTCATAAGAGGAGGAGCTTCTGCATCTTCAAGCCCATCTTCTGGACTTGCTTTTGGTAAAGGAAACAACGATGAAATGAAAAAGTATGTCCTTGGATTCTTAAAGAAACATGGCGGTGACTTTTATGAGAAAGGGCATAATGTTAACTACGCAGAATCACACGATAACGAAACTTTAGGCGACTTCATAAGGATAGGTACAGGTTATTACAGAAATAAACAGGTTATAACCAATAGAACAGAATTCGTTAAGTTAACAGATAAGCAACTAGCACAGAATAAGATCGCTGCTTTATTCTTGTTCACAGTACAAGGTGCTATAATGATGCACCAAGGACAAGAATTTGCCAGAAGCAAGATAGTTGACCCCAATAGCCAGTGGCTAAAAGACTTCAAAGTAGATGAAAAAGGTAATTGGTACAAAGAAATTACACTACCAAACGGAAAAACAAAGAAAGTAATGTGGCCCGGCGGTAAAGCTAAACCAAACACAATTGATCACGACAGCTACGAAAAGGACGACGAAACCAATTGGATTAACTACGATGAAGCTCTAAAATTAGAAACTAACAGGGAACTGGTAGAGTACTACAGAGGGCTCATAGCAATAAGAAAGAACTTCAACGCTTTCAGAAAGACACCTACAGAGAGTATTACATTTATAAATGCTAATGAAAAGATTTCACCAGCTTTAGGCTGGCTATTACCTGGAAATGTTAACGGTGACAGTAAAGATATAGTCGTTCTAATAAACGGTAATCAAACTTCCCAGGCAACATTTACATTACCAGAGGGTGAATGGGAAGTAATAGCAAATGACAAAGTAGCAGGCTTGAAGAGTTTAGGAACTGTTTCAGGCACTGTATCACTCAATCCAATCAGCGGTATGATTTTGGTTAAGAAATAAACTATTCTAAGAGGGGGCTCCCGCCCCCCTCATAAATTAAAATTCATTTTCAAACTTTTCATTTTTCAATCAACCATAGAATTTCTAATCAAGTGCTAAATAGCACCGAGTGCTAAATAGTACCAAGTGCTAAAAAGCACTAATTGTTGAGTTTCAAAAATGGACTCTCCGAAAATTTAAGTGAGAGGACATTAATGACAACTTCTAATTATACAAATACCTTGAAGGGTGTATTAATATTTCTTACGCTATTTTTGCTAACCGCACCTTTATATGGTGAAATAGGTATATCCTCAAAGTATTTAGAAGTTGTTATGGACAAAGCAAGTGGAAGGTTCTATGTAAAAACACTGATAGGTGACCCCGATAACCCAAATGACGACAAAAAGATACTACTTTTTGACAAAATACCACCTACAAGCTACCCTACCCTTTTCGTTGATAACGAGGGATTTGAAGTAGGCACAGAAGACGGATACTTTGAGAATAACCCTACAATCTCAAAAAACAAGCTAACATGGGCATGGAGACCTAACAAGTACAACAAAATAAAATTAATCCAAATAGTCGAAATTGTAACAAACATATTCACCCTAAGAGATGACATTGTAAGAATAACTTTTCTAGTTGTAAATGAAGATCTCAAAGAGCACGATGTCAATGTTAGATTTATTTTTGATACTGTTTTAGGTGAATCGGAAAAAGCTCCGTTCTTCGTCCCCCCTTATGGCAAAATAGACAAGGAAACAGTTTTTTATGAAAACAACATGCCAAACTTATGGTATTCCTTTGACAGGTTAGACAAACCTAAAATAAAAACCATGGGAATACTCTCAGGAATGGAAGATGTAACAACGCCATCCATGGTAGTCTTTGCAAACTGGAGGAAGCTAAGTAAAACCAAATGGGATTATATACCTGAAGTCGGTTCAAGCTTCAGTGAAGGACTATTCGGTGCAAAAGACACAGCAGTAGCAGTATACTTCAAAAAGACAAGACTAAAACCCCAAGAAATAGCAATATACTCAACAATGTACGGACTTTTTGGTGATACCATAAAAAAGATAGAAAACGTCTTCCTTTCTCTCTCCATTCCTGAAACTATCAAAAGTTTCCCTATAACAGCATCATTAACTATAGAAAACAAAAGTTCAATAAACCTAAAAGATATTAAAGTTAAGCTAATAGTTGATACTAACCTATTCTATGCCTCAAACTACACACTTACTTTATCAAATCTCCCTTACGAAGATTCTACATCTTTTTCATGGGATATATTCCCAGTAGGACAAGTCCAAGACGGCGAATATATAGCTAGAGTATCATTTGAAGCTCTAGCTCTTTCTACTAATGTATACGGAGAAATAAGCAAAAAATTTACTATCAAACTAGGAACACAAGAACAGCTAAAACCGGAGAGTTTACAGGAAATAGGACTAAAGCAAACAAACATATCAACAAACTACCAACTGACTACAACAAATTTTGTTTTCATTACAAACACAGTAATGATAACCAATATAATTACACTAACTAACAAATATGAAGATTGGGCTTCAGGAGTAAAAAAAATAAATACACTGCTAGAAATGCTAAATGAAGAACTCAATAACCTAATAATAACATATCACTTAGCTACATCTGATGATGAGAAAAAGAGAATCAGAGAAAGAATTGAGTTAATAAAAACACAAATAGAAGTTGAGAAATCAAAATTAAAAGCTCAAGAACAAAAAGGTGCTAAATAGCACAGGGTGCTAAATAGCACACCGTGCTAAATAGGTGCTTAATAGCACTCTCTTATTAATTGGGGAATGAAGGGAGGTAGAACCTCTCTACTAAGAAGCAGGCAAAACCTACTTTTCAATACTCTCACTCTTCTTTGAAAAAGAAGAAGAACAATAATTACAATTTTCAGCGTTTTTGGAGGATTTCATGGATATACTAAAATCTATTGTAATGGGAGTTGTTCAGGGAATAACAGAGTTTCTGCCTATAAGTAGCTCAGGACATTTGGTTCTAGTTGACCATTATCTAAAAAATATGGGTAAAGCCTCACTATGGTTTGATATATTACTACATATTGCTACTCTCTTGGTAGTAGTAACCTTCTTTTTCAACGAATTCTTGATGTTTCTCAAGGGGATGATAAAGTTCTACAAATTTTTCAATGATTCTGAAAGCAAACTCTTTTGGTTAGTAGTCATAGCCACCATCTTTACAGTAATAGTAGCTTTATTAATTGAACCTCTTGTGTCAAATATTGTTGAATCAAACTATAAGCTAGTTGGACTAATGCTAATAATAAACGCTTTTATACTTCTGATACCATACCTAATTGTGAATAACGCACCTAAAGATTTAAACAACATAACCGTACTAGACAGTGCTATCGTAGGAATATTTCAAGGCATAGGAGCCATACCCGGAATATCAAGGTCAGGCATAACAATCTCTACAGCTCTAGTAATGGGACTAGAAAGGACAACAGCAGGTATATTCAGCTTCCTAATCTTTATACCTACAACTGTAGGTGCTTTTGTTTATGAAACTTATAAGTCTCTTAAATCCGGAGTTTCTACAAGTTCAGAATTCCAATTATCCTATCTCGTAGGATTCATAGTAGCATTCGTAGTTGGTTACTTAGCGATAGCACTACTAATGAAATTCTTAAAAGAAGGTAAACTATACATATTTTCAATATATTCGTTCATAGTTGGTTTACTTGTATTGATTTTTTAAGGGGTTATACCCCTTCCGAAGTTATACCTCTTCTTTAAAATAGATTTTCTATTCAGGGAAAAATTAAAATTTAGAGTTTATGAGAGAGTTCGACAGGTTAGTTGAGATAGTGAAGATTCTAAGGTCTCCAAATGGTTGCCCATGGGACAAAGCGCAAACACTTGAAAGTATCGTAGAAAACATAATAGAAGAAGCTTACGAAGTTGTTGACGGGATAAACAAAAAAGATTACCAAAAAATAAAAGAAGAAGTAGGAGACCTAATACTTCAAGGCGTATTTATATCCCAGATTGCTGAGGAGGAAAACAAATTCTCACTAGAAGAGGCACTTAGAGAGCTTAACGAAAAGTTAATTCAAAGGCACCCCCATGTGTTCAAAAACGAAAACCTACCATCAACCACAGATGAAGCACTAAAAGTTTGGGAATCAAAGAAAAACGAAGATGGAGATATATTTTCCTTAGTTCCTAACTCCTTACCTACTCTGCTATATATCTACAAAGTTATCCAAAAAGCAAAAAGGAAAAACCTACTAAAGATAAGTGAAAGTGATGTCATCAACGAAACAAAAAACATAATTAACAATCTTGATATAAACAATAACGACAAAATAAGAGAATTAATTCTACACCTGGCTGTCTTACTTGGCATAAGAAACGAAAAAGCTGAAGTTAAGATAAAAGAAGAATTCAAAGAAAAATTTACTAACCTCATAGGTGAAAAAGATGGGTAAAATTGTATTCTTAGGTACAGGAACATCAACGGGAGTACCACTAATAGGCTGTAAATGCAGTGTTTGCACTTCAGAGAACCCAAAAAACAAAAGACTAAGAACATCATTATACTTTGAGCACAAAAACAAAAAAGTTTTAATAGATATCACCCCAGATTTTAGGACACAAGCCCTGAACAACGATATAACTTATCTAGACGCTGTACTTATAACTCATAGCCACGCTGACCATATAAACGGATTTGATGACATAAGGCAAATAAATTACTTGATGAAATGGAAAGAAATACCCTTATTTCTGAATTTACCTTCATCATTAGAATTACAAATGAGATTTGATTACATATTCCGAGATACACCACAGTTAGGTGGTGGTAAACCAATAGTTAAATTACATGTATTAGAAGACTACGATGAAATAGTCTTAGATGAACTCAAAATAAAAACATTCATTTACTTTCATGGTAAAATCAAAGTTAGTGGTTTCTCCACCGATTCGTTTACATACATAACAGATTGTAGTTTCATACCTTCAGAAAGCTTGGAGATAATAAAAAACACCAAAATTCTTATTCTTGGTGCTCTAAGGTATTTACCACATTCAACCCACCTAACAATATCAGAAGCTATAAACTTAGTAAAGTACATAAAACCAGAAATAACATACTTAATACACATGGGACATGACATTGATTATGACAAACTTTACAACGAGCTAAAAGATAAAAACATATTCCCGGCATACGATGGACTGACAATAGAAATCTAAAACAAAACTAAAAGTTTTAAAATACCTAACGAAAATTAATGTTGTTGGAAAGTAGGTACCGCACCTCCTACTTTTGAGGGCTACTTAAGGAATTAAGTAGCCCTCTACCTTTTTTAATTTATCAGCTTCCTGAGAATTCAAGAAAATGCTCTCATTTTTTACTTTCGTAAACCTGTTAATCATACTTAAGGACAATACTTTTGCCTCATCAACATCAGATGAATTATTAATCACCCAAAGTAAAACTGCACAAAAATTTTTCACCTTAGCATCAAAATAGCTCTTAGTCAGAATGTTTTTCATTATTTCTTCTGCCTTCAGCAAATTACCTTCAAAAATTGAAACAACAGCCTGCGAAAACTGTCTAAAAGGTTCATCTAGGTATATAACTATGTCCTTAGCGGACTTCAAGTCAGATTTATTAAGGAACAAAACAAAAACAACTCTAGCATTAACCCCCACAATCCTCAGATTCTTCGTCTCCTCCAAAGCACTGTCTATATCCCCTAACATCGCCAAAGATTTTATTCTAATAACCTTAGCATTCATGGAATCAACACTAGAAACCAACTTCAAGGCTTCACTAGGTTTATCCATGCTAACTAAAGCACTTGCTATCACCTCTTTTTGAAATTCGGAGAAACTTAGATAATTCCTATAATAATAATAAATAGCTAAAATTTCTTCATTCATTCTGTAATAATCTAACTTCTGTAGTAATGAATCAACAATATCCGAATATACCTCACTGAATTCGTTAGATACCGTTACATTAGTAAGAAATAGAACAAGAGAACTGAGAGAGTTATTCAAAAGACACATTCTTGAGTAGTTAATCAATACATTTCTTGATACCCCTTTTGTAATTACGTATTTCCCTATTTCACTAATAAGTTTCTCATCCTTACCAATCGTTAAAATAAGCTGAGAAACATTTGGTGAAGGGATATCCAAAAACCTATAAATATCATCCGCCAAGCCTTCCTTACCAAGTGAATAAGAAAGCTTAATTTTTTCAATCAAAATCCTCTCACTGTTAGTAAGCTTAGAAAGTTTATCAACTATATCGTAAAGTTCTTGGTACTTACCGGTTGAGTAAAGCTCAGACACTACACTATCAAATGCTCTTTTACCGCTTAATATGTCATCAACATAATCAGAAAAGCAAAAATTTAAAGAAAAAAGAATTATTAACACCGACAAAACTAACCTCAAAGCCATCAAGAAATATATTACTACCTTCAGTACCCCTAAAGCAAATACTTACCCTAATACACATCACCTCCCAAGTTCAACTATCCAAACAACATTTGTATTTTCTATTGAAACTTATTACATAAGGTACTTAGAACTTATCGTGCTTCATAGCACTTGTGCTTCATAGCACTCGTGCTTAATAGTACTTTTTACAATTAGGGTTAATGGATGCAAAGCATCTTTGATGCAGAACATCTTTGATGCGGAGCATCCTTGATGTGGAGCATTTTTGATGCGAAGTATCTCTTAGGATCTCAAAAGTGAGGTTGGCGTGGCTACTAAAGGAATGTGCTTAAAGCAATTATTAATAAAGAAAAGCTATAGATCTAAGCTCTTGAAAGTGAATTATGTATACTAAATTACTCATAATTCTTTCATGAGACCTCTGGTAATAGGTGCTACCGGGCAGTTAGGTAACGAGTTTGTGAGGTATTTCAATAACAAAGGCATTACACCAATATGTACAACTTCATCAGGAAGAAGTAATTTTTACAATTTAGATATCACGGACCTCAGGTCTGTGCTAGAATTTATTAATGAAACAAAACCCACAGTTGTTATTAACTGCTCTGCATACAACCTTGTTGACAAAGCTGAAGATGACTGGCAAACAGCATTTTCTGTGAATGGCTTAGGAGTAAGGAACTTAGCAATAGCATGCCAAGAACACAAAATACCTTTGGTTCATTACTCAACTGACTACGTTTTTGACGGCACAAAAAAAGAACCTTACACAATAGCAGACAAAGAAAACCCTTTATCAAAGTACGGGCAAAGCAAAATTCTAGGAGAACAATTTCTAAAATCTCTTCATAACAGGTATATTTTAATAAGGGTAAGTTGGGTATTTGGTAAAAGTGAGTACAGTACAAACTTTATAAAAAAATTCTTAAGTTGGGCAGAAAAGGGAGAAGTGAGAGTATCAATTGATGAAATTTCAGCACCGACATACACTAAAGACATTGTCAATGTAACGATAAAATTATTAGAAACTGGAGCTTTTGGATTTTATCACCTCTCAAATGAAGGTGAATGTTCAAGGTTTGAATACGCTAAATTTATAGCCGACACGCTAAAACTAAAAATTAAACTCTACGAAGCCCATCAAGAAGATTTCAATTTACCAGCTAGGAGACCTAAATATTCAAAATTAAGCAACTTCGGCATATACCAAACTATTGGTTTTGAGGTTATGCACTGGAAAGAAGCAGTTCTAGAATATTTAAAGGAGGAGGGAATGCTATGAAGTTATTGGTAACTGGATGTGCTGGATTCATAGGCTCAAATTTTGTCTACTACTTGCGTAAATACAAAGATTCTTTCATCGTTGGCTTGGATAAACTCACATACGCCGGTAACCTAGAAAATCTCTCAAAGCTAATAGATGAAGAAAAACAAAGATTTGTTTTCATAAGAGGTGACATAAATAACAATGAACTACTTAATCATATATTCGAAAAGTACAACATAGACGTTGTTGTCAATTTCGCAGCTGAATCGCACGTTGATAGGTCAATATTTGAGCCTCATGTGTTCATAAAAACGAATGTTCTCGGGGTACAATCTCTTCTCAGTGTAGCCATGGAACATTGGTTCAGAGGCGATAAATGGCTAGAAGGTAAGAGATTTATTCAAATCTCAACTGATGAAGTATACGGCTCACTAGGACCAGAAGGGTACTTCAGCGAAAATACCCCTTTGGATCCACATAGCCCTTACTCAGCAAGTAAAGCAGGAGGTGACCTCATAGCCAAAGCTTACTACGACACATTCCAAATGCCAGTAATAATAACTAGGTGCTCAAACAACTATGGACCTTACCAGTTCCCTGAAAAGCTCATACCCCTTATGATATGGAACGCTCTTAATCACAAAGAGCTACCCGTTTACGGAGATGGCAAAAACATAAGGGATTGGCTGTACGTTGAAGACCATTGCAAAGCCATTGACTTGGTAATAGAAAAAGGTAAAATAGGAGAAGTTTACAATATAGGCGGACATAACGAAAGAGAGAACATATATGTCGTAAAGAAAATAATAGAGATACTCCGAAGGAAAACAGGAGATGATAAGATAAATGAAGATTTGATAAAGTTTGTAAAAGACAGACCGGGACACGATAGAAGGTACGCGATGGACCCAACAAAAATACAGACAGAACTCGGATGGAAACACACCTATTCCTTCGAAGAAGGGTTAGAAATAACTATTGACTGGTACTTAAATAACCTTGACTGGGTGAGAAACACAATATCCGGTGAGTACCTAAAGTTCTACGAGAAAAATTACCTAGGAAGATAATTCAATGTCTTATAATTCTACCTATGACCAAAAAAGAAAAACTAAACCTTCTTTACGAAACGCACATTTACTGTATAACGGCTGAGGAGTACTCTTTAGGCAGGAGCAACATAAAAGTTGTCAAAGAGATGCTAGAAGCAGGCATAAAAGTAATACAGTATCGCGAAAAGAAAAAGAAAGGTCTCTACAGATATCAAGAAGCAAGAGAAATAAGGAAAATGACAAAAGACTACGGAGCAATACTCATAATAGATGATTATGTTGATCTAGCTCTTTTAGTAGAGGCAGATGGAGTACATTTAGGTCATGAAGATTATCCCGTTAGCGAGGTTAGGAAATTGGTAGGAGAAGAAATGATGATAGGTGGCTCGACACATTGGCCCCATCAAATGCTTGAAATGATAAACTCAGGTGTTGATTATATTGGTGCCGGACCAATATTCGAAACTCACACCAAGGAAGATGTAATTTCACCTGTTGGACTTGAATACTTGGACTTTGCACTGAAAAACTCTACAGTTCCAGTTGTAGCAATCGGTGGTATAAAAGAACATAACCTAAGGGAAGTAATAAGGAGAGGAGCAAAATGTGCTTGCTTAGTTACGGAAATAGTAGGTGCACCAGACATAAAAGCAAAAATAAAAAGGCTTATGGAAATATGGAAAGAAGAAACTAAAACCTAACTTCTCCCGAAAGTACAATCTTATAAAACTGCTGTACCTGATTAGTTCGAGTACTTAGAAGAATAAACGAAGGTTTAATATTCATGCTGACATTATTATCAAGTATCCCGATTATAGGACCCGCCCAAGCCTCAATATAAAGCTGAGTCACTGCACTACCAGTAAGGTTATAAATATACATAAGCCCTTCAGCTCCTACAAGCACTTTGTTCAAAAACCTCAATACACCTGTGAGCCTAATATCAAAATCTGATATATCATTAGGCTTAATAAACCCATTATAAAACTGCGGCTTAAGCATAATAGAAAATATTTGTTCAATACTCCAACTATTGTCAGAAGATGACACTGAAACTCTCTCCTCACCTAAAGCATAAACATTAGCAGGATTTATGCTGATATTTGTTATCGGTATACTGTCTACACCAAGAACAAAAACGGCATTCATAGTTCTGAATAGTGTCTTAAGAATCAAACCACTTCTCAAACTTGCTTCAGAAATTCCTAAAAATCCAGACAAAAGAATATCTCTGTATACCAAAGAAACTTCAAGGTCAGAAGAAAGCCCACCTTCGTTTGTTAAAGCTGGCCTATACACATATAGATTTGCATTAAGATTCTTATCAAAGAAAGAAAAATCTAGGTCAACACCTGTACCAGATATCCACCTCCAACCTTTGAACGAGAATTCCTTAGACGGATGGTAGATATAACCTTGATATTTTGACTCATAACCTACATATTTTCTCACACCATACCAAAAGTAAATATCCAGAAAATCAAAAGGTCTTGTAAAAAACTCCACTTTCTCCAAGTTTATTTGAACATCTTGGAAATTACTTGATGACGAAGGCGAAAGAACTATACCAGCACCGTACTTGTTACCTCCATAAATTGATAGAAGTATCTCAGAAAAAAACATTGTATGAGTAGGATAGATAAAAGACGCACTCTTGAAGTTATCAACAACCACAATTTCACCATACGAAAACGAAACAATTGAAATCAAAACAAAAACTAACAAAAACTCTTTCTTCATACACCCTCCCAAGATTATTATAATTCATATTCCCCCAGTTTCAAAAAATAATTTCTTGTTTTTTCTAAGTCTGTCAGGATAAAATTTATAGAATTACTATGAATTTGAAGAAACTAGACAACTTCAAAGGTATAAACCTATTAGATATAGCCAACGAATACGGTACACCTGTTTATGTATACAATCTAGATAAGGTGAAAGAAAATTACCAAAAGCTATTCAATTCTATCCCTTACGAAAACAAAAAAATACTCTTTGCCATGAAATCAAACTTCAATGTTGATATACTCAAGACTCTCAGATACCTAAAATGTGGAATTGACACTGTCTCAACTGAAGAGATAGCCTATGCTCTGGACTTAGGTTTCAAAAGCGAAGATATTCTTTTCACTGGTATAGGAATATCCAATGAAGACATAAAATACTGCATCTCCAGAGGCATAGTACCGAATGTAGGGTCTATAGATTTATTAGAAAGAATCTCCAAGAGTTACCCAGGCATAAACATTAGTATTAGGATAAATCCCGATTTCGGTCATGGGCACCATGACCATGTTATAACTGGCGGGCACCATAGCAAATTCGGAATATATGAATCCTACCTTGAAGAAGTAAAAAGAATAACAGAAAAGTACAAAGTAAATGTTATTGGTGTTCATTTCCATATAGGTTCAGGAATTCTTGATTTTGAACCCTACATAAGAGGTATCAAAAAAGCATTGGATATATCCAGAATTTTCAAAACGATTGAGTTTGTAGACATTGGCGGAGGTATAGGAATACCTTACAGAGAGAACGATAATAACTTTGACTTAGAGAAATTTGGCGAATCTATATCAAAACTCATGGATGAGTTTTCAAAAGCCGAAGGAAGAAATGTAAAACTGTTACTTGAACCTGGCAGATTCTTAGTAGCTGAAAGTGGTGTTCTGTTAGCTAAAGTTGTAGAGATTAAGCATACTCCTCTTTATAAATTTGCAATAGTAAATACTGGATTCAACCACTTAGCTAGACCTGTAATGTACGGAAGTTATCACGAGTTAATAAACATATCTAAGATAGATTCCAAGGAATTTGAAGAAATCGTAGTTGCTGGTAACCTATGTGAAAGTGGTGATATTTTCACAAGAAACGAAGAAGGTATAGAGCCTAGAAGAATCCAAAAAGTAGAGTACGGAGACATATTGGGTATATTTGACGCTGGAGCATACGGCTACTCAATGGCTTCCCACTACAATTTGAAAAAATTCCCAAAAGAAGTAGTAGTCAAGGACGGATATCACAGATTAAGTGAAAAAGCATATCTGAAGTACGTTCTATAAAGATTTAACTATTTCCTTAAACTTCTCCCCTCTTTCTTCGTAGTTTTTGAACATATCAAAGCTAGCATACCCAGGTGAAAATAGAACATAAGTTCCCCTAGCCGCCTTTTCCCTAGCTAACTTAACAGCTTCTTCAAGAGAATTCACAAATACACAATTCTCATAGCCACTTTTCCTAAGCTCATCAACTATCCTAGGACCTGTTGAACCAATTGTTATTACATACTTCACTCTTTCTTTTATTGCTGGTACTGCTTCCGAAAAATCCATACCCTTATCCACCCCACCAGCTATCAAGATTATATCTCCCTCAATACTCATTATTCCACTCACCATAGCATTAATAGTAGTAGCCTTAGAATCGTTTATATACTTAACTCCATCTAATTCCAAAACCAATTCCATCCTATGCGGCAAAGGCGAAAAACTATAAACTGCTTCCTCTATAACTTCATTAGGTACACCTAGTATCTTAGCTACCGAAACAGCTATCACTATATTCTCTACATTATGCTTACCTATTAGCTTAACCTTCGATACATCTATTATTTTTTCACCTAAGAATGTTATAAAACCATTCTCAAGTGAAACTTCACTATTGAGAGTAGCAGAAAAGAAAATCTTTTTAGATGGAACTCTATTTACTTGCTTAAGGTTTCTCAATTTTGAGTTGAGTATTGCATAATCATTTGGTGAATGATTTTTGAAAAGTGAAAACTTTGAGTCAACATATTCATCAAAGCTAGAATACCTATCGAGATGATCCTTTGCTATGTTAGTTATAGCACCAATGAAAGGATTAAAAAGTACTGTCGTGTCTATCTGGAAACTACTTATTTCGAGCACTAAGTAATCTACATTTTGAGAGTTAATTGAGAATATGGGTACTCCTACATTGCCGCCAATTCCAACATTTTTTAGATATTTACTCAAAACATGATAAGTTAGTTTAGTTGTTGTTGTCTTCCCATCCGTTCCAGTGATTGCTATATACTTAATGTGTGGATTTAGCCTGTAAAATAGCTCAATATCACCTATAACCTCAATACCTCTTCTTTTTGATTCGCGAATTACCGGATTAAACAGAGGCACCCCAGGACTAGCAATAACCATTTCCACATTATCAGAAGGTAGTTCTTCAGTTCCTAGCAAATCCACAGCATCACCTAACTTTTTTAGCTCTTCAAGCAATTTGATTTTGTTTTCGTCTCTGACTCTGTCAGAGATAAAAACTTTACATCCATTTTCTAAAAGAAACTTCGCTACATTAAACCCTGTTCTCTCAGTAAACCCCAAAACAAGGAAGTTCTTCTTTCCTAAAACCATAAGTTAAAAAATTATATTAATTTTCACCGAAAAATTGCGATTTCTGTAGATCCTTTCAGAAATTCCCTCATAACTATCCAACAAGCTAAACATACTTATGGACTACCCCATAGCACTTTCTTAAGTGCTTATTAGCACCTCTAATTAAACACTAGAGAGTCCAGAGAGATGAAACCTCTCAATAATAAAATATACAGGAGGTACCACTAAAAGCACTTGTGCCTAATACAACTTTCTTAATTATTCTAGAGAGTGTATAGAGACTTCGTCTCTCTACGGTGCTTGAAGTGCCTTTTTAATTAAGTACTATTAAGTACTCAAAACAACTTAATGATTAAGAGAGGTATAGCCTCTCTTTGTAACTTGAAAAAGCTTTGTATTCGTTATTATAATTTTATATAGGTTTGCGGGAATAGCTCAGTTGGTAGAGCGCTTCCTTGCCAAGGAAGAGGTCGCGGGTTCAAGTCCCGTTTCCCGCTCATCTTTCTCTTTTGTTCCTCAACTTTTGGAAGGCTTCATTTTATTTATGAAGAAGATAGGTAAAGTTCTTCTTAAATCCTCAGCAGAAAAGAAGATTAGAAATTTCTACTTGTGGATTTACAAAGATGAAATTGAAAAAGTAGTTATTGATGATGATGAAGGGCTTGTCGATGTTCTTTCTCCTAAAGGTGAATTTATATGTGTTGGTTATTACTCAAAATATTCTAGAAATCCTATAAAGGTTTTTTCCTATTCTAAGAAAGTTGATGTTGATTTTGAGGTTAGTAAAAGAATTTTGATGGCTCTCGAAGAAAGGTTTAGAATGGCTAAGTCTGGATTAGTAAATCCGAATTCGTTTAGAGTTGTTTTCTCTGAGTCCGATTTTTTACCAGGGCTAGTTATTGATAAGTACGGTGATTACGTAGGGTTCCAAATAAGAAACAGATTTTTTGAGTCCCTCAGGGACTACATAATAGAAGCGATAGATAAATTGCTGAGTCCGATAGGCATATACGAAAGAAGTGATATTGATTATAGAATGCAAGAAGAGAACCTTTCTCCTAGGAATGTACCTGCAAAAGGTAAGGTTCCTGATGTGATAAACATTGTTGAGTGGGACACAACAAGATTTCTGTTTCCTACTTTTTCAGGTCAGAAGACAGGTTTTTTCTTAGACCAAAGCTTCAACCGGAAAATTATATCTGAGTTGGTCAGTGCTGAAACAAAAGTTTTAGACATGTTTAGTTATGTTGGTGGCTTTGGAATATTTTTAGCAAAGAAAGGTGCAAATGTCGTATGCGTTGAGAAAAGTCTCGAGTACTCCGATTTCATTAAAGAAAATGCCGAAGCTAATGGTGTTACTAATAAAGTAAGGGTAATAACAGGAGACGCATTTAGTGTTATAGATTCTATTCAGGAAAAGTTTGATTTGATAATTCTTGATCCCCCTACATTCGTAAAGAGCCTTTCGGAATCAAGAAAAAGGTTACCTATGCTGATAGATCTAATAAAGAAAAGCTTTCAATTACTAAACGATAATGGGAAGCTAGTAGTTTTCAGTTGTTCATACAACCTACTTAAAGAGCATTTAATTGCTGCAATAAGAATTGCTTGTATGGAACTAGGTATAAGGGTCAAGGTAGAAAGGGAACTTATGCAATCCCCTGACCACCCTTGGGCTCTACAGATGCCAGAAACCCTTTACCTCAAAGGCTTTGTATTGTCAAAGTTACCTTACTAAGGTGAAATAATAAATTTCGCAGAGAGGTGAAACCTCTCTACATTTATTAATAGAAAGAGCTATCAATTGAATAAGATTTAGACTCAACAATCATAACTCTGAACCGTAGCAATTTGATTATACTTAAATAATATGCTATAATTATGGATACTTTTTGGAGGGAAAGATGTCAGAAAAGGTAGTTGCTGTAGTAGGAGCAACTGGTGCCGTTGGTCAGGAAATGATAAAGACTCTTGAGCAGAGGAATTTCCCAGTTAAAGAACTAAGGTTGTTTGCTTCCGAAAGGTCCGAAGGCAAGAAACTTAAATTCAAAGGTAGTGAAATACCTGTTGAGGTTTTGAAGGAGGATGTTTTCAAAAAATACAGAATTGAGATTGCTTTATTTTCGGCTGGTGCCTCAACTTCAAAGGTATTTTCACCAATAGCAGCAAGCAGTGGGACGATAGTTATTGATAATTCTAGTGCTTTCAGAATGGATGACGATGTTCCTTTGGTTGTACCAGAAGTAAACCCCGAGGATGTTAAGTACCACAAAGGTATAATTGCTAATCCTAACTGCTCAACCATACAGATGTTAGTAGCATTGAAACCAATTTATGACTATTCTAGAATAAAAAGAATAATTGTCTCTACGTATCAGGCTGTATCGGGTGCCGGAGGTATGGCTATCCAAGAGCTTGAGGATGAATTAAAAACTTATGTAAATGGTGGTAGAGAAACACTTTTAAATTTCAAACCTTCAAAATTCCCGTACCCAATAGCGCTAAATGTTATTCCCAGAATAGACATAATACTAAATAACCTTTATTCAAAAGAAGAAATGAAAATAGTGAACGAAACTAGAAAAATACTACATGATCCCGACATAAAAGTTTCTTCCACTACAGTGAGAGTTTCGGTAATAAAAGGTCACAGTGAAGCAGTGTGGATAGAAACTGAAACAAAAGTAACTCAAGAAAAAGCAAGAGAACTACTTAGTAAAGCCAAAGGTGTCAAGCTCATGGATGATCCTTTCAACGATGTTTATCCAACGCCACTACTACATGGACATGATACTGATGATGTTTATGTTGGTAGAATAAGGGAGGATATATCCACAGAGAATGGACTTGTTATGTGGATTGTTGCTGATAACCTGAGGAAAGGTGCAGCACTCAATGCTGTACAGATAGCTGAACTTCTTGTTTAGATGAAGGTGATCAAACTATGAAGAATCCTTTGAAATCCCTATATGATTGGGTACTGAGTTGGGCAGAGAAGCCGGGAGGTGAGGCAGCTCTCTACTCTTTAGCATTTGCAGAAGCTTCTTTTTTTCCTATACCTCCTGACCCACTTCTAATAGCCTTCTGCCTATCAAAACCAGATAGAAGTCTAAATTTTGCCTTGTTTACAACAATATTCTCGGTAATTGGCGGAATGTTTGGCTATCTAATAGGTTTTGCACTTTTCGAAATAGTCGGTAAGCCTATCCTGAACTTTTATAATTACTGGGATGCTTATAACAATGTAAAAAGCATGTTTGACACTTACGGGTTTATCGCAGTGCTCATAGCAGGATTTACACCTATACCGTATAAAGTTTTCACTATAGCTTCTGGCTCTTTATATTTTAATTTTCCTCTTTTCGTTCTAGCATCAATTATAAGCAGAGGTGCTAGGTTCTTTTTGGTTTCCATTATAATGTTCTTCTTTGGCAAGCCTGCTAAAGAGTTCATTGATAAGTACTTTGATTGGTTATCCCTAGCTTTCGTTGTACTTCTTATAGCTGGTTTTTTAGTAATAAAGTATGCTCTGTGAGCAATATTCAAAATACCTTATATTTCCCGAAGACTTTGAAACAAAAATTAACGAGTATCTCAAAGAGTTATACTCTTGGAATGAGCATACCAATCTAACATCTGATGAAATAGAAACTTTTATACAGAAACACCTGTGTTTTTCACTGAATTTTTCCTTTTTCATAAAAGATTTTGATGTTGTCTTTGATTTTGGTAGTGGAAATGGAGTTCCAGGAATTCCGCTTGCAGTAATGTTCAAAGAAAAAACCTTTGTACTTGTTGAGAACAAAAAAAGGAAGATTGCTTTCCTTGAGTATATAACTTCACATTTGAAACTAGACAAAGTCCAAGTTGTAGACTCCTCATATCAGAGTTGCCCACCGTTGACAAGTAACTTTTGTGTTATCGCAAAGGCATTTTCTGATTTCAAAGCTATGACGAAGTTTTTCAAAAAAAGTTTCACTCTCTTCCTGCCACTTACTGATGAAACGAAAATACCACCATACGCGAAGGTTATTTCTAAAACTCCTGACATTATGCAAACTGTGAATTTCTATGAAATAAAGGTTGAGGTATATTAATTTACAATTTTGTTTCGTTTTTGTATACTTAATTATGTGACTAAAGAGGAGTTTTTAAGAAAATCCAAAGAAAGCTTGAAGAAGATTTTGAAAAAAGAAGGACTTCTTACGCAGGAACTCGAAACAGCTTTTGATAAGGTACCGAGAGAAGAGTTTTTCCCCGAAGAATCAAAGGAAAATGCCTACCTTAATAATGCCTTTGAAATCGGTTTTGGACAAACAATATCTCAGCCAAGCATGATATTTATAATGCTTAAAGAACTAGAGGTTTCAAAGGAGCACAAAGTTTTGGAGATAGGTACTGGGAGCGGATATTTGACAACACTTCTGTGCGAGCTATCTTATTTCGTATACTCAGTTGAGATAATAGAAGAACTGGCTACTAAGGCAGAAGAGAGATTGAAGAAATTGGGGTACAACAATTTCAGGATATTCATCGGTGATGGTAGTGTAGGGCTTAAGGAATTTGCACCTTATGATAGAATAATAGTCAGTGCAGCAGCTCCAGAGGTACCAGAAGAATTGGTAAGCCAACTTAAACCAGGAGGTACACTTGTAATTCCTATTGGTGGCTACGAACTCCAAAGACTAGTAAAAGTAAAAAAACTACCAAACGGGAAAGTAATCACCGAAGATGGTGTAATGTGTAGATTTGTACCTCTCGTCGGTCAAAAAGGATTCAATAAGCTTAGGCAACATTCTCATTGATTAGTAGACCACTAAAGAACCAAAACAGACTTCCTAAAGAGAATACATACATTGTGTTGTCAACGAGACTATGGAGTAAAAATGAGATGATAAAGGATATTATACCTAACTTAAACCAAGTCACCTTACTAAACTTCTGTAAGAATTTTCTAAATATTAGGACTATTATTGTGAAGAAAGCTATAGTTCCTAATATACCGGTTTCTGAGAGTAAGCTCAAGTACAAACTGTGTACGTATGGACCAAAGTAATAAGGCACATAGTGTTTGAAATTCATGAGCCCTACTCCTAGAATAGGATTTTCAATAAAGAGTTGTATAGCCTTTTTATACGAATCTGTTCTAACGCTAAAACTAGTATAATCGCTTCCGAGGATAGCTGTTTTTATCCTTGTAAAAACGCTCGGTGTACTAAGATAAACCCCAACTAAAATCTCTACAATAAGTAACCCCAAAATGATAACCAACGTTTTTGGTTTTTCACCATTCATCAGTAACCCTAAAGTAAGAACGACAGGGAAAATAAGAAGTAAGCTTCTTGAGTTAGAAGTAAACATTGCTATGATGATTAGTAGTATTACACTGAAAACTAAGAGATAAGTCTTAAAAGGGCTATTTTGCTTCAATGAAAGTCCCCAGAGTATAAGCATCGTTGAGAAGTATAGAAAAATAGAGGAGTATATTACTGGGTTAGGCGTTATAGAAGGGCTTCTTATCCCCGAGTTCCCAACCTCAAAATCAGTTGCTGGTGGTATGACCACCAACTTAACCTCCCCAATGTCCACTGAAAACTTTATATTTGGGAAAATATAGAAAAGAATACCAAAAAGCGCTAGTAGTATCAGAAAAAATAAAACAAACCTACAAAGAGATTCTTTCTCAATGCTTATTATTCTACCTACAGAGAAAAATATGTAATATACTACGAATAAAAGAGCACTACCACTAGCCAATATTTTATCTTTCGCGAATAGTGAAGATATGATAGTTAAAGCAAAAAAAACTAGGAATGCAACGTCAATCTCTGAAACGGAGGCTTTTATCTCATCAAAATAAACAACAAAAAGAAAAATGATTATTGCTACAGATATGAATGTAAGCTGAGACGTAAACAAAAAGAAAAAAGAAAAAACGACAAACCAATTCACTATTCTACTATTCTTTAGAGTCTTTGAACCACTCATAGTTGAGAGTAATTATAATTTAATGGGCACCCTACTTAAAACCTTTTAGAAATTCTGTTGAAAAATCTCTTTTAACAGGAAAAAAACTATTTAAGGATTAAGGAATTCACAGTATTTCCTACTTTCCCAAATACTTTGATTATAATTTATACACCATGGGTAGTGATTACATAATAATTGAGGGAGCAAGGGAGCATAACCTAAAGAACATAAATCTCTCTATACCAAAAAACAAACTAGTTGTGATAACTGGTTTATCCGGTTCGGGTAAATCTTCCTTAGCATTCAATACAATATACGCAGAAGGAGAAAGAAGGTACTTAGAGTCCATATCAACTTATGCCAGACAGTTTTTAGGCAAAATGAGTAAACCTGATGTTGATAAAATAGAAGGTTTATCACCTTCAATATCGCTTGAGCAGACAGCAGGCAGACAAAATCCTAGGTCTATAGTTGCTACAGTAACAGAGATATATGATTATATGAGATTACTTTTTGCCAGATGTGGTACACCTACTTGTTATATATGTGGAAGAGAATTACAAAAATTCTCAATAGATGAGATAGTTGAAAGGATACTTTCAATGCAGGACAGAAAAATAACGATTCTATCCCCAATTGCACAGCAAAGAAAAGGCACCTTCAAACATACAATTGAAGAACTACTAAAAAGAGGTTTTTCCAGATTTTACATAGATGGTGAATTTTTGGACTTAGAGGAAATAGGAATACCTGAGTTAGATAAAAACAAAAAGCACAACATAGAAGTTGTGATAGACAGAGTTAAAGTTTCTAAGGATAACAGAGAAAGAATTTTTGATAGTGTCGATATTGGATTGAACTTATCTGATGGTGCTTGTATATTGGAGGATTATGAAACGAAAGAGAGAATTTTCTTCTCAGACAAACATATATGCCCTGAACATCTAGTTTCTTATTCAAAGATTGAGCCAAACCTCTTTTCATTCAATTCTCCAGTAGGAGCCTGCCCCTCGTGTGGTGGATTAGGTGAACACTATGAGTTTGACATCAATTTAATTGTAGATAAAAACCTCTCGATAAGAGAGGGTGGAATAAAAACAATAGGTAAAACCCAATTTATATATTGGGATGAACTTGAAGCACTAGCTAGAAAGTACAACTTTTCTTTAGACACTCCTATAAAGGACCTCCCTGAACACATTTTCAACATACTTATTTATGGCTCGGACGAAGAGTATAGAGTAATACACTCATCTTCAAAATCTTACTGGGAGTATACCAATAGGTGGGAAGGTATAATTCCTTCTCTCGAAAGAAGATACAAGAACACTGAGACAGACGAAGCTAGAGAATGGTTCATGCAGTTTATGAGGGCAAAAGTATGTAGAGAATGTAATGGAAACAGGTTAAATAGTTTAGCCCTGGGTGTTAAGTTTTTAGGTATGAATATAATGGAATTAACGAAGCAGACGCCAGTGTTCATAAAAGAATTTCTATCAAAGGCAGAAGACAAGTTACCTGAGAAGCAGAAAATTATCGCCAAACCAATAATAAAGGAGATACTAAAAAGATTAGATTTCCTAATAAGTACTGGGCTTGATTATATAACACTGGATAGGAAAATCTCTACACTATCAGGTGGTGAATTGCAAAGGATAAGGTTAGCTACACAGCTTGGTTCAGGGCTATCAGGTATAATATACGTAGTTGATGAGCCAACAGTAGGACTACACCAAAGAGACACTGAGAAGTTAATAAATACTCTTAAAGGTTTGAGAGATTTAGGGAATACTGTTATTGTCGTTGAGCATGACGAGGATGTTATAAAGAACGCAGATTATATAGTAGATTTGGGACCTGGAGCAGGTGTAAATGGTGGCTATGTTGTTGCTAGTGGTCTATTGCCGGAAGTTATGAAAAACTCCACAAATTCCTCAACTGTAAAGTACTTAAAAGGAGAACTAAAAATAGAGTTACCAAAAGAAAGAAGAAAACCACAGGATTACATATTGCTAAAAGGTGCAAAGGAACATAACCTAAAGAACATAGATGTTAAAATACCTCTTGGCTGCTTAGTCTGCGTGACTGGTGTTTCAGGCTCAGGAAAAAGTAGTCTAGTAATAGATACTTTGTATCCAGTATTACACAATAAAATCTATAGGACTGACTACCCAGAAGGCAGTTATGGATCTATTGAAGGTTGGGAGAAAATAAAAAGAATTGTAATGGTGGACCAGACACCAATAGGTAGAACACCTAGGTCAAATCCTGCTACCTACGTAGGTGTATTTGATGAAATAAGAAAGGTATTTGCAATGACAAAAGACGCTAAAGCAAAAGGATTTACCCCTTCAAGGTTTAGTTTCAACATAAAGGGGGGAAGGTGCGAGGCTTGCCAAGGGCAAGGAGTAATAAAGGTAGAAATGAATTTCTTACCTGATGTATATGTAGTATGTGATGTGTGCGGTGGCAAAAGGTACAACTCTGAGACGTTAGAAGTAAAGTTCAAGGGTAAGAACATATATGAAGTCCTTGAAATGACAATAGAAGAAGCTTATAGCTTCTTTGAGAATATACCAAGTATATCTAACAAATTGAAAACATTCATAGATGTTGGCTTAGGGTATATGAAACTTGGTCAACCAGCTACAACACTTTCGGGCGGTGAGGCACAAAGAGTAAAAATAGTTTCAGAACTATCAAAGAAATTTTCAGAACATACACTGTACATCCTAGACGAGCCTACAATAGGGCTACACTTTGACGATGTGAAAAAGTTAGTGGACTCCTTACAGAGATTAGTTAAAAAAGGTAACACCGTGCTAGTGATAGAACACAATTTAGAGCTAATCAAGTGTGCTGATTATATAATTGATTTGGGACCAGAAGGGGGAGATAAAGGAGGCGAAATAGTTGCAGAAGGCACACCAGAAGAAATAGCCAAGAATCCAAGATCATACACAGGATACTACCTCAAAAACTACTTGAATCATTGAAGTTAAAACTTGTACTTAACCCACTAAACATGGCTAATTTCAGGATTGTATTTAAAAAAGTGCTATTAAGCACAAAGTGCTATTAAGACAAAGATTTTTCAAATACAATAGGTTAGTTAAAATATTCTTATGATTCAGGTAGGTAGATCTCTTCAATGTTTATTTCTCTCTGAAGTATTATTTTAGCGACTTCTACCGTCTTTTCAGATAAGTCAGTAACAAAGAACTTTTCAAATCTACTTTTTTCTTCCGATAACATATTGTTTTTTTCTAGTATTTCTTTTAGCTCCAATGCTGCACATTCACCGGGATCTATAAGTTCTACACCATCCATAACAAACCTTATTTCATTTTCAATAGCAGGGTAATGAGTACAGCCTAAAACAATATGAGAAACTCTACCTCTATATTCCCCAAGGTAATATTCAAGTGCACTAACCAAAGAATTATAGAGAAGAGAACCTTTATTCAAAAATGCTCCCTCCTCTACTAGAGGAACGAGAAGAGGACAAGCTTTACCGAAAATCTCAATTCCTAAATTAAGCTCCTGAAGTTTTTTCTGATAAACACCCGACCTCACGGTTCTCATTGTACCTATTACCAAAACAGAACTAGTTTTCTTCCTGGAAATACACTTTATCGTTGGCTCTATGACACCAATTATTGGCACTTTAAAAGTTTCCCTCAAAACTTCGACAGCAACAGATGAAGCAGAATTACATGCTACCACAATAGCCTTAACATTTTGCCTAAGAAGAAATTTTGTATTCTCAATTGAGAACCTTATTATCGCTTCCTTTGATTTATCACCATAAGGCAAGTGCTGCGTATCACCCAGATAAATTACCGACTCTCTCGGCAGAATTTCTTGTATCTGCTTTAAAACAGTTAGTCCTCCAACTCCAGAATCAAACAAACCGATAGGTCTATTATCCATACACTTCTCACAGCATTATAGTCCTTCGCTTGTAAATGTTATTTGCCAGTCCGATAAGAGCTAAATTTGTTATCATAGATGAACCACCATAAGAGAAAAACGGTAACGGTAACCCCGTAACAGGTGCCAAACCCAAAACCATAAACATATTTATCATGAAGTTAGTGAATATTATTGGTACTATCATTGCCATCATCAAGTAACTTTTAAGGTCTTCAGAGCTAATCATAAGTGATATGAGCCTATAGAATAAAAGGATATAGAGTATTAGAACCACTATAACACCTAAGAACCCCCACTCCTCAGCTAGAACAGAAAAGGCAAAATCTGTAGTCCTCTCAGGAAGTATATTCAGTTTGTTTTGAGAACCATTCAAGAAGCCTTTTCCCACTATTCCCCCAGAACCTATTGCTATTTCAGATTGAATAACATTATAACCTGCTCCAAGCCTATCAACTTGTGGGTTAAAAAACACCATGAGTCTATTTTTCTGATAAGGTTTAAGCTTATCGTAAGCAAGATTACCAAAAAGAAACCCTACAGAAACAAAAAGTATAATTATGCTAAAAACCAACCTAACCTTGTCCTTAAATACCCTTGCTATAAGCAAGGATATAACTCCAATAAGTACAGCCGATACAGCAAAAGCAATAGTAAACTCTTTAGATATTAATACTGACATGACCCCGGATATCTCTATATTGCTTTTCTGCAAGTAATCTATGTAAGCTCTGAAGAACGGGAAAAATCCAAACGAGAAAATCGTGAGGAGTAGTATGAGAAGTAAGCTTCTATTAAGCCCCGCAAGAAGCGCAAACAAAATAAAAATGATTGCGTAAGATATAATCATACCTACATCTGGCTGAAGTATGAGTATTATAACCGGGCTAAAAAATATCAACCCTACGATTAGAAAAGTAGAGAAGCTTTCTAAATTCACACCTTCCCTACTCAAAAACTTTGTTACAAGAACAAGAATACCAAACTTAAGGAACTCGGACGGCTGAATTCCCATTCCCATTATACTGAACCAACTCTTAGTACCCCTTATCTCCTTACCAACGAAAAGAGTAAGCGCTGTAAGAACGAAAAGAAGCACGTATATGAAAAGAGAAAAACTCAGAAGGTCATCGATGTTCATAGAAAAAAGTAGAATAGCAACACCAATACCCAATATAACCCATATCACCTGCTTAACAAAAATACTCCTGTCAAGGTAAAAAGAAGCACTGTAGAGATTTATAAGCCCTAATATTATTATCAATAAAACAACACCTGTAAGAAATCTATCAAAGTTGAGAGTTCTCATATTTTACCCTCCACTACTTTCTCTTTTCCTTAGCCTTCAAATCTTCTTCCATCTTACTTGACCATTTTTCTATTATCTTCTTTATTTCCTTGGACTCATCATAATATCCTAAAACATTGTTTATCCTCATCAAAGCCTTAAGGTACTCTTGAGCTTTTCTCATATCAGACACCTCATGTCCCGAAACCTCGTACTTTTCCCTGTACTCATCAGCACACTTTCTCAAAAGCTCTTTAGCATATGTCAATAATTCATTATAATACCTGTAGTTCGGATCCATAGGACTCATAGAAGTAAATTCCTTGAAGTTTATAGAGTTCTTAACCACCACCGCAAACTTCGAAAACATCTCCAATATCTTGTACTTGAATTTTGGGTCATCCTCCAGATACTCTTGTAGTAGCTTCAAAGCTAACTCTATCTTTTTAAAAAGGAACAACTTTCTATACGGTGTCATCTTCTCTGTTCCTTTTAACCTCTCATCTGACCCCGATAAATCGTTATCAACTTCAGAACCTACTAATTTTTCTAGGACAGAAATAGCAGTGTATATATTCTTTCTAGCATTTTCCAAAACTTCACCTTGCTTCAAATCCATAACTTTGATACTCAAATTATTCATCTTCATGAGCCTAAGAGCAATATCAACATAGTAGTTAGCGATTAGAAACGGCTTGTACTTCATAATTTCAGCGTTTCCCCTCAGGCTACCTAGTTCCAGCTCTTGTATCTTTTTCTTCAAAGCTTCAATCTCATCTTTTATCGGCTGTGATAATGTTTGATATACTTTTTTCTTGGATTCATCTATTCTTTTGATAGCCATAATTAATCCTCTTCCTTATTTTTCTCAATCCAATTACTTAATATTACTTCCTCAGCTTTACCCATATCATAAAATTCAACTGCAGCAAGGAGTTTCTCTTCTTCTTCATCAATCCTTATCACCTTACCCATAAGGGTTAGCGCTTTACCATCATTGAATTTTAAGTACAACTTCAGCTTAGTACCCACATCAATGAACTTGGCTAAGTACTGCTCAATCTCAAATTTCATACCTCCCAAGCTTATATCATACACAGGCAAAGGATACTCCTCTTCTGAACCTAGAGAGAATAACTTAAACTTCGCTAATGATTCCGAAACTATATCAGCCATCGCTTTTACATAATACACGTCTCTAGGGGTAAGAGTCTTACTTACTTTTCCCAAAGCAGTCGAAACCCACATGTGCCCAGCAATACTTTCAAAAAGGAATATAGGCACGAAGGCTATACTCCTTATGTCATGCTGCATAAAGTAGTTCATGAACTTTTGCACCTCAGCTTTAATCTTATCGTCATCCCAATTGAGATCTAACATGAACTTACCAAAAGGAATTATCTCATCACCAAGATATCTCTTGAAATAAGAGCTGTAATCTTGAGTATCCTCTAACAAAAGTGGCTTTTTGTATCTTGAAATTATCACAACTGGTAACGGCAGATTCTCCCCCTGCTTATGTAATACTAAATCACTTTTATCACCTATACGAGCTAATTCATATTTAACCATTTTCATTATCATTGGTACAGAAGGCGATTCCTTCATAAGTTCCCTGTATATATTCGTTAAAGATGTCGGAATAGAAGACATCTTCGAAAGCTCACTATCTGACAAACTCCTTATAATATTCACCTTACAAAAAACTTTACCATAACAAAATACTCTACCATGCTTTCTGGGAGCCCAAACCTCTATTTGAGAAGGCACAAGCAAAATAATTTCCTTACCACTTATTTTTACAACCTCTCCTCTAAAATGATAAGGCTCCTTGTTAAACTCAAAAGATATATTCAAAGATTTAATATTTGGTGGTATCTGGTTTTCAAGAATTATTGAAAAAGTGTACTCAGATATACTCTCAACTTTACCCCTCGTCTTAAAGTTGTCATAAACTAAATTTAAACTAAGCCCATAGAACTTACATATCTTCAGAAGCGATAATATTTCTCCATAATCAAGTATAACCTTAGACGGCATTTTTATACTCCTTCAATAATTATACAACATCTCCTCAATTTTCTACAGTTCTTTCTATTTCAGTAGCAACTTTAATAGCCGCTCCACCCTCTAAATTGAGTTCACTCAATTTATCTTTAACATTATCGGTAGCCTGGGGATCGTATAGGAACTTCATAACATGATTAGCGATATTTTCGGGATTGACTGCACCTTGTAAAAGCTCAGGGAAAACCTCCTCACCAACCAAAATGTTAGGTAGAGATATGAATCTAGACTTGACGAGCATTCTGCCAACCAAATAAGTAAGTTGCGAAACAATGTAAGTAACGATGGTAGGCTTACCCATAATAGCCATCTCCAAAGTAGTCGTACCCGAGGAAGCAACAACAACATCAGCAACATCATAAAGAGCGTAATCCATATTGTTAAGGTACACCTTTATAACTCCCTCCAGCCCCCTCTTAGCCATCTCATTCTTTACTTTATCCATAAAAGAAGGATGGGCAGCCACTAAGTAAAACTCCAGTTTATCACCTCTACCATCCCTCAATAACCAATTCACACTATCCAAAAAAACAGACAAAAGCTTATTTATCTCTTGATGTCTACTACCAGGTAAAAGCAAAACCTTTTTGGTATCTTTCTTGAAATCTTTTAGGTAGTTTTCTTTTGAAGAATAGTTATTTCTTATCCTATCTACGAGAGGGTGACCAACATAAAAGGCATTATCAGAAACCCCTTTATATATTTCATAATCTCTTTTGAAAGTACAGAAAATCTTATCACAGTACTTAGCAACCTTGTACTTTGCTCCCTCACCCCAAACCGAAACCATCGGAGGGAAATAATAAAAAGTCTTTATACCCAACTTCTTACATTCCTTCGCAAGCTGTAAGTTAAACCCCTGATTATCCACTAACACAACAACATCAGGAACATTCTTTTTGAGATAACTAACAACAAACCTCAAAAGTCTTAACTTGGGCAAAATGTACTTTATTGATTCTGAAAATCCCACTGAACTTGTTAGTGTTTCATCAGTATTAGTAATGTTAATCATTCCGGCTCTTTCCATGTTTCTGCCACCAATTCCAACACACTTTATCCCCTTATCAGAAAGTATTTTTATCACCTCAGAGGTACTTAGGTCACCTGATACCTCACCTGCAGAAAAGAAAACAAACCCCATGTAGTTAATTATAGAACTATTCTCAAAAAAATTTCCATTATGAAATATTAAGATTCTAGCTTATTTATCTTCTCCTTAACTGATTCGTACTTAGTTTTAGGTGTCGCTTCCTTGTCCACTCGCAAATCTAACTTCATCATTGCAACTATTCTCGGAATATCCCCAGAAACAAACTTAGATATAGCATTGTTAAGAGCAGAAAATATATCCTCGAGCTCACCAGTTATTACCGTGCTTGTTGGGTAAATCTCAACATTAACATTTTTGTTTTCCTTGAGAAGAACGAAAAACCTAGCTATTTCATCCGAAAGGCTAGCACTCTTCGCATTTATCTTTATAGGTATCAAAGATATCTCTAAAATCCCCTTCATAGAAATATCCTCCTTACATCCCGAATAAACCTTTCTTTTTCTCCCTCAACAAATCTATGATAGCCTTCAAATTTCTTAACTTCCTCATTATAATTCTTCCAGACACTGCTCTATTTTTGTTACTATCCTATCTATGTTTTCAACTTTAGAAGGTATTTTAAATTTTTTCGGTAAGGTTATACATACTCAAATGTTTTTCGTGTAGTACTTACAATATAAATCTCTGCCAAGGCCATCGCTCTCGCCAAATTCTATTTCAAAAAATCCACTCTGACCTTTTCTAAAATTATAAATCTTATTCCTAATGTACGCTGTTCCGGTTTTATCTTGTAAGTAAAAATTTCCGTATTTATCCACATCAACAACGAACCCAAACACCTTATTCGTCTCACCACTCAAAAGTTCCTTCACACTTCCATACCCAAACCTTGTAGAGCTAAAACTTGAACTAAGCAAAGAAGCAGACACACCCATTATTCTTAGCTCGTCAGCAACAATTAGCCTCAGAACCTCTTCCAATTTCAAACCTTTACTTATTCCTAACAACACACTTCTATCGTCTGTATCGTCAAAAACTCCACATTTTACTAGTTTATTACTTTCTCTTGGGTCATTTTTTCCTACTCTTTTGTAGAAATCGTAAAAATTTAAAAAATTAGCTCTCTTCCTTTCCTTTATGAGCTCCATAAGAAAACTTCCCTTTACCCTACACAGAATCAAAGGCAACCTTATTGAACTTTTAGAAACGCGAAAACTCCTTATATTTCCATTAATACTAGGTGGCAGTATCTTAAATTCTCTAGAGAGAGTTTGTAGAACAATTGACAATTTCAAACTGTTTTTTAAAAGGACTCTATCGCTAAGTATATTTGTCAAAAACTTCTTTACATCATTAGCTTTGAGGTAAGCCAAGAAAAGAAATTCATAGAATGACTGCTTTTCAAGTGACTCTGTCCCTAATATTGGCTTGTATCGTTTTATATTACCAACTATCCTTTGAGCCTTATCTTTAGGTATATCTTCTTCCATTATGAGCCTAAACAAATCAACTTCCCCTAGAACAGTACTTGTTTTATCCCTTTGGAAAACTATTTCAACAAGATTTTTTTTCACACCATCGCTTAGCGATGGTGGTAGAATATCTTCTATAAAAATAGGCACATTCCCCTCTATAGCTTCCCAAACAAGATGCCTAAGATACGGCTTCGTAGAAAGAATCTGAGCCAAGTGAAAAAACTTCAAGCAATCTTTAAAACCTCTAATCTCGTAGTTTATTTTAATGTTATCCCAAAACACACTTGCGACAGATGGAGTAATGAAATCTCTATCATTCCTTATTGTCTCAAATATTTTAGAGCCACTATAAATAGGAATACCTGTGTGATTCTTGATGTTTCTAAACTTCATCACAATGTCATAAGATTTCCCACAAAATGCTAAATTCATCTCATTTCTAGATTTGTAGTGTTGGACCAAGAACTTATTTGAGGAGTAGAAAATGTTTTTACTTACCCTGTAAGTAGTAATAACATTTTCAAGGTATCTCGTCAAATTCTCATAATCCTTCAGTTTAACTTCATCAACAATCTTTGATATTAAGTTAGAACCTAGGTGAACAGGGTATATCCTGTGAAATATTTCTTTATCGAAATTCTTCAATAAAATCTTCTCTAGAACTTCCTGACTGTGAGAGTGATAAACATCTAGATAAAGTGGCTTTTCTCTCAAAAAGAACCTTAGCGGTATAACTTTCGAAGATGTGTTAACCTTTATCATTTTTATTTTTCTCAATATCACAGAGGTAGAAAGAAGGTCAGAGGTTAGGTATCCGTGTTTTGAGAACTCTATTATGCTTAAAAAAAGCTTATAAAAAAACTCAGACAATTCGTTTTCCTTTATATAAATAAACTCTTTTCTTACCTCCTCATCTACCTTCACCTTTTCACTAACCAAAGCCCATAGCAAAGATGAATAATGTTCATTCGCTAAGGTCCTATTGTTTTTTCTTAACTCTCTAACATCAACTAAATGTTCTTCAGTGTACAAAATTTTTGATTGTAATTCCTTACTTGTTCCATCAATGAAACCAAGGACACTGGTAGCATGTACAAAAGGATGAACTTCTTCTTTTATTACATCTCTAAGAAAAGCAAGATCTTTGAATTCTCGAGGAGCATTTATAAAGTAGAACGGCAAAAAGAAATCTACACTATCCACAAGGCTCTCTGCTAGATTTCTATTGGAAGGCGTGATACCAATTCCCAACTTATCAAAAAAAAGTTCTTTGAGAATCTTTACATGTTCTTTGTCATTTCCAGAATAAAAAATTATAGCGTTAAGTTCTTTTAAATCCAAAGGACTAAGCGAAAAACTCAACTGAGAAAGCTTTTCCAAACTGTCTAATGTTAAAGGACAAACATATATCTTAATGGAATGATTACCAAAAGTTAGAATTCTTTCAGGGGTAGCGAAAAGCTTTACCACCCCTTGATGTCCACTAAGGTAAATGTCTTCTATCCAAAAGTTTTGAACTCTATCAATTATACCTAGATACTTTATGCCGCTTTTTATTGCTTGTTCTTCTATGTCTACAACACCTAGAAAGGACTTTCTAGAATACGAGGTCTCTACTCCTATTATTCCTATTGGAGAAATTAACATTAAAATTAATTGCTATTTTCTTCTCTGGAGTATGTACTTATCAGACTGCTTGTTCTTTTTCCTTGTCTTATAACCTGATGTTTGCTTTGCCCAAGGTGTCATCGGATAAGGATAACCTTTCTGCTTACCACCTTCACCACCACCATGCGGGTGATCTATCGGGTTCATTGCAACGCCTCTGACCTTAGGTTTTATACCTAACCATCTACTTCTTCCAGCCTTACCGAGCCTTATATTGACAACATCAGGATTACTAACCTGACCTATTGTAGCGTAGCAATCCAGTAGAACAATTCTAATTTCACCTGAAGGTAGCTTTATTATTGCATAATTACCTTCTTTTGCCTCCAACCTTGCAAAAGTTCCACCAGCTCTAGCTAATTGTCCCCCCTTACCAGGTTGTAACTCAATATTGTGAATTATAGTACCTACCGGTATATTCCTTAGAGGTAGAGCACAACCAATTTGAATAGGTGCATTCTCACCAGCCATTATTTTATCACCGATCTTTATACCTAGTGGTGCAAGTATATACCTTCTTTCACCATCCTCATAAACTACTCTACATATCCTTGCTGTTCTGTTTGGGTCGTACTCTATTGTTTCAACTTTAGCCCATATATTTCTTTTGTCTCTCTTAAAGTCAATTATTCTGTATAATCTCTTGTGCCCTCCGCTTTTAGTGAAAACTGTTACTCTACCTAGATTGTTTCTACCACCGGTTTTCTTGAGTCCTACAGTGAGTTTTTTATATGGCTCATCTGTTGTCAATTCAGAGAAATCATATCCAGTTCTATTTCTAGAACCATTAGTAACAGGGTTATAAACCTTTATACCCATAACTACCTCCTAAAAACACAATTTATTTTTTATCTTACTTTTTTGCCTTCTTCTCTTCTTTCTTAGCTTTCTCAGGTCTCTTTTCTACCTTTTCCTTTACTTTCTCTTCCTTTTTAGGTTTCTCTTCTTTTGGTTGCTGCTCCAAAACTTCCTCAAATATAGGTATCGTACCTTTTGCCAATTTGACTATTGCCTTCTTCCAAGCAGATGTTCTACCGATTCTACCCCTCAATAATCTTTTCTTACCTGGAACTATCATAGTATTGACACTTTCAACCTTGACATTATAAAGTCTTTCTATCTCATTTTTTATTTCCATTTTTGTAGCGTCTTTAGCTACTTTGAAAACGTAAACTCCTGTTGGTCTATTGTCTTTATCGAGCATCAAATTGTTAGCTTTCTCAGAGAGAACAGGAGAAATAATAACCATTCTAGGCATACATCCTCCGCAAATTCTTTGCTTCCTTTGCGCCCGGCGGGAATCGAACCCACAACCCCCTGCTTAGAAGGCAGGTGCTCTGTCCAATTGAGCTACGGGCGCTAGGAAACCTTTGTCATATCATTATAATCATAAACACTTTCCTTTCTCAAGTTGAAATAATAGTGCTTTTAAGCACCTTGCTTTAAGCAGTCCCAACTACCCTGTGTTTTTTATTGTGCTACCTAGCACAAAGTGCTATTTAGCACGTAGTGCTACTTAGCACATAGTGCTATTTAGCACTTATTTGTAAGAATGTCATTAGAGATGTAACATATATATCTTCGGCTGAGCAACCTCTTGACAGGTCGTTTACTGGTTTATTTAATCCTTCGAGCAATGGACCGAAGGCTTTCATTTTTCCTATTCTCTGAGCTATTTTGTAACCTATGTTACCGGAATCTAGATTTGGGAATATGAAGACATTTGCTTTACCTGCAACTTTGGAATCTGGGCACTTTATTTTAGCAACTTCTTCTGAGAATGCAGCATCAAACTGTAGTTCACCGTCAAATTCAAAATCAACATTTCTTTCTTTTAACAATTCAACTGCTTTTTTAACTTTGTCTACTGAAGGTCCGCTTCCGCTACCTTTAGTAGAATAGGATAATAAGGCTACTCTAGGATAATCGTTCAAGAAATTTTTAGCAAAGTTGACAGCGTTTATTGTTATATCTGCTAATTGTTCAGGTGTTGGGTCTACAACCAAGGCACAATCAGAAAATACAATTCTCCCATCACTACCTATATTCGAGTCACTTGAAACCATTAGGAAAGAACTAGACACTGTTGTTACATTCTTTTTGGTTTTTACTATCCAAATTGCTGCTCTTATTACATCTGCTGTTGGGCTCATACTACCTGAAACCATACAATCAGATATTCCTTTTCTTACTAGCATAGCTCCAAAAGCATTTATGTCGTTTCTTATATGATCAGCGCATTGGTCTTTTGAAACACCTTTGTGTTTCCTAAGTTCATAAAACTCTTCTATGAACTCGTCCATGTACTCGGAAGTTGAAGGGTTTATGATTGTACAATCAGAGATATCAACACCGTTTTCCTTTGCTATATCGTTTATTTTGTCCTTGTCACCTAGAAGAATAAAGGATATATTTATCTTTTCTCTCTTTAGCATGCCTATGGCTTTAATCACTCTGGGATCAAAACTCTCAGGATATACGATTTTTACATTCATTCCTTCAATTTTTGACCTAATCTCATCAACAAAATCTATCATAAAAACCTCCAAAAGTTTAAGAAAAAATTTTAAAGCATAAACGCTAGTTCTATCTATTTGAAGTTTACCAGAGAGGCATAGCCTCTCTGTATTTTTGTTAAATTGTCTTCAATTTTTCATAGCTATCCCGATTATTTTAATATGGTTAACACTAAAAAAGACTATTACAAAATACTAGGTGTTAGCAGGAATGCAACGATAAAAGAGATAAAAGACGCTTATAGAAAGTTAGTAATCAAGTACCATCCTGATATATCTAGGAAAAAAGAGACCGGGGAGATGCTAAAAGAAGTAAATGAGGCTTATACAGTTCTTTCAAATCCTAAATTAAGGGAAGAGTACGATAAAAACTACAAAATTGAGATAAACAATAATGGAAATGGCAGGGATGAGGAAGAATTTAGTATAAGGAAGGTTATTGATTCAATAAAAAGGACAGTAAAGGTAGCTATAATGGAACTACAGAGAATAATAGATGAAGTAAAATTAGATAGAAACATATCTAAGTTGTCAAACGAAGAACTTCTTCAGAGAGTGGCTTTTTCTGAAAACGAATTTGTTAAGATTGCTGCACTGAACATAATAAAGATGAGAAAGAGAAGGACAACAATACCATATCTGCTACAGATATTACAATCAGATTCTACACCGGAGAAGATAAAACAAAAGATAAAGGAAACACTTAAGGAATTAGGATATTATAATATTTAAGCACAAGGTGCTTTAAGCACAATGCTTTAAGTAGTCCCACCCTAATTGTTGTAGAGAGTTTTCACCTCTCTACACTCTCCAGAATATATGAGTTAAGAAAGTGTTATTAGCACACAATTAAAAAGTGCTATTAAGTTCGCACCTTGAATTGTAATTATCATTATCGTTTATATTAGGGCAGGCACATAGGGCTATAAATCATTTCATACGAATTAAACAGAGATAATGAATTTTAGGATTGTATTTCATGATTGTATTTTCATGAAATTATTTTTATTTCTTCTTCTGTTAGGTTGTAAAGCTTATAAACCAGCTGGTCTATCTCATGCTCAAGCCTTTTTACGTGCTTTTGCTTTTCTTGATTTGTGTCATAATCTTCAGATTGGGTAAGGGTTAGGATTTGGTTTATTTTATCTAATATATTCTCATCTAACTTTATACCAGTTCTAACCTCTTTATCATAATCCAATATGTGTTTAATATGTTTATAATCAAAATCATATAAATATCTACATATTACAAAATCAGCAAGGTCTATTCTATCTTTTACTCTACTTGTTTCAAATCGCTTCCTTTCTTCATCAAAAACAGAGAATAAACTTTTCATCAAATCTTTTCTCACATTATTTAACAATTGTTTATATTGTAATATCTTGCTTTCTTCAGGAATTCTAAATTCTTCAAAAATATCTGTATTCATGTTTCTTCCATCTCCATAAACCCTAAACCAAAAATAGAATAACGATGTATTAGTAAGTGACACTATAAAGTCGTAATATGTTTCTTTTACATACAACTGCTTTACCGCAAAACTTTCATACGGTTTTTTATCCCAAGCGTTATACCAGTAATTCCCACTGGTTCTAATATATATCAATCTACCATTTCTGCTTAATGTATTTCTAATCTTATTTTTAAAAGATATTAAGTTTTTCAAAATTTCAAGATTAATTGCTTCTCCAATTTTTGGTAATCTATGTGGATACACAAAATTGGTACCTATAGGAAGTAAATAGGGATTTGCTGAAGAAAGCTCTATATTATATATATTTGGTGTTTCCCGAAACATTCTGGTTGTAAAAAATCCAGTTTTATGTTCACATTCATAATCTATAGCTTTTAAAATTGAAACAGACTGAGACATGCTCTCAAAAATACTACATCTATCTCTATCAAAAGAAATAACTTCTATCCTTCTGAATTTCCTATTTAACAAATCTCTAGATTTAGAAAAGTCTATATTAAAAGTTATTGCAAATGTTATTATGTAAAATAAATTTCCTCTTGGCTTTAAAATCTCGGTTCCTCTTTCAATAAAAGGACTGGATATATCTGAAGTTGTAGAAAATTTATAATGTTTTTCAATAATTTTTTTTGTATTTTTATTAACATCTTTGTCTAACAGGTTTCCATAAGGCGGATTGCCAATTACAATATCAAATCCATCCACCACCCCAAACATCAATTCTGGGTCAAACCAATCAGCAGAAGCGTTTTGGTCAAATATATCAAATTTAACTATCTTTTCAGCTACTTCATTATTCCAACCATCACCAATCAAAGCATTCTTTAGCTTCTCTCTTAACTCTTTATCTTTATTTTGTAATTGAATCTTT
>Ga0308411_10000121_pt1 | contig 44566 bp, 44 predicted proteins | sample HotsprottomLayer_2_FD_203530 | JGI IMG/M metagenome (GOLD analysis project Ga0308411, IMG submission 203530) | Hot spring phototrophic mat microbial communities from Octopus Spring, Yellowstone National Park, Wyoming, United States -... | ecosystem: Environmental > Aquatic > Thermal springs >... | reverse complement strand
TCGGCCGCCTCAAGGACTGGCGGCGCATCGCCATGCGCTACGACCGATGCGCTCACACCTTCCTCGCAGCCATCACCCTCGCCGCAACCGTCACCTTCTGGCTCAATCAATGAGTCCTGAGCCTAGAGTGAAGGCATGACGCCAGATCGAGCGGCTGTGGCCGCGCCGGCGAACCCGCCTCCGTTCTATGACGAGATGGTCGATGGCCGCGGCGGGATAAGGCCGCACTGGCGTGGACTCGTCGGCCTGCTCGCGAGCCTTCCCCAGGGAGGGCTGGCTGACCGCGCCCGACGCCTCGACCGTGCCTTTGAGGAGGAGGGGATCGCCACCGTCCTGCCGGCAGACCCGGGCCAGGGGCCGGCGCAACGGCCCTGGCGCTGCGACCCGCTGCCGATGGTGCTTCCGGCAGGCGAGTTCGCCGCCCTGGAAGCGGGCCTCGCGCAACGGGCGGCGCTGCTCTCGGCCATTCTCGCCGACCTCTACGGGCCGCAGCACCTGCTTGCCGCGGGCCTTCTCCCGCCCGCGCTCGTGTTCGCGAACCCTGCCTTCCTCCGCCCCTGCCGGGCGCCCGTCCCACCCGCCGGCCCGATCATCCACCTGATGGCGGTGGATCTGATCCGGAATTCGAGGGGAGAGTGGCAGGTGCTCGCCGACCGCACGGGCGCCCCGAACGGGCTCGGCTTTGCCCGGGAGAACCGCCGCATGGTCGCCCGCGTGATGCCGGAGGCGTTCCGCTTCGTCCAGGTGCGCCAGCTCCGCCCCTTCTTCGACCACTGGCTCGACAGCCTCCAGCGCGCCGCTCCTCCGGGCAGCGATAACCCGCGAATCGGTCTGCTCACGCCCGGCGCGGCCCACGCGAGCTGGGTCGAGCACGTGTTCCTCGCGCGCGAGCTCGGCTGCGCGCTCGTGGAAGGGGGTGATCTCACGGCGCGTGACGGGGCGGTGTTCCTCAAGACTCTCAAGGGGCTGCAGCGTGTGCATGTGCTGGTGCGCCAGGTCGAGGGGCGCCATGTCGACCCGCTCGAGCTTTCGCCCGACAGCGCCGTCGGCGTGCCCGGTCTTCTCGATGCCATGCGCGCGGGCGGGGTGAAGGTTCTGAACGATCCAGGAAGCCACCTCGCCGAGGCACCGGCACTCGCCGCCTTCCTGCCGCGTCTTGCCGAGCATCTGCTCGGCGAGCCCTTGCGCCTTCCCTCTGTTCCGACCGTCTGGCTCGGCGACCCGGCGGCACTCGCCGCCGTGCTTGCCGCTCCGGAGCGGTGGATGATCCGGCCCGCTCTCGACGGCACCGCCCCGGCCCTTCACCCGGGAGAGCTCGGCGATAGCGCCCGCGCCCATCTGCTCGCGCGGATCCGCGCCGCTCCAGCGAACTTCGCCGCGACCGAGGCGATCGCGCCCTCCGCCGTTCCCGCTCTTGACGGTCAAGGTCTCGCGCCGAAGCCGCTCGTGCTCCGCCTCTTCGCTCTCGCCGATGGCGCCGGCGCGTGGCGGACGATGCCGGGGGGGCTCGCCCGCCTGCTCGAGGAGGGTGATCGCCTCGCCGGCCGCCTGCCGCGCGAGGGGGTCGCCAAGGACGTGTGGGTGTTGAGCGAGGATCGCACCGACATCGTCGGGCCCGCCGCCTTCGCTCTCCCGCCGCTTGCGATCCGCCGCGTCTCGGCAGAGCTGCCGAGCCGGGTGGCGGATGATCTCTACTGGCTCGGCCGCTACGTCGAACGCCTCGAGAATGCCGCGCGCCTGCTTCGCGCCGTGATCGTGCGTCTTGCCCGCGGCTGGCTCCTGCCGCGCGATCTCGCCGAGCTCCGCGCGCTCGCCCGCTGCCTTGCCGATGCCGGGCTGATCGACCGCGAGGTCGCCTCGGCCGCGCCCGATGGCCCCGCACTTCCGGGCGCGATCGCGGAGGTCTGCCTGCCGGGGCGGCCGGTCGCCCAGCTCTTCGACCATGTCGGCCGGCTCACGCGAGCGGTGCGCGACCGGCTCACGACCGACATGTGGACCACCATCACTCATTTCGCCGCCGAGGCACGCGAGCGAGCGGCCGAGGCCTGCCGCGGCCTCGAGGAGCTGAACGAGGCGGCAGGCGCGATCCTGCGCTTCTCGGCAGGGCTAGCCGGCCTCGCCGCGGAGAACATGGTGCGCGGCGGCGGTTGGCTGTTCCTCGACCTCGGCCGGCGGATCGAGCGGGCGATGCACACGGCGCGCGACCTCGCCCACGCTCTCGACCAGCCGCCGGCTCGGGTCGAGGCTGGCCTGAGGCTCGCGATCGAGCTCTGCGACAGCGCCATCACCTACCGTGCGCGCTACCTCTCCGTCCTCCAGCCGGGCCCTGTGCTCGACCTCGTTCTTGCCGACCCGGGGAACCCGCGCTCGGTCGCCTATCAGCTCGAGGCGGTGGAGCGAAGGCTCGCCGAAGTCCAAGGCCTGCCGGAGGGCGATCTCGCCCGCACCGCCGGGGCGCTGCGCGCCGAGGCCGAGGCGATGGTCGAGGCCGTCGCGGCTGCGTCGGAGCCGGCCGTCGAGGCGGTTCGCCTTCCGGCCCGGCTCAGGGCCCTCTCAGCTCAGGTCGGCGCGCTGTCGGAGGCGATCGCGCGGCGCTATTTCAGCCACGTCCCGGTGGCGCAGGCCCTCGGCGTGGGCGAGGAACAGGCGGAAGGCTGAGGGAAGGGGAGGTGCGCTACCGGGTCCGCCATACCACGACCTACCACTATGGCGAGATGGTCGACCTCGCGAGCCACCTCCTCCACCTCACCCCGCGTGCCCTGCCAGGCCAGGTGGTGCTTGCGGCCGCGCTTGCGGCCGAGCCGGAGCCGGTGCGGCTGAGAACGGGGCCGGACCATTTCGGCAACGACGTCACCTGGATGTTCATCGAGACGCCGCATGATTGCTTCAGCGTTACCCTCCGCGCCGAGGTGGAGGTCGCGTTCCCCCCGCCTCCTTCGGCGTCGGCGACGCTGCCGTGGGAGCAGGTTGCGGCGATCACTGCACGGCCCGGCGGCGAGGGCTGGCGTGCGGCCGAGTTCGCCGCACCAAGCCCGATGGCGCCGGCGGACCCGGCGGCCGGCGCCTACGCTGCGGAAAGCTTCCCGGCCGGTCGGCCAATCCTCGAGGGGCTGCTCGAGCTCCAGTCGCGGATCAGGCGCGACTTCACCTTCCGCCCGGGCGTGACCACCGTGTCCACACCCGTCGCACAGGTGATCGCCTCCTGCGCCGGAGTCTGCCAGGATTTCGCGCACGTGATGATCGCGGGCCTGCGACATCTTGGGCTGCCCGCGCGCTACGTCTCGGGCTATGTGCGCACCCGGCCGCGCCCCGGCGAGCCGCGTCGTCAGGGGGCTGACCAGTCGCACGCCTGGGTCGGCGCCTGGCTCGGGCCAGGGCATGGGTGGGTCGATCTCGACCCGACGAACGATCTCGTGGTGCGGGACGAGCACGTCGTCCTGGGCTGGGGCAGGGACTATGCGGATGTCTCGCCGGTTCGCGGCGTTCTGCTCGGAGGCGGGGCGCATTCGCTTTCGGTCTCGGTCGATCTCGAGCCGATGGAGGAGGAGGGAGAGACGTGAGCACTGCGCCTGAGGGATGGACGTGAAGCTCCCGACCTTCGCGGACGTGCTCGCAGCGCGCGAGCGACTTGCGGGGCGGATCGTGCGCACGCCGACGCTCCGCAGCCCCGTGCTGGACGAAGCGACCGGCGCGACCGTTCTCATCAAGCCCGAGCCGCTACAGCGCACCGGCTCCTTCAAGCTGCGCGGCGCCACAAACCGGATCGCGCTCATGGGGGAAGACGAGCGGCGGCGGGGCGTGGTGACCTATTCCTCCGGCAACCACGGCCAGGCATGCGCCGCGGCCGGGCGGATGTTCGGCGCGCCCGTCACCGTGGTGATGCCGTCCGATGCCCCCGCGATCAAGGTCGAGAGCACGAAGAGGTGGGGGGCGCGGATCGTCCGTTACGATCGCGAGAGGGATGACCGGGAGGCGATCGCGCGCGGGCTTTCCGACGAGACAGGCGCGACGCTTGTGCCGCCCTTTGACGACGCGGACGTGATCGCGGGCCAGGGCACGGCGGCGCTCGAGCTGATCGAGGACGCCGCCGCTGCGGGCCTGCGGCTTGATGCGTTGTTCGTCTGCACCGGCGGCGGCGGGCTGCTCGCCGGCTCGGCGCTCGCCGTCGAGGGGGCGGCAAAAGGGGCGGCGGTGATCGCGGTCGAGCCCGCGGGGCATGACGATCATGCGCGCTCCTTCGCGGCGAAGGCGCGGCAGCGCAACGCCCCGGGCGGCTCGACCCTGTGCGACGCGCTGCTCGCACCGACACCGGGCGAGCTCACCTTCGCGGTCACGCTCGGCCGGGTGCATGGTGCGGCCGTGGTGCCGGACGGTGACGTCCTGCGCGCGATCCGTTTCGCCTTCGACCATCTCAAGCTCGTCGTCGAGCCGGGCGGTGCGGTAGCGCTCGCGGCTGTACTCTACGGCACCGTGAGCCTCAAGGGAGCGGTGATCGGCGTGATCGTCTCCGGCGGCAATGTCGACCCGGCCGTGTTCGCGCGCGCCCTCGCGGCTTGATCCCTGTCAAGGCGTTGGCGTTCGCGGCAAGCGACCGTGCGGGCGTCACGACCGGAAAGGGGAGAGCATGCTCAAGGACTGGCTCGGCTTCCGCACCACGCTGCGCGGCGCAGTCGCGCATCTGACGAAGGCACACCCCGAGATCATCAAGGGCTTCGGCGCACTGAACCACGCCTCGAAGCAGACGAAGCACCTCGATGCCAAGACGCGTGAGTTCATCGCTCTCGGTGTCGCCATCACCACCCACTGCGAAGGCTGCATCAACGCCCACGTGGAGGCGGCTCTGAAGGCCGGGGCGACGCGGGAGGAGATCGCCGAGGCGCTGGGTGTGGCGATCGCTCTCAATGCCGGCGCGGCGCTCACCTATGCCGGCTATGTGATGGACGCGGTCGAGGCGCACACGGCCGAGGCACGCGGGACCGCGCCCTGAGCCTCGCGCGAAGCTCAGGTCCCGGGCGGCGAGGCCGGGAGGCCGACCGGACCCGGTGACGTGTGGAACGAAGAAGGGCCGCCCGCGTGCCGCGGACGGCCCCGTCTCGGCGGCAAAACGGCGCGCGGCGCCGGCGATCACATTTCGCTGTAGCTGCCGCCGCGCCAGACGTAGAACACGTAGTCGGGCTGCGTCACGTCACCCTTGCGGTCGAAGCTGATCGGCCCGAGCACGCTCTGCCACGGCCCCTGCGCCTTCAGGGTCTCGGCAACGCGGCGCGGGTCGGTCGTGCCGGCGCGCTTCGCGGCCTCGGCCCAGATCTGGATCGCGGCATAGGTGTAGAGCACGTAGCCCTCGGGATCGATGTTGCGGGCGCGGAACTTCGCCACTACATCGGCCGCCGCTGGGCGCTTGCGCGGGTCAGACGAGAAGGTCATCAGCGTGCCCTCGCCGGCGGGCCCGGTGATCTGCCAGTACTCGTTGGTGACAAGCGCATCGGCGCCGATCGCAAGCGCCTGCAGCCCGCGCTCGCGCATCTGCCGCACGATCAGCCCGGTCTCGGTGTGGTAGCCGCCGAAATACACGACCTCGATATTGGCCTGCTGGAGGCGGGAGACGAGGGCGGAGTAGTCGCGCTCGCCGGCGACATAGGCCTGGTAGAGCGTCTCCTGCATGCCACCCGCATTCATCACCTTCTTGACCTCGTCGGCGAGGCCTTTGCCGTAGGCCGAATTGTCGTGGAGGATCGCCACGCGCTTGCCGCGCAGATTGCTCAGGATGTAGTTCGCCGCGACAAGGCCCTGCTGGTCGTCACGGCCGCAGACGCGGAACGTGTTCCAGCTTCCCTCGTCGGTGTAGCGCGGGTTGGTCGAGGCCGGGCTGATCTGCAGCACGCCCTCTTCGGCATAGACCTTCGAGGCGGGGATTGAGCTGCCTGAGCAGAAATGCCCGGCGACGAACTGGACCCGGCGCGACACGAGATTGTTCGCGACCGAGACGGCCTGGCGCGGGTCGCAGGCATCGTCGCCGATCTCGAGCACGAGCTGCTGGCCGAGCACGCCGCCGGCAGCGTTGATGTCCGCCACCGCCTGCTCGGCGCCGGCCTTCATCTGCACCCCGAAGGCAGCGTACTGGCCGGTCATCGGCCCTGCGGTCGCAATGCGGATCTGCGCCTGCGCAAGCCCGCTGCCGGCAAGCAGCGCACACGCGGCGGCAGCCGCGACGAGCGTTCTGCGGAACATGCTTGTCTCCCTCTCTGGTTGCGGCCGCGCGCGGCGGCCCTTGTCGCGAGGCTAGGACAGATCGCCGTCGGCGGGGAAGGGGTCGAGCCCCTTCAGGCCCTGCCGCCCTCGAGATAGGCCGCCCGAACGTCAGGCCGAGCGAGCAGCTCCGCTCCCGTTCCGCTCATGGTGATCCGGCCGTTGACAAGCACATAGCCGCGATGGGCGAGCCTCAGCGCATGCCAAGCGTTCTGCTCGACCAGGAGCACGGTGAGCCCCGTGGTCCGATTGAGCTCGCGGATCGCCGCGAAGATCTGGCGCACCAGCATCGGCGCAAGCCCGAGCGAGGGCTCATCGAGAAGGAGAAGCCGCGGCCGGCTCATCAGCGCCCGGCCGATCGCGAGCATCTGCTGCTCGCCGCCCGAAAGCGTGCCGCCGCGCTGGCCGAGCCGCTCCCTGAGCCTGGGAAACAGGGTGCAGACACGCTCGAGATCCTCCTCGAAGGTGGCGGTGCCGAGCACCTCGGCCCCCATCCGGAGGTTCTCGAGCACGGTCATGCGCGGGAAGATCCGCCGCCCCTCGGGAGCATGCGCGATGCCGCGGCGCATGATGAGGTGTGTCGGCATGCCGGTGATGTCCTCGCCCGCGTGCAGGATCCGCCCGCTCAGCGGCGCAGGGCTGCCGCAGATCGTCATCATCAGGGTCGACTTGCCCGCGCCGTTGGCGCCGATCAGGGTCACGATCTCGCCCGGCATCACCTCGAGCGACACGTCGCGCAAAGCGACGATCGAGCCATAGGCGGTGGTCACGCCCGAAAGCGAAAGCAGCGGTGCCTCGGGCTGCGCCGCCGTCATTGCCGATGGAGCTCCGCATCGACCGCGATCGCCTCCTCCTCCTCGACGCCGAGATAGGCGGCGATCACCTTCGGGTCCTCGCGCACCTCGGCCGGCGTGCCGTCGGCGATCTTGCGGCCGTAGTCGAGCACGACGATGTGGTCGGAGATCGTCATCACCACCGACATGTCATGCTCGATCAAGAGGATCGAGCAGCCGCCGCCGTCCGCCCCGTGGTCGCGGATGAAGCGCAGAAGCGTGTTCAGCTCCTCGCTCTCGCGCGGATTGAGCCCTGCCGCCGGCTCGTCGAGGCAGAGCAGCTCCGGCTCCGCGCACATCGCCCGCGCGATCTCGAGCCGACGCTGCGCGCCGTAGGGAAGGCTTGCTGCGGCATCGTCCGCCCGCTCGAGGAGCCCGGTCCTGTCGAGCCAGAAACGGGCACGGTCGATCGCCTCCCTCTCGCGGCGTCGGAACGGGCCGATGCCGAGAAGAGCGAGCGGGAGGCGCCCGCCTTCGCGCATCAGCCGGTTGTGCTGCGCCACCATCAGGTTCTCGAGCACCGTCATGCCGCCGAACAGGCGGATGTTCTGGAAGGTTCGGGCGATCCGCGCGTCGCGCGCGATCCGGTGCTGCGGCAGGCGCTCGAGCCGGAACGTTGCGCCGTCGGCGTGGGTGATCGTGATGCTTCCTGCCGTCGGCCGGTAGAACCCGGTGAGGCAGTTGAAGACGGTGGTTTTCCCAGCGCCGTTCGGCCCGATGATCGCGGTGATCTCGCCCCGTCGCGCCGCGAAGGCCACTTGATCGACCGCGACGAGACCGCCGAAACGCATCGTGAGCCCCTCGACGGCGAGGATCGGCGCGCTCACCCTCTGCCCTCCGCGACGTGCTCGGCCGCAATGGCGCGCTGCGCGCCCAGGCTGACGGAGGGCTCGCGCGAGGCGACGAGGCCGCGGGGGCGCCAGACCATGATCGCGACCATGGCAAGCCCGAACACCAGCATGCGATATTCGTCGAGGCCGCGGAACACCTCGAAACCGCCGATCATCAGCGTCGCGGCAATCGCGACACCGAGCTGGCTTCCCATCCCGCCGAGCACGACGATGGCGAGGATCAACGCGCTCTCGATGAAGGTGAAGCTTTCCGGGCTGATGAAGCCCTGGCGCGTGGCGAAGAAGGCCCCCGCGAAGCCGCCGAACATCGCGCCCGTGGCGAAAGCGGTGAGCTTCACCGCAACGACCGAGAGGCCCAGGGCGCGCGCGGCGATCTCATCCTCCCGGAGCGCCTCCCACGCGCGCCCGATCGGATGGCGCCGCAGCCGCAGCGTGACGAGGTTGGTGATCAGCGCGAGCACGAGGATGAGGTAGTAGAGAAAGACGATCCGGTGCAGCGGCGACGGTTCGATGCCGAAGAAGCCGGCGAAGGTTCCCTCTCCACCCGCCATCGAGAAGGGCAGGCCGAAGAAGGTGGGGCGGGGGATCCCGCTCATGCCGTTCGGCCCGCCAGTGAGCGTCGTCCAGTTGAGGAGCACGACACGAATGATCTCGCCGAAGGCGAGCGTGACGATGGCGAGATAGTCGCCGCGAAGACGCAGCACCGGAAAGCCGAGCAGGATTCCCCAGGCAGCGGCGATCAGGCCCGTGAGCGGAAGCGCCGCCCAGAAGGAGAGGTCGAGGAACTTCGCCATCAGCGCATAGCCGTAGGCACCGACGGCGTAGAAGGCGACATAGCCGAGATCGAGCAGCCCGGCGAGGCCGACGACGATGTTGAGCCCCCAGCCAAGCATCACGTAGGTCAGCACGAGCGTTCCGAGATCGATCTCGTAACGTCCGACACCTGGGAGGAGCGGCAGGAACAGGGCGAGCGCGAGCAGCACGGGCGCCACCATCCGGCCGACCCGCGCAAGAGGCGAGGGGCCGATCCGCGGCAGCGCCTCGACCGCACGTCCCGCCTTCGCCTCGCGGCCCGCGAGGAACAGGCAGAACAGGAGCCGGCCGAGGAATACGGCCGCGACAGCCGCGAGGAGAAGCCCAGGGCGGGGGACGAGCGTCAGGCCGCGCCCGGCCGCCTCGGTCTTGAGCCCAAGCAGCGGCGCGCCGACCCCGAGCGCGACGAGCGCGGCAAGCCCGGCATCCTTGACGATGTGCGCGATGCTCCGCTGCGCCACGCTGTCAGACCTTCTCGACCTCGTGCCGCCCGAGCAGGCCGGAGGGCATGAAGAGCAGGGTGAGCGCGAGGATCGAGAAGGCGGCGACGTCCTTGTACTGCACGGAGAAATAGGCCGACCAGAAGGTCTCGATCAGGCCGATCAGAAGCCCGCCCAGGACAGCGCCAGGCAGCGAGCCGATGCCCCCCAGCACGGCGGCCGTGAACGCCTTCACGCCCGCGACGAAGCCGATGAAGAAGTCGATCACGCCGTAGTAGAGCAGGTACATCATGCCCGCGACAGCGGCCAGCGCCGCGCCGATGACGAAGGTGAGGCTGATCGTGCGGTCGGTGTCGATTCCGAGCAGACGCGCCATCTTCTGGTCCTGCTCGCAGGCGCGCATTGCCCGGCCGAGCGGCGTGCGCGCGACGATGACGGTGAACGCCGCAAGCACCACAAGCGTCGTCAGGATGATCAGGATCTGCATGATGCTGATCGAGACCGAGACCTGCTCGCCCTGGTGCAGGATGAACCCGCCCTGGACCACGGGCTCGAGCGGCTTGACGCGAGCGCCCTGACTTACCTGGACGAAGTTCTGCAGGAAGATGCTCATGCCGATCGCCGAAATCAGCGGAGCCAGCCGAAACGATCCGCGCAGCGGCCGATACGCGATCCGCTCCACGGCGAAGCCGTAGAGCGCGGTGAAGCCCATCGCAAGCGCGAGCACGACCACAAGCGCGATCGGCACGGCGGTGATGCCGCCCATGCCGAGCAGCAGAAAGGCGATGAGAGAGATGAAGGCGCCGACCATGAACACGTCGCCATGGGCGAAGTTAATCATGCCGATGATGCCGTAGACCATCGTGTAGCCGAGCGCGATCAGCCCGTAGATCATGCCGAGCGTGAGCCCGTTGACGAGCTGCTGCAGCGCGTAGTCCACGCCGTCTCCCCTCGTGCTCTCCCTGCCCCGGCCGGGCGCACCGGGCAGGGCGGCCGGCCCGCTCCGGAATGGCAGAAGCGAAGGCCGAGCGCAACGGTCTCCCGGCTTCGGTAGGGCTTCGCCCGAGACCGCGAGCCGGCCGGCGGCTGCGTCGGGGCGCCGCTCTCGGAGCCTTCGGCGCCGATCCTCTCGATGCCGCTGCCCTGTGCTGCGCGCCCGTCACGAGGACAGCGCATGCTCTCGCCGGCCCTCCCTCCACGCTCGCCCCGCGCCCGGCTAGGCTTGTGCTCTGATCGAGAGAGGGGAGGGAGCAGTGAACCTGCACGCGAAGCTGACGGCACGGGAAGCGGCGGGGCGGCCGGTGCGGATCGGCCTCATCGGCTGCGGCAAGTTCGCCTCGATGTTCCTTGCCCAGGTGCCGCGCACGCCCGGGCTGCACGTCGCGGCGATCGCCGATCTCGCGCCTGAGCGTGCGCGGGCGAACCTCACGCGCATCGGCTGGTCGCCGGAGCGCTTCGCCGCTTCGACCCTCGACGACGCCATCGCCCGGCGGGCGACCTGGCTGACGGAGGACGCCCTCGCCATGGTTGCCGACCCGCGCATCGAGGTCGTGGTCGAGGCGACCGGCCACCCCGCTTCCGGGATCGCCCATGCCCGGGCGGCGATCGCCGCCGGCAAGCACGTGGTGATGGTCAACGTCGAGGCGGATGTGCTCGCAGGCCCTGCGCTCGCGGCTGAAGCCGCGAAGGCGGGCGTCGTCTACAGCCTTGCCTATGGCGACCAGCCCGCTCTCGTGTGCGAACTCGTCGATACGCTGCGCACGGCGGGCTTCACCGTCACCGCTGCGGGCAAGGGAACGAAATATCTTCCCGCCTATCATGCCTCCACGCCGGAGACGGTGTGGAGCCACTACGGGATCAGCCCCGAAGCAGCGGCGGCTGGGGGGATGAACCCGCGGATGTTCAACTCCTTCATCGACGGAACGAAGAGCGGGATCGAGATGGCCGCGGTGGCGAACGCGACAGGGCTTGCCGCGCCACAGGACGGTCTCCTGTTTCCGCCCTGCGGTGTCGACGACCTGCCCCTGATCCTGACGCCTGCTTCCGAGGGCGGGGTTCTCGCGGGGAAGGGGATGGTCGAGGTCGTGTCGTCCCTGGAACGGGACGGCAGGGCGGTCTCGCGTGACCTGCGCTGGGGCGTCTATGCCGTGTTCGAGGGCGAGACGGAGTATGTGCGCCGCTGCTTTACCGAATACGGCATGCGCACCGACCCCTCCGGCCGCTATGCCGCACTGTGGCGCCCCTACCACTTCATCGGTCTCGAGCTCGGCATCTCGGTCGCGTCTGTCGCACTGCGGGGCGAGCCGACAGGTGCGCCGGAGGCGTTCAGGGCCGATGTCGTCGCCGTCGCCAAGCGCGATCTTCCGCTCGGGACGGTGCTCGACGGCGAGGGCGGTTCGACCGTCTGGGGCAAGGTTGTGCCCGCCTCGCGCTCACTCGCGATCGGGGCGCTGCCGATCGGCCTCGCCCATGGCGTGACGCTCACACGCCCTGTCGCGTCCGGAGCGATCATCGGCTGGGCGGATGTGCGCGCGAAGGACGACGACGCGACGCGCTATCGCCGCGCGATGGAGGAGGCGTGGCGCCAACGCGCCGCTGCCTGACGCGCGTCGCCGCTGACGATCCGGCCGCCCTGGCGTCATGCGGCCGGCGCACGCTCTCCTAACGGTCCCCTCCCGCGTTGGTGCCGCCGAGCCATCTGCCACGCAGACGCCCCTTGCAACGCACCGCATCATGCCGCAGTCACGCTTCGTGACGCTCCAGCAACTATATCACGGAATGATGACATGCGTGTTGCGCTCGCCGTCGTGATGCCGCTCCTTCTCGTGCCCGTGGTCGCCAGCGCCCAGGGGAGCGCAGCGGGTGAGCGGCCGGTCTTCAACCGGATTGCGACTTTCGAGGTCGTGCGCAACCTTCCGCCTGAGCGTGATCGCGCGCGGAAATCCGTTGCCGAGATCGTCACCGCCGCCGCCGAGGGGACGCTCCTGATCTATGTCGATGGCGAGCAGAACGGTCTCGGGTTCGTCGACATCACCGACCCGGCCGCCCCGCGGCCCGCCGGATTTCTCGCTCTCGAGGGCGAGACGACGTCGGTCGTGGCGCATGGTCCCCGGGCCTATGTGGTGAGCGACACCTCGCCGGCGAAGGATCGCCCCTCGGGCTTCGTTTCAACGATCGACGTCGCCTCGCGCCGCATCCTCGGCCGCTGCGAGCTCGGCGGCCAGCCCGACGCGACGGCGGTGACGCATGACGGCAGGTTCCTCGTGATCGCGATCGAGAACGAGCGCGATGAGAGTCGTGACCGGGGGCGTCTTGCGCAGCTTCCGCCCGGGTGGCTGGCGATCCTCCCTCTTTCGGCGGAGGGGCTCGACTGTGCGGGGCTTCGCCGCGTCGATCTCACGGGCCTCGCCGAGGTCGCTCCCGAGGATCCGGAGCCCGAGTTCGTCGATGTCAATACGCGCGGCGAGGCGGTGGTGACGCTTCAGGAGAACAACCACATCGTCATCGTCGATGTCGCCTCGGGCCGCGTGCTGCGTCATTTTTCTGCCGGTACGGTCACGCTCTCGGGCGTCGATGCATGCCGCGACGGCGTGATCCGCCCCACCCAGGCGCTCGAAAACGTCAGGCGCGAGCCGGATGCAGTGAAATGGCTCGACGAGACGCGGTTCGTGACCGCCAACGAGGGCGACTACCAGGGCGGGTCGCGCGGCTTCACGATCTTCAACGTCTCCGGTGCGGTCGAGTTCGACAGCGGCAACGCTCTCGAGCGGCTCGCGATCCGGCTCGGACACTTTCCTGAGCGTCGTGCCGGCAGCAGAGGTGTCGAGCCAGAAGGGATCGAGGTGGCGACCTTCGGCTCTGACCGGCTGATCTTCGTCGGCCTCGAACGCGCCTCGCTCGTCGCCGTCTACCGCGACCGGGGGCCGGGGCAAGTGCCCGAGTTCCTCCAGGCGCTGCCGACCGGTGTGGGGCCCGAGGGGCTTCTCGCCATCCCTTCGCGCGGCCTGTTCGTCGTGGCCGGAGAAGTGGACAATCCCGTGACGGGGCTGCGCTCGACCATCACCCTCTACCGCCTGGGCCCCGGCCCCGCACGCTATCCCACGATCGTCTCGGAGGATGGGCCGGACGGCGCCCCGATCGGGTGGGGAGCACTCTCCGGCCTTGCCGCGGATCGTTCCATCCCTGGCAGGCTCTATGCCGTTACCGACAGTTTCTATGCCGAGGCGCAGATCCTCACGATCGAAGCGGGTGGCGAGGGGCCGGCGAGGATCGTCGCCTCCACTATCGTCACGGAGAATGGCCGCCCGGCCGCGGGCCTCGACATCGAGGGGATCGCCGCGCGCGCGAGCGGCGGGTTCTGGCTCGTCTCCGAAGGCAACCCCGAGCGCGCGGAACGGCCGACCGAGAACCGGCTCCTGCGCGTGTCCTCCACCGGCGCGATCGAGGAGGACATCCGCCTGCCCGAGGAGCTCGCGCGTCACGCCGTGCGGTTCGGCTTCGAGGGGGTGGCGGCCGTGGGCGAGGGAGCGAACGAGACGATCGTGATCGCGGTGCAGCGCGAGTGGCGGGATGATCCCAAGGGCTTCGTGAAGCTGCTGCTCTGGCGCCCCGCGGACCGACGCTGGGGCGTGCTCCGCTATCCGCTCGACCCGACCCCTCGAGGGTGGATGGGGCTGTCGGAGATCACCGCCGTTGGGCAGGATCGGTTCATCGTGATCGAGCGCAATAACCAGTGGGGCGAGGGCGCGATCAAGCGCCTCTACGCGATCTCGCTCGCGGGGCTCAGGCCGGCCGAGCCGGGTGCCGCCGAGGTGCCGGTCGTCACCAAGCGGCTCGTGCGCGACGTCGTGCCCGATCTCGCCGCCTCCTTCGGCACGGTGCTCGAGAAGCTCGAAGGGTTCACGATCGACGCCGCAGGCGAGGCCTTCGCCGTGACCGACAATGACGGCGTGGACGGCACCTCGGGCGAGACACAGTTCCTGCGCCTCGGCCGCCTTCCGCTCTGAGGCGCGAGGCGCGCCGCGGGTCGGCGGCAACCGGATCGGCACCAGCCTCCCAGGGGTTCGCCGTGCTGCGGTCGGCTCCGTTTTCGTTGCCCCCCGGCGAGGACCGTTCCGTGAACGGAGCGGGCTAGGCATCCGCCCGCAGAAGGAGCCGTGAGCGGACGACGCACCGGACGACATCGTCCGGGTCGTCGGTTGCCCACGCCTTCGGCATCTGCCGCCTGTCCGAGCGACGCCGTGTCAGGCGCCGCCGCAGCCGCGCGCAGGCGAGGGGTGCGCACCGGCCCTTCGATCCGCGCGGCTGCCGGTGCTTCGGCCCGCACTTGCCCTCTGGCACCGATCTTGCTGTCCGATCGTCACGCTTTTCGTCACGCGTTGCCTCTTCGAGCGCGTCTCGGACCCCCATGCAGAAACGGCCCCCCACTCTCCCTTGCCGGCGATGACCTCGCCCCCGAACCCTCTGGTGCTGCGCCTCAGGCCAGCGACACGCCTGCTCGCGGTCCTCTGCGGCGTCTGGCTGCTCGGCTACAGCCTGCTCGTGTGCGTCGACATCGTCGCGCGCCGGTATTTCGGCATCTCGCTCCAGGGCACGGATGAGATCGGCGGCTACACGCTCGCGGTGCTCGCGGCCTTCGGCTTCGCCCACGCTCTGGCCGAGCGGCGTCATACGCGGATCGAACTCGCCCTCGCCGCCATGCCGCGCCCGCTCCGGGCGCTCGTGAACCTGCTTGCCGCGGCGGCGATCGCGGCCTTCGCCGTGTTCGCCGCGCTGCGCGGCCGGGCGGTGCTCGCGGACAGCCTCTTCTTCATGTCGGTGTCGAACTCGCCCCTTCAGGTGCCGCTCTGGATCCCGCAGGGCGCCTGGATGGCAGGCCTTGTCACCTTCGCGGTCGTTTCGGTGCTGCAGGCGCTACACGCCGCACTACTCGCCCTGCGGGGGCGTGCCGCCCAGCTCAATGCCTGGTACGGGCCTCCCACCATCGCGGAGGAGATCGCCGCCGAGACGGGCGGAGCCCTCGCGGACCAGAACGGGACGGGGGCGTCGCGATGAGCGGCTTCGGCGTCACCCAGGCGGCGATCGGTTTCGCCATCATGCTCGGGCTGATGGGGCTCGGGGTGCACGTCGCGGTGGCGATGGCTGCCGTCGCCCTGCTCGGCGCGGCACTCTATCTCGGCGAGCCGGTGATCAATGCTCTCGGCACGCAGATCTGGGCCGCGACCGACAGTTTCACTCTGCTCGCCGTTCCGCTCTTCGTTCTGATGGGCGAGCTTCTCGTGAAGGGCGGGATCACGGATCGGATCTATCGCGCGCTTGCCCTCTGGCTCGGGCCGCTTCCAGGGGGCCTGCTCCACACCAATATCGGCGCGTCGGCGATCTTCGCCGCCGTCTCCGGCTCCTCGGTCGCGACAGCGGCAACGATCGGCACGGTCGCTCTCCCCGCCTTCGCCGACCGCCGCTACGACCAGCGGCTCGTGCTCGGTTCGATCGCCGGCGGGGCGACGCTCGGCATCCTGATCCCGCCTTCGATCAACATGATCATCTATGGCGCGATGACGAACACTTCGGTGGGCAGGCTCTATGCCGCCGGCGTGGTACCCGGGCTTCTCTTGATGGCGATGTTCATGGCGGTGACGGCGGTCCTCTGCCGGCTTCGGCCGGCGCTGGCGGGAGGGCGCGAGCCCCTCACGCCGCTCTCCGTCCGGCTGCGCGGGATCGTCGATCTCGCTCCGCCGCTTGCTCTCTTCATCGTGGTGATGGGAAGCATCTACGCCGGCTGGGCGACGCCGACGGAGAGCGCTGCCGTCGGCGTGGTCGCCGCCCTCGTGCTCGCGCTCGCTCAGGGGCGGCTCACCCTTCGCCTCGTCGCCAGCGCGTGTGAGACGACCGTCTCCGTCACTGCGATGATCGTGCTGATCGTCGCCGCGGCATTCTACCTCAACTTCGTCCTCGGCATCCTCGGCGTGCCGCAGGCTCTGACGCGGTTCGTCACCTCGCTCGGGCTCGATTCGACCGCGTTCCTGATCGTCCTCGTCGCCTTCTATCTCGTGCTCGGCTGCTTCCTCGAGACGCTCTCGATGATGGTCGGAACGATCCCGATCGTGTTCCCGATCGTCACCGCCTACGGAATCGATCCGGTCTGGTTCGGGATCTTCCTCGTGATGATGTGCGAGATGGCGCTGATCACCCCGCCTGTGGGGATGAACCTCTATGTGGTCCAGGGCGTACGCGGCGGCGGGTCGGTCGGCGATGTGATCGTGGGCGCGCTTCCCTATCTCGCGATGCTCGCCCTGCTCACCGCGCTTCTGATGGTCTTTCCCGGGATCGCTCTCTGGCTTCCGAGGCTCGCCTTCGCCTGACGCCCGCGCGCCGGTCTTCGCCGGAGGCCCGCGGGCTCAGCGCCAGCGGGCGCGGTGGAAGGCGGCGACGGCCTCGACGAGCTGCGCCACACGCTCCTCGCGCTCGGCCACCACCGCGCGCGAGCCTTCCGCCGCGCGAGCGGCCGCTGCGGCGACAGCGTCCGCGTCGAGGTGGGGGAACTCCCCGTCACGGTACAGCACCCGGCCGTCCACCATGGTCATGCGCACCGAAGCGGCCGAGGCCCGGGCCGTAAGAAGGGATTCGAGCGGCAGGCCCGGATCGGCATAGGCGCCGCGTAGCCTCTCGAGGTCGAGCGCGACGAGATCGGCCCGAAACCCGGGCGCAATCCGGCCGATCCGTCCGCTGAGCCCGAGCGCCGCGGCGCCGTTCTCGGTCGCCATCAGAAGCAGGGTCGCCGGGTCCGGTCGCGGCGGCGCGTGCCAGGAGGGCAGTGCCGCGAGCGCCGCGGCGAGGCGAAGCTCGGTCCAGAGGTCCTCGGTGTCATCGAGGGTCTGGTTGTCGGTACCGATGGCGACGCGGACACCGGCGGCGAGCCACTCCGCGAGCGGTGCCGCACCGCAGCCGAGACGGAGATTGCTCGACGGGTTTCGCACCAGGATCGTTCCGGTCTCTGCGGCGATCGTCGCCTCCCGCCCCGTCACGTGCACGGCATGGGCGATCGACGTCGCCGGCCCGAGCACGCCGAGTGACGCAAGCCGGGCGAGCGTGCCTTCGGGGTAGAGCCGTTGCGCCGCACCGGCCTGCGCCACGCTCTCGAGCGCGTGCAGGTGCAGCGGCGCTCCCCGGCGTCGCGCCGCCGCCGCTACCGCCTCGAACAGGCCGTCGCTCACCCATTGCGGGCCCGCAGGGGCGAAGCAGAGGCCGATCCGCCCGTGCGCGGGAAGCCGTTCGGCAAGCCTGTCGAACAGCGCCTCCGCTTCGGCAGCGGTGCGCGCGAACACCGGCGGGTCAGGCTCGCCGACGACGGCGCGCAGCGCCTCCGGAAGCGAGGCGAAGAACGCGCTCTGCTCCTCGGCGGGGAAGACGAGGCTCGCCCGGTCCTGTACGCCGACGCCGACGATGGCGCGCAGGCCCGCCGCGTCGTAGGCGTCGATGGTGCGAAGGAGGTCGTCCTCCTGGTTCGCCCGGCCCCAGGCGGTGTTGGCGTGGATGCAGGCGGTCGTGCCGGCGGCGAGCATGCGCAGCGCCGCAAGCGGCACCATCGCTGCCGGGTCAAGCCAGCCGCGCCGACGCTTCAGAGTCTGCCACGCCTCGAGGATCAGGTCGGGGAAGCCGAGCTGCACCTGTGTGAGGCCGCGGCCATGCTGGTGGGCGTTGACGAGCCCAGGCATCAGGAGGCAGCCCGGAAGGGAGAGGGTCTCGGCGCCTGGCACGGCCTCGGCCGCATCCGGCCCGGCGGCGAGGATCGCTCCGTTCTCGATCGCGACCGTCCAGCCGAACTTGGGCGTCATCGCGTCGCCGCCGGGAAGAACGGCGTCGGGGCGCAGGAGAAGAGCTGCCATTGATCTCGTTCCTGCCCACGATGTGGGCGCGCGCGCGAGCAGCCTGCCGAAGCGGACGGCAGACGCCCGCGCGCGAACCGGAACGCCTAGTTGATCGTGAAACCGCGCGCGGCCCCGACGGTTGCGTTCCACACCTGCGTGCACTGTGCCCAGACACGATTGCAGGTGTCACGCCAGGTGGGGAGGATCACGGCGGTAACGGCCTCCCGTACCTTTGCCTGATCCTCCTCCGTCACGGTCACAAGCGTGTTGTTGAAGCGCTTGTGCTCGCGGCATTCCCCGCCCGTCGAGCAGGCGAGGGCGTCGCCGTTGGTCGTGGCAGCGAGCTCCCACATCTGGTCCTCCATGCGCTTGAACTCGCGCAGGAGCGCAGCCTGCTGTTCGGGGCTAAAGCGGCGCCACGCAGCGAGCGTCATGAAGTGTCCCTGCACTGCACCGGAGAGGCCGAGCGGCAGGATGTGGGTGGTGACCTCCGGCCAGTTGGCGGTGTTTCCGGAGGTGGCGGAGGTGATGGCGCAGGTGGTGACCCCGCGTTGCAGCGCCGGATAGACCTCGGAGAATTGCAGCGTGACCGGCGTGGCGCCGAGGTGCTGCAACAGGGCCGACATGGTGGGCGTGAAGGAGCGCACCTTCTGCCCCCTGAGGTCGGCGACGGAGCGGATCGGTGCGGCGCAGTAGATGATCTGCGGCCCGAAGGGCCAGAGCGTCATCACCTTCGCGCCGAACCGCTCCTGGAGCCGGCGGTCGAACACCTCGCGATAGGCGTCCACGGCGCGGCGAAGGTCCGGCACGGTGGTGGAGACGCCGATCAGGTCGAGCCCCTCGAAGAACGGGTCGTCGCGCGCCACCATCCCGATCTGGACGCTCATGACGTCGAACGCGCCCGAACGGAGGTGGCGCAGGCTGTCGGCTGCCTGGATGCCGAGCACGTCGAGCGGGTTGTAGGTGACGGTCAGCGGAATGCCGGTGGCGGCGGCGAGCCCGGTGAAGAAGGGCCGCTCGATGCCGTCCACGTGTTTGGTGTTCTGGCTGAAGTTGCCGGTGACACGGAGCGGGATCTGGGACGAGGCATCGAGGGGATGGGTTAGGATCAACGCGGCGGCGAGGCCGGCGAGGAGCGGGCCGGTGTGGCGCATGTGCGGTGGTTCTCCCTGAACGAGCGGAACGCGCCAGAGCCAGCAATCGGCGTGCCAGGAGCGAGGCGGTCGTGCCGGGTGCGCGAGGGGAGGCAGCAGCGGGCACACTCAACGAGGGCGGCCAATGCCGCCCACCGTCACCCCGCGTCGGCGTGCAGAACGATGGCTGGGGGACCTGGATTCGAACCAAGGCTGCCCGGTTCAGAGCCGGGAGTTCTACCGCTAAACTATCCCCCAACCCTCGCAGCGCGGGCGGATAGCACAGAGCGCCAGGGCGAGCAACGTCCCACCCGCCCTCAGGCGCCGTCGTCGCCCTTGCGAAAACCCTGCCGACCGCCCGATCATGCGATCGTCACAGAAGGTTCCGGCCGCGCCCCATGCCGCCCCACGCGCTGCACGCGGAGAGAGAGAGCCTGCCGCTCTACGCGGCGCTCGACCTCGGCACCAACAACTGCCGGCTGCTCGTGGCGGCGCCCACAGCGCACGGATTCCGCGTGCTCGACAGCTTCTCGCGTATTGTCCGGCTCGGCGAGGGGCTCGCGACCACGGGCGCCCTCTCGCCGGAAGCGATGGACCGCGCGGTGGCGGCGCTCGCCGTCTGCGCCGACAAGCTCGGGCGCAGGAAGGTTCGTCGGATGCGCGCGGTGGCAACGGAAGCCTGCCGTCGCGCCGCGAATGGCGCCCGCTTCCTTGCGCGGGTCAGGGAAACGACGGGCCTTGCCTTCGAAGTGATCGGGCCACGCGAGGAGGCGGAGCTCGCCGTCGAGAGCTGCGCCCCGTTGCTCGCCGGCCCTGAGCGTCGGGCGCTCCTGTTCGACATCGGCGGCGGCTCGACCGAGCTTGCGTGGCTCAGGATCGATGGCGAGGGAGAGATCACCCTCACCGGCTATGCCTCCGTGCCGCTCGGCGTCGTCACCCTCGCCGAACGCTGGCGCGAGGCCGCGTTCACGGCTGAAGGCTTCGAGGCGATGACGATGGAGGCGATGGCCGCGCTTCTGCCCTTCGATGCCGTCCATTGCATCTCGGCCGAGGTGGCGCGCGGGCAGGTTCGCCTCGTCGGCACCTCCGGCACGGTCACCACGCTTGCCGGCGTCTCGCTCGGGCTCGCGCGCTACAGCCGCGCGATGGTCGATGGCCGCGTCCTTGCGGTCGAGGCGGCCGATCGCGCTCTCGCGACCGTCAGGGAGATGGGGCGCGAGGGGCTGACGCGACACCCGTGCATCGGGCCGCAGCGCGTCGATTTCGTGCTGCCTGGCTGCGCGGTTTTCGCCGCGATCCGGCGCCTCTGGCCGGTTCCGGCGATCGTGGTGGCCGACCGTGGGCTGCGCGAGGGGATCCTGCTTCGGTTGATGCGCGCCGATCGGGGCAGGATCGCACGCCAGGCTTCACGGCCGGTGACGATCACCCGTTGGTCGCTCGAGCAGGGGGGCGTCTGACGGCGATGGCGCGGCGCGGCCGCGGCGCTGCCGGCGGGGCCGGACGGAAGCTCACCGTGACGGTCCGTTCCGCACGGAGGCGTGACCCGGCGAGCACGCGGTGGCTGCAGCGTCACCTAAACGATCCTTATGTGCAGGCGGCGAAGGCGAGGGGGTACCGCTCCCGCGCTGCGTTCAAGCTGATCGAGCTCGATGACCGGTTCCGGCTGATCCGAAAAGGCGCTCGGGTGCTCGACCTCGGCGCCGCTCCGGGAGGCTGGACCCAGGTCGCGGTCGAGCGCGCCGGCGCTGGAGGAACGGTGGTCGGGGTCGACATCCTGCCCGCGGCGCCCGTGCCGGGCGCGACCCTCCTTCAGGGTGACCTCACCGACGCCGAGGTCGCGCAGCGAGCCATCGCGGCACTCGGCGGCAGGGCGGATCTCGTCCTGTCCGACATGGCTCCCAACACGGTCGGCCATGCCGCGACCGACCATCTCCGCATCGTCGCGCTCGCCGAAGCGGCGATGGAGCTCGCCCTCGCGGTTCTCGCTCCGGGCGGGGCGTTCGTGTGCAAGGTGTTCCAGGGCGGGTCCGAGCGCGGCATGCTCGCCACGCTCAAGCGGCACTTCGCCTCCGTCCGGCATGCCAAGCCGCCGGCGAGCCGCAAGGAGAGCGCCGAGACCTACGTGGTCGCGACCGGGTTCCGCCCGGGCGGCGCCTGACGGCGCGCCCCTGAATTCCGCGTCACGCGCGGCTTCTTCGCTTGCGGCGCAACCCCCGGCGGGTTACCAGACGCCGCCAAGGTTGCGGACGAGAGGTTCCCGCCATGGCTCCCGACACGACGCCCGCCTCCACGCCGGCCGCCGCCGCGCGCGCTGCCGACCGCCGCGTGATCGAGGAGGCGCTCGCCTTCGACGACATCCTGCTCGTCCCGGCCTATTCACAGGTCCTGCCGAGCCAGACGAACGTCGCCACCCGGCTGACCCGCCGCATCGGCCTGAACCTGCCGCTGATCTCCGCGGCGATGGACACGGTCACCGAAAGCCAGATGGCGATCGCGCTCGCCCAGGCCGGGGGCATCGGCGTGATCCACAAGAACCTCGAGCCAGAGGACCAGGCGGCGCAGGTGCGCCAGGTGAAGAAGTTCGAATCCGGCATGGTGGTCAATCCCGTCACCATCCACCCCGACCAGACGCTTGCCGAGGTGCGCGCGCTGATGGCCACACACCGGATCAGCGGCATCCCCGTGGTCGAGCGCGGCACCGGCCGGCTCGTCGGCATCCTCACCAACCGCGACGTGCGCTTCGCGCAGGACCCGGCCCAGAAGGTCTACGAGCTGATGACGCGGGAGAACCTCGTCACGGTGCGCGAGCACGTGGGCGCGGAGGAGGCGCGGCGGCTTCTGCACAAGCACCGGATCGAGAAGCTTCTCGTCGTCGACGACGCCTATCGCTGCGTCGGTCTGATCACGGTCAAGGACATGGAGAAGGCGACCGCCCATCCCGACGCATCGAAAGACGAGCTCGGGCGGCTGCGCGTCGCCGCCGCGACCGGGGTTGGCGAGGACGGCCTCCGCCGCGCGGAGCTGCTCGTCGCGGCGGAGGTTGACGTGATCGTGGTCGACACCGCGCACGGGCACTCAGGCGGCGTGCTCCGCGCGGTGGAGCGGATCAAGCGCCTCTCGAACGCCGTCGAGGTGATCGCGGGCAATGTCGCGACACCTGAGGCGGCGCTGGCGCTGATCGAGGCGGGGGCGGATGGGGTGAAGATCGGCATCGGGCCGGGCAGCATCTGCACCACCCGGATCGTCGCCGGAGTCGGCGTGCCGCAGTTCAGCGCCGTTCTCGAGACGGCTGAGGCCTGCCACGCCCGCGGCGTTCCCGCGATCGCCGATGGCGGCATTCGGAGTTCGGGCGACATCGCCAAGGCGATCGCCGCCGGGGCGGACGCGGTGATGATCGGCAGCCTGTTCGCGGGCACCGACGAGAGCCCCGGCGAGGTGTTCCTCTACCAGGGGCGCTCCTACAAGGCCTATCGCGGCATGGGCTCGATCGGCGCGATGCGCAAGGGCAGCGCCGACCGCTATTTCCAGCAGGATGTCGGCGAGGCGGAGAAGCTCGTCCCTGAGGGAATCGAAGGGCGCGTGCCCTACAAGGGGCCGGTGGCGGCGGTGATCCACCAGCTCGTTGGTGGCCTGCGCGCCGGCATGGGCTATGTCGGTGCGGCAACGATCGCCGAGCTGCAGACGAACGCGCGCTTCCGCCGGATCACCGGTGCCGGCCTGCGCGAGAGCCACGTGCATGACGTCGCGATCACGCGTGAGGCGCCGAACTACCGGCTCGAGCAGTGAGCGCGCCCGCACGCGCCGTGGCGGTGAGGCCCAAGGCGCTCATGATGCGGTGTGACGATGCCCGCGCGACGGGGCGCGCCGGGAAAGGCCGTCGGAGCACCGCAAGCGCGCTGACGGCCTCTGATGCGGGGGCGGACGCGCCGCCGTGACGCCGCCTGCCCGCATCCAGGCGGGAATCGAGCTGATCGAGGCGACCGAGGCGTCACCCGCCGCGCCCGCCGATGCGGTGGTGAACGCCTTCTTCCGCGCAAAACGCTTCATCGGCGGGAGCGACCGACGCGCGATCGCCGAACGCTTCTGGGCGATGCTGCGGTCGGAGGCCCGGCTGCGCTGGGCGCTCGAGCGAGCGCACGCGCCGATCACCCCGCGCACGCGGATGCTCGCTCAGCTCCTCGCCGAGGGCCTCTCCCCCGATGCCGTGGCCGGGCTGTTCTCTGGGGCACGCCGCGGCCCCGAGCCGCTCACGAGCGGCGAACGCGCGGCGCTCTTTCGCCTCGCCGCCCTGCCGGCGGGCGAGGCGCCCCCTGACGCCGTCCGCTTCGGCATTCCCGAGTGGCTCCTGCCGCGCTTGGCGGCGCGGTTCGGGGCGGAGCTCGAGCGCGAGATGGCGGCGATGGACGCGCCGGCACCGACCGACCTTCGCGCCAACCTTCTCAAGGCGACGCGCGAAGAGGCACGCGCCGCACTTGCCGCCGAAGGCATCGCCACTGTGCCGACACGGCTCTCTCCCTGGGGCCTGCGCGTCGAGGGGCGCCGGCCGATCACCGCAACGGCGGCGTTCCGGGAGGGCCTCGTCGAGATCCAGGACGAGGGAAGCCAGCTCGTCGCCCTCCTCACCGATGCGCGGCCGGGCATGCGCGTGATCGATCTCTGCGCCGGCGCGGCCGGCAAGACGCTCGCCCTCGCGGCGACGATGGGCAATCGCGGCAGGCTCGTCGCTTGTGATGTCAACCCCGGGCGTCTCGATGCCGCTGTGAAACGGCTCCGCCGCGCCGGTGTCGGCAATGTCGAGCGACGCCTGCTCGCACCCGGCGAGAAGTGGACCAAACGCGCCGCTGGCGGGTTCGACCGCGTTCTTGTCGATGCACCCTGCACGGGAACGGGCACCTGGCGCCGCAACCCCGATGCGCGCCTGCGCCTCCGCGCGGAGGATCTCGCCGAGCTCGTCGCCAAGCAGGCGTCGATCCTCGATCGCGGATCACGGCTGGTGAAACCGGGCGGCACCTTGGTCTATGCTACCTGCTCGGTGCTCGTGGAGGAGAACGAGGCGCAGGTGGACGCCTTCCGTCGTCGCCATCCGTCGTTCGAGATCGTGCCGCTTGCGCAAGCGTGGGCCGCGGTCGCGCAGGGCGCCCCTCCCTGCGAGGGACCGTTCCTCTCGCTCACGCCGGCACGCCACGGAACCGACGGGTTCTTCGCCGCCGTGCTGCGCCGCAGCGGCCCCGCACTCGAGGGTGGTGCGGCGTGATCGCGATCCGCCGCGCCCGCCCTGCCGATGCCGACGCGATCGGCGAGGCGCATGTCGCGGTGTGGCGGTCCACCTATGCCGGGATCCTGCCGGCCGACTATCTCGCTGCGATGTCCGCCCCGCGCCAGTCGGCGCAGTGGCGACGCCTGCTTGCCGTTCCCGCACCTGGGCACGCGGTGTTCGTCGCGGTCGCGACCGGCGCCGACAGCCCCGAGCATGACGGCGCTCCGCGTGTCGTCGGCTTCGCCTCCGGCGGCCGCGCCCGTTCCGGCGTGCGCGAAGCAGGCGAGATCGAGACGCTCTACCTGCTCGAGGACTGGCGCGAGCGCGGCGTGGGGCGGCGTCTGATGCGGGCTCTCGCTGCCCATCTCAACGCCATCGGTTGCCGCTCCGTCATGCTGTGGGTGCTGAAGGACAATCCCGCCCGCTGGTTCTACCAGCGCTTAGGCGGTCGGCCGGTCGCCGAGCAGATCATCCGCTTCGCCGGCGCGCCGGTGATGCAGATCGGCCTGTTGTGGGAGCCGATCACGGTTCTGCTCGCCGCCACCGCGCCGACGGCGGACCAGTAGCGCTCCGACGGCCCATCCCCGCGCCGCTTCCCTTGCACGGCGATGGCGTGCTGTTGGATGCGCGGGGTCCTGCTCGCCAGGCTGCGCAGGCCGCGCCGCTTCCCTTTTCGGCGAAATCCTGTACTCGGTCCGCCATGACGGAGCGCGTCCTCATCCTCGACTTCGGCAGCCAGGTCACGCAGCTGATCGCACGTCGCGTGCGCGAAAGCGGCGTCTATTGCGAGATCTGGCCCTACTCGGTTGACCCGCAGCGGATCGCCGACTTCGCCCCGCGCGCGATCATCCTCTCGGGCGGCCCTGCCTCCGTCACCGAGGGCTCTTCGCCGCGCGCCCCCGAGATCGTCTTCAAGCTCGACGTTCCCGTGCTCGGAATCTGCTACGGCCAGCAGACGATGATGGCCCAGCTCGGCGGCGAGGTTCAGAGTTCGGACCATCGCGAATTCGGCCGAGCCTTCGTCGATGTGATCGACGAATGCGCCCTGACCCAGGGCGTGTGGGCCAAGGGCGCGCGCGAGCAGGTGTGGATGAGCCATGGCGACCGGGTGACGCGGCTCGCGCCGGGGTTCCGGGTGGTCGGCGTCTCCGAAGGTGCCCCCTTCGCCGTGACCGCCGATGACCACCGGCGCTTCTACGGGGTGCAGTTCCACCCCGAGGTGGTGCACACGCCCCATGGCGCGCAGCTTCTGCGCAACTTCACCCACGGCATCGCCGGCTGCTCGGGCGACTGGACGATGGCCAGCTTCCGCCAGGCGGCGGTTGCGCGGATACGCCGCGAGGTCGGCACGGGGCGCGTGATCTGCGGCCTCTCGGGCGGCGTGGACAGCTCCGTTGCCGCGGTGCTGATCCACGAGGCGATCGGCGACCAGCTCAGCTGCATCTTCGTCGACCATGGCCTGATGCGCCAGGGCGAGGCGGAGGAGGTGGTGGCGACGTTCCGTGATCGGTTCAACATCCGCCTCGTGCACCGCGACGCGTCCGATACCTTCCTCGATGCGCTTGCGGGCGTGACCGATCCGGAACAGAAACGCAAGACGATCGGTCGGCTGTTCGTCGAGGTGTTCGAGGAGGAGCAGGCGAAGCTCGGCGGGGCGGAGTTCCTCGCGCAGGGAACGCTCTATCCGGACGTGATCGAGAGCGTGAGCGTCACCGGCGGGCCGTCGGTGACGATCAAGAGCCATCACAATGTCGGCGGCCTGCCGGAGGGGATGCGGATGCGGCTTCTCGAGCCGCTGCGCGAACTGTTTAAGGACGAGGTGCGCGCTTTGGGACGCGAGCTCGGGCTTCCTGAAGCGATCGTCGGCCGGCACCCCTTCCCCGGCCCGGGCCTCGCCATACGCATTCCGGGCGAGGTGACGCGGGAGAAGGTGGCGCTCCTGCGCAAGGTGGACGCGATCTTCCTCGAGGAGATCCGCTCGGCGGGGCTCTATGACGCGATCTGGCAGGGGTTCGCGGTCCTGCTTCCCGTGCGCACGGTCGGCGTGATGGGCGATGGGCGCACCTACGACCACGCCTGTGCGCTCCGCGCCGTCACGAGCACCGACGGCATGACGGCGGACGTCTATCCGTTCGACATGGGGTTCCTGATGCGGGTCGCGAACCGGATCGTGAACGAGGTGCGGGGGATCAATCGCGTGACCTACGACATCACCTCCAAACCTCCCGGAACGATCGAGTGGGAGTGATGCGATAGGCTTCGGCATGGTTCGCCACCTATCGTTCGAACTGATCTAACCAGCTAAATTCATTGGGTATTCCTAGTGTAGTTGCTCGCGATCTATCGCGCGCAAGCGCGTTGATCTGACGGCATCGCCGACGGTATCGTCTTTCAGGCAGCGCCGGCATTCTCGGATTTGCCGGCCTGGAGGTCGATCAACGGCAATCCCGATTTGCGCACCCAATACGCTGAATTGATTGGTCATTTTCGCACGACTGACGGTATCGTTTCTGACGGTATCCCTAACCCTGGGGAGGGGCGTATCGTATGCGCTGAGGAGGGCGTCATGCTCACCGATATCGCCCTCAAGCGGCTGAAACCAAAAGGAAATCGTACAAAGTTGCTGACCGTGACGGTATGTATGTCGCGGTCCTGCCGTCAGGTGCGATCTCGTTCCGCTACGACTATCGGCTGAACGGGCGCCGCGAAACGCTGACCCTCGGCGCCTACGGACCTGGCGGACTGACGCTCGCCGAAGCCCGCGAGCGCTGCCTCGTTGCTCGGAAGACCGTTGCGGGCGGACAGTCTCCCGCGCAGGAGAAGCGGCGCGCGAAGCGCCGCGCGGCAGAAGCACCCACCATTGCGGCCGCCGGAAAGCGCTGGTTCGACGGCGCGCGCATGGCCGAGAGCACACGGGCGATGCGGAAGGCGATCTTCGACCGGGACATCCTGCCGACGTGGAAGAACAGGCTCCTGTCGGAGATCACGCCCGACGACCTGCGCGGGCTCTGCGCCAAGGTGAAGGAGCGCGGCGCGCCGGCGACCGCGATCCATGTCCGCGACATCATCAAACAGATCTACGGCCACGCGATCCTGCATGGCGAGAAGGTTGCGAACCCAGCCGACGAGGTGGGGCCGGCATCAATCGCCACCTTCATGCCGAAGGATCGCGCTTTCGCCGTCGGAAATCCGCATCCTGTTCAACCAGATTGAACACGTCGCAACCCTGCCGACCATTCGGCTCGGGCTCCGCCTCATTCTCCTGACCATGGTGCGCAAGAGCGAGCTGCTCGATGCAACCTGGGACGAGGTGGATTTCGAGAACGCTGTCTGGACCATTCCGAAGGAGCGGATGAAGCGCTCGCGGGCACACAACGTCTATCTCGCGCGACAGGCACTCGACATCATGGTTGCACTGAAAACCTGCGCTGGCAATTCGCCCTATGTGCTGCCCTCTCGCTATGAGGCCGACCAGCCGATGTCTCGTGCGACCTTCAATCGCGTCATCTACGCGGTTGTGGGGCGTGCGAAGGCCAGCGGGCTGCCGTTGGGCGCCTTTACGGTGCACGACCTGCGGCGCACTGGCGCGACGTTGCTGAACGAGCTCGGCTTCAATAGCGACTGGATCGAGAAAAGCCTTGCCCATGAGGACAATCGATCGTCGCGCGGTGTCTACAACAAGGCGGAGTATGAGCCGCAGCGTCGACACATGCTCCAGGAGTGGGCGGACATGATCGACGCATGGTGCAGCGGCCAGAAGCGGGTGCCCACCCTCTCTCCGCCGACGATGCAGCTTGGGCCGACTGACGTCATGCCTTCACAGGCCGCCGAATGCGACCGGAAGCGCGATCAAGACGTGAATGGGGGCAAAGGCGAGCGCCGCAATCGCGCCGCAACCCGGCGCGAGGAGCCACCCGCTACCGTCAAGGCGCGTGGTTACCTGGGCGCTGCGCGATCCGATGCGAACCGCCGTCGCTCTCACGGTTCGATCCCCGGATGGCGGTGGCGAGAGGGTGCCGCCTTGTGCGGCTTTGGCGTCGGAGGCGAGCGAAGGAGCGGCACCGGCTCGAGAGTAACGGCCAGTCCCTCGAACTGCCGCGCATGGCTGCGGCAGCGTGTGACGTCGTCGTGCGAACCCGACGTCACCATCCGAAGCCGTCGCCAGGCCAAGGCGTCACGCGCGCGCATCGCGTGATTCCTGGCGTGCCGCCTCCAAGACCTCGCGGGCGCCGTCGGCATACATGGCGGCGATACCAAGCCCGACGACCAGGTCAGGCCAGGGCGACATCGTCGCTGCGGTAGCGAAAGCCGCGCCGATGATCGCGATGTTGGCGATCACGTCGTTGCGCGCCGACAGGAACGCCGCGCGCGCCAGGCTGCCGCCGGTCGCGCGGTGCCGTGCCAGCATCAGCGCGCAGATGAAGTTCACTACCATGGCGCCGCCGCCGGTGAGCGCCAGGAGCCACGGGTCGGGAACCGTCACCTCCGCGGCCAAGACCTTCTCCGCCGCCGTCCACAGCGTCGCGAGACCGGGTACGAGCAGCACGCCGGCCAGCAGCATCCCGAGCCGCGCGCGGGCCGCAAGCGACCAGCTGAGGCCGACCAGGATCAGCAGGTTGATTGAGGCATCTTCCAGGAAGTCGATGCTGTCCGCGAACAGCGCAACCGACCCAATTGCCAGCGCCATCGAAAACTCGATGCCGAAGTAGCCCAGGTTCAGCGCAGCGACGAACGCGACCACTCGGCGCAAGGCGGGATCTGCCGGGCGGGTCATGTGTGCGGTGCCCAGCGCAGCAGACGCAGCGCGTTCAGCGTCACCAGGACGGTCGCGCCGGTATCCGCCATGATCGTCGGCCACAGCCCAGTGATGCCGAGCAGCGTCGTCACCAGGAACACGCCCTTGAGACCGACCGCGACGGCGACGTTCTGCTTCACCTTCGCCATGGTCGCGCGCGAGAGCGAGACGAGCTCGGCCACGCCCGTCACGCGGTCCTTGAGCACAGCGGCATCGGCCGTCTCCAGTGCCACGTCGGTGCCATCGCCCATGGCGACGCCGACCGAGGCCGCGGCAAGCGCCGGCGCATCATTGATGCCGTCGCCGACCATGATGACGGGTCCCCGGTCCCGCAGCTTCGCGATTTCGCGCAGCTTGTCGTCGGGCAGCAGCTCGGCCTTGGCGTCGAGGCCAAGGGAAATGGCGATGGCTTCGCCGGTGCGGCGGTTGTCGCCGGTCAGCATGAGACGGGGCGCACGCCGAGTGCGGTGATGGCGGCGACGCCAGCGGCCGCATCCGCGCGCGGCTCGTCGCGCAGGGCGACCAAGCCCGCCGCCGCGCCATCGACCAGCACGACCGAGACCGTCTTGCCCTCGCCCTCCAGCCGGTCAAGTGCTGCTGCGAGCGCACCGAGTTCGGCGCCGGATTCGCGCGCATGGCGCGGGCTGCCGATGCTCACCCGTAGCCCCGCCACTGTGCCGGTGACCGCGCGGCCGGGCAGGGCCGCCTGTGCTTCGGCGGCTGGGACATCGACGCCACGCGCGGTCGCCTCGGCCAGGATCGCCTTGGCGAGCGGGTGCGAGGAGCCCTGTTCGACCGCGGCGGCAAGTGCCAGCACCGCCTCCGCGCTGCGCCCTTCGGCTGGCAGCACGTCGGTGACGCGCGGGCGGCCTTCGGTCAGGGTGCCGGTCTTGTCGAAAGCGACGGTCCGCGCGCCGCCGATCGTCTCGAGCGCCGCGCCGCCCTTGATCAGCAACCCCCGCCGCGCCCCCGCCGAAAGCCCCGATGCCATGGCGGCCGGCACCGAGATCACCAGCGCGCAGGGGCAGGCGATCAGCAGCACCGCGAGGCCGCGGTAGATGCTTGTCCACCAGTCCCAGCCGAGCGCGAAAGGCGGGATCACGATCACCAGCAGTGCCACGATCATCGCGCCGGGCGTCCACCAGGTCGAAAAGCGCTCGATGAAGCGCTGCGTCGGTGCGCGCGAGGCCGTCGCGTCCTCGACCATGCGGATGATGCGGGCGATGGTGTTGTCGGTCGCGGCGGGTGTCACGCGGACCCGGATCGCCCCCTCCGCGTTGATGCTGCCGGCCATCACGGCATCGCCCGGGCCGCGCGAGACAGGGATGCTCTCGCCCGTCACAGGGCTTTCGTCGAGGGCGGAGGCACCATTCTCGATCACCCGCTCGCAGGGCACGCGGTCGCCGGGGCGCACCAGCACCAGGTCGCCGACCGCGAGCCGGTCCGCCCGGACTTGCTCCGTCGTGCCATCGGCGCGCAGCCGGAGCGCGACCCGCGGCATCAGCGCGGCCAGCGCACGGATGCCGTCGCGCGCCCGCCCCGCGGCGATATTCTCCAGCAATTCGCCGGCGGCAAACAGCAGCACGACCACGGCCGCTTCCTCGGCCGCGCCGATGATCGCGGCGCCGATCGCGGCCGTGCACATCAGCGTCTCGATGCTGAAGGGGCTGCCCGACCGCGCCAGGGCGATGGCACGCCGCCCGAAAGGCACCAGGGCGACCAGCGTCGCGATGAGGAACAGCGGGTAGGTCAGCCGCTCCGGCAGGACGAGGGAGAGCGCGTAGGCGCCGAGCACGAGCGCGCCGAGCGTCCAGACCAGCATCGCCTTGCCGGTCCGCCACCAAGGCTTTCCGGCATCGGCGGGGCTGTCGTAGTCATGGCCATGCGCCGGGGGCGGAGCCGCGTCATGCGTGTGATCGCCGGGGCTGTCTTGCCCATGGCCGTGGCCGCAATCACACCCGGGCGGCGGCGCGGACGCCGAGCCGGCCTCGGCCATCCGCCGGGTGGCGTAGCCGAGGGACGCGACCTGCGCCTCGACGGCCTCCGCCCTGCCATCGTCACCAAGTTCCAGCGTCTGGCGCTCGGCCATGAGGTTGACCTCGACGGCGGAGACGCCTGGCAGGCGTTCCACGGCCTTGGTCACCTTGGCGACGCAAGAGGCGCAATCCATGCCCTCCACGCGCCAGCTCAGCTTCGTCGTCGCGCCCATGTTGCCCGTCCGGTCATCCCGGACAGCGGTATGGAACCTCCAGCGGCTAGAGGTTCAAGCCCCTTTTCGCACCGTCAGGCCGGGCGGCTGCCAACGAAACGCATGAAGGGGCGGTGCGGGCCATCGCCGAAGGCGATCACGTCGTAGGTGTCCGGCGCCTGTCCCGGCACCTCCATGCCTGGCGAACCCACGGGCATTGCCGGCACGGCGAGCCCGCGGACCCCGGCGGGTCGCTCGGCCAGCAGGCGCCGGATGGCAGCGCTCGGCACATGCCCTTCGAGGACGAAGCCGTCGACCTGGCCCGCATGGCAGGAGAGCAGGTCGGCTGGCGTGCCGAGCAGGCGGCGCACCGGTGCGACGCTCGGCACGACCTGATCCTGCACCGCGAAGCCTTCCGCGCGCAGGTGGTCCACCCAGCCGGTGGAGCACCCGCAATTCGGGTCGCGCCAGACCGAGAGGGGAGTGGCTGCCAGCGCGCGGAGGGGCGCGGCGACAAGGCCGGCGAGGCCGGCGGCGATCAATTGACGGCGTGGTGGCATCGCTCGGTCCTCCGGCTCTCGGAATAGCCGGCGTGCCGGCCGGGTGACCATCGCTGGCGTCGCCTGGGCCCCCTCAGGCACCGAGCGCCACGTTCAGCAGAACCTTGACGTTCAGCGCCACGATGACCGCCGCGATCACCCAGCCGGTCACGACCTGCCAGCGTGGTGCGCCAAAGGCGCCCATGCGCGCCTTGTCCGACGCGAACATCATGAGCGGGATCACAGCGAAAGGCAGCTGCATGGACAGGATCACCTGCGACAGGATCAGCAGCTGCGCCGTGCCGGAGGCGCCTTATATCCAGGTGACCACCACCGCCGGGATGATCGCGATCAGCCGCGTCACCAGCCGACGGAACACCGGCGGCAGGCGGAAGCGCAGGAAGCCCTCCATCACCACCTGGCCGGCGAGGGTCGCGGTCACGGTCGCGTTCAGCCCGCACAGCAGCAAGGCCACGGCGAACAGCTTGGCCGCCAGCACGCTGCCGAGTAGTGGCGCCATCAGCTGGTAGGCGTCCTGGATTTCCGCGACCTCCGTATTGCCGGAGGTGTGGAAGGTGGCCGCCGCGGTGATCAGGATGGCGGAGTTGACCAGCAGCGCGAGCGACAGCGCGATGGTGCTGTCGATGGTGGCGAACTTGATCGCCTCCTTCTTGCCGGCATCGTCCATCGTCCAGGCGCGGGACTGCACCACGGCGGTGTGCAGATAGAGGTTGTGGGGCATCACCGTCGCACCGAGGATCCCCATGGCGATATAAAGCTGGGTCTCGTTCTTCACGATGCTCGCGGCCGGGATGTAGCCGCGCAGCACCGCGCCCCATTCCGGGTCAGACAGCGCGATCTGCACCGCGAAGCAGCCGAAGATCAGCACGATGAAGCCGAAGATCAGCGCCTCGAGCCAGCGCACGCCCTTGTTCTGGAGCCAGAGGATGAGGAAGGCGTCGAGTGCGGTCAGGATCACGCCGTAGAGGAGTGGAATGCCGAACAGGAGCTCCAGCGCGATGGCCGTGCCGATCAGCTCGGCGAGGTCGGTCGCGCAGATTGCGATTTCCGCGAAGAGCCAGAGCGGATAGGCGACCGGCTTCGGAAAGCGTTCCCGGCAGAGCTGCGCCAGGTCACGCCCGGTCGCGACGCCGATCCGCGCGCACAGCGCCTGCAGAAGGATCGCCATCAGCGAGGAGGTGAGCGCGACGGCAAGCAGCGTGTAGCCGAAGGCCGAGCCGCCCGCGAGCGATGTGGCCCAGTTGCCCGGGTCCATGTAGCCGACCGCAACCAGGTAGCCCGGCCCCATGAAGGCGAACAGCTTGCGCAGAAAGCCGGCGGCATTGAGCACCGCGACGCTGCGGTGGACCTCCGGCAGGCTCGGCGTGCCCGCCACCGGCGGAACGGCGGCATCCGACGGCGGGTTCATGGCGTGCCTCCAAAACTTAGCAGAGGCTGCGGAGTGATTGTGGGGCTATCAAGAGCTTCAAGCTGGGAGATCCGAAGCACCGCAGGCGTCGCAATGCCGTCCTGAAACCGCTGCCGTCCGAGGATGACCAGGCCGCCCGCTTCGTGCGCCAGCGCGAAGCGGACCGAACCGCCGTCGCCGAGGACTATGTCGAGCTGATCGCGGACCTGCTCCGTGCCGAGGGCGAGGCGCGGGCGGTCGATCTCGCCCGGCGCATGGGCGTTTCCCAGGCGACCGTCGCGAACACGATCACCCGGCTGCAGCGCGACGGGCTTGTCGAGACAAGGCCCTATCGCGGCCTGTTCCTCACCGAGGCCGGGGTTCCTCATCGAGGCCGGGGCAGAACTCGCCACACGGGCGAAGGCGCGGCACGAGCTCGTCGTGCGCTTCCTCATCGCGGTCGGCCTTGATGCGGAAACGGCCGAGGCCGATGCCGAGGGCCTCGAGCACCATGCGGGCGAGAAGGCACTCGCGGCCTTCGCGCGCTTCCTCGACGCGCAGAACGGCAAGCGCAGATGAGCGCGGCCTATTCGATCGGCGACCTCGCCCGCGCCACTGGCGTCAAGGCCACCACCATCCGCTGGTACGAGCAGGAAGGCTGGCTGCCGCCGCCCGCCCGCACCGAGGGCGGCCACCGGGCCTATTCAGAGCCCCATCTGCGCCGCCTCGGCTTCATCCGCCATGCGCGCGAGCTCGGCTTCGACAGCGCGGCGATCCGCGCCCTGCTCGACCTCGCCGACCACCCGGAAGCCGATTGCAGCGCTGCGAATCGGCTGGCGACGGCGCAGATGCGCGAGATCGACGCCCGCCTGCGCCGCCTCGAAGCCCTGCGCGCGGAGCTGGATCGCATGGCCACAAGCTGCGCCGGCGCTGTCATCGGTGAATGCCGCATCATCGAGACGCTGGCTGACTTCGACCACGGCAATTGCGATCACTCGACCCATGGCGGGGAGCGCGGGCCGGGCTGATCTACTCCGCTGCGCGACGATCGCCGCGCAGTGCGCGCCGCGCCACCTCGATGATCCAGCCGGCCGCGAGGCCGACCGCCGGGTCGAAGGCAAACGTCCCAAATGCAGCGGCGGCGATCGCCGGGCGGCAATCCGGCCGCGCCTCGATCAATGCCTCGCAAGGGCCAGGTCACCCCCGGCGAAGACCAGCAACGCGCCCACGGCCGCCAGTGGAATGGCGCCGAGCAAGGCCGCCGCATCCCCGGCGAAGCCGAGCCCAAGCACGAGCAGGATCGCGCCCAGCAGGCCCGGCGCTGAGCCCGTTCGCGCACCGAAGCGGTACTGCGCCACCAGCCCGCCCGCGCCATGGCACATTGGCATGGCGCCGAACGGGGCGAGCAGCAGGTTTCCGGCGCCGGTCGTCAGTGCCAGCCGCCGCTCAGTCACGCGTCCACTCGTTGGGAACATCTCGCGCGCCAGGCGGCGCCGTCAGGATCACCGCATTGGCCAGCGTGAGCGGCAGTTGCGGCAGTGCCCCGACCCAGACCCCGCGCGCCATGCCGCCTCCCAATCCTGTGGCAGGACAAGCGCGGGCAGTGCGGGAGCGAAACCCGGCCAGGCCGGCATCGCTGCACCCGCCATCCACGCGACGAGGCCGGCGACGACGAACGCCAAGGGTGCCGCGGGCCAGCCCGTGCGCCATCGCGGCAGCAGAAGCAGCACCGCGGCGGCAATGCCGCCCGAGACCGGGTCGTCCATGACCAAGGTCAGGCCAAGCCATGCCATCGACACGCCGAGACCGAGTTGCAGGCCGATCACGGCGGAACGCGGTACCGCGCGCGCGAACCAGGCCATCGCGCCGGTTGCCCCGAGAGCCAGCAGCATCACGCCCGTGGCCCGCCCCGCCGCGGCGACCTCGCCACCGGAAAGCCCGCCGGTCAGGACCACGGCGCCGATCGCCTTCATCGGCTGGACCAGCAGCGGCAGGCGGTAGATCGTGGCCGTCGCCAGCAGGAAAGCGCCGAAGCCGGTCAGTACGCCGCCTGGCGCGAGCCCCGCGACGGCGATCGCACCGAGCATGATCGGCAGCAGCGTGCCGAGATCGCCGAAGGCTCCGCCGACTTCGCCCGCCAGGCTGGGTCGCGCGCTCACGCCGGCGGACCCGCGAGCCGCACGCCGCCGCGGCCGTCACGCCTCACCAGGCCCGCGCGCTCGAGACGCGCCAGCGCGCGATAGGTCGCCTCATGCGTGAGGCCGAGCTCGGCGGCGAGCGTCTTCCAGGATCGGCCCAGGAGGCGCAGGCCTTCATCGTCCTCTGGCAGCGCATGCAGCGCATCCAGCAAACGGTCAGCCGCGCGCGGCTGCGCGAGGCGTTCCGCGCGCGCCCGCTCCGCCACGAGCCGCGCCGCCAGATGCGCGGCAAGGCGCCAGCCGATCGACGGATCAGCCGCCGCCGCGCGGCGCAGCGCTGCCGCGGCGTGCACCGTGACGAAGCTCGGGGCGGTCGCGACGGCGTCGCAATGGTGGCGCGGCTCGAATAGCGAGGCCTCGGCGAAGCTGTCGCCCGGCCCTGCGCGGTGCAGGACGATGAGCCGGCCCTCGGCCGAGACGCGGCGGAGTTCGTGAGCACCGCGACGGACGAGAACGAGGCCGAGCGGGGGATCGCCCGCGCGGAACAGGGCGTCTCCACGCGCAAGGCGGAGATCCTGATCATCCGGGAGGGCGGCAAGCAGGGCGGCGTCCATATGATCATGGTCGTACACGGTGGCTGCCCTGCTGCGCTACCAGCGCCCGAACAGGAGAGTCCCATGCGTTCTGCCGTCGTCGCCATTGTCTTCGCATGCGCTGCCACGCCGATAGCGGCGCAGCATGCTTAAATGCCGGGCCATCACATGGCTCGTCACGGTGCGACGCCGGCGCAGCCCTACGCGGGCATGCAGGAGCGACGCATCAAGGCGCTGTCTGCGGAGCAGGAAGCGGATCTTCGCGCGGGGCGCGGCATGGCACTTGCCCTTGCCGCGCAACTCAACGGCTACCCTGGTCCGATGCATGTGTTGGAACATGCCGAGGCGCTGCGGCTCACCGCCGCCCAACGCGCGGCCGCCGAGACGCTGCGGCGCCGCATGCTGGCCGACGCAAGCGAAATCGGCGCACGCATCGTTTCGCTGGAGATGGACCTGGACGCGCTTTTCGCCGGCGCTACGGCTGATGCTGGGCGGCTCGCGGCGATCACGGCAGCGCTGGGTGCAATGAACGGGCGCTTGCGGGAGGTGCACCTCACAACACATATCGAGACGCGCGAGGCGCTCGAAGCGCCGCAGCTTGAAGCCTACCAGCGCCTGCGCGGATATCGCCCGACGCCATAGGCGGGACGTTGCGTCGCAGGCCATCACGCGCTTTGCGTCGGATGGTTGACGAGCCAGGAATCGATGTGACCGACACCCGTCGATCGCGCTGGATCGTGCGTCATGGGCGCGCTGCACGTCGAGAACAGGTCCCGCCTTTTCACGCGACACGGTCGCCGGTTCTGCGCGACGCGCGTCATGCGCCTTGAAGCTACCGCCATCGGCCGCGCACGTCTCGCGGTATGGTCATCACGATCCCCACGCACACATGACCGCCACCAAGATCCTCTGGGGTCAGGTGATCGTCGTCTTCCTGATCGTGCTCGCCGCGGTCTGGGGCGCGACGCAGTGGGTCGCCTGGCGCCTCGGCTACCAGGCGCAGCTCGGCCACCCAATGGATGTCTGGGCGGGCGTGCCTGTCTACCCGCCGCCCGCCTTCTTCCTGTGGTGGTACTGGTACGACGCTTACGCGCCGCGGGTCTTTTACAAGGGCGCCATCATCGCCGTGGCCGGTGGCTTCGCGGCGATCGGCACAGCCATAGGCATGTCCGTCTGGCGCGCCCGCGAAGCGCGGGACGTGACCACCTACGGCTCGGCCCGCTGGGCGACAGAAAAGGAAGTCCGCGACGCCGGTCTGCTTGCGCCCGACGGCGTCGTCCTCGGTTGGTTTGCCCAGCGCTATCTCCGCCATGACAGACCTGAGCACGTTCTGTGCTTCGCGCCGACACGCTCCGGCAAGGGCGTGGGCCTCGTCGTGCCGACGCTGCTGACCTGGCCGGGCTCCGCCATCGTCCACGACATCAAGGGCGAGACCTGGCAGCTCACCGCAGGCTGGCGGGCACGCGTCGGCCGCGTGCTGCTGTTCGATCCGACCAACCAGGCGAGCGCCGCCTACAACCCGCTGCTCGAGGTCCGCCGCGGCGACAGCGAGGTCCGCGACGTCCAGAACATCGCCGACATCCTGGTCGATCCGGAGGGCGCGCTGGAGAGGCGGAACCATTGGGAGAAGACCAGCCACTCCCTGCTGGTCGGCGCCATCCTGCACGTCCTCTACGCCGAACAGGACAAGACCCTCGCCGGCGTCGCGGGCTTCCTCTCCGATCCGCGCCGCCCGATCGAGCGCACGCTGGCCGCGATGATGAGGACGCCACATCTCGGGGATCGGCCGCATCCTGTCGTCGCCTCTGCCGCCCGGGAGCTGCTCAACAAGTCGGACAACGAACGATCCGGCGTGCTGTCGACGGCGATGAGCTTCCTCGGGCTCTATCGCGATCCGGTCGTCGCGCAGGTCACCCGCCGCTGCGATTGGCGAATCGCGGAGCTGGTCGAGGTACGGGAACCGGTCACGCTCTACCTGGTCGTTCCGCCCTCCGACATCGTGCGCACCAAGCCGCTGGTGCGGCTCGTGCTGAACCAGATCGGCTGCCGCCTCACCGAGGCATTGGAGAACCAGCGGCGGCGTCATCGCCTGCTGCTGATGCACGATGAGTTCCCCGCGCTCGGCCGTCTCGACTTTTTCGAGAGCCAGCTCGCCTTCATGGCGGGCTATGGCATCCGCTCCTTCCTGATCGCGCAATCGCTGAACCAGATCGAGCGCGCCTACGGGCCGAACAACGCGATCCTGGACAACTGCCATGTCCGCGTCGCCTCCGCGACGAATGACGAGCGCACGGCCAAGCGCGTCTCCGATGCACTCGGGACCGCGACGGACATTCGCGACAGCCGAAACTACGCGGGGCACAGGCTCTCGCCGTGACTAGGCCACCTGATGGTCGGTCGGCAGGAGACGGCGCGGCCGCTGCTTACGCCAGGCGAGGTGATGCAGCTGCCGCCCACAGACGAGATCGTGCTGGTGTCCGGTTGCTCGCCGATCCGTGCACGGCAGGCGCGCTTCTACGAGGACCGGCACCTTCGCATGCGCGTGGTAGCGCCGCCTGCCCCCGCGGCGGCGGCGTACGCGCCTCGCGAGGATGACTGGAGCGCGCTTCGGCCGGTCGCGCAGGAGGCAGCCCCGTCAGCCGCCGGCGCGGGTGACGATGCCGACGGTGGCATCCGCCGCGAACCGACACTGCCCGAGCACGAACAGAGTGCGCCGGAGCCAGGCCTTCCGTCCGAAAAGGAGCTGCCGCTGCTCGACGACGACCAGGAAGACGATGCCGTGCGTGCGCGTGCGCTACGCATACGGTCCGGGCGGCTCGCGCGCCAGGCGGCGCTCGACCCCGATGACGGCATCTCGCTCTGATGCGCCACCGTGAAGAAAGTCCGACTCTCCGTCTACTGGACCCGAAGCTCGCGAAGCAGCTCGAGGCCTAAGCGCAGGAGCGCCGCCGCTCGCTCTCCGTCGTCGCCGAGGCGTCGATCGCGTCATTCCTCTCACCCGACGCGCCGGATCGGATGGAGGCGGTGATGGCGAAGCGCCTCGACCGGATGAGCCGCCAGATCGAACGGCTGAACCGCGACACTGGCATTGGCCTCGAAACGCTGGCGCTCTTCGTCCGGCACTGGCTGGTCGCCGTGCCGGCACCCCCCGAGGCACACTATGCCGCCGCGCAGGCCAAGGGCAACGCTACGAGCGATTCCTCGAAGCTCTCGGTCGGCGCCTGTCGAAGGGGCCTACGCTGCTGCGCGAGGTTTCGCTCGACGTCGCGGGCACCGCGGAGGGCGCGCTTGCAGGCGAGAGCGACGAAGTGGGCTGAGTTCGGTTTCGCGAAGCCGCTTCTCTCTACACGCCACCCCGCTACGCCCATGCCGGACTTGTTGAACCCACCCAGACTTGCCGCTCTCTAATCATCCCCGCTCGCTGCGGCACTTCTGCCGCGGCACCACCACGGGGACCGCATGTCGCTGCATCCGCTCAAGGCCGAGACGACTGCTCGTGGCGCGCGCATGCTGCGCACGGCCTTCGGCCCCGGCATCGTGGCATGGCTTGAGGACCCCGCCGTCGTCGAGGTGATGCTCAACCCCGACGGCCGGCTCTGGATCGATCGCCTCGCGGAAGGGCTGGCCGATACGGGGCGCTGTCTCTCCTTCTCCGACGGCGAGCGCATCATCCGCCTCGTCGCGCATCATGTCGGCGCGGAGGTGCATGCGGATCAGCCCTGCCTGTCGGCGGAGCTGCCCGAGACGGGTGAACGCTTCGAGGGCCTGCTGCCGCCGGTCGTGGCCGCCCCGGCCTTCGCGATCCGCAAGCCCGCCGTCGCAGTCTTCACACTGGAGGACTACGTCGCCACCGGCGTCATGACGGCTGGGCAGGCCGCCGCAGTGCGCCGCACCGTCGAGGCACGTCGCAACATCCTCGTCGCCGGCGGTACCTCGACCGGCAAGACCACGCTGACCAACGCCCTGCTCGCCGAGGTGGCCCGCGAGGGCGGCCGCGTCGTGCTGATCGAGGACACGCGCGAGCTTCAGTGCCGCGCGCCGAACCTGGTCGCACTGCGCACCAAGGACGGCGTCGTCTCGCTGTCTGAGTGAGTTCGCCGTGCCCTGCGCCTGCGCCCCGATCGCATCCCCATCGGCGAGGTGCGCGGCGCGGAGGCGCTCGACCTCCTCAAGGCCTGGGGCACCGGCCATCCCGGCGGCATCGGCACCATCCATGCCGGCTCTGCCCTCGGCGCGCTGCGCCGCCTCGAGCAGCTGATCCAGGAAGCTGTCGTCACCGTCCCGCGCGCGCTGATCGCGGAGACAATCGACGTCATCGCCGTGCTCGCCGGCCGCGGCGCCGACCGCCGGCTCGCCGAGCTCGCCCAGGTCCGCGGCCTGACCGCCTCCGGCGACTACGACCTCACCCCGACAGGAGACACACCATGACATCCACGCTGCCCGCGCGCCTCGCCGGCGCGGCTGCCTTCGCGCTCTGCCTGGCACTCACCGCCCCGGCCCACGCCGCCGGCTCCAACATGCCCTGGGAGCAGCCGCTGCAGCAGGTGCTCGAATCCATCGAGGGGCCGGTCGCCAAGATCATCGCGGTGATCATCATCATCGTCACCGGCCTGACGCTCGCCTTCGGGGATACCTCGGGCGGCTTCCGGCGGCTGGTGCAGATCGTCTTCGGGATCTCGATCGCCTTCGCGGCGTCGAGTTTCTTCCTGTCGTTCTTCCAGTTCGGCGGCGGGGCGCTGATCTGATGGCCACGCCGGCCGACCCGTCCCGGGCTTCTCGGCGCCGGTGCACCGCGCGCTGATCGAGCCGATCCTGCTCGCCGGCGCGCCGCGGGCGGTCGCCATCGCCAACGGCACGCTCGCCGCGGCGATCGGGCTCGGGCTGCGGCTCTGGGTCGCGGGCGTGCTGATCTGGCTGGTCGGCCACCTCGCCGCCGTCTGGGCGGCGCGTCGGGAGGCGCAGTTCGTCGAGGTGGTCCGCCGTCACCTGCGTTACCCGGCCTGGCTGCGCGCGTGAGGCGGCGGTGCTGAACCTCGCCGAATACCGCCGGAAGCCCCAGACGCTCGCGGACTTCCTGCCCTGGGCCGCCCTGGTGGCACCCGGCGTCGTGCTGAACAAGGACGGCTCCTTCCAGCGCAGCGCGCGCTTCCGCGGCCCGGACCTGGACAGCGCCACGCCGGCTGAGCTCGCGGCGACCGCCGCGCGGCTGAACGGCGCACTGCGCCGCCTCGGCTCCGGCTGGGCGGTCTTCGCGGAGGCGCAGCGCATCCCGGCGCGCGGCTACCCCGCCAGCACCTTCCCCGACCCCGTCTCGGCCCTGGTCGACGCCGAGCGCCGCGCCCAGTTCGAGGGTGAGGCCGAACAGGGTTCGCACCGCGAACCCCGGCCGAACGGCGCGCATTTCGAGAGCAGCTACATCCTCACCTTCGCCTGGCTACCGCCGGCCGACGACGCGGCCCGTGCCGAGGGCTGGCTCTACGAGGGCACGGAGGGCGTCGACGCCGCGACCGGCCAAGAGGCGCTGCGCGGGTTTCATCGACCGCACCGACCGCGTGCTCGACCAGATCGAGGCCTTCGTTCCGGAGGCGCGCTGGCTGGACGATGGCGAGACGCTGACCTTCCTGCACTCGACGGTCTCGACGCGCCGCCACCTGGTCCGCGTCCCCGAGACGCCGATGCACCTCGACGCGCTGCTCGCCGACCAGCCGCTGGCGGGTGGCCTCGCCCCGCGCCTGGGTGAGGCGCATCTGCGCGTGCTCACCATCACTGGCTTTCCAAGCGCGACCTTCCCCGGGATCCTCGACGAGCTGAACGCGCTCGCCTTCGAGTATCGCTGATGCACCCGGGCGATCTGCCTCGACCGGACCGATGCGCAGAAGCTGCTCACCCGCATCCGCCGCCAGTGGTTCGCCAAGCGCAAGTCGATCGCCGCCATCCTCAAGGAGGTGATGACCAACGAGCAGAGCGTGCTGCTCGACAGCGACGCCGCCAACAAGGCGGCCGATGCCGATGCGGCGCTGCAGGAGCTCGGCCAGGACATCGCCGGCTGGGCCTATGTGACCGCGACCGTCACGGTCTGGGACGAGGACGCGCGCGCAGCGGACGACAGCTCCGCCTGGTCGAGAAGGTCATCCAGTCCCGCGACTTCACGGTCATCCGCGAGGGGATGAACGCCGTCGAGGCCTGGCTCGGCAGCCTCCCCGGCCATCTCTACGCGAATGTCCGGCAGCCGCCGATCTCGACGCTGAACCTCGCGCACATCGTGCCGATCTCGGCGGTCTGGGCCGGGCCGGAGCGGAACGAGCATCTCGGCGGCCCGCCGCTCTTCCATGCGCGCACGGAGGGCGCGACACCGTTCCGCTTCTCGCTGCATGTCGGCGATGTCGGACACACGCTGGTGATCGGCCCGACCGGCGCGGGCAAGTCGGTGCTGCTGGCGCTGATGGCGCTCCAGTTCCGCCGCTACGCCGGCGCGCAGGTCTTCGCCTTCGACTTCGGCGGCTCGATCCGCGCCGCCGCGATCGCCATGGGCGGGGACTGGCACGACCTCGGCGGCGTGCTGGCGGGGGACGGAGCCGAGCCGGTCGCACTCCAGCCGCTGGCGCGCATCGATGCGCCGGAGGAACGCGCCTGGGCGGCGGAATGGATCGCCGGCCTGCTCGCCCGCGAGGGCGTCGCGATCGACCCCGCGGTAAAGGACCATCTCTGGTCCGCGCTGACCAGCCTCGCCTCTGCGCCCGCCTACGAACGAACGCTGACCGGACTCGCCGTGCTGCTCCAGTCCCAGGCGCTCAAGCGCGCGCTCGAGCCCTACACGCTCGCCGGCCCCTGGGGCCGGCTGCTCGACGCCGAGGCGGAGCGGCTGGGCGAGGCCGAGGTGCAGGCCTTCGAGACCGAGGGGCTGATCAGCACCGCCGCGGCCCCCGCCGTGCTGGCCTATCTCTTCCACGCCATCGGCCGGCGCCTCGACGGACGGCCGACGCTGATCATCGTCGACGAGGGCTGGCTCGCACTGGATGACGTCACCTTCGGCGCGCAGCTGCGCGAATGGCTCAAGACGCTCCGCAAGAAGAACGCCTCGGTGATCTTCGCGACGCAGTCGCTGGCCGACGTCGACGGCTCCGCCATTGCGCCGGCGATCATCGAGAGCTGCCCGACCAGAATCTTCCTGCCGAACGAGCGCGCGCTCGAGCCGCAGATCGCGGCCATGTACGCGCGCTTCGGGCTGAATGACCGGTAGACGGAGATCCTCGCCCGGGCGACACCAAAGCGCGACTACTACTGCCAGTCCCGCCGCGGCAACCGGCTCTTCGAGCTGGGGCTGTCGGAGGTCGCGCTCGCCTTCTGCGCGGTGTCCTCCAAGACCGACCAGGCCGCCATCGCCGCGACCCTCGCCACGCATGGCCGCGCCGGCTTCGCGCGCGCCTGGCTGCTGCGCCGCGGCCTCGACTGGGCCGCCGAGCTTCTGCCCGACCCTCCGGAGAACAGCGCCCCATGATCCGCCGACCGCTCCGCGCCGCGCTGCTCGGCGCGGCCCTCGTCACCCTGCCGCTCCCCGTCGCGGTCACGCCCGCCCAGGCGCAGTGGACGGTCTTCGACCCGTGGAACGACGCGCAGAACATCCTCTCCGCCGCCCGCGCGCTCGACCAGATCAACAATCAGATCGCCTCGCTCCAGAACGAGGCGCAGATGCTGATCAACCAGGCGCGCAACCTCGCGAGCCTGCCCTACTCCTCGCTCATGCGGCTGCAGCGGTCCTTCACGCGGACGCAGCAGCTGATCGCCCGCGCCCAGCGCCTCGCCTACGAAGTCACCGACATCGAGCGCGCCTTCACCCAGGGCTATGGCAGCGCCGCCTCGCTCGGCTCCAGCCAGCAGATGTTCGCCAATGCGCGCGAGCGCTGGCAGACCTCGGTGGCCGGCTTCCAGGACGCGCTGCTCACCCAGGCGACGGTGGTCGGTAACCTGACCGGCACCCGCGCCGAGATCGAGGCGCTGATCGGCCAGAGCCAGGGCGCGACCGGCGCACTCCAGGCGGCGCAGGCGGGCAATCAGCTGCTCGCGCTGCAGTCCCAGCAGATCGCCGACCTCACCGCCCTTCTCGCCGCGCAGGGCCGCGCCCAGGCGCTGGAGGCGGCCCGCGTCGCCAGCGGCGAGGAGCAGGCGCGCGAGCAGCTGGACCGTTTCCTCGCCCCGGGCGTCGGCTACCAGCCGGGCGCGGCGCAGATGTTCCATGGCCGCTGAGCCGTGGTCGTGGCGTCGCATCCCCACACACCCCGGGACGTGCCATGAACGGCACCGGCGTCATCGACCGCTTCCTCGACGTCTTCACCCGCTACATCGACAGCGGGTTCGGCCTGCTCGGCGGCGAGGTGGCCTTCCTCGCCGCGACGCTCATCGTCATCGACATCACCCTCGCCGCGCTCTTCTGGGCCTGGGGCGCGGACGACGACATCATCGCCCGC
>Ga0308411_10000119_pt1 | contig 44782 bp, 39 predicted proteins | sample HotsprottomLayer_2_FD_203530 | JGI IMG/M metagenome (GOLD analysis project Ga0308411, IMG submission 203530) | Hot spring phototrophic mat microbial communities from Octopus Spring, Yellowstone National Park, Wyoming, United States -... | ecosystem: Environmental > Aquatic > Thermal springs >... | reverse complement strand
CTCCAGCGGGGTGACGCAGACGGGACAGCCCGGCCCGTGAACCAGCGTGATCTCAGGGGGCAGTAGATCCAGCAGGCCGGTCTTGACGATCGTGTGGGTCTGGCCGCCGCAGACCTCCATCAGGGTCCAAGGCCGGGTGACGCGGCGCCGGATCTCGGCCGCGAGCTTCTCGGCGGCGGCGCGGTCGCGGTACTCGTCCAGGTACTTCACGGCCCGCCCTCTTCGGCCTGCGCCAGCTCGTCCATCTCCCGGATGGTGTCGAAGATGCGCTGCGCCTCGGCTTCATCCACGATGTTGAGAGCAAAGCCGACGTGCACCAGGACGTAGTCGCCGATTTTGGCTTCGGGCGTGTAGGCCAGGCAGATTTCTCTTTGAATGCCGCCGAAATCGGCCTTGGCGCGGCGCACCTCGGGGGGGTCGTCCTCGAAGATGCTAACGATTCTTCCTGGCACGGCCAGACACATTAGAAACCTCCCGAGAAGGCCAGTCCGGCGATCACGGCTTGCCCCAGCGCCAGCCCCCCGTCATTGGCGGGCACGCGCTGGTGCGTGGCCACGCGGATCCCCGATTGCTCCAGCATGGCGGCGGCCCGCTCGGTGAGATAGCTGTTTTGGAAAACGCCGCCGCTGAGCGCCACCTGCCGGACGCCGGTGCGGCGGGCCACACTCACGATCCAGGCTGCCAGAGCGTTGTGGAACCGGGCTGAAATCAGCCCGGCGGAGACGCGCCTTTCGACGTCGTTCTGGACCGCCGCAATGAGCGGCCTCCAGTCCGCCACACCGTCCTTCTCATCTAAAGGATAGCAATCCTCGGTCCGGATCCGCCCGATGGCGCGCTCTAGTTGCATGGCGGCCTGGCCTTCGAAGCGGTTGACCTGAGCGACCCCGGCCAGGGCGGCGACGGCGTCGAAAAGGCGCCCGACGCTAGTGGACCAGGGCGAATTGACGCCGCGTTCGAGCATGCGAAGCAAGGTTGGGTTCTCGACGGCCTCTGGGCCGAAGGTTTCGAACCGCAGACTCGCCGCCACGCGCCAGCCTTCCTTGACGGCGGCCTCTCCGCCGGGGAGCCGGAAGGGCCGCAGGTGGGCCACGCGTTTGAAGTTGCCGTCCTCGACCAGAAAGAACTCGCCGCCCCAAACGGAGCCGTCCAGCCCGAAGCCCGTGCCGTCCCAGCCCACGCCCAGATACTCGCCTTGGAGGTCGTTCTCCGCGGCGCAACTTGCGACATGGGCCTGGTGATGCTGCACGGAATACACGGTAAGTCCGCTCGACTGCGCCCAGAGCGTGGAGGCGTAGTCGGGATGCATGTCGCAGGCGACCAGCTCCGGCTGGAAGCGGTAGAGGCGGCAGAGGTCTTCGATGGCGCGGACAAATGCGCCGCGGGCTTCGGCGGTGTCCAGATCCCCGACGTGCTGGCTGAGGTAGACCTGTCGCCCCACGGCGATGGCGACGGTGTTCTTGAGATGGCCGCCCACGGCCAGCACCGCGGGCAAGCGCCGCCGGACCAGAACCGGAAGGGGGGCATAGCCCCGCGCCCGGCGCAGGACGCACTCGCGGCCGCGGGAGACGCGGGCGACGGAGTCGTCACAAGGGCGCGCCACGGGGCGGTCGTGCATGAGGAACAGGCCGGCGATCCCGCCCAGACGCGTCCGGGCTTCCTGATTGTCGATCGCGATCGGCTCATCGGTCAGATTGCCGCTGGTGGCGACGATGGGGAAGCCGCACTCTTCCATCAGCAGGTGGTGCAGCGGAGAGTAGGGGAGCATGAACCCCAGATAGGGTGAAGACTGGGCGACGTTGGGGGCCAGCGGAGGGTTCTCGCGCGGCCGGAGAAGCACGATTGGGGCGGCGGGAGAGCGCAAGAGGCGTTCTTCGGCATCGGAGACATCGGCGCACTCGCGGATGCAATCGAGCGCCGGGGCCATGAGAGCGAACGGTTTCTCTTCGCGCTGCTTAAGGCGGCGCAGCCGCGCCACGGCTTGCTCGTTGCGCGCGTCGACCAGAAGCTGGAAGCCTCCGATGCCTTTCAACGCGACGATTTGCCCGGCGCGCAGGGCGTCCGCCGCCGCGCGGATGGGATCCCGATCGGGCGGCAGACCGGCGGTGACGGTTAAGCCGGCCGCCGGTTCGACCCAGACCCGCGGCCCGCAGGCCGGGCAGGCAACGGGCTGCGCATGGAAGCGGCGGTCGGCCGGATCGGTGTACTCGCGGCGGCAGTCCGGGCACATTTCGAAATCGCGCATGGTGGTGCGGGGCCGGTCGTAAGGGATGTCCAGGATGATGGTGTAGCGGGGGCCGCAGGCGGTGCAATTGGTGAAAGGATAGCGGTAACGCCGGTCGGCGGGGTCGTGAAGTTCCCGCAGGCAGTCGGGGCAAGTGGCCAGATCCGGGAGCAAGGAGACGGTTTTCTCCTCTTGCTCGTCGCTGCGGCGGATTTCGAAAGTGGAGTACCCGGCCGGCTCCAGGACGCTGATTTCGCGGGCCAGCACCACGGAGGAACGGGGACGCTCCCGATCGAGACGGAGCAGGAACTGATCGAGCGCCTCCTCCGGCCCTTCGGCCTCGAGCACCAGGCCGCTGCTGGAGTTCAGAACCCAGCCCTTCAAATCCAATTCACTGGCCAGCCGGTAGACAAAGGGCCGGAAACCGACCCCCTGCACCGCGCCTGCCATGTGCACCCGCAGGCGGCGCAGCCCCATCAGACCTCCTCCAGGATCCGGCGGACCGCTTCCTCGACGCCTGCCAGCACTTCGGGGCAAGGCGGAGCGCCCGCTTCGAAGTTTGCGCCCTCGATCCCGTAGATGAGCAGACTGCCGGGCAGCTTGCCCAACACTCTTGCCAGCTCGACGGCCTCGGCCACACCGAGCCCGTGCACGGAGCGGTGAAAACTTTCCCGGGGCAGCGGTTTTGCGCGAGCATCCCAGCGAATCACCGTACCGGGCGGGGCGCCGCTTTGCACGGCATCCACCAGGATGACGGTCCGGTTCGGTCCCCCTTGTTCGAACGCCGTGAGCAGAGCGGCAACCTCACCGCTCTGCTCGCGCGCATCCCAACCCAGTTGCTTCAAGCGGCGCGCCACGAAGAGCCCCGCTGCATCGTCTCCACGGTCCGGAAACCCGCATCCGAGGACGAAGGGTACGGGGCTCTTCTGCCGCGCATGGGTCACAGAACCAGTTCAGCCTTCAGGACCGGCTCGCCGGGCTCGCCCGAAAACTTGAAGCCGAGCTTCTCGCAAACGCGCCGCATGATGACGTTGTCCTGGAGCACATCGCCGGTGAGTTTGGAGATCTTCTCCTGCCGGGCGACTTCGATCAGCCGGCGCACCAGCTCCGTGCCCAAGCCCTGGCCCTGAACCTGGTCGCTGACCAGGATGGCGAACTCGGCGTCGTTGGTTCCTGGGATCTTGCGCAGGCGGCCCACCGCCAGAATCCTGGGTCCGGCGCCGTTGGCCTCGGCCACCAGCGCGAGCTCCCGGTCGTAATCATTGAAGCAGATGCGGATGAGCCGCTCGTGCGCCACGCGCTGGCTCAGCTTCAGGGCCTGCAAGTAGCGCAGATAGACGGTCCGCTCCGAAAGGGTCTCGTGGAACTTCACGATCAGAGGCTCGTCCTCGGGTCGGATCGGCCGGATCAGAACCTCCTGCCCGTTTTTCATCTTCCAGGGCGAGACATATTGGATGGGGTAGGGGCGGATCGCAGGTCTTGGCAGGTTCTCCTCGCTCGTGCCGGCGTCGTGGATGACCACACGCGCGTCGAGCGCCACGATCCGCTCCGGGGAGGCGAGCATGGGGTTGATATCGACCTCCTTGATCCAGCGCTGCTCCACGACGAGATGGCTGAAGCGGACCAGCATCTGCTCCAGCTCGGCCAAGTCCACGGGCTTGCGGCCGCGCACGCCCTTGAGGGCTTTGTAGATCTTGGTCCGCTCCATCATGCGTCGGGCCAGCGTGGTGGTCAGAGGAGGCAGCGCGAGGGCCCGGTCCTGGAACACCTCCACGAGCTGGCCGCCGAGACCGAACAGGATGACGGGGCCGAACTGGGGATCGAGCGAGCTGCCCAGGATGATCTCATAGCCGTCGAGCTTGATCATGGGCTGCACGGTCACGCCCAGGAAGTGGCCTTCGCCGGCCTTCTCGCGGACGGAGGTTTGGATGCGGCGGTAGGCCTCCCGGACGGCGTCAGCATCTTTGAGGTTGAGCTGCACGCCGCCGACATCGGTCTTGTGGGTGATGGTTTCGGAGAACAGCTTCAGAACGACCGGGTAGCCGATCTTCTCCGCGGCGGCGACGGCTTCCTGTTCGGTGGAGGCCACGATGGTCTCGACGATCGGGATGCCGTAGGCGGCCAGCACCTGCTTGGATTCGAACTCGGTGAGGATGGTGCGGCCTTCTTTGCGCGCCTGCTGAATGATCTCCTCGGCCTTGTGGCGCTCGGCGGTCATGGGCGTCAGAGCGGGCGTTTCATAGAGGCTGCGCAGGTTGCTGCTGTAGCGCCACATGTGGACGAACATGCGGGCGGCCGTGTCGGGGTAGGCGAAGGTGGGAATGCCGGCGGCGTTGAGGATGCTTTCGCCGGCGGCGACTTCGGGACCGCCCATCCAGCTCGCGAGCACCGGCTTGCCGCCGAGGTTGGCGTAGGGTTTGAGCTGCTCGGCGATGCGCGTCGGGTCGGTCATATCCTGCGGGGTCAGGATGACCAACATGCCGTCGCTGTTGGGGTCGCGGGCGGCGATTTCCAAAGCCTTGGCGTAGCGCTCCGGGGTAGCGTCCCCGATGATGTCGATGGGGTTGTTGCGGCTCCAGGTGGGAGGCAGGACCTTGTTGAGCTCCTCGAAGGTCTCCTTGGAAAGCTCGGTCAGCTCGCCCCCATTCAAGATAAGGGCGTCGGTAGCGAGCACCGCCGGTCCGCCGGCGTTGGTGACGATGGTGAGCCGGGGTCCCTTGGGCGGCGGTTGCTTGGCGAGCACTTCGGCCATGTAGAACAGGTCGCTGATGTTGTTGACGCGCAGCACGCCCACGCGCTCGAAGGCGGTGTCGAGCACGTCGTCGCTGCCGGTCATGGAGCCGGTATGGCTGGCGGCGGCTTTGCCGCCCTGAGCCGTGCGTCCGGCCTTGATGACGATGATCGGCTTGGTGAGGGCCACTTCGCGGGCGGCGGACAGGAACGACTGAGCGTCGCCGATGGACTCCATGTAAATGAGGATGGACTTGGTCTTGGGGTCATCGCCGAGGTAGTAGATGAGGTCGCCCCAGCCTACATCCACCATGGAGCCGATGGAGATGAACGCGCTGAAGCCGACCAGCTCCCGGAAGCTCCAGTCGAGGACCGCGGTGCAAAGGGCGCCGCTCTGGCTGATGAAGCCGACGCTGCCGGGCCGCGCCATGCCGCGGCCGAAGGTGGCGTTCAGGCCAGTGGGCGGGCACATGACGCCCAAGCAGTTGGGGCCGATGATGCGCAAACCGCCTTTACGGGCTTCTTCGAGCAGTTGCCGTTCCAGTTCCGCGCCCTGCGGGCCGAGTTCTTTGAAACCGGCGGAGATGACGATGGCGCCTTTCACGCCTGCCTGGACGCAATCCCGGATGATGCCGGGGATGGTGGGGGCAGGGGTGATGATGACCGCGAGGTCCACTTGCGCGGGCACCGCGCTCACGCTGGGATAGGCCTTGATGCCCAGCACGCTGGGCCGCTTCAGGTTCACCGGATAGACGGTGCCGCCGAAAGGCGAGCTAATGAGGTTCCAGAGGATGGTGCGCCCGACGCTGCCGGGCGTTTCGGTGGCGCCCACTACCGCGACGTTCTCGGGCGAGAAAAAGACGTCGAGCGGCTGGGGCTTCTTAAGGATTGTGGTTTCGGCCTCTTGGCCGAGTTTCTTGTATTTTTTCATTGCGTATCTTCCTTAAAAGTATGACTCCGATTCAGGCGGAGGAGCCGCTTTGCCGGCGGCAGCTCCCTTTCGAACTTGTAGCCGACGCGTTCATCCCAGAGCCAGGCCCGGCGAGGGCCTAATCTTAAGTATCGCGCTCCAGGTTGAGCTTCAGGAAATGGGTGGCGCAGGAGATGCAGGGATCGTAGTTGCGAATCGCCTGTTCGCAGCGCCAAGTGATTTCGTCGGGCGTCTTATCGAGCAGTTGCGGGACGAAACGCCAGAGGTCGTCCTCCATCCGCTTCTGGTTTTGGGCCGTGGGCGGGACGATGCGGGCCGTCAAGACCAGTCCTTGGGCGTCGACGCTGTAGCGGTGGTACAGAATTCCGCGGGGGGCCTCGGTCGCCGCGTGGCCTACGCCGGCGCGTGGGGGCACTTCCACCCTTGGCGCTGGAGGCGGCTCATAGCTTTCGATGATGCGCAGCGCCTCGTGGCAGGCGAAGACCATCTCAATCGAGCGGACGATGATGCTCTTAAACTGGTTCAGGCAGGGAACGGTGAGCCCGCAATCCCGGGCCGTCTGGCGGGCCACCTCGGGCAGCTTGTCGAAATTCAGATTGAAGCGGGCTAGCGGCCCCACCAGATAGGAACCGCGCGCGCGCAGTTGGGAGTGCAAAGCGTTGGTGTACTTGACATGCTGTTCCACGAAGTGGTCTTCGAATTCCGAGACGTCGATGTCCAGCCCCTTGTTGGAGACCAGCCGCCCTTCGTTGAAGGGGTACTCGTCGGGATGAGAGAGCGCCACGAACTCGTAATCCTGCTCGAAGTCGGGGAACTCGAAACCGGCCACCAGCTTAGCGGCGGAGATCGAGGCGTCGAGGGCCCACTTTAGGTCCTCGGCGATCCGCGCCAATTCTTTTTTGGTGGGCACCCGGTAGAATCCGCCCACGGCGGCGGAGATGGGATGGATTTCGCGGCCGCCCATCAAGGCGACCAAGTCGTTGCCGATCTTTTTGAGGCGAAGGGCCATCTCGACGGCCGCTTGGTGGTCGCGGGCCATTTCGATCACGTCCTGGTAGCCCAGGAAGTCCGGAGCGTGGAGCATGAAGACGTGCAGGGCGTGGCTCTCGATCCACTCGCCGCAGTAAAACAGACGGCGCAAGGCCCGCACCGAGGGGTGGATCGTAACACCCAGCGCCCGCTCCAGGGCGTGGGCCGCGCTCATCTGGTAGGCGATGGGGCAGATGCCGCAGATGCGGGCAGTGATGTCGGGCACTTCCATGAAGTGCCGACCGCGCAAGAAGGCTTCGTAAAGGCGGGGAGGCTCGAAGATTTTGAACTTGACGTCCTGCACCCGGTCCCCTTTGACCTTAACGTGGAGCGCACCCTCCCCCTCCACGCGCGCCATGTAATCGACCTTGATGTTGACGGTTCCTCGGCGAGCCGGTGTCATGCTGGGTTCCTCCCTTCGCTGGCCTGCCGGAATTGCCATGCCCAGGCATTGAAGCCGCGGAACAGGCGGGTGATGGCGGCCTCGTCCTGACCCAGGATGCGGAGTTGCTGGCTGAGGGCCGGGGCGTTGCAGCTTTCCATGGGACCGAAGCAGCCGTAACAGCCGCGGTTATAGGTGGGGCAGAGCGCGCCGCAACCGGCCTGGGTCACGGGCCCGAGGCAGGGCGTTCCTTGCGCCACAGTGATGCACACGTTGCCGCGCCGCTTGCATTCCAGGCAGACGCTGTAGGTGGGGATATTGGGGCGGCGGCCGGCCAGCGTGGCTGAGATCAGCTCCACCAGTTGGTATTTGTTGATCGGGCAGCCGCGCAATTCGAAATCGACCGGAACATGCTCGGCCACCGGCGTAGACATCTTCAACGTGCTGATGTAGTCGGGCGAGGCGTAAACGTAGCGGACGAACTCGTTGACGTCACGCCAATTGCGCAGGGCCTGAATGCCGCCCGCGGTGGCGCAGGCGCCGATGGTGACCAGCGTATGGCACTGCCGCCGGATGTGCTGAATGAGCTCGGCGTCATGGTGCGTGGTGATGGAGCCTTCCACAAGGCCGATGTCGTACGGTCCTTTGAGCATGCGCCGCGAGGCTTCGGGGAAGTAAGCGATTTCGACTGCGCCTACGACCGCCAGGAGTTCCTCTTCGACGTCGAGCAGGCTAAGCTGGCAGCCGTCGCACGAAGCGAACTTGAAGACGCCGATTCTGGGTTTTGCGCCGTTGTCAGAGCTCATATTTTCCGATCCACTCCTGCATCTGGCTCAAGGCAAACACGGGCCCATCCTTGCAGACGAAGTAGGGACCCAACTGGCAGTGGCCGCAGAAGCCAACCGCGCATTTCATGTTGCGCTCCATGGAGAGGTAGGTGTCGGCGTCGCGCACCCCGCGGTTCTGGAGCTCCCAGATGACATAGCGCATCATGATCTCGGGACCGCAGACAAGGGCGATGGTGCGTTCCGGCTGGAGGCGGACGTACTTGAACAAAGTGGTCACGACGCCGACATAACCCCGCCAGCCGAGGCCGCCGTAGTCCACGGTGGTGAGGATCTGGGTATCGGGCAGGTAGCTCCAGGCGGCGAGCTGCTTGCGGTAGAGCATGTCGCGCGGGGTGCGCGCACCGTAGAGCACGATCAGCCGGCGGTAGTCGCCGCGGTGCCGCAAGATGTGATAGATGGCGGGGCGCAAGGGCGCCAGGCCGATGCCGCCGGCGACCACCAATACGTCCTTGCCGCGGGCTTCGGTCATGGGCCAGCTTGTGCCGAACGGCCCCCGCACGCCGATCACATCGCCGGGCTTGCGGGTCACCAGAGCATGGGTTGCTTGCCCGACGGAGCGGACCGTGTAGACGAGCTGCCCGGGGGCCTCGGGGTCGCCGCTGATGGAGATGGGCAACTCACCGACGCCGAACACGTAGAGCATGCTGAACTGCCCCGGAGCGAACGCAGGCTGGCCGTTGGAGTGATTCCATTCCAAGGACAGGGTGAAGGTGTCGTGGGTTTCCTTTTCCACGTCGAGCACCCGGGCGGCTTGCGGCAGCATCGGGTCGTTGGTCAAGTGGGGGTGGGACATCAGGTCGGCCGGCGCGCTCATGGTTCTTTGACTCCGCTGGGAGAATACATGTCCAGAAGCTGGACCCGGGTCGCTTGCATGCGGTCGGCCACAATTCCTAACAGGCGGCGCATCAAGGTATACCCGAACGAGCAATCCTGCTCGCACAGATCCAGCAGGCGCGCTCCGTCAAAGACCAGCGCCCGAACGGCGGTGAGGGCCCGCGCCTGGAAGAACTTGCCCTCACTCGGCAGGACGCTGGACCAGCCCAGGAGCTCCCCATCGCTCAAGGTCTGAACCCGGATCGTCCGGCCCAGGGCCGTGACTTCCAGCGCCACTTTGCCGGACACGATCAGGTAGAGGAAGCTGGAGGCGTCCCGCTCCCGGAAAATGATCTGGTCGCGGTCAAAGCGGGCCTCTTGCACGATCTCCGCCATCTTCTCGATGTGCTGAGGCTGGAAGTCCTTGACAAAAGGGTGCGCACGTAAGGCGTCATGCAACTCTTTCCGCATCGGTAAGCCCTCCGGAGGCGGCGGTTGCGCCGCCACGAAATACAGCCACTTCTTCCGTGATATCGATCCCCACCGGGCACCAGGTAATGCAGCGCCCGCAGCCTACGCAGCCAAACGTTCCAAATTGATCCACCCAACTGGCCAGTTTGTGCGTCAGCCATTGACGGTAACGGCTCTTGGGGGACATCCGCACGCTGCCCCCGTGAATGTAGCTAAAGTTTTGCACGAAGCAGGAGTCCCAGCGCCGCCAGCGCTCGGCGCGGGTCAAGGTGACGTCGCTGGTGTCCTCAACCGTGATGCAGAAGCAGGTGGGACAGGCCAGAGTGCAATTGCCGCAGCTGAGGCAACGCTTGGCGACGTTGTCCCATTCCGGATGCTCGAAGTTTTGGTAGAGCAGCTCCTTCAGCCCGGCCGTGTCCACGTGCTTGGTAATGGCCTTGGCGGTGGCGTCCACAGCGGCCTCGGCTTGCTTCACGGTCTTGGCCAGAGCTTTGTGCGGTTTTAGCTCCGCCAAAAGTTCAGCGCCGGCCTGGCTGCCCACCTCCACGACGAAACGGTGGCCCTCTTCGTCGATAAGCTCGGTCAAGGCCAGATCAAAACCCGAGGCGGCTTTGGGGCCGGTGTTCATCGAGGTACAGAAGCAGGTGGAGGCCGCTTGGGTGCATTGGACGGCGATCAGGAAAGCGCCCTGGCGGCGCGCCGCGTAGACCGGATCGCGATAACGGTCTTCCAACAGGACCCGGTCCTGAATGGCGATGGCGGCCAACTCGCAGGCCCGGACACCGAGCAGCGCGACTTTGGCGGGGGCCGCACTCTCGCACTTTAGACGGAGCTCCGCGCCTTCCTTCTGCACCTGGACCAGGCAGGTCTGGGGCGGGTGAAACACTCGCTTCCAGCTTTGCGCCCCGGAAACGTAACCGAAGTAGGCTTTCGACCCGTTCCGGCTGGCCCGGTACCGGCCCGGGGCCTGCTCGTCCACCCAACCGGCTGGAAGGTCCTCCACCTTCTCCAGCGTGTCGTAGACGATGGCTCCATCGCGGAACTGTGGGCCGATGACTTCATAGCCCCGGTCCTGAAGAGCGGTGATAAGCCGGCCGAGGTCGGCGGCGTCCAATAAGTAGTGCGTCCCAACTCCCATTGCCGCTGCTCCCTTACACTGCACCCGCAGACAACCGCAGGCTCCTTGTGAAGGGTGCATCGCAGGTGCCAAAGATAATCTATTGAAAAATAAAGAGATGCTAGAGCAGATCGGATCTCTTGGGTGAAATAACCCCGTCGCGGGGCGGGCAATGCTCACCGCAGGTGGGCGAAATCTCCCAAGGCAGATGGACGGAACGAATTCCCCCTCAATTCGTTAACTGATTAGGGAGGGCAAGGGAGGAAACCGTGGTTCACGTTTTGCTGTTTTTCATCCTGCTGGTATTGTGCTGGCCGCTGGCCCTGCTGCTGCTGGTGCTGTCGCCGCTGATCTGGCTGCTGCTGTTGCCGCTGAGGATTCTGGGTTACGCGGTGGGAGGGGTGCTCGCGTTCATTAAGGCTCTGTTTTTCCTGCCCGCGCGTGTCCTCGGAGGCGGGCGTTAACCTCCCGTCTGGCGGCGCTTCTGTTCGTATTGCTCGAATTCCTGCCGGTAGTTCTCAAAGCCGGGCCGGTTCATCAAGCCAAAGGTAAACCGTTTACCCATCTCCACGCCCTCTTGGTCGAAGGCGTTGACGTCCAGGAGTTCGCCCATAAAAGCGGTCTGGAACATGAAGAGTTGGAGAAACGCGCCCAAGTGCTCTTCGTCGAGGCGGTCCAGCTCCAGGGTGCAATTGGGGCGTCCGTTAAGGGCCAAGGCCGCCGCGGCCGCTGACCGCTCGGCCTCCAGCAGCTTCTCCAAGGAGCTGCCCGCCAGATAGTCGAAAGCCTCCAATCCGATCCGCTGCTTGCTGATCTTCCCCGGTGTGCGGTGCTTCTTTAAGCGCCAGAAGGTAAAGACCTTGTCGTTTGGTCCCTCCATGTACAACTGCACCTGAGAGTGCTGGTCCGTGGTTCCCAGGGCCGCTACGGGGGTCTGGCCGATATGGACAATCTCACCCTTGCGGGTTTTGGCCTTGCCGAGCGACTCCGCCCAAAGCTGCCGGAACCAGAAAGCAGCCCCCCAGAGCCGGTTGGAGTAAGGGAAGGCCACGTGGATGGTTTTGCCCTTCCGCTGCCAAATCAGGTAATGCAACAGGGCGCTGCGGAGGGCGAGGTTTGCGTCCAAATCGGGTTGCCAGCACTGCTGGGTCATGGCGGCCGCGCCCTTGAGCAGCTTTGGGATGTTGATGCCGAGCAGAGCGGCGGGGACCAAGCCGGCCGCCGAGAGCACGCTAAAGCGCCCGCCAACGTTGAGGGGGATGGGGAAGGTGGCATAACCTTCGCGTTCGGCCAGCCGGGCCAGATCCCCCTGGCCGGGGCTGGTCACGGCCACGATGCGCCGGGCGGCCCTGCGGCCGAGGGTTCGCTCCATCCAGTCTCGCACCAGCAGGAAGTTGGCCGCGGTTTCCGCAGTGGCCCCGGATTTGGCGACGACAGCCACCAGGGTGCGCTTGGGATTCATGACTTCAAAGGCGGCTCCCGTCAGGTCCGGGTCGACGTTGTCGAGCACGATTAGGCGGGGGTGATTGGTGGAATGGGGCGTCTGCAAAGGATGCGGCCCGCGCAGGGCACAGTCCACCGCCCAAGCGCCCAACGCACTGCCGCCGATGCCGACCAGGCAGACGGTATCGTAGCCGCCCCAGGCGGACTTGGCGTACTCCCGCACCGCCTTGGCCATAACGTTGTCGAAGGGCAAGGCCGGGAAACCGTAGCGTTCTTGGTCGAACGCCTTGCGGAAGGACGCGAGGGCCTGTTTGGCCTGAGGCAAGTGCGAGTCGATCTCGCTCCGGGTAACGCCATGGGTTTCGCCCACCATTTCGGAGAGCAGATTCGTGTCGTCGAAATGAATGCGCATGTTTACTATCTTGCGACAAATTCAGCGCTGGGGCGGGGACAGCGTCACGAAGGATTCGGAGATGAGGTCTGGAATTCCGAGCTGTTCGGGTTCGACCAGAGGCCACAGGAAGCCAATGCCGCAAGTGACGTAGCCGCTCAAAACGCGGAGGACACGGCGGGCGCAGGTGACCGAACGGCCACTGTAGTGAAGCACGTCCAGGCCCAGCCTGCGCATGCCCAAGGTGCATCGCCCTCCGATGGCCGCCAGGAGCTTGTACCAAGTGAGCAGCAGAATGAATGCAGCCGCGTAGCCCGCCGCCGGTACGGGGCCAGTGGGGAGGTAACCGACGATCCAACGGAATACAGCCAGGAACGGCCCGAATACGGCAGCCACCAGGAGGAGGTCCCAAACCGCCGCCTCGATTCTAAGCCCGAGACCGGCGACTTTTGCGTTGCACTTAACCGAGGGAGCCACGGGCGGCAGCGGGGCTGGAGGCTGTTCTTGGGGCTCAAACAGCGGACCAGGAAGGCGCTTGCGCGCGCTTCTAGGAGGCGCGGTTGGGGAAGGAGACTTTTTGCGGCGAGACTTTTCGGGGGGCGGATCGGGAGTCGGGGGCGTTTCCGAGTCATCCAGAGCAGGCAGCGGAGCGAACAGAGACTGCTGCCGGGGAACCTGCTGGAGCGGCCGGCCGCGGCGTTGGATGGGGATGACCGGAGGCGGAGGGACCGGCACGGGCACCGGGGAGGTGCGCCTGGGCAGGATGGGGGCCGAAAGATCCAGCGGAACTCCACAGTACAGGCAGCGCGGTTCGTCGCCGGCGTTGTTCTCCCCGCAATATCCGCACTTCATTTCCGTATTGTTTCGCTCGGGCGGCTGCGGCTTGCGGGTCCTCGCAAAGGCGTGCTACGGTTTTGGCTTGGAGTCCCTGCGCCAGCCGCTGCTCGTTTCGCCTCATTCTGTAAGTACCACACTGGGAGCGATTTGTCACGGTATTTTTTCACGGCAAACCGTTCTCGGCCTGTTGGCGTTGCTGGCGGCGGCCGTTGGCGCCGCTCAGACGCCTCAGAGCGGCTGTCCCTCCGGGGCTCAGGCCCGGGAAGTGATCATTTGCGCAGTAACGCAGTCCAAGACGGGCAGCCTGCACTCGCTGCGGGGCTCCGCCTCGCTGGAGACGGCTGAGGCCAAGATATGGGCGGATGAGATCGACTACAACGAAGAGACCGGCGAGGCCGAAGCGCGCGGCAAGGTCCACCTGAAGGTTTTCGAGCGGGGAGAAGAGTTATGGTGCGACCGCGCCGAGTATAACGTAGAGACGCGGACGGGCCGGTTCTACAACGTCCGAGGCGAATCGCCGCCGCGCATTGATCCAAGACCGGGGCTGCTGGTCACCTCCAGCCCTTTCCGCTTCCAGGCGCGGTGGGCCGAGAAAATCCGGGAGAAATACATCCTCCACGACGGGTTGCTGACCAACTGCCGCCTTCCGCGGCCCTGGTGGACCCTGCGCGCGCCGAGATTCGACATCATTCCGCACCAGCGGGCGCTGGCCTACCACTCGGTGTTCCGGTTGGGGTTCCTGCCCCTGATGTATGCGCCGGTGTTCTACAAGTCCATGGAGGAGCAGCCGCGCAAGAGCGGCTTCTTGACGCCGAACATCGGCAACAGCTCGCGGCGCGGCCGCATGGTGGGCTTGGGTTACTACTGGGCGATCAACCGCAGTCTGGACGCTTCCTACCGGGCGCAGTGGTTCACCCAGCGCGGCATCGCCCATACGGCCGATTTTCGGGGCAAGCCCACTCAGCGCTCCGACTTCAACGCCTACCTTTACGGGGTCAACGACCAGGGGCAGAAGTTATCGAGCGGCGAGCGGCGCAAGGAAGGCGGCTTCATCGTCAACATCGACGCGCAGTCGGAGTTGGGCCGGGGTTTTTTTGCGCGCGCGGGGATCAACTACCTGAGCTCGATGCGCTTCCGCCGGGCGTTCACGGAGTCGTTTACCGAAGCGATCGCCAGCGAGGTCCATTCGGTGGGGTTTGTTGAGAAGCACGCCAGGGACTACGGGCTGACCTTTGCCCTGGAGCGCATGGAGAACATTCAAGATGTTGGGGCCTGGGACGCGGCGCAGAAGAGCTACCTGCCGGACAACAAGATCGTGATCCGGCGGCTTCCGGAGGCCCAAATCACCGTGCGGCCGAAGCGGGTGAGAAACCGCTGGAGGCTGCCGCTGTGGGTCTCTTTGGAGTCGACGGCGGGGCTGTTGCAGCGAAACCAGCCGCTGTTCCAGACCGAGCAGTTTATGCCACGGGCGGACTTTCAGCCGCGGCTGATGAGCGCGGCGGAGGTGAAAGGCTTCCGGCTGTATCCGAGTTTCTCCATCCGGGAGACGTTCTTTGGTTCCCACCAGGAACTGGGCCTGTTGCGCAGCGGCAGCTTGCGGCGGAGCGCCCGGGAGTTCACGTTGGAGATTCTGCCGCCTTCGTTGGCGCGGACCTACGACGGGCCGCGCTGGATGGGGCGGAAGGTGAAGCACGTGATCGAGCCGCGGATTGTGTTCCGCCACGCGGCCGGCATTGAGGACTTCGACAGGCTCATTCTGCTCGATGAAACCGAGCTGATGACCAACACGACCGAGGCCGAGATTTCCCTGACCAACCGGGTTTTCGCAAAGCGCGGCGGGCAAGCGGAGGAGGTTTTGAGCTGGCAGGTGTTCCAGCGGCGCTATTTCGATCCGGATTTCGGGGGCGCGGTGAGTTCGCTAGATCCCGCCACTGGGCTGCCGCGCCGCAACGTGATTCTCAGCTCGTTGCAGTTGACTGGGCTAAGTTTTCTGGACGGACCGCGGCGCTACTCGCCGGTGGTCTCGGTGGTGCGGGTCAGTCCGCTGTTAGGGGTGGGGTTGGAATGGCGCAGCGACTACGACCCGCAGAAGAAGCGGCCGGTCAACAGCATTCTCTCGGCGGACTGGCGGCGGGGGATCTACGGAGTGTCGCTGGCGCATAATTACGTGCGCAGCGGCCGGCAGCTTTCGGCCACCGCCAACCAGTTGCGGGGGATGTTCGCGCTGGGAGGCGACAACCGGCGCGGCTGGAACGGCGCCTTCAGCGCGGTGTACGACTACCGGGTGGGCATTATGCTCTACGCCACCACGCAGGTGACCTACAACACCGACTGCTGCGGCTTCAGCGTGCAGTACCGGCGGTTCGGGTTGCTGGGCCGCAGCGAGAACCAGTTCCGGATCGCCTTTTCGGTGGCGAACATTGGCTCATTCGGGACGCTGAAGCGGCAGGAGCGTCTGTTCTGAGAAAGTGTAGAACTGCTCTGACCGGTGCTTGACGGGTTCAACCGCGAGGGAGTTACATAGAAAGGGATGACCCGGCGGAAGCCGAAGGCGAACGGAATGGCGACGTTGTTGCACGGGCATTCTGAGGCTGGGAGTTTGAAGCCAATCCATATCCCGGAGCTCAGCCTTGAAGAGTATGTCCCAAGGGAATTGCTGCCCTTGGATCAACCTCAGCTACAAATCCCGCAGATCGCCAAGGACAACCGGCTCACAAGGTTGATCGAGGAAGCGGTGAGGCGGATACTTACATGGCATGTACTAATGGAAGGTGACGCACGCTCGATGGGGAGCGTTCCATCGGAGAGCGTGCATCTGATTTTGACCTCGCCGCCGTATTGGAACCTCAAGCGTTATCGGCATCACCCTTCCCAGCTTGGACACATTGATGATTACGAGCGGTTTCTGACGGAGTTGGACCGGGTTTGGGGTGAGTGTTGGCGGGTGTTGACACCCGGCGGAAGGCTCATCTGTGTGGTAGGCGATGTTTGTCTCTCGCGACGGAAAAACGCCGGAAGGCACACTGTGGTCCCACTTCACGCGTCGATTCAAGAGCGATGCCGTCAGGCCGGTTTCGACAATCTCGCACCAATCATCTGGCACAAGATCTCGAATGCGGTGTACGAAGTGCCGAACGGATCGGGCTTCTTGGGGAAGCCATACGAACCAAACGCCGTGGTCAAGAATGATATCGAGTTCATCCTTATGCAGCGCAAACCCGGCGGCTACCGGACTCCGAGCCTTGCCAAGCGGGTGCTAAGCGTCATCCCGGCCGAGTGCCATCGCAAGTGGTTTCAACAGATCTGGACCGGGATCACTGGAGCATCGACGCGCGATCATCCCGCTCCTTACCCGCTCGAGCTGGCCGAACGTCTGATCCGCATGTTCAGCTTTGCTGGCGACACAGTGTTGGACCCATTCCTGGGAACGGGCACCACGACCGTTGCGGCCGCCCGCACCGGCAGAAATAGCATCGGATTCGAAGTGGATGAAAACTATCTCGAGCAGTCCCGCGCAAGGATTCTTGCCGAGACGGCAGATCTGTTTGCTTGCGCGCATGTCGAGACCCGGAAAACCCACCCCGGCTAGCCATGAAACTCGATCCGCAAGTCAGCCGAGGGCTGAGGGCGGCTGTAAAACACTTCTGGGCGACAAGAGCCGAGCAGGCGCGAAAGCAGGGCCTGCGGACGGGATCGAAAGACACGGGCGCAAGGGCAGCCGTGACAGGCGGGCGTCAAATGGACGGGTTCGTGAAGTTGGTCCGGGAACTGTTGTGCACCAGCGGCTTGGAAACCGCCCAAATCTTCACGGAGGGGCGGCTTGAGTTGCCGGGATGGTATCGTCCGGAAAAACAGTGGGACCTGTTGATCGTGCTCGACGGATGTTTCGTGGCCGCCATGGAGTTCAAATCTCAAGCTGGCTCCTTCGGCAACAATTTCAACAACCGCACAGAAGAGGCACTAGGAAGCGCCGTGGACCTGTGGGCGGCATACCGGGAGGGCGCTTTCCGCCCACTGGCGCGGCCGTGGCTGGGTTACCTGATGCTTCTTGAAGAGGCCCCTGCGTCGTTGAAGATTGTAGGCAACCGGGAGCCGCACTTCCCCGTCTTTCCCGAGTTCCACAAAGCCTCATATTGCAAGCGCTATGAGATCCTGCTGACGAAACTTGTTCGAGAACGCCTTTATGACTCGGCGTGCCTGCTGTTATCGAATGCCTCACAAGGCCCGCAAGGGCGATACCGCGAGCCTGTGGCCGAACTGACGTTCCGCAACTTCGCCGCCTCTCTGTTGGGACGGCTCAATGCGGAAGGAGCCCTGCGACGGGATTGATCGGCGGCGCAGGCGCAAGGAGACAGCGCTTAACGCAACAAATAAAAGAGCAAGAACTTTAACCGGCCGAGCGGAAGCTTGGCCTTAAACCATGTTCCCGGCGTGCGCCACCCGGCTCAGGCGCTGGTGGCGCTGAAGAGCAGCCGCAGAAGCCGCTGGATTTCGGCCGTCACGGCGGGATCGCCGCTGGCCAGCCCGGCCGTGACTGTGTCCCGCGCCGCCAGGATCTCCTGAAAGGCTTTCTTTCTCTCCGGGTCCCTTTCGCGGTTAGCCATGCCCTGGAGCTGGTCGAAGAAGGCCGTGGACCGTTGCGCGGCGATCCCGTAATTCTTTTGCACCGCCTCCAGGTGAACTTGCGATATGGCGTCGCGCAGCGCCGCCAGTTCCAGCCGGTAGCCGGCTGCCGCCAGTTCCTGACGCGCCGATTCCAGCTGGCGGCGGGCGGAGCGGACCTTGCTGTACTGCGGGACGAACCCCAGAAGAAAAACCACCAGATACGAGACGGCCCATATAATGGTCCGCCTGGAAATGCCGCTCTTCACCGTTGTGTTGCTCATGTTCTCCTCCGGCACGAAGCCACGATCTGCTTCCCAAGCATGGCGCACAACCCAAGGCCGGCGGGCCTTTAGGGCGCTGCGGCCGGCCGGTCCGCCGCTGCCATCATTTGCAACTCCTTGCGGTAACCCTTCAACAAACCTACACCGGTGGCCACCACGAGTGGGCCGAGCACCACGCCGACCAGACCGAAGGCGTGGATGCCCCCTAAGACACTGATGAACACCAGCAAGCCGTTCAACTGTGAGCGCCCGGCAATCAAGACCGGGCGCAAAATGTTATCCACGCCGCTGACCAGGAGGAATCCCAGCACGAGCAGCGCGATGCCCCGTCCCGTGTGTCCGGTCAGAAGCAGGACGATGGCGATGGGGCCCCAGACGATCCACGGACCGATTAGCGGCAGGAAGGCCAGGAAGGCCATTAGCACGCCGTAGAACAAGGCCGAGGGCACGTTCAGGACCCACAACACCAGGCCGCCCAGCGCGCCCTGCACCACGGCGACGATGAAGCCGCTCGTGATGGTCGCCTGCACCAGCTCGGTGGCTTCGTGAACGACCACCTCGTGGCCGGAGCCCAGCGGCGAGAGATCCGCCAGCCAGCGGACCAGTTGCGGCCCTTCGCGCAGCAGGAAAAACAGCGCCAGCAGCATCACCGCCAACTGAAATACGAACGAGACCACGTTGCCTGCGATTCGCGCCGACTGTTGAGCCAGGTAGGTCCCGGCGGTCCGGCTGAGGTCCTCGATGGTTTCCTGGACGTTGCCCAAATCAGCGGGCACTCTGGCCATTACGTTATCCAGCACCAGGCGCACCTGCGCCAGGCCATCTTTAGAACGGAGCCAGTCGAACAGGGCCATGCCTTCCCGGACCAGCACCGGGACAATGAGAACCACCGGGAGCACCAAGAGAACCGTGATGATCAAAGTGGTGAGGAGCGCCGCCAGGTTGGGGCGCCGGGCCAGCCGGAGGACGCGGCGGTGCAGCGGGTAGCTGAAGATGGCGATAATCGTGGCCCAGGCCAGCGGCGTGAAGAACGGCTGAATGATCCGGTAGGCGAGGAAGACCAGAAGACCGGCCATCAGCCATGCCGTCGCGCGATGAAAAGTGCGTGGATCCATGATTCTTCGCTCACCTCCGCCCCGATATCGCATCGGCGCCGCTGGTAGGTATTGTCGAACGGCATGGCAGGCGGGTCAAGCGGACAGATGCGTTCCCGGCCAGCCTCGCCGCAGTTGCCCCAGACGCGGACGATTCCGCACAATGAATGGCGGACACGGGAGGGCATAAACCCCATGGTTGGACTTCGGACGTTGATCCCATGCTGCCTTGCTGCGGCGATGGTTTATCCGCGGGCGGTTCCGCAGACTGCTCCGGCGGATCCTGCGCGGGCCTTGGTGGCGCAAGAGCCGCGGCGGGGTTGTGCAGAACTGCGCGGGTTGACCGGTTACGAGTTCAGCATCGCTACCGCCGCCCTCGTGCCCGCCTCCGCCACCGCGCCCGAGTATTGCCGCGTCACCGGGCAGATTTTGCCCGAGGTTCGCTTCGAGGTCAGCCTGCCATCGGCCTGGAATGGGCGGTTCTATATGACCGGCAACGGAGGCTACGCGGGAGAGCCTCTGGACTCACCGCAGCGGGCGCGGCAGCGTGATACCGCCGTGCGGCGCGGGCTGGCCTTCGCCATCACCGACACCGGCCACGACGCCGCCGCCGAACCTCTGGCCACTTTCGCCGTGCACAGCCAGAAGCTGCTGGACTACGCGTTCCGGTCCCTGCATGTCACCGCCGTGACGGCCAAGCGCGTGATGGAAGCCTACTACGGAGCGGCTCCCACGCGGTCCTATTTTGAAGGCTGCTCCACCGGCGGACGGCAAGCGCTCATCCTTGCCCAGCGTTTCCCGGAGGATTTCGATGGCATTATCGCCGGAGCCCCGGTGCTGAACTTCACCGGCACGATGGTGAACTACGCGGCTTGTCTGCAAGCCATGGAGGCGAATCCCATCCCGTACGGCAAGCTGGCTGCTTTGGCCTCCAGAATCTACCAGCGGTGCGACGGCGTCGACGGGCTGGCCGACGGATTGATCGAAGATCCGCGCCGGTGCGATTTCCAGCCCGCGCGGGACCTGCCGCGTTGCGCGGAAGGAAGCGACGCTCCGGACTGCTTCACGCAGGGCCAGATTTCCACGCTGGAGCGGATCTACGGGGATCTATACAGCCAGGGACGGCGGATCTTCCCCGGCTGGCCGGTGGGCGCGGAGATCGCGGGTCCGGACGGGCGCAGCGGCTGGGACAACTGGATTGTTCGACGCGACGGCGGCCGGCCCATCTGGGCGCTGTTCGCCGAGACCTTTTTCCGATACATGGCGTTCCCGCAAAAAGACCCGGACTACTCGCTGGCGAAGTTTGACCTGGAGAAAGATCCCGCCCGGCTGGAGTGGATCCATTCGGTCTTGGACGCCACCGACACGGACTTGGCGCGGTTCCGGGACCGGGGCGGCAAGCTGCTGATGTATTTCGGCTGGGCGGATCCGGCTCTGAATCCGCGCATGGGTGTGGAGTATTACGAGAGCGTGCGGGAGCGGATGGGAGCTTCGACCCCGGAGTTCTTCCGGTTGTTTATGATCCCCGGCATGTTCCACTGCGGGGGAGGCGTGGGGACCAGCACGTTCGACCTGCTGGGCCCGCTCGTGGAGTGGGTGGAGAAAGGCGTCGCGCCGGACCGCATCTTGGCCTCGCGCGTTGCGCAGGGGAAGACCGTCCGCACGCGCCCGCTTTGCCCCTACCCACAGGTGGCGCGCTACAATGGCAGCGGCAGCATCGACGAAGCCGCCAACTTCATTTGCCGGATGCCATAAGCATGCGCCGCAGTGGGCGGTCACGGCTCGTGCCGGCATTTCTTCGAACCCGTGAATACCAAACGGTTGGCTCCAGTCCGAGCATTACTGCTCACCACCTGCACGCCAGACGACACAAAGGTTCCTGCCTGCGCACGCTCGATCCATGCGGCGGGCGCAGTGGTGGACGTCGCCGGTGACCGCTTCTTCGGACAAGCGTACTGGTCGCGCGCCGTTCGTAACCGGGTCCGGCTGCCGCATCCACGCGCCGGCGCGGCGTACGTGGACGAGGTCAGTCGCCTCGCGCCATCCTACGGCTGGAACGTGTTGCTGCCGCTCAACGATTACACCATGCACGCGGCGGTTACGAACCGCAACCGGTTGGCGCCGGCGCTGCGAGCCGCCCTGCCGGATCCTGAGGCTTGGCACGTCTCGCGCGACAAGCTGCGCATCACCGAGCTGGCCAATAGAATCGGCGTTGCGGCTCCGCTCACTTTTCGTCCGCAGGATGAGCAGGAGGCGGTGGAAGCTGCCCGCGCGACCGGTTACCCCTGCGTGGTGAAATTGCGGAGAGGTTGCGGAGCAGTGGGCCGCCGCTATGTCAGCAGTGAAGCGGAGCTGAAGGCGATCTTCCGGGAAGGGAGAAAACCTTCGGACACGGTATTTGACTTCGAGCAGCTACTGGTCCAGCAGTGGATCGACGGGGAGCCGCGCGACGCGTGCGCCATCTTCGCGCACGGAGAACCCCGGTCCGTTTACGTCCAGAAGAAATTACGCACATGGGCTGTGGATGGGGGCCGGGCCACCATCGTGGAGACGATCGAAGATCCTGCGGTGCGGGAGGCGGGGCTGGCGATCATGCGCGCCTTGCGCTGGCACGGGCCGATCGAAACGGAGTTCCGGGTGGAGCGCCGGACGGGCAAGCCTTACCTTCTGGACATCAACGGGCGCACCTGGGCGGCTATCGCTCTTTCGGTTGCTGCGGGTCTGGATTTTCCCGCGATGTACTGCCGTTTGGCCTTCACAGGGGATCTCGAGCCCAGTTACGATTACCGGACGGGCGTGCGTTATCGCTGGCCGTTTCCGTTCACGCTGTTGAGTCTGGCACGATCGCAGGACCGCTTCCAGGTGCTGAAGGATTTCCTGCTCCCGGCGCCCAATACCTACAGCGACTGGCGGTGGGACGACCCGGGACCAGCGCTGGCGGAACTCCTGCTGGCGGCACTCAGAGCGGGACGGCTGTTTGGGCATGCTCCCGGACCTTGAAACGGAAGCTGGATGTGCGGGGCTTCTACGCGGGCCGCAGGCTCGGCAAACTACTCCAGCAGCAAGGAAAGCTGCTGGGTCTTCTCCTCGATACGGCGGCGCAGCTCGGAAAGCTCCTGCTCCACGGCTCGCAGCCGGTCCGCCAGGTGCAGGCAAACCAGCACAGCCACACGGGCGGGGTCGGCGTCGCCGGTCTTGGCGGCCACGCCGTCCATCAGGCGGTCCACCTCAGCGGCCAGTTGTTCCAGCTCGCCGGGATCGCCCGGCGCCCGCAGAACGTAGCTCTGCCCGAAGATCGTAACCCGGACCGTCTTCTTTCCGGCGCCGGAATCCATGGGCGATGCCTCCCGCCTGGCTCAATGGGGACGCGGCTCAGCCGCCTTCCAGTGAGTCGATTTGGGCGATCAGTTTTTCGACGCGGCTGCGGACCTCATCGCGCTGGGCGCGGAGCAGCTCCAACTCCTGGCTCAATTGCAGGGCGAGGGCACGAGCGTCGGCCGCCTCGCGCAAGGCCGCGTCCCGAGCCGCGAAGGCGGCTTCCTTCTCCTTGCGGAGCTTGGTCACGAGTTCGGCGGCCTGCTGGATGCGTTGCTCCAGCCGCGCGAAAACGTCGTTTTCGGCTTCCATGGCTAGGCTTTCTGAGCCAGAGCGGCCTGAGCCTTTTCGACCAGCGCCTTGAAGGCAGGCTCGTCGTTGTAGGCCATCTCGGCCAGCACCTTGCGGTTTAGCTCGATGCCTGCCAGTTTCAGGCCGTTCATAAACTTACTATAGGATAAGCCAAGCTTCTTGGCCGCGGCGTTGATGCGCACGATCCACAGCGAGCGGAAGTCGCGCTTGCGGCGCCTGCGGCCCACGTAGGCGTAGCGCAGGGCCTTTTCGACCGCCTCCTGAGCGGCGCGGTGAAGCTTCCCTTTGGTGAGAAAGTAGCCGGAGGCTTGCTTGAGCACCTTTCGGCGCGCCGCCCGGCGTTTGGTTCCTCGTTTAACTCTGGGCACGTTTCACTCCTTGTTCTGAACTTGCGGACCCGCGGCCGGCAATCGCTCGATAGCGCCGGGCGGGGCCCAAGATAGGAGGCGGCGCGGGCACGTGCCTCGCGCACCGTCCGCGCTCCTGAAAACCTAGTTGCTGTAGGGCAGCATCCGCTTCAGTTCCGGGACGTTGGCCTTGTCCACGGGCACAGTCTGCCCCAAGCGGCGCTTGCGCGCGGGCGCCTTGGAGGTGAGAATGTGGCGGGCAAAGGAGTGACGGCGCATGAGTTTGCCCGTCCCCGTCGTCTTGAAGCGTTTGGACGCACCCTTGTGTGTCTTCAGTTTTGGCATCGGCAGAGATTCCTGGATCACCCGGATGGGGGGAATTCAGACCTGCTCCGAACTTTTTCAGTATAACACGAGGATCCGCGTTGCCAAGAGCTTTAGTGTTGTCTCATGCAAGATGAGCCTGAAGGGATTGGGAGCTGAGATGCTGGGGATGGATCATCCGCCGGAACGATTCGAAGTGGCTGAGCCTGGAGCAGATCCGGGCGTTTTTGGCGGGGGCGGCGCCGGAACTGCGGCAGCCGGGCCAAGGCAAGATCAAACGCGTCTATCGCAGGTGGGCGACGCCGTACGAACGGCTGCGGGAAGCGGCCGGCTGGGAAAAGCGATTGCGCCCGGAGATCACGGCGGCGCACCTGCACACGCAAGCCGGCGCTCAGACCGACACGGAAGCCGCCATTCTCATGCAGGAAGCCAAGCGAGACCTCTTCCGGCGCATGGTGCGGAAGAGCGCATGAGCGCGCCGCGCAGAACGACGACGAGCCGGCTGTGGGAATGCCGGGCCGTGGAAGCCGTGGAAAACTGCTCCGCAGTTTCTACATTTGACCGGATGTTCGCGCGGAGCGCGCAGTCTTGCTCGCCACACCGGCAGCCATGTGCCGGTGGGTGGCTTATGAGCCTTTACCGCCCTCTACAGTGGAGCAAGCATCTGATGTGGCGCTGACATTGTTGTCCGAAGCGGCGTTTTTTGGGCGAGCTGCTTTTGGGGTGCAGGCTTGCCGTGCCGGCGGCCGCGCCGGCAGAGCAACACCCACGCCACCTGTACGGGGGTATCAACGCCATCCGGCCCGCAAGACTGCGCGCTCCACCTCAAGCCGCCGCCGCAAAGTGGAGCATGCCGCCAGGCTTGGCACATCGGCAGCCATGTGCCGGTGGTTGGCTTGTGCCCGTTCCCCATCGCCGCCGTGGTGCAGGCTGCTTTCGTGGGGTAGACATTCTTGTCTGGAACTGTAGAAACTCCAGAAAACTGCTCCGCAGTTTCCCACCGCTCCCACCGCCCTTGGAAATCGCTGCGCGATTCCCACATTCCCACAGCTTCGACTACGGCGATCTACAGACTCATCCAACCCAAGACCGAAAGGAGCCCAGCGGACACTCAACTCCTATTCTTCAGGCTCATCCTTCGATGAGAAAATGCTGCTTTGGACGGGCGGGGTTTGCAGCCCGTGATCCTCGCGGCGGCCTCTCCGGCGGGCGCGCTCTGAGCCTCAACGGTCGGCGGAGATGGGACAGACTTGCCAACTCAGGGTAGAATTGTGTCAAATGCTGACGCGGCTGTATCTCCATAATTTCCGGTGCTTTGTCAACTTTGAGTACCGGCCCGCCCGGCGGCAGCTTCTGTTCGGCAGTAATGGAACGGGCAAGTCCTCTTTGTTCGACGCCATCCTCCTGCTGCGGCAGTTTGCTGTCCGGGGCGACCCATTGCAGGATTCCTACATCTTGTCTCAAGCGACCCGCTGGTTGAAAGAATCTCAGCAGATCGCAGAAATCGAAGTCGGCCTGGCGGAGGGGACCTATGTCTACCGGCTGGTCCTTGAACCCTGGGGCGATCCTCCGCGCGCAAGAGTGACTTCCGAAACGGTTCACTTTGATCGCAAGCCGATCTTCGAGTTCATCACCGGCGAGGTGCACCTGTACAACGACCGATTTGAACACAAGGTCACGTACGACTTCGACTGGCACAGATCCGCGCTGGCGACCATCATCCCTCGTAAAGACAATCAGATCCTCACCCGCTTCAAGTCCTGGCTGAGCAACCTGTTCTGTTTCCGCATCAACCCGTGGGCGATGCAGACCCGGACCGACGCGGAGCAGGCCTTCCCAACCGTGGATCTTGCGAACTATGCCTCCTGGTACCGGCATCTGGTTCAAGCCGATCCAAAACACAACACCGATTTGCTCGACAGCCTGCGCAGAACCTTGGACGGATTTTCCTTCCTCCAGCTTGAGCTTGCCGGGGAAAACATCAGGGTATTGACGGTCGAGTTCACTAACGGCGCCCGGTTTTTCTTCCACGAGCTCTCCGACGGCCAGCGCTGCCTGATCTGCCTTTACACCATTCTTCACTTCCTTCTCGCCAAAGGGGCGACGGTGCTTCTGGACGAGCCGGACAACTTCGTGGCGCTGCGGGAGATCCAGCCCTGGCTCATGGCCGCCACCGACATCTCGGAGGAAGCGAACGCGCAGCTCCTGCTGATTTCGCACCATCCGGAGATTCTGAACCAGTGGGCCCCAGGCGGCGGGGTCCAGTTCGTGCGTGAAGGCGGCGGCCCGGTGCGCGTGGTGGAGTTCCGCGGAGACCCGACCAGTCCTCTAACGCCCTCCGAACTGGTCGCCCGCGGGTGGGAGCATGCCTAGGCCCTGCCGGTGCATCGTACTGGCCGAGGACCAGCGGCAGGTCACTTTTGTGAGAAAGTTCCTCTACCGTCTTGGATACCGCTACCACGACGTGCGGGTTGAGCCTCTGCCTGGGAACCGGGGCTGCGGAGAGCAATGGGTGCGAAAGCAGTACCCGCAGTCTGTAGCGGCGTTGCGGAACCGTCACGCCAAAACGGCCTTGGCTGTAATGATTGATGCCGACTCAAAAACCGTAGAGGAGCGCGGCCGGCAGCTTAGTTCCGCTTTGGCCGAAGCAGGGATTAGCCTTCGAGCGGCTGATGAGAAGATTGCGCACTTCATTCCGAAGCGGAACGTCGAGACGTGGGTGCTGTGCCTCACTGGCCGACGGGTGGATGAAGAGCAGGACTACAAGCGCGAGCCGAACATTGATCATGAAGCGATCCGGCGCGCGGCCAAAGAATTCTTCAAGTGGTCGCGCGTGAACGCCCCCGTCCCCGGCCATTGCATCCCCTCGCTGTGGGCCGCGTTCCCGGAGGCCCGGCGCCTCCGTCGCCTGGACTAGCCGGCCCGTGGGAGTCAGCTCCTCAGCCGCGCTTGGGTTTACTTGCCAGCAGGTCGTCCAAGTGGACCAGCTCGGTGGGGTAGACGCCGGTGTAGCAGGCGTAGCAATACTCGCCGCGTTCGTCGGCCACGGCTTGCCGCAGCGCATCCATGGAGAGATAGCCCAGGCTGTCGGCCTCCACGAAGCGGCGAATCTCTTCCACGGTGCTATTGGCCGCGATCAATTCGCGCCGGGTGGGCGTGTCCACGCCGTAGTAGCAGGGCGAGACGGTCGGCGGGCAGGAGATGCGGAGATGGACCTCGCGGGCGCCGGCGTTGCGCACCATGCGCACGATCTTGCGGCTGGTGGTGCCGCGAACGATCGAGTCGTCGACCAGCACCACGCGCTTGCCTTCCAGCAGGCGGCGGATGGGGTTGAGTTTGAGCTTCACGCCGAAATCGCGGATGGCTTGCGATGGCTCAATGAAGGTCCGACCGACGTAGTGGTTGCGGATGAGCGCCTGCCGGAACGGGATGCCGGACTCATCGGCGTAGCCGATGGCGGCCGCCACGCCGGAATCGGGGACCGGCACCACCACGTCGGCGTCGGCCGGGCACTCCCGCGCCAGCAGGCGGCCCAGCATCTCCCGGCTTTCAGAAACGGAGCGCCCGAAGACGATCGAATCCGGCCGCGAAAAGTAAACATGCTCGAAGACGCAGTAGGCGCGGTCCCGGGCCGGGGCGTAGCGCTCGCGCGTCAAGCCTTCCGGGCCGGCCACGACCATCTCGCCCGGCTCCACGTCGTAGAGATAGACGGCATTGATCAGGTCGAAGGCGCAGGTTTCGGAGGAGAAGACGTAGCTCTTTTCGCCGCCGCTCAGCTCCATCTGGCCCACGGCGAGGGGCCGGAAGCCGTGCGGATCCCGGGCCACGATCACCCGGTCCTCGGCCAAGAACACCAGCGAAAACGCTCCTTCGAGTTGCAGAAGGGCCTCGCGCAGCGCACCGGCCAGAGTGCGCTCCCGCGAGCAGGCCACCAGGTGCAGAATGACCTCGGTGTCGCTGGAGGACTGGAAAATGGAGCCGTTGCGCTCCAACTCCCGCCGCAGCTCGGCGGCGTTGATGATGTTGCCGTTATGGGCCACGGCGATGCGGCCTTTGTTGCAGGCCACGCTGAACGGTTGGGCGTTGACCAGCACCGTTTCGCCGGCGGTCGAATAGCGCGTGTGCCCGATCGCCTGCCGCCCTGGCAGCGAGCGCAGAACCTCCGGGGTGAAGATTTCCGCCACATGCCCCATGGCCTTGTGGGAGTAAATCATCCGGCCGTCGCTTGAGCAAATGCCCGCGCTTTCCTGCCCGCGGTGCTGCAAGGCGTATAGGCCGAGGTAGACGAGGTTGGCCGCCTCGGGATGCCCATGAATGGCGAACACCCCGCACTCTTCGCGAAATCCGTCCCACATCCGAGCTATGTCCGTAAAGCCTTCTCCAACGCGTCCGACCACAGACGCTTCAGGCGCTCAACGTTCAGGTCGACGTGGACCGTCCCCCGGCTGCGAATCACCAGACCCTCTTCGATCGTATCACCAATCCGCGGCGCTTCCACTCCATGACGCGCCGCGATGGCCTGCACCTGCTCCGGCTGCGCAGTGGAGAGCAGGATCCGCGAGGGGCCCTCGTGGAACAGGAGGTACTCCGGCCTCATGTCCGCATCCAGATCCAGGCGCGCGCCCACGCCCGCAGGTCCAAAGGAGCACTCCGCGGCCGCCACCGCCAGCCCGCCATCGCTCAGGTCATGCGCCGACTCGGCCAGGGCCGCCGCGGCGATCTCCCGCATCGCCGCCTGGACACGCTTCTCGTAGTCCATGTCCAGCTCGGGCGGCAAGCCCCAGACCTGGTTCAAGACCACCTTGGCGTACTGCGTGCTTCCGAACCGTCGCGAGTCGCAGCGGCCAAAGCCGCCCAGCAGAATCACCGCACGGCCGGCGCGCTTGAAATCGATCGTCAGCGGAGGCCCGGTCGGGAGCAGCCCCACCACGCCCACCACCGGGGTGGGATCGATGGCCTCACCCAGCGTCTCGTTGTACAGGCTGACGTTGCCGCCCGTAATTGGTGTCTCGAAGAACCGGCAGGCTTCGCCCATCCCTTCGATGGCCTCCACAAGCTGGGCCATGATCTCGGGGCGCTCCGGGTTGCCGAAGTTCAGGCAATTGGTGGCCGCCACGGGCAGCGCGCCGACGGTGGAGAGGTTCCGGCAGCACTCGGCCACCGCCAGACGCGCCCCTTCTCTCGGCGACAGCGCGCAGTAGCGCCCGTTGCCGTCCAGGGCCATGGCAACAGAGGTTCCGGTCTCTTTGATGCGGAGGACGGCGGCGTCGCCGCCCGGCCCTTGAATGGTGTTGGTGCGCACCATGTAGTCGTACTGTTCCCAGATCCAGCGCTTGGAGCAAATGTCGCCGCTGGCCAGCAGAGCCTCCAAATCTCGTTCCAGGCTGGCGCTCTGGAACTCCGGGCCGTCGAGCGGCGCGCTGCGACGGGGCTGGGTGCGCGGCCGGTCATAGAGCGGGGCATCGTCGGCCAGCGCGCGGCTGGGGATTTCGGCGACGATTTGGCCGTGATGTTTCACCCGCATCATGCCGTCGTTGGTGACGCGGCCGACGGTCACCGCATCCAGGCCCCACTTGCGGAAGACGCGGAAGACCTCCTCCTCGCGGCCCTTCTCCGCCACCAGCAGCATGCGCTCCTGGCTTTCCGACAGCATGATCTCGTAGGGCGTCATGCCGGTTTCGCGCTGCGGCACCAGGTCCAGCTCGATCTCGATGCCGGTGCCGCCGCGGCTGCCCATTTCGCAGGTGGAGCAGGTCAGGCCGGCTGCGCCCATGTCCTGGATGCCGACGATCGCGCCCGTGCGCATCGCCTCCAGGCAGGCTTCGAGCAGCAGCTTTTCCAGAAACGGATCGCCCACCTGAACGTTGGGCCGTTTCTGCTGGCTTTCTTCGGTAAACTCGGCTGAGGCCATCGAGGCCCCGTGAATGCCGTCGCGGCCCGTCTTGGCCCCCACGTAGATCACCGGGTTGTCCAGGCCGCAGGCGCGCGCCAGGAAGATCTCATCCTTCTTGAAGACCCCCAGAGCGAAGACGTTCACCAGCGGATTGCCGTTGTAGCTGGGTTCAAACACGCACTCGCCGCCGACGGTCGGCACGCCGAAGCAGTTCCCGTAGTGCGCGATGCCGCTGACCACGCCCTCCAGGATTCGTTTGTTGCGCGCTCCGGCCTGCGGGTCATCCAGCGGCCCGAACCGCAGCGAGTCCATCACGGCAATGGGCCGCGCGCCCATGGTGAAGATATCCCGGAGGATTCCTCCCACGCCCGTGGCCGCGCCCTGGAACGGCTCGATGAAGCTGGGATGGTTGTGCGACTCGATCTTGAAGGCGATGGCGTAGCCGTCTCCGATGTCGATGACGCCCGCGTTCTCACCGGGGCCCTGGAGGACGTGCCTGCCCGTGGTTGGAAGTTTTTTGAGGTGCAGCCGCGAGCTCTTGTAAGAGCAGTGTTCGCTCCACATGACGCTGAAGATGCCCAGCTCGGTGTAGGTGGGCTCGCGGCCCAGAATCGACAGAATCTTCTCGTATTCTTCCGGCGTGAGCTGGTGCGCCTGGACAATTTCCGGGGTGATTTCGCCCATGATTATTTGACCGCCATCGAAGAGACCATGGAGCGGAACAGCACAAGGCCGTCGGTGGAGCCCATCAGCGGGTCGCTGGCGCGCTCCGGGTGGGGCATCAGCCCCAGCACGTTGCGGCCGCGGTTCAGGATCCCGGCGATGTCGCGCAGCGAACCGTTCGGGTTGTCCACGTAGCGGAACACGACCCGGTCCTCGGTCTCCAGTTCATCGAGGGTGCGCTCGTCGGCGTAGTAGCACCCCTCGCCGTGGGCGATCGGGATGGTCAGGATGGCGCCTTTCCGCGCCTCGCAGGTGAAGGGCGAATGGGTGGTTTCGGTGCGCAGCTCCACGGGGCGGCAAATGAACTTCAGCCCGCGGTTGCGGATCAGCGCGCCAGGGAGCAATCCGCTCTCAACCAGGATCTGAAAACCGTTGCAGATGCCCAGCACCAGTCCGCCCTCGGAGGCGAACTTCTTGACCGCCTGCATCACGCGGCTGAACTTGGCGATCGCGCCGCAGCGCAGGTAATCGCCGTAGGAGAAGCCGCCGGGCAGGATGACCGCGTCCACATTGCCCAGCTCGGCCGAATCGTGCCAGATGAACTCCGCCTTCTGCCCCAAGTTCTTCTCTACGGCATACCAGGCGTCGTGATCGCAATTGCTGCCGGGAAACACTACGACACCGAACCTCATGGGAGATTCTCAGTCTAGCATGCCCGGCCCGAGGACCGGGTTCATCCGGCGACGGCCGGCGCGGCTTTTGTTCTCTTGCGGCTAGCGCGTTTGGGGGCCGGCGGCTGCCGGTCGCTCTTTTTCAAGTTCGGAACGACCATCGAGGAGATGAACTTTTTCTCGCCGAACTCGTCAAACTTGATCTTGATGTACTCCTCGCTGCATTCCAAAACCGACCCGAGGCCGAACTTGGGATGTTCCACTTGCGCGCCTTGCGGGAAAGGGAACTTGTTAGCCATGTGGTGAGCAACCCTCTCTTTTTACATTAACAAATTCTCTAATAATTGTCAGGCTGCTCTCTGTGCCGCGGCAGCCTAGCGCCGCCCCGGCAACGGGAACTCTTTGTCCACGTCCTCGATGATCAAAACCCAGTCGTTGCCGCGCCCCGAGGTAGGCGGAGTGTAGGTCTGAAAGCCTGCCGTCTCCGCAATGAGAATCACATAGACGTAGCCGTATCTCGGGTCGAACCAGATCGCCCGCTTCTGCTTGGCTCGCAGGAGCTCTATGTTGATCGTGAACCGCTCGCCTTGAGGGGAGTAGACGAAAGCAAACGAGCCGTCCTCGCTCAAGGCGGCCCGGATCTTCGCCCCTCCGTGGGTTGGTCCGTCCAGAATCATGTGCTGAGCCGGTTGCAGCTTGGTGAACGGCCTCGACTCAAACAGACGCCGCATCAGCCCCATCTGAAAAGCGCCGGGGTGGTCCAACGCTTCCTGCCAGGGAATGTCAGCCGCTGATGCGGGTTTTTTGGGCGGCGCGTACATCTGCCAGATGCTGTTATGGCCGTAAGTGTGTCCGCAAGCGCCGCCCAGCAGGGACCAGTAGGCTGCCTGGCGCACGTCGTAGTCGTCAAACCGCTGATAGCGCGGAGCGCCCTCGAAGTAGTACCCTGCCCGGGTGCCCTCATAGCGCGGCTCGCCATCCAGAGTTGGCTTGGGCGGGCTTAGTTTCCAGTCGTGTTCGGCGAACAAGCCTGTGTCGTGATCCTTGGCCCCATGCGAGGACTGAAACATGTTGAAATCGAGCCAGCGGGCGTCATGGAACATCGCCGAGGAAAAACCGGGTCCCCGGGGGTGATAAGTGATCAGGTGGCTGCCTCCATCGCCTTCTCTTAGCCCCTCGGCCAGGGCTTCGATGACCGCCCGCTCCTCGTCATTCTCGACGTTGTGGTCGCCGCCGAGGATCCAGATGACGGCCCGGTCCCGGTAGCGTTTGCCCAGAAACCGCCCGAATTCACGGGCGTTGGTTGGATTGAAGATGGGCGGGTCCTCCCGGCGCTCGCTCTTCCAGTAAGATCCCCAGGTCGGCAACATGCCGATGAACAGCCCCAGGCTTTCAGCTTTGTTCACAATGGCGTCCACGTGCCGGAAGTACCTCTCGTTGGGCCGCCGGGGGTCCTTGTCCACCAGGGGCAGGTCGCCGTATGGGTTGGGTTCATCCAAACCCCGAAGCTCCGCCAGCACGACCGCCTGAATCACGGTGAATCCTTTGCGGGCACGGTTCTCCAGATACAGAGCCGCCTCCTCGCGGGTGAGCCGGTGGAAGAGTTCCCAAGCGGTGTCGCCGAGGTAGAAGAAGGGCCTCCCGTCCTGGTATTCGAGGAAGCGCTGATTGGCGCTCACGCGCAAGCGCGGAGCGGAGGCGGCTTGCAGCACCGGGATGCAGGCGGCTAGAATCAGCAGCGACAGAATTGAGGATCGGAACAGCGAACGCATCCTAAAAACCTTTCTTTGGTGAGAACTGGCCGGCTGACCGCCGGAGGGTTTAGTACATCACTAGCATATCACTGATCCAAGCACCGGTCCGGGGTTGCACGGTGAAGAACTCCCCTGCACGCGGCGAAGGCGGGATGCGTCATCTCTGATGTGAAGCGGCTGCGGGTGTTGCTGTGTCTGGCGAGTGTGCCCTGGCTTTTGGCGGGACAAGATCTGAGCTCGGTTTTGAAGGCGGTCGAAGCCCGGTACAATCGGGCACAGACCATACAAGTCCTTTTTGAGCAGACGTTTACCGCCCAAGGCCGGCCCCAGCGCCGGGAAAGCGGGGAGCTGTTTTTGCGCAAGCCCGGCCGGATGCGCTGGGAGTACTCCGCCCCGCCCGGCAAGCTGTTTGTTTCCGACGGCAAGCAGATTTATCTGTACTCGCCCGCCAACAACCGGGTGGAACGGATGCGGGTCAAAGAAAGCGACGATCTGCGGGCGCCGCTGGGATTCCTGCTTGGCCGCCTGGATTTCTGGCGCGACTTTCAGCGGTTCCTGTCCCAGCCCGAGGGCGAGGACCTGCGGATCACGGCCCAGCCCAAGTCGGACCGTGCTCCTTACCAGGAGGTCGAGTTTGTCGTCACCCCCGCGCGCCAGATTCGCTTCCTGAGGATCCGGGGGCAGGATCACTCCGTAATGGAGTTCCGCTTTTCCAACGAGCGCATCAATCCAGCGCTGCCGGAAACACTGTTCCGATTCGTCCCGCCTCCCGGCGCCGAGGTTGTCGACGCCATCTCCGAAGGGGGAGCGCCCTGAGCCATGCCTCAGTTCGTCCTCAAATACGCCGACACCCGCGGAGAGATCCACCAGCAGGTGGCCGAAGCCGCCTCCGCGCACGAACTCCGCAAGAAATACAGCGATCAGGGCTACCTGGTCTACTGGGTCCGGCCCCGCAACGGTTTCTTGCCGGGCAGCGGCGGGCGCAAGAAACTCAACCTGGAAAAGTTCCTCATCTTCAACCAGCAGTTTGTGACGCTGATCCGCGCCGGTTTGCCTATACTCAAGGCCCTGGACCTGCTGGCCGAGCGCCTCACCGACGCCCGCTTGGGCCGCTACATCCGGCAGGTCCGCGACGAGGTCCGCAACGGCGCGCTATTGTCGGAAGCGTTCCGGCGCCAGGGAATCTTCCCGCCCATCTATGTCACCTCGGTTCTGGCAGGTGAGAGAAGCGGCAGCCTGCCCGAGGTTCTGGACCGCTATATCTCCTACCAGAAGCTGGTGCTGGCCGTTCGCAAAAAGCTGGTGGTTTCGCTGCTGTATCCTTCGGTGCTGCTGGCGCTGGTGCTGGCCCTGATGGTCTTTCTGGTGACCTATGTGGTGCCGAACTTCGCCGCGCTCTACAGCAGCATGTCGGCGGAGCTGCCCGCTCTCACCCAATTCCTGATCACTTTCGCCACCGCAGCGAGAACCTATGTTCTGCTGGCGGCTGCGGCTGTTGCGGCCGGGGTGCTGGCCTTCCGCTGGTGGGCGCGCGGGGAAGCGGCGCGGGAAACCTTGGACAACCTGAAGCTGCGCACCCCGGTGCTGGGCAAGATTTGGATCATGTATCAGGTGGCCCAGTTCGCGCGCCTGTTGAGCACGCTGCTGGTGGGCGGCATTCCCCTGGTGCAGGCGCTCGAGACCGCTTCCGAGTCGATGTCGAGCGGGCTGATGCGGAAATCGCTTGAGAAAACGCGGAAAATGGTAAAGGAGGGGCAATCGCTGTCGGCCGCGCTGAGCGCCACCGGCGTCTTCCCCTCTCTGGCCATCGACATGACCGAGGTCGGCGAGTCGACCGGCGCGCTGCCCTCCATGCTCAACAGCGTGGCCGAGTTTTACGAGGAGGACGTCAACATCCGCACGACCGCGGCGCTGGCTCTCATTGAGCCGGCCATCATGATCTTTATGGGCGTGTTCGTGGCATTTATCCTGATCGCCTTGTATCTGCCGATCTTCTCTCTGGCGGACAGCCTGCGATGAGAACAGAATTCCGAGGGGGACTTATGGCAACGGATCGAGCTAGACCTCAGGACCCGCAGCAGGAAGTCGAACAGGCCCGGGCGCTGGCCGCCCGCTACCGCTGCGAATTTGTGGATTTGGACACGGCCCGCATCGACCACGAGCTGTTCCGGTCCATCCCGGTTGACCTGATGTTCCGTTATAACTTCGTGCCGATCCACGCCGATAACGGCACGCTCGAGATCGCCCTCTCCGATCCGCGCAACCTCAACCTGATCGATGAGCTGGCCATCCTGCTGAACAAGAAGCTCCGGGTGAAGGTGGCGACGCTGTCGCAGATCTCTGAGCTGCTCAAGAAAACCGAACAATCCCAGCGCGTGCTCGAAGAGGTGACTGAAGGGTTCACCCTGGACGTGGTTGCCGACGAAGACAGCCAGGACGAGACAATCTCCATCGACCGGCTTACGGCCGCCGACAGCGAAATCGCGCCCGTGATCAAGTTGGTCGACACCACCATCTTCAACGCCCTGGAGCGGCGCGCCAGCGACATCCACATCGAGACCCGCGACCAGGAGGTCGCCATCAAGTACCGCATCGACGGCGTGCTTCACTACGCCATGCCGCCCATCGCCAAGGACTGGCACTCCACCATCATTTCGCGGATCAAGGTGATGAGCGAGCTGGATATCGCCGAGCGCCGCATCCCCCAGGATGGCCGCTTCCGCGTGCGCTACAAGGGCCGCCTCATCGACTTCCGGGTTTCGATCATGCCCAACATTTACGGCGAGGACGCCGTGCTGCGCGTCCTGGACAAAGAGTCCATGAGCGAGAAGTTCGCCAAGCTCACGCTGGACGTGGTGGGCTTCTCCGAAACCGAGCTGGCCAAGTTTCGGCGCTACATCAAGGAGCCGTACGGCATGGTGCTGGTCACCGGCCCCACCGGCTCGGGCAAGACGACCACTTTGTACGCGGCGCTCAGCGAGATCAAGAACGACGAGGACAAGATCATTACCATCGAGGATCCCGTCGAGTACCAGATCAAGGGCATCACCCAGATTCCCGTGAACGAAAAGAAGGGCTTGACCTTCGCCCGCGGGCTCCGCTCGATCTTGCGCCACGACCCGGACAAGATCATGGTGGGCGAGATCCGCGACCAGGAGACCGCGCAGATCGCCATCAACGCCGCCCTCACCGGCCACCTGGTCTTCACCACCGTCCACGCCAACAACGTTCTCGACGTAATCGGACGTTTTCTCAACATGGGTGTGGAGCCTTACAACTTCGTTTCGGCGCTCAACTGCATCCTGGCGCAGCGGCTGGTGCGGGTCATCTGCGCGCACTGCAAGCGCCGCGTGCAGTATCCGGACTCTTATCTGGAAGAAAGCGGCCTGAACCCAGCCCAATGGCGCGACGTGCCCTTCTACGAGGGCGCAGGATGTTTCGAGTGCGGCGGGACCGGCTTCCGCGGGCGCACCGCGATCTGTGAACTGCTGGATCTTACCGAGCGCATCCGCGAGATGATCCTGGACAAGCGGCCCGGCAGCGAGATTCGGCGCGTAGCCCGGGAGGAGGGCATGACCTTCCTGCGGGAGTCCGGCCTGGAGAAAGTACGCAAGGGGATCACGACTTTGAAAGAACTGAACAAGGTGACCTTTATTGAAGGCTGAAGGAGCCCATATGGCCTTACCACGCTTGCTGGCGCGCTGGCTGAAAGATCCGCCGCCTCCCTGCGCCTTCGAGCTCTCCGAAGCGGGCATCGCCGCCGCACAAACCGGCCGGCCGCCCCGCCTCAGCTTCACGGCGCTGGAGCCGGATGTGATTTCGGTCTCGCCGTTGCGGGACAACGTTTTGCGGCCGGAAACCCTTCTGGCGCAGGTCCGCGCGCTGGCTCCCTCCGACGGCAGCCGCCGCAAGCGCCGGGCCGCGCTAATCCTCCCCGATTACGCCGTGCGCGTCACCGTGCTTGATTTCGACAGCTTCCCCTCCAACCCCTCCGAGCAGCTCTCGCTGATCCGCTTCCGCATGAAGCGCAGCGTCCCGTTTGATCTGGACTCAGCCGCGCTCAGCTACTACCCCCAGCCGGACGGCCACGGCGGCAAACGCGTGGAGGCCGTGGTGGCGGTTGCGCCCTTGGAGATCATCACCCGCTATGAGTGGCCTTTCCGTCAGGCGGGATTTCAGCCCGGCTGGGTGACGACGTCCGCCCTGGCCGCACTCGAACTCCTCCCGGGCGCCGGTCTACACGTCCTGGTGAAGCGGACCGGACGCATCTTGACCCTCGCGGTGCTTTCCGCGGGAGTGCTTAAACTTTTCCGGGCGATCGAGCTTGCTGAGCACACCAGCCAGGAGATCGCCGGGCATTTGTATCCGACAGCCGCCTACATCGAAGATCAACTCGGCTCGGCGCCGGACTCGCTCTGGCTATGCGGATTCGGAGCCGATACTCTACCGCTGTGCCAGTGGTTGGAATCGGAACTGGGTCCGCGCGCGCAACCGCTCACTGCGCCGCACGGCGCGCCGGGCGAGTTCGACGCCGGGCTGCACGGTTATCTGGAATCCCTCAAGGAGTCATGAGAGTCCATGCGAATCCCTGTCAATCTTGCCAGTGAACCGTTCCAGCAAGTGCGGCCTGTGCTGGCGGCGACGGCGGCGCTGGGGCTGGTTTTGTCGGCATCGCTGGCTTCTTTGCTCTATCTCACAGTGCAGGAACGCGGCCGCGCGGCCGAGACCCGGCGCGAGATCGCCGCACTTCAACAGCAGGCCGCCTCGCTCAGCCGCGAGCAGGCTCAGTTGCAGGAGCTGCTGCGGCGCCCTGAGAACGCCGCCGTTCTGGATCAGGCCGCATTTCTCAACTCTCTGCTTTACCGCAAGGCCATCAGTTGGACGCGGATCTTCGGCGATCTGGAAGGGGTCATGCCGCACAACGTCCGGCTGATCTCGATCCGGCCTCAGGTGGATTCGCAGAGCGAGATTTTCCTGGACATGGTGGTGGCCTCGCAAGCCCAGCCGCCCGTCATCGAAATGCTCCAGCGCATGGAGAACTCGCCGCTGTTTGGCTCCGTCGAGGTGCATAGCTGGACGCCGCCTTCCCAGGAGCAGCCGCTGTACCGCTACCGGGTAAGCGTCAACTACAACCGGAGGCTGTAAGGTTCCGCCATGGCATTCAACGCGAAGATCGGAGAACAGCTCGCCGGAAACTTCCGGCGCTGGCTCAGAGACCCACGCCGGACCGGCCGGGTTGTGCTCGGCATCTTGCTAGTCGCCAACCTCGCGGCTGCGGCCTTTCTGTTGCGGCCCTGGAGCGGCTCCGAAGAACATCTCTCCCGGCAGCTGGCTCAGTTGCGCCAGCAGCTCCGCACGCAGCGCGACACGACCGAACGGCTCCGCAGTCTCGCCGCCAGCGTTGAAAAGACGCGTGAGCTATCCAAGCAGTTTCTCGAGCGCTACTTCCTAGATCGCCAGACCGCCTACTCCACCGTACTTTCCGAGTTGAACCGGCTGGCGGAACAGTCTGGCATCAAACCCGGCGATCATGTTTACACCTTTGACCCGGTCGAAGGGAGCGACGAGTTCGCCATGATGACCATCAACGGCAACTACCAGGGCAGTTACGCCGACCTGATTGAATTCATTAACGCCATTGACCGCTCGCCGCGCTTCCTGACCATCGAGCGGCTCCAGGCGCAGCCTACTCAGACGCCAGGCGTGCTGGCCATCGGCCTTCGGCTGAATGTGTTTGTGCGCGGGGAGGCGCTAGCGCCATGAAACTCGGGGCGGAACCGAAAAAGCTTGCCGTCCTGCTGGCCCTGGTCGCTCTGGCCGCGTACCTGATCTATACCAACCTGATCTCGGGCGCTCCGGCGGCTTCGCCCGTTCAGCCCCGCGCCGCCGCGATGCCATCTCCCGCGGCGCTTGCCGAAACCGGCCGGCCTGTAGTCCGCGCTGAGGCGCCTCGGGCGCGTCAAAACCGCCTCCAGGAGTTTCGCCCCTCGCTGCGCCGGCGGGCCGTGGACCTGAGCGAGGCGAACACGCTTGAAGCGACGCTGCGGCTGGACCTGCTGGATAAGCTCCAGAAGGTCGCGATCGAGGGCGGACGCCGCAGTCTGTTTGATTTTGGCGCAGCGCCTCTGCCCAAACAACCGGAACCCAAGATCATTCCCAAGCCGCAAACCGTCGAGCCGCCGCCGGCGCCGGAACCGCCGCCGGCCAAGCCTCGGCCTCCGCAGATCCCGCTGCGGTTTTACGGCTTCACCGCGCCGCTGCCGCAAGGCCCCAAGCGCGCATTCTTCCTTGACGGTGACGAGATTTTGGTCGGGGGCGAAGGCGAGGTGCTGAAGATGCGGTACCGGGTGGTTCGAATCGGCGTAAACTCAGTGGTAGTGGAGGACTTGCAGTCCAACAGCGATCAGACCCTGCCGCTGGAGCCGCAAGTGGGCTAATGAACGGAATGCGCGCCAGAAAGCCAGAGGCCGGCTACGCCGTGCTGGTGGTCTTCCTGCTGGCCGCCTTCATCGCCATCTCGCTCTACAACGAGCTTCCCCGCGTGGTCCTGGAGGCTCAGCGCGACCGCGAGCAGATGCTGATCGACCGCGGCGAGCAGTACAAGCGCGCCATCCAGCTCTACTTCCGCGCCTTTGGGCGCTACCCTCCCGACCTGGACGCACTCGAAAACACGAATAACCGCCGCTTCCTGCGGCGGCGTTACAAGGACCCTATGACCGGCGAGGACCAATGGCGCCTCATCCACGCCACAGGCCTGGGCGTCTTTCCGGATTCGCTGGTTTATGGTCCTCAAGGCGGTGATCAGACGCAAACCGCTTCCGCACAAACCGCCGCACAGCAGGAGACGCAGGTTCCTTTGTGGCAGCAGCAGCGCCCCAGCGACATGATTCTCGCTCCCGCCGCGGGCGCGCCCCAGTTGCCCTCTGAGGAAGAGTCCGAGGGCATGCCCCCGCAACCGGCGATCCCGGGCATGCAAATTGATCTCCCCGGGCCAGCGCCAAGCCAGACGGTCACGGCAAACATCTCCGCTGGGATGGCGCCCGGCGGCGGCGCCGAAGGGGGTGAAGCGCCGGGCGCGCTGCCCATGCCGGTCCCGGTGGGACCGCCCGGTTCTGCGAGCGGGCCACAAACCGTAGCTTTCCCTGCCGCGCCGTCGCCCGGAGGGGGCGCTGCGCCAGCGGCGGCCCCAGGAGCCAACCCGGCCATCCAGCTCATCCAGCGCCTATTGACCACTCCCACCCAGCGCGGCGCGGTGACGGCAGCCGCTGCCGCCGCCGCGCAGCAGCCGGTGCAAGTGGGCGGCATCGCCGGCATCGCGAGCAAGCGCGACTCGGTATCCATCAAGGTTTATAACGACCGGACCAATTACAAGGAGTGGGAATTCTTGTATGACGTGCGTCAGGACCGCCTGGCGATGGCCGCACTCATGCGGCAAGCCGCCGCTCCGGCCGCGCCCGGAGCCACACCCGACACAAGCGTCCCTGTGATGGGCCCCGGCCGCGGTGGTCCCGGAGGCCGCGGTGGGCCAATGGGACCGGGTGGGCGAGGAGGGCCGATGGGGCCGGGAGGAATGGGTCCCGGCAGGGGAGGAGGCTTCGGCGGTTTCGGTGGCGGCGGCTTCGGAGGCCAGGGCGGATTCGTGCCTGCTCCGATCGGCCCGGTTGCGCCTGGCCGCGGCCGCTGAACGGCCGGCCCCGCGTTGCAGGATAATCATTGCGGAGGAACGATGATGCGAGCATCGGCTGTGGCAGTTCTTGCCGTTTGTTTTTGTGCCGCTGTCCAGGGGGCCGAATGGAAACTGGTTTGGTCCGACGAATTTGACAAAGACGGCCTGCCCGATCCGGCCAAGTGGACCTACGAGGAAGGCTTCGTCCGCAACCAGGAGGCTCAATACTACACCCGCGCCAGGGCCGAGAACGCCCGGGTCGAACGCGGCGTGCTCGTGCTTGAAGCTCGCAAAGAGCAGTTCCCAAATCCGCGCTATGAGCCCGGCGCGACTTCCTGGCAGCGCGGCCGGCAGTTCGCCGAGTATACCTCCGCCAGCGTCACCACCGAGGGCAGAGCCGCCTGGCGCTACGGGCGCATTGAGGTCCGGGCCAAACTCCCCACGGGGCGCGGAACCTGGCCCGCCATCTGGATGCTCGGCGTGAACCGCCGCGAGGTGGGCTGGCCGCGCTGCGGCGAGATCGACATCATGGAGAACGTCGGCTTCGACCCGGACATCATTCATGCCAACATCCACACCGAAGCCTACAACCACGTCAAGAAGACCGGCAAAGGAGCGTCCATCCGCATCGAGAAGCCCTACGCTGATTTCCACGTCTACGCCCTGGAGTGGACGCCCGAACGGCTGGACTTCTTCGTTGATGATCAGAAATACTTCAGCTACAACAACGAGAAGACCGGCCCCGCCGTCTGGCCCTTTGATCAACCGTTCTATTTAATCCTGAACGTGGCGATCGGCGGCGCTTGGGGCGGCCAAAAAGGCATCGACGATTCGATCTTCCCTCAGCGCATGGAAGTGGACTACGTGCGGGTGTACGAGAGGGCATTTCCCTGAACCGCTCGCTCGTTCTCAGATAGTAAGAAGGGTTGCGGCGCCGGAGGGCTTCTCCAGCGCCGCAACTCGGTTTGCCTGCCCCGTTTAGAACTGAATCCGTCCCTGGAATTGATAGTAACGGTTCAGCGACGAGGTCTGTGCGGTGATCCGGCCGAAGTTGGTGGAGGTCGGTGAAAGCTCCGGCGCGGCCATCTGCGAGCGGTTTTGCAGGTTCATCGAGTCCCCGCGGAACTGAAGCCGAACCCGCTCGGTGATCCGGAATTCGCGGAGGATGTTGCCGTTCCACTGTTTAAGTCCGTCGGCCCGCAGCCCGTTAAAGTATCTGGGAAATACCCGGACGTGGTAGGCCGCCGGCAACTTCGAGGCATTCCGCTCGAACGGCAGGTTCGTGTTGAACCATTGCTCGAGCGTCCTCGGCGTGGAAGTCGCGTCCTTTTCGAAAGTCTTCAGGTCCCCGTAGTAGAAAATGTTGCCCCAGGCCAGCAGGGGACCAGGCTGGAATTCGTAGGTCAGTGCGATCTGCCAGCCGCCGAGAATGTAGCTCAGCAAGCCGTTCTGAACGAAAGTGCGGCCCTTGCCAAACGGCAACTGGTAGATGCCGGTCGCCGTAAAGCGGTGCGGCCGCGTCGTGTCGTCGGGCCACCAGTATGTTGGTTCTTTATCGAACTCGTTCTCCAGGATATTCCACCGCTCGTGGTGCATCCTCGAATAAGAGGCGTTCAAGCTCAAGCCTTTCGAGAAACGGCGGGTAAAGTTGATTTCCAGCGCATGCGTCCGCGCCTTGCCGATGGGGTCGGCGGAGTCAAACAGGCCGTTCATGTGCGGATAGGGCCGCAGAAGCCGGTTCTTCTGGATGGTCGGGCTGGTAAAGAACGAAAGGGTGGACATGTATTGGTACACCAGGGGGTTGGAGGTCTTGAGCGACTCGAAATTGCCGATGTAGAACGGATTGGTGACGTTCCGGTTCATCTCGGTGGCCACGGCATTGTTCCGCACCAGCCCTGTCGCCCAATATTGACCGGGCAGGGCGTCCAGCCGCCGGGTGACGCTCAGCCGGTCGGCCCACTGGCCCCAGTAAGCGACCTCGAACATCATGTTCTCAGCCAACTCCCGTTGGATGCCGACCCGCCAGCGCTGAACTCGCGGATGCTCTCGGTCGTAGCGATTGAACGTGAAAGACTGACCCACCAGGGCCATCGGTCCCAGCGAGTCGCGCAGCGGTGAATCGAAGCGAGTGCCGTCGCTGCGGACAGGAAAGGGATCCGTCAGAGGAGAGATGCCTCTGGCCGGATCGCCCACCAGCCAGTGGTAACCGAAGTCGTTGGTCAGCACGGTGTTCGTCGTCCGGGAATACCCGTACTGATTGGCCGCCTGGTTCATGACGTTCAGCGTGTCGTAGTAGATCCCATATCCCCCGCGCAGAATCATCTTCGGGCTCCACTGCCAGGCCGCCGAGACTCTAGGCAGCCACATCAGCTCGCTCTTCCACATCCGGTCCGGCGCGCCATCCTTGCCGAGATAGCGCGGCCCGCCCTTCACCACAAACTGGCTGGCGGGCAGCTCCGGCACCGGATTGGCAGCATATGCCGCTTGAGCGGCGGCGGTAATCGGAAGCGTCAGATTGGGGTCAAAATACGACAGCGCCCGGTTGTAGCGCTCCTTTGCCCCCATCTCATGCTCCATGCGCAGTCCCAGCGTCAGGGTCAGGTTCCGTGTGATGCGCCAAGTGTCCTGCACAAACCAGCTCGTGTAGGGACTCACCAGCGCGTAGGTGTCGTTGGTGTCGATCGACATGCCCGTGGGCATGCCCAGATAGAAGGTCGCCCACACCAACCCCAGGCTGCCTGCGGGCACAAACCCATCGCCGTCCTTCCGGACAAAACTATTGGCGAAGGTAAAGTTGCCCGAAGTGAACCCGCCGGGCTGCAACTGGTTGCGGAAATGGTGCCGGAGCTCGAAGCCACCCCGCACCGTATGGCTGCCCCGAATGTGGGTCAAGTTGGACCGGACCACTCGTTGCCACCCTTTCGTGCCGGCATCGACCGAGGTGCTCAACACCATGTCGCCGCTCCAGGCGGTCATCCCCGGCCAGATCACGCGGGGCAGCCGGCAATTGTCGCCGCATTTCGCGTCAATATAGGCGGGCAAACCGACGCTGGTCGGCTTGTACTTGCGAGTGCCGAGCCGCTGGTTTTCCAGGATGAAGGAGTTCGCGCTCAGCGTCACGTTCAGCAGCGTATTGGGACTCACCGTGTAGGTCCAGTCCGCAGCGGCGCTGAAGGCGGGCCGCCGCTCGTTCCAGGCCATCAGGCCCGGCTCGGTCTCGTACGTGTAGTCTTGAGCATCCTCAATGAAGTGAGTTTTCATCCATCGGAAGAAGAAGCGGTGCTTGTCGTTGGCCTGGTAATCGAAACGGTTGGCCCAGGAATGGAAGTACACATTGTTCGGCATCCCCGAGGCGATGTAGTTATTGACCGGTTCCTTGGTCGGGTCGGTCGGATCATTGTTGGGGATTGGCATCCGCTTCGTATAGAAGTCGTACATCTTGGGCGCCATGATCCGAGAGGGGGAAATGATATTGCCCGGGAACGGATCGCGTACGTAGAAGCCCGGCCGCGCCGGATCCGGTCGCGTCGAAACCGGGTCGTAGACTTGATAGCGCACCGGGTCCACCAGCAGCAGCTTGGAGTAGTCGCCGGTCCGCATCGCCATGGTCGGCACCGTGTAGTTCACTTCACTGGGCCGAGCCGATTGAAGATTGGTCAGGTTAGAGTACCCCAAGAAGAAGAACAGGCGGTTGCGCCCGTCAAATACTTTCGGAATCCAGACGGGACCGCTGATCGTCGTGTGATAGTTATTCATGTGGCCGGCCGGAAGCATCGGCTGTTTGGCTAGTTGATCCGCCAAGACGAAGTTGCCGGCCGCTCGCGCTTCGGCGATCTTACGATAGTAGTTCTGCTTCACGAAGAACGAAGCCGCATTCCAGCGCTGGTTCATATACTGGTACGTCCCCGTTCCGTGAAACTCGTTCGCGCCGGACTTGGTGGACATGGCGATGTTCAAGCCCGTGGCATGGCCGAAGCTGGCGTCGAAGCTGACCACCTCAATCTTGAACTCGTCAATCAGGTCCGGGCTGGGCATGATCGACACGCGCCGGTCGGTGCCGTTGGTCGACACTCCGTCGATCGACCACTCGTTGCCGCCGATGTTGCCGGGCGCGTAATAGCCGGAACCGCCGCCCACCTGTCCCTGCACCAGGAACTGCGTGGTGCCCGGCACCTGCACGCCTGGCGAAAACCTGGTCAGCATGACGATGTTGTTGCCGATCACCGGCAAGTCCATCACCTCTTTGTTGGTCAGGACGCGGCCGGTGCTCACGGTGCTGGTGTCCAGGATCGGCGCCTCGCCCGTCACTGTCACCGACTCCGTCACCCCTCCAACCTCCATCTGGAAGTTGATTTGCAATTGGTCTCCTAACGCCAACGTCAAGCCGGACCGCACCGAGCGCTTGAAGCCTGGCGCCTCCACGGTCACCGTATAGCTGCCGGGAAGCAGCAACTGCGCCTCGTAGTAGCCGCTCTGATTCGTGACCAGCCGGACGCTGGTTCCCGTATTCACATTCGTGACTATGACCGTCGCGCCCGGGACCACGGCGTTTTGCGGATCGGTCACCGTCCCCACGATGCTTCCCCGCGTCTCCTGGCCCCAAACCACGCCGGTCAAGATCAGCGCCATAGCGAGCAAGATCAG
>Ga0308411_10000118_pt1 | contig 44821 bp, 41 predicted proteins | sample HotsprottomLayer_2_FD_203530 | JGI IMG/M metagenome (GOLD analysis project Ga0308411, IMG submission 203530) | Hot spring phototrophic mat microbial communities from Octopus Spring, Yellowstone National Park, Wyoming, United States -... | ecosystem: Environmental > Aquatic > Thermal springs >... | reverse complement strand
CAGCCCGAAGCAATCTCCTCATTGCTCATTCCTTTTAGTGTTAAGTGTTTTGAGGGGATTGCTTCGCTCACTGCGTTCGCTCGCAATGACGTTGTGGGGCTACAGACTTGCAATGACGTAACAAAAACATTGTTAATTGCCTTGCAAAGGTCTTAATTTCTAATAAAAAAGTTCTTATTATTTACTCAATTTTTTACAGTTTTAAAAAATACACGTAACATGTTGTTAATAAATGTGTCAAATATTTTTAGAATAAACTTTGCTACTCTTTAATAATTATAAAGCGTTTTATTCCCAAATTTTGTTTTATTTCTAAAACATAAGTGCCAACTTCTAATTTCGAAAAATTAATAATATTGCTGGTATTTAAGTGTTTTTCTACTAACTTATGACCATATAAATTGTATACCGTGTAACTAAAATTATTTATACCAGAAATAAATACATTTTCTTTAACGGGATTTGGATATATTCTGATGTTAGAAAATTCATTATTATCATATTTTGTAATAACTATTGTAATATTTTGCGAAATTGTATCGCTTCCACATTCGTTATAAACAATTAAATAAACAGTATAGGTTCCACTAACTAAGTATGTATGTGTAGGATTTTCAACTGTATCTCCTGGTAAAAGAGGGAAATAATCGAAATCACCGAAAAACCATTTCCATTGAGTAGCATCAGTACTAGTGCTTGTAAATTCAACAGTTCCGTCACTTAAAATATTATAAGTAAATGATGCCATAGGCATATTCCCAGGGCATTCAAGAACAATAGTTATAACAATAGTATCGCTTCCACATTCATTTAAAGCTACAAGTTTTACATTATAAGTTCCATATTGCGCATAGGTATGTGTAGGATTCTCGGTAGTATCAGATGGTAAAAAAGGTAATATTTCGTCCCCAAAAAACCATCTATAAGATGTTGCATCTGTTGATTGATTAAAGAATGAAACCTGTAACCCATTCACAGAATAACTGAAATTAGCTTGTGGTAAGTTTCCAGGACAAATTACTGAAATTGTATCTATAAGTGTATCACTTTGTCCACAAGCATTGTAAGCTATTAAAGTAATAACATAATCGCCATATTGAAGATATGTATGAATTGGATTAGTATTTGTATCGCCAGGTGAAAAAGGCGGTGGTATTAGTTCATCGCCAAAATACCATAAGTAACTTGTAGCTTCCTGAGATGTATTTATAAATTGAACAGTTAAACCATTTTGAATATAACTAAACGATGCTACTGGTGTACCTAAACACATTTGAATTTCTATATTAAAATTTGTTTGTGGTGTTATAAAATTAATACTCGATACAACAATATAATATGTATTACCAGCAGTTAAAGATACGGTTAACGACGGATTACCTAACGGAGAGTTATTATTAGCTATACATTGAACAGATGGGTCGTTAGGACATTTATCTATAACAAACAAACCAACAGATGGCGATGTATTTGTAAGTTTAATAAAATAATTAGCACTTTGAGTAGGTGTAAAAACAAAAACATAATCTTTCCCCGACATATAATTAGTAAATCCAGAACCACTGCAAGGCAAACTATTATAAGCAGTACCAATAGTAATTAAACCATTTGCTAAAAAAGGAATCTGGTTAATTTCATGAGCTTCAGAACAAGTAGCACCTGTTTGTGCATAGTTAAAATAAACATTTGCTAAAAATAAAATTGTTAACAATAACCTTTTCATAGCAGTAAATTTTTGGCAAATTTAAAAAAAAATTATTATTAAAATTTTTTTGATGATAAATATATTTTAACTAAGTTTGCGAATGAAATTAAAAAATTTACTATTATGAAAAAATTATTAGTTATTTCTATTATTGCAATTTTTGCATTTTCTTCATGCGGAAAATATGAAGATGGTCCTGCTTTTAGTCTTGCTAGTAAAAAATCAAGACTAGTTAATGTATGGCAATTGGATAAAGCCTTTGAAAATGGTGTTGAAGTTCAACTTTCAGCCGACGATAAAGACGATTACATGGAGTTTACAAAAGACAACAAAATTAAAGCAACCATTGTCAGTGGTAGTCAATCTACAACAGTAGAAGGAACATGGGAATTCGATAGCAAAAAAGAAAATATTATTACAAAAATCACTGTCATGGGTATTACAATAGAACAAACTCTTAAAATTTTGCGTTTAAAAAGTAACGAACTTTGGGTAGAAGAAAAACATGGAAACGACGTATACAAATACTATTACGTAACAAAAAAATAGTAAAGAATAATAATATAAACAAAAGGCTGTTAATAAAATAACAGCCTTTTTTTATTTTTTGCTTTTAAATAGAAAAAAAATACTTAATTTTATGCCCAACTTTTTAAAAGCAACAATTAACATATTGTAACATGAAAAAAACTGTGTTTTTAATTTTGATACTTTTCAATGTGGGATATGTTTTCCCACAATGGAAAGATTATCAAAAAGGCGAAGAAGCCTTTAAATACGAAGAATACAGAACAGCAATTGATCATTACAAAGTCGCTTATTCAAAATATAACGACCCCGTAAAAAAAGCCGAACTGGTTTTTAAAATAGGACTTTGTTATAGAGCATTACACGAATCTAAAGAAGCCGAATTATGGTTTAAAAAAGCTATAAAAGTAAAATATCCTGACCCTTTAGCAGTGCTATACTACGCAGATGCATTAAAAATGAATGGCGCTTTTGAAGAAGCCATAGTAGAATATCAAAACTACGGAAAACTTGTTCCTGGCGATAAAAGAGCAGAATTAGGAGTAAAATCTTGCCAGTTAGCTGCTAAGTGGATAAGTAAACCCACTCGCTATGTAGTAGAAAATATGGCGTTTTTAAACTCTAAGGATCAAGATTTTAGTCCTGTGTTTGCAAAAAAAGATTATAAAACATTATACTTTACCTCAAATAGAGCAGGATCATCTGGCGATAAAATTCATGCCCGAACAGGAGCAGGTTTTTTCGATTTATGGGAAACTTCTGTTGACAGAAAAGGAAAATGGAGCGAACCTAAACCTGTTGAAGGTGCAATAAATACTCCCGACGATGAAGGCGCTTCATCGTTAAACCTTAAAGGAAATACATTATATTTTACTCGCTGCCGTGTTGATAAAAAGCTTATTTTAGGTTGTAAAATTTTTGTGTCGGAACGAAAAGGAGTAAATTGGGATATACCACAAGAAATTATTATAAAAGGAGCAGCCGATAGCACTTCTATTGGTCATCCGTCCATTTCTGAAGATGAAACTAAATTATATTTTTCAGCAAACTTGCCTGGGGGTTACGGTGGTAGAGATATATGGATGATTAAAAGAGATAAAAAAAGTGCTCCATGGAACCCAGAACCTATAAATTTAGGTCCTGAAATAAATACTCCTGGAAATGAAGTTTTCCCTTACATACGAAATAATGGTAAGTTATACTTTTCAAGTGATTATCATGTTGGAATGGGAGGTTTAGACATTTTTGAAGCAACTCCCGACCCAAAAACAGGCAAATACAAAGTGGTAAATATGAAATATCCAATAAATTCAAATGCTGATGATTTTGGAATTATATTTGAAGGTGAAGCCGAAAGAGGTTATTTTTCCTCTAATAGAAAAGGAGGAAAAGGCGGGGATGATATTTATATGTTTTATTTACCACCACTACAATTTACTTTAAAAGGATTCATTAAAGATTGTAAAACCGATGAACCAATACCTGGTGCAAAATTAGTATTAAAAGGTAGCGATGGGACAACAGTTGAAGGTGTTAGTGAAGCAGATGGTTCTTACAAATTTACTTTAAATGCCAATACCGATTATCAGGTTATTGCTTCAAAAGAAAAGTTTCTTAACGGTAATGCAGGCGAATCTACAAGAGGTTTAGAAGAAAATAAAGAATTTAATGTTGATATTTGTTTAGAAAGTGTTCGCGAACCTATAGAACTACCTAATATAGAGTATGATTTAGGAAAATGGGATTTGCGTCCAGAATCTATGGTTTCACTAGATAAATTAGTTGAAACTTTAAATAATAATCCAAACATTGTAATTGAACTTGGTTCACATACCGACTTTAGAGGCGACGATAAGTTTAACCTCGAATTGTCTCAAAAGCGTGCACAATCGGTTGTTAATTACTTAATAGAAAAAGGCATAGAACCAGAACGTCTGATTGCAAAAGGTTATGGCGAAACAAAACCAAAAATTGTTGATAAAAAAATGGCTGCTCGTTATCCTGGATTTTTAAGAGAAGGACAAGTGTTGAACGAAAAATTTATAAAAAGCTTAGCAACAGTCGAAGAACAAGAAGTATGTCATCAATATAATCGTCGTACCGAATTTAGAGTAATACGCGAAGATTTTGTTTCTAAAAAACAAAATACAAATTTACCACAAAACTTCCCAACACCTGACAATAAAAACACTGAAGACGAAAACGAGTAACTTTTAATTAATATGACCTGCGTTCCGGTTTATACTACTGGAACGCTTTTTTTATGTTTTTTTTTATGAGTCAAAATAAATACGAAAAAAGAGGCGTAAGTTCACAAAAAGAAGACGTTCACAAAGCAATAAAAAATATAGATAAAGGATTATTTAAAAATGTATTTTGTAAAATTTTGCCCGATATATTTAATAATTCCGACAATGCACTTGTTTTACACGCCGATGGTGCTGGTACTAAATCATCTTTAGCATATTTATACTGGAAAGAAACTAATGATATTAGTGTATGGAGAGGAATAGCACAAGATGCTTTATTTATGAATGTTGATGATATGTTATGCGTAGGAGCACTCGGACCTTTATTAATATCATCAACAATTGGAAGAAACAAGAAGTTAATACCAGGCGAAATAATTGCCACTATAATTGATGAATTTAACGAACAAGCTAAATGGCTAAGTTCAATTGGTATAAATTCAGCATTAGCCGGAGGCGAAACTGCAGACGTTGGCGATTTAGTAAAAACCATTATTGTAGATTCGACTGTTTATACTTCTTTAAAAAAAGATGATGTTATCTTAATTGATATACAACCAGGAAATGTAATTGTAGGCTTTGCATCGTACGGAAAAGCCTCTTACGAAAAAGAATATAATAGCGGCATTGGTAGTAATGGATTAACTTTTGCAAGACACGAAGTTTTACATCATATATACGCCGAAAAATATCCTGAAACATACGATTCTTTATTAGAAAAAGAATATATTTATTCAGGAAAATATTTATTAAACGAATTAGAAAATGAAACTCAAATAAGCATAGGTAAATTGTTATTATCACCAACCAGAACCTATGCTCCTCTAATGAAAGAAATATTACCTCGATTTAAGAATGATATTAAAGGAATAATTCATTGTACAGGCGGCGGACAAACAAAAGTTTTACATTTTACTAAAAATGTTCATATAATAAAAAACAATATGCTCCCCTTACCACCTATTTTTAAACTTATTCAATCCGTTTCTAATTGTAGCTGGTCAGAAATGTACAGTATTTTTAATATGGGGCATCGTTTAGAGATATATACCAACGAAAAAACAGCATACCAATTAATACAAATAGCAAAATCTTTTAAAGTTGAAGCTAATATTATAGGATATGTTGAAAAAAGTAATAAAAATGAACTAACTATAAAATGCGATAAAGAAAACTTATATTACAAAAAAGATTGAGGATATGACTGAAAAGATAATTTTAGAAAAGTTAGATGGAATACAAACAAAATTTTTAGAAATAAGCGAACAGCTTACTAATCCTGAAATTATTGCTGATATAAAACGTTTTGTTGCTTTAAATAAAGAATATAAAGCACTTGAACCTATTGTTAAGGCTTACAAGGAATATAAAAATATAATAAGCAACATAGAAACAGCAAAGAATATTTTAAGCACAGAGAAAGACGAAGAATTACGCGAAATAGCTAAATTAGAATTAGAAGAACTAGAAAAAAAACAAGAAGAACTGGAAAAAGAAATAAATATATTGTTGTTACCTAAGGATCCTGAAGATTCTAAAAATGCTATAGTAGAAATTAGAGCTGGTACAGGTGGAGATGAAGCATCAATTTTTGCAGGCGACTTATTTAGAATGTATTCGAAATATTGTGAATCTAAACGCTGGAAAATAGAAATTAATAGCTATACTGAAGGAACAGTAGGCGGATATAAAGAAATAATATTTAAGGTAATTGGCGAAGGTGTTTATGGTATTCTTAAATTCGAATCGGGAGTACATCGTGTTCAAAGAGTTCCACAAACAGAAACACAAGGAAGAGTTCATACTTCAGCAGCAACCGTAGCAGTATTTCCAGAAGCCGACGAGTTCGATATTCAGTTAAATATGAACGACATTAGAAAAGATACTTTTTGTTCCAGCGGACCAGGCGGTCAATCTGTTAATACGACATATTCGGCTGTACGTTTAACTCATATTCCTACAGGTATAGTTGTAAGCATTCAAGATGAAAAATCACAAATAAAAAATTACGAAAAGGCACTTAATGAACTTAGAACAAGAATTTATAACCTTGAATACCAAAAATATCTTGACTCAATAAGTACACAAAGAAAAACAATGGTATCAACAGGCGATCGTTCGGCAAAAATAAGAACTTACAATTATTCACAAAATCGTGTAACTGATCATCGAATAAACTTAACTTTATATAACTTAGATGCCATAATCAATGGTGATTTAGATGAGTTAATAAGTCAGCTTCAAATGGCCGAAAATGCAGAAAAATTAAAAGCTTCAGAACAAAATTAAATAACTATGAAATTCAACGATTTAGTAAACCAAATAAAACTGAAGGAAAGTTTTTTGTGTATCGGGTTAGATAGCGACATCCAAAAGATACCAAAATTTCTTTTAGATTTAAAAGATCCAATATTTGCATTTAACAAAGCAATAATAGACAAAACAGCATCTTATGCTATTTCGTACAAACCAAATGTAGCTTTTTATGAAGCATTAGGGAAAAAAGGTTGGGAAAGTTTAGAAAAAACTGCCTGGTACATCAAAGAAAATTATCCCGAAATTTTTCTCATTGCCGATGCAAAAAGAGGCGATATAGGTAATACATCATCACAATATGCAAAAGCTTTTTTCGAAAATCTTCCATTTGATGCCATTACTGTAGCCCCATATATGGGAAGCGACAGCGTTAAACCATTTCTTGAATTTGATAATAAATTTGTAATACTGCTTGCACTAACTTCTAATGAAGGAGCAGCAGATTTTCAATATTACGAAAACAATGAATTTATTTTTTTATTTGAATATGTAATAAAAACATCGCAAAAATGGGCCGATAAAGAAAAAATAATGTATGTAGTAGGTGCAACTCGAGCCGAAATGCTACAACAAATAAGAAAAATAGCTTCAGAACATTTTCTTCTTGTTCCAGGAGTTGGTACTCAGGGAGGTAGCCTCGAAGATGTTGTAAAATACGGATTAAATTCCAATTGTGGGTTAATAGTAAATTCGTCAAGAGCAATAATTTTTGCAAGCCAAGAAGAAGATTTTGATACAAAATCGGAAGAAGCTGCGAAACAAATTCAACAAGAAATGCGTAAATTACTAATAAATTATAAAATAATTTAAATTAAATAATAATGAACGAAGATTTTCTTCAATTTCTTTGGCAATATAGACTATTTAACGAAAACGAACTTTTTACCGACGACAATCAAAAAATTGAAATTATTCACGTAGGAACAAAAAATTCTGATGCTGGCCCCGACTTTTTTAATGCAAGAATAAAATATAACAACATCGAATGGGCAGGAAATATTGAAATTCACAGAAATGCTTCCGACTGGTATTTACATAATCATCAAAACGACGAAATTTACGATAACGTTATTTTACATATAGTTTGGAATAAGAACACTGAAGTTTATAATAAAAAAAAACAAAAAGTTTTAACAATTACTTTACCTGTTTATAAAGAAACATTAAATAATTACTACGAACTTTATGAAAATCACAAACCTATTGCCTGTTCTAATAAGTTAAAGTTTTTGCAATTCCCTTTTAATGCTTATTTAGAATCCCTTGCTATATCGAGATTAGAAAAAAAAACACAATGGATATACAACGAGCTTAAAAATACTAATTATAATTGGGAAGAAACTTTTTACAGGTTATTAGCCTATAGTTTTGGTTTAAAAGTTAATTCACAATCGTTTTTTTTATTATCGCAAAGCTTACCTTTATCGTTAATTAAAAAAAACACAGATCATCTTTTGCAAATAGAAGCACTTGTTTTTGGACAAGCAGGCCTATTACCAAAGAATTCAAACGATACTTATGTTAATAATCTAATAAAACAATACGAATATATGAAAATTAAATACGGCTTAGTATCACTCAACGCTGCAATATGGAAATTCTCAAAAATTCACCCACCTTCTTTCCCTACTATACGATTGGCTCAATGGTCGTATTTTTTATATAAAAATGCAAATAATTTAACCAATCTATTGCAAGAAATGCCTGTAAATACACTTATTAAACAATTCAATATCAAAACTTCGTCATTTTGGGAAAGTCATTATCATTTCGACCTAAAGTCAGAAAAACCTGTTCGTAATAAAGTAGGCAAAGGATTTATTTTTTTGTTACTGATAAATTCGTATTTGCCTTTTATTTTTCTTTATAGTCGCGAAAAATTAAATAATAAGCTACAAGACTGGGTTATTAAAACTTATGAACATATTCCAGCAGAAAAAAATTCTATTATAAAACATTGGCAAAATGCCGGATTAAATCCGAATAACGCCCTACAAAGCCAGTCGTTAATACATTTATATGAATATTTTTGTAAACCTCGTTTTTGCCTTCGTTGCAATATAGGAACCTATTTACTCATCCACACAAAAAAAATGTAATATGACAGTAAAACCAAAAAAGCATCTCGGTCAACACTTTTTACACGATAAAAATATTGCAAAAAAAATAGTTAACTTACTTAAACCTGCTAAAACAATAATAGAAATAGGAGCAGGAACTGGTGCATTATCTAAATGGTTATACGAAAAATACAACGATAATGTATTATTTTTTGATATAGATAAAGAATCTGTTTCGTACTTAATTCTTCAATTAAAGATTCCCGAAAAGCAAGTAATTTGCGAAAACTTTCTCTTATTTGACCTAAGTCATTTAAATTCTCCTGTTCATATAATAGGAAATTTTCCTTACAACATTAGTAGCCAGTTGTTTTTTAAAATACTCGACAATAAAGACTGCGTATATCAGGTTGTATGTATGATTCAAAAAGAAGTAGCAGAACGAATTATTTCAAAGGAAGGAAGTAAAAAATATGGCATTTTAAGTGTTTTATTGCAAACATATTACGACATTTCCTATCATTTTAATGTAAATGAAAATGTGTTTATTCCGGCACCTAAAGTAAAATCGGCAGTAATTGAGCTTATACGTAATAAAGACAAACTAAAACCTTTCGATGAAGAAATATTCAGAAAAGTTGTAAAAACAGCCTTCAATCAGCGTAGAAAAATTTTGTCAAATAGTTTAAGTTCAATTATCAACAAGAATCTTATACCTGAAGAATATTTAAATAAACGCCCAGAAATGTTAACAAAAGATGACTTTATAAGACTTTCCAATATAGTTTATCAAAATCAATAAATCAAATTCATTATGGAATTTTAACGAATAATTTATATTTTTGTAAACTTTTTTTATAAATCGTGAACGAACAAAATAATTATTTCAATACGGCGTGGTTATTAAGTCTTTATAAAAATAATAAACAGTTATTTGTTGTTACTACTGTTATAGCTACAATTGTTTTCGGAATAATTGCTTACGTTTTACCTTCTGAATACAGAGCAACAGTTATTTTATTTCCAGCAAGTAATGAATCTGTTAGTCATAGCGTGTTTTCCGAGTCTTCGAACACAAAAGGAATAACGCGTTTTGGCGAAAATGAAGAAGTTGAATATTTTCTTCAAGTACTATATAGCGATAATGTAAAAAATTATATAACAAAACGTTTTAACCTATTTAAACATTACAATATTGATACTAATTCTAAATATCCCAAAACAAAACTTTCAAAAGAATGGGAAAATAATATTAAGTTTAGAAAAACAGAATTTTTATCAATAGAAATAGAAGTATTTGATAAAGATCCAAAATTTGCTGCCGAAATAGCAAATACTATTGCAGAATATGCCGACACACTATTCAATGTAATTAAACACGAACGTTCGAAAAAAGCTTACGAAATAGTAAAAAAAGAATATTACGAAGCGCTTAGAGAGCTTCAACTTATGCAAGATTCACTACAAAAAATAAGAGAATTGGGAGTTATAAATTACGATGCACAAAGTGAAGTTTACAGCGATGCTTATGCTCAGGCAGTAGCAAAAGGTAATATTCAGGGTGCCCGAATGTTAGAAGAAAAATTAAAATTATTAGCAAAGTATGGTGGAATTTGTCAAACATTTGACGAAATGTTGCCATACGAATCGAAAAGGATAATAAATTTAAAAGAAAAATTTATACAAACTAAAATTGATGCAGAAGAATACGTTCCTTACAAATTTGTCGTAAGCCGTGCAGAAATACCAGAAAAGGAATATTATCCTATTAGATGGTTAATATTTGTTGGTGGAATATTATCAACATTACTACTTTTAACTTCTATTTTAGCCTTTTTATTTAAAAAAAAAATTTTTCATACAACATAAAATGGAAAACAATATACAACAATATAAAAAATTACGAACTTTTTAACTATAATAATATGGAAAAAATATTTAGCAACCGTTCTTTAATTCAATTAATTAGCAAATGGCGAATACATTTACTAATTATTTCTATTGTTTCTGTTGTAATAGGTATTATTATATCATCACCAATGGTTATAACTCCCAAGTACAAATCAACAGCAATAGTTTATCCTATAAATTTGTACGAATATTCTAAGGAATCTACAACAGAACAAATGTTTCAAATACTTTTATCGAACGATATTAAATTTAAAATGCTCGATGCATTTCAACTCGATAAACACTATAAAATAGATAGAAAAGATCCTTTATTTGTAACATATTTTTTAGATGAATATAGTCAAAACGTTAGTATAAACAAAACCGAATTCGAGTCTGTTGAAATAAAAGTATTAGACAAGGACCCTAAAATAGCAGCGGCAATGGTTGATAGCCTTATAGCTTTTTACAATCAAAAAGTTGCTGAATTACACAAAATTAAACAAAAAGAGATGATTACTATTATGTCTAATGCAATGACAAAAAAACGAAATGAAATAGATTCATTAGAAAAACAGCTAACCGATATTAGAGTTAAATACGGTATAATTAATGTAAATACTCAAAGCATAGAAGCAACAAAAGGCTTAATTCAAGGCAACAAACAAGCTGCTGAATTATACAAAAATTTAACACAATTTGCCGATAAATACAAAGAAATGGATTCACTTATGTGGCATTATAGAAAGGAATTTATTAACTATAAGTGCCAATACGAAAACGCCATAAGAGAATATAATAAAGAGATTACTTATGCACAGGTTGTACAAAAACCTTTTCCTGCCGATAAAAAATCGTATCCTGTAAGATGGGTAATTGTTGCTTTAACTTTGCTTGGTGGGCTTGTTATGGCACTCATTATTATTTCTTTTATCGAAAGTAAAAAGAATAAAATTGAAGTTAGCTAAAAAAGATATTATTACTGTTTATACGGTTGTATTATTATTTTTAGCTGCTAGCGCATATTTTGTAGCTACAAAAAAATTTATATTTTTATTACTTCCGTTTGTTTTAATATTTTTTTTGTTAGCTATATTTTCGTTAGATAAACTTTTATTATTTATTGCCTTTTCAACACCTTTATCCTTGCAACTAAGCGAGTTTATCCCAGGATTACCAATAAATATGTTTTTGCCCACAGAACCACTGCTTTTCGGCATTTTACTTTTATTTATATTTAAAATAATTGTTAATCAAGGTTTAGATTACGATATTATTAAGCATCCAATTACAATTATTATAGCAATTCATTTAATATGGATGTTAGTTACTTCACTAACAAGCACAATGATAATTGTTTCGTTAAAACACTTCTTAGCACGTTTATGGTTTGTTATAGGTTTTTATATCTTAGCAGCACATTTATTTAAAAATCAGAAAAATATTGGTCGTTATATTTGGCTTTATACATTCTCTTTATTAATAGTTATAGCATATACACTTTATCGCCAATCGAAATATGGTTTTTTTGACCAACAGTTTGCTAATATGGCTCCAAATCCTTTTTATAACGACCATACAGCTTATGCTGCCGCATTAGCAATGATTATTCCTTTTATGTTCGGACTTATTTTTTTGCGTAATTATTCAAAATGGCAAAAATTCTTCTCTTTCTTTGTTGTAACAATACTTATTGTTGCTTTAATTTTTTCATATACAAGAGCTTCGTGGCTTAGTATTGTAGTAGCTTTTGGTGCTTTTATAATACTATTATTTAAAATTAAGTTTCGTACAATAATTATTATGTCAGTTAGTTTGGTTTTAATACTATCGCTTGTTTGGACACAACTTATAATGAAACTTGAAAAAAATAGGCAAGATTCTTCAAGCAATTTTATGGAACAATTACAATCTATAACTAATATAACAACCGATGCAAGTAACTTAGAACGACTTAACCGTTGGAGTTGCGCATATAGAATGTTTTTAGATAAACCAATTTTTGGATGGGGACCAGGTACATATATGTTTAAATATGCACCATATCAGTTATCTTACGAAAAAACAATAATCAGTACAAACTTTGGCGATGTTGGCAATGCTCATAGCGAATATTTTGGTCCTTTGACAGAACAAGGTTTTTTAGGATTTTTACTAATGCTAATAATGGTTTTTACTGTATTATATTATGCAGTTAAATTCTATAGAACATCTAATAGTAAAAACGATAAAATAATTGTTCTTTCATCAATTATAGGATTAATAACTTATTATGTTCACGGCGCATTTAACAACTTTTTAGACACCGATAAATTATCTGCTTTATTTTGGGCATACACTGCTATAATAGCAATATACGATATAAAACAACGTAAGGATATAAAAGAGCAACAAAAAAATATTGACAGTTAATTAAATATTTTCTAATTTTACATTAAACTTAACTTAGTATGAGATATATATACTTTTTTTTAATTCTCGCTGTAACAACTAGCTTAAAATCGCAAAATAGTTATGAAAAGTACCAAAATTTTCGTCAAACGTTTGATACCATAAAAGTAAACAATTTAACCTTTAATGAATTATATGGTACTCACTTAGACGAAATATTTATGGACTTTAAACAAATAAACGAAGCCCTAAAAATAGAAATAGACTCATTGAATTATCAAAAAAATAGACTTCAGCAAGATATTAACAAAATTAATAATCAATATCACCTATTCATATACGTTGCAATAGCTGCATCATCGTTATTATTAGTATTTATTTTTATATGGATAATAACACTTTTTAAACACGGAAAAACAAAAAAATTATATCATCAAGCTCAACTCGAAATTGGTAAATTAAATGCAGAAATCGAAAAAATTAAGCAAAACATTGAATTAGAAAAACAACAGTATAACAATTCTTTAGCAAATGCACAAGATGAAAGTAAAAAATTAATGTCAATTAGCCAAAGACTACAAGAAGAAAATACAGCTCTAAAACAAGATAACGAAAAACAAAATAACGAAATAAAACTACTACAAGAAGAACTTTCAATAGTAAAATCAAATCTTTTACAAGAACAAACTAAATGCGAAGAACTTTCTGCATATGTAAATGATTTGCTCGAAATATCTAAAAATACAGAAGTTCAAAACAAAAAATTTTCGGAACAAATAGCACAATTTCAACAAAAAGAATCACAATATTTGCAAAATATTCAAACACTAAATAATCAATTAGAACAAATTAAACAAGAAAACGAAATGCTTAAAGTTGAGTTAAAAAAAGCATTAGAAACCGAAGAAAAAGTAAATGCAGAATTAAAAAATTTTATAGCCGAATTACAAGCAATGTTGCCATTACCAAAAAATGATTAAATGATAAGAAAAAATATCAAATTTTAACGTACTTTTGAAAAAAAATTGTAAGTTTATGGAAAAGATAAAAATTGGAATTAACGGTTTTGGTCGCATAGGCCGCAATGTTTTTAAAATTATTTTAGAACGCCCACATTTAGACGTTATTGGTATCAACGATTTGACTGATACTAAAACACTGGCTTATTTACTAAAGTATGATTCTACACAAGGTCGATTTACAGGCGATATTAGTTACGACGAACAACATCTTATTGTTAATGGAAAAAAAATAAAAGTTAGTGCCGAAAAAAATCCAATTTCAATTCCATGGATTGAAAAACCAGAAGTTGTTATTGAATCAACAGGTAAATTTGTAGTTCGACACAGCGAAAAAGGCGGTTATGGCGATCATCTTCAAAACGGTGCAAAAAAGGTTATTTTAACAGTACCATCAAAAGATGAAATTGATAGAATGATTGTTTTGGGAGTTAACGACAACGATTTAAAACCAACCGACCAGTGTATTTCTAATGCTTCGTGTACAACAAATTGTCTTGCTCCTATTGTAAAAATTTTAAACGATAAGTTTGGCATCGAAAATGGCTTTATGACAACAGTTCACGCATATACCAACGATCAAATGATACTCGATGCTCCACACAAAGATTTACGAAGAGCAAGAGCTGCTGCTATATCGCAAATTCCTACTACAACAGGTGCTGCAAAATCTGTAGGAAAAGTTATTCCCGAATTAAAAGGAAAACTCGATGGAGTTGCTATACGAGTCCCAACACCTACAGGATCGATTGTAGATTTTGTTGCCAATTTAAAAAGAGAAGCAACAAAAGAAGAAATAAATGCCGCTGTAAAAGAAGCTGCCGAAGGTCCTATGAAAGGTATTGTTGAATATTGCGAAGATCCTATCGTCTCCGTAGATGTTATTCACAATCCACATTCAAGTATTTTCGACGCACAAAGTACCATGGTAATAGGTAAAATGGTTAAAATATTTTCGTGGTACGACAACGAATGGGGATATTCTTGCAGAGTTGTGGACTTAATTGATAAATTGTTTGTTTAGTTTTTTTATAATAATTTGTTGAACATTTATAAGCTCGACTTTTTTAGGTCGGGCTTATAAGTTTATTAAAAAAAATGAACACAAACAACATATTTAATATAAAAAACGAACAAGACTTTCAACAAAAAGTTTTTGAAGTTTTTGAGTATCAATACCAAAATATACATTTATATCAAGATTTTTGTAATTTTTTAAAAAAAACGCCTAATAAAATAAAAAGACTAAACGAAATACCTTTTTTGCCTATCAGCTTTTTTAAAACTCATAAAATATGTTCATTAAATAAAATAGAAGCAATATTCGAAAGCAGTGGTACAACATCAAATCATACTTCGAAACACTATATAGCAAACTTAAGTTTATACGAACAGTCGTTTAGAAAAGGATTTAATTTATTTTATGGCGATTATTCTAAATACTTATGGTTGGCACTTATGCCAAATAAAAATCTTCGACCTAATTCTTCGCTTATTTATATGGTCGAAAAATTTATTGAAAGTTCACTTTTTACAGAAAGTGATTTTTATTTAGGCAACGAAGAAAAATTATTTCAAATTTTATTAAAAACTATTGAAAACAAAACTCCTACTATTGTTATAGGTCTTACTTATGCATTGCTCGATTTTGCTGAAAAGTATAAACTTCCAAAACAAAACAATATTATTGTAATAGAAACAGGTGGAATGAAAGGAAAAAGAAAAGAAATTTTACGCGAAGAATTACACAATATTCTAAAATCATCTTTTAAAGTAGATTTTATAAATTCAGAATACGGTATGACAGAACTGCTTAGTCAAGCATATTCAAAAGGAAACGGATTATTTAAAAGTCCGCCTTGGATGAAAATTTTAATACGCAACTTGTATAATCCACAAGTTGTAGGAATAAATAATTCACGTGGTGGAATAAATATTATAGATTTAGCTAACATTTATTCTTGTTCATTTATAGAAACAGAAGATTTAGGTATATCGTACAGCGATGGTTCTTTTGAAGTTTTGGGAAGAATAAACAGTGCATCTGTTAGAGGATGTAACACTATGATAGATTAAAATGCTACTCTGGACATTTGGTGTTTCTTGAATCGCTAAACATTATAGCAACTTGTAATTGCGACAACATATATTCTTTCATTTTCAATGCAACAGAAGAATAATTATCAATTACATTTTTTGATGGATTGTCGAATTTAAAAAGTTTCTCGTTCTTGCTTTTATCGTAAACAAACATAAATGTATCGTTCAAACATATTAACTTATTATCATCCGAATAAAATACATAATGTCTTATTTCTTCTAAAACATTTATACCAAAAGTTGAATTTGTATAGCTTTTTTTAATCAATCCCATTATTATAGGAAAAACATCCATTTGACTTGTTAATTGATTATAAACATAAGCAGAATCTAAATATTTTGACGAATAAATAATTAGTGGAATTTTATGTAAACATAGAGGTATATAAGTATCCTCCTTTTTCACTATAAAGCCGTGGTCAGCAATAAGAACAAATATTGTATTTTCGAACCATTTTTCGTTGTAAGCATATCTAAAAAATTCTTTTATAGCCCAGTCGGCATATTCTATTATTTGTTGTTCAAGAATATTAGATGTTGGTATAAAATCAATATTTTTTGGTATAACATAAGGACCGTGATTGCTTGAAGTTAAAAAAACAGCTAAAAAAGGTTTATTTGAAATTTCTTTTAAAATTTTTACACCTTTTTTAAACATTATGTGGTCGGGAACTCCATACATCCCAACAATTTCCGATTGATGATAATTTAAAGAGCTAATAGCAGAATCAAAATTATTCATCGGTAAAAATTCAGACAAATTGTCGAAACTTAAATCGTGAGTAGTAAAGAAAATATTAAAGTATCCTAATTTTTTCAAAGTTCCTGGTAAACCACAGTACGAAGTTTTATTAGAAGTGCTGGTTGCTCTTCTACTCCATATTGCCGGATAACCGTATAATGTAGAAAAAATACCATTAGAAGTGTGTTTCCCTGCCGACCATACATTTGTAAAAAATATACTTTTTTTACTTAAACTATCGAGAAATGGTGTTAATGATGGTGTTCTGCTAATGCCCATATTGCATATAGTCATACTTTCCATCAAAATAATAACAATGTTTGGCTTAATACTATCTTCTTTATATATGTATTTTCTATTTATTGAAATATCGTCCGAATTTACTTTTAAATACATTTTTGTCAGTTCTAATGCTTTTTCGTTGTCAATAAAACTAATGCTATAATCTATACTTTTAACTAATGTAAAAACCGAATTAAAAGGAATTTGATTTATGTATGGATTTTCGCAAATGGTTGCATTGCTTTCTTTTAAAGGAGCACTAATTCTACCTCGCATACCTAAAAAAGTAAGAGCAAGCAGTATAATAAAAATTAAAATATTGTAAATCAATTTTACTGTATAAAGTTCTGTTTTTGATAAAATTCTTTTTACAATATAAACGTAAATAAACATTGTAAAAATATAAATAACGAAGTAAGCAACATATTTTAAGTCGGTTATTACTTGCTTAATCATCATTGCAGGAGTATCTATCCAGTTGAACATTGCAATGGTTATGTGCGAAAAATTATAATTAAAATAAGGTGAAGATGCAGCCAAAAAAAAGAAACAAACACCAAAATATAGCCAAAGCCAGCTTTTCAATAAATGTAAATAAATACTTTTTTTAAGTATGTTGTATAAAAATATAAACACTAAAGCTAAACTCATTCCATAAGATATAACAACACTATCGAATTGCAATCCTTTAACAAATGCCCTTAAAATGTTGGCATAATTTTCATTTATATCGGTAAAATGCTTTGTAGAAAAGAAAAATAATAAACGAAAAAATGTAAAGAAAATAAATGCGGTTATGTATAAAATAATGTATTTAAAATAAAGTGTTTTAGTAAATGAAAAACCATGTTTCCTTAAATAATTCATACAAAAAAAGCGAAATGCAAAAAAAATCAAAAAAATTGAATTAACTAATAAGCAAAATTAGTTAACCCTAAATTTTCGTGTAACAGAAAAATTTTTATTCCCAATTACAAGTATATAAACACCTTGTTTTAATATTAAAGGAACTTCTAATCTTTTACTTGTTGATGTAATATCTGTTTTAATAATAGATAAGCCTGTTATATCAAATAATTCTAGAGAATATTTAGAGTTTTCGTTAATAGGACTGATAATTATAGACGAATTTAACTTATCGTAAAAGGCAAAAATTTGTTCGTAACTATTTTGAAAAACCTTTAATGAGTCGAAAGACTGAGAGAATAAATTTAGCTTAAAGCAAAATAATAACAATATGATAACACTATACTTCATTCTACATTTTTAACGAAAATTTTAAATAATTGTTACAAAATTTTTGCCGTTTTTATAATTTCAGGTAAAATTTCTTCAGGAATTTTTGCTCCAATATGCTCAATAACTCTTGCTGCTAAATAAGAAGCTGTTTTTCCACATTTTTCAATATCAAAATTGTTGCAATACATATAAAGAAAACCAGCAGCATACCAATCGCCAGCACCTGTTGTATCAATTACATTTGACTGAAAAGACGGTATATGAACAAGAAAATCGTTGTCTTTTATATAGGAACCATTCTTTCCAACTTTAACAACAGCTATTTTACAATATTTGCTAAACTCTAAAATGGCATCTTGAGGAGCTTTACCACAAAATGCTTTTGCTTCTTCTTCGTTAGCAAAAACTATATCAACATATTTTAAAAGAAATTCCTTAATAAATGGCAAATGTTCTTCTACTACGTTATAACTAGCAAGATCGAACGATATTTTTAAGTTCTTTTTCTTAGCCAAATTAGCAATATGTATAATTAGTTCCTTATTAAAAACTAAATATCCTTCAATATGAAGTATTTGGTAATTGTCGAGCCAGCTTTCGTTTATATCAGATGGTTTTAATTCTGAAGCTGCCCCTAAAAAAGTTGCAAATGTTCGTTCCGAATCTGGAGTTATCATTGCTATTGCTAAGCCCGAATTTTGTTCCGATTCAGAAAAAAAACATTTTACACCTTGATTTTCTAAGTCGGTTTTATAAAAATTCCCTATAGAATCATTTCCTATTTTTCCAATGTATGCCGAAGGGAATTGAAAAGAAGCAATTGCGTACATAGTATTGCCTACGCTTCCTCCCGACTTTATAGAATGAATATGTTTTTTTATTTTTGATTCAATATTTTGTATGGTTTCGTAACTAACCAATTGCATACTACCTTTTGGAAACTTTAATTCTTTTAAAAAATTTTCTTCTGGCAAAAGTGCTAATATATCAGTAATAGCATTTCCAATTCCTATAATTCCTTTCATTTAACGTTTTTTGATAAAATTTTTACAAAAGTATTGTTTTTTTTCCAGAAAAGTATATAAATTTGCAGTTGAAAAAAATTCCTCAGTAGCTCAGTTGGTTAGAGCACCTGACTGTTAATCAGGGGGTCCTAGGTTCAAGTCCTAGCTGGGGAGCAAGGAGGATAAAAGTCCTCCTTTTTTATTTTTAATTATGATTAAAGGTATATTTTATCAAACATCGGCTGCTACAAAGTTTTTTATTGCACTTTTTTTCGTTTTTTTTTCATTTTTCTTTATGTACGTTGTAGGAATATTCGTTGTACAGTGGGGTTTTAACATAAATATAATTTACAATCCTGAAGTTTTACAAAATTATCACAATCCAGAAACTATTAAAGTACTTAAATTTTTTCAACTAATACAATCTGTTGGGCTTTTTGTTTTACCACCATTTATAATAGCTTTTTTTTATTTTTATTCTGTAAAAGACTTTTTAAGATTTAAAAAAATTAGGTCGTGGTATATTATTTTTTTGTCAATTATAGTTGTATTGTCGTTTATTCCTTTTTCAAATTTATTATCGTATATCAACAATCAATTAGTTTTGCCCGATTGGCTCAATTATGTTGAAAATTGGATGCGTACAACCGAAGAAAATGCTAATAATTTAACACGTTTATTCTTACAAACAGATACAACTGCTGGTTTATTTTATAATATTTTGCTAATAGCTTTAGTACCTGCTTTCGGCGAAGAACTTCTTTTCAGAGGTGTTTTTCAACGAATATTTACAGAGTGGTTTAAAAGCTATCACTGGGGAATATGGATTTCTGCAATATTGTTTAGTTTTATACATTTTCAATTTTTTGGCTTTTTGCCTCGTCTATTTTTAGGAATAGTTTTCGGATACTTATTAGAGTATTCTGGAACAATTTTATTACCTATACTTGCTCATTTTGTGAATAATTTAACAGGTGTATTAATTGCTTATTTTGTTTCCGCAGAAAGCATTATAAATAACTCTACACAATCTTTTTCTTTTATTGAATTTATTTATGCTATGTTAGGAGGTTTGGTAGGAAGTGTTTGTATGTGGTTAATTTCCAGAAAAGCTAATCGCATATTGTAATTGTTGTTGTTCTTCTTCTAAAGCCTGATATGGATTTTCGCGGTTAGATTGCAATGTTTCCAAAAGTTCGTTTTCATTTATTATTTCTTCTTCTTTAAGGTCATCGCCTTTTTCGTACGGTCTCCATACATAAACAATACCGTATTTAGAACACTCATTACGTTTTTCTTCGTCGTTAAGATAAGAAAAGTGTTCTTCTATTTCATTCCATATTTTTAAAATAACATTATCAACACTCGAACGTAGTTCAGCTATTTTATCGGTTGCGTAACGAGTAGATTTTTGATATAATTTTTGTTGATGCAATGCTTCTACATATTGGTCGTAACGAACTTTTACAACAGCTGCTGTTGGATTAGTTATAGGATTTCCACCCATTTTTGCCAAACGCTCCTTTTCTCCTTTAATGAGCTGTTCGCCCCAATATATTATATCTTTATCACTCAGTAAATTTGGAATTTTTGTATCATTTTCTCTAATGCCATAAAATTTTCTTACAGAAGCAGGTAATTCATTCCGCATAATACAGAAGTTTAGTACCTGATAAAAATGTGAAATATACATTCGTGCTTTTTTTGCAAGTATTGACAATTCCTTGCTCTTTGCTGCTTGTATAGCAATAGCATGTTTCTGTTGATGAAGCATTTGTTCAAAGTATGGTAGCACAGATTTTAATTGTTGAAGTGTTTGAAAACTAAAAGCTAATTCTTGTATAGAAATATTTTCGGCTATTTCCATTGCTTTTTTCATCGCTCTTAGTCGAGCACTATCTGTATTTGGCAATCTTCTGTATGGCATTTTTCATAGTTTACTTATTGCGAATTTAAACTCTTAAATTAGTAAAATACTCCCTTCGTTTTTTTAAATATAAACAATGTATTGTTAATATCTAAAGTAATGTTTTTCTTTTCAATTAAGCCTTTGCAATAGCAGCAACACTTATTTTTATTTCTGGAATTTTTAATAATACATTTGCACAAGCTTCTATAGTAGAACCTGTTGTAATAACATCGTCAACTATTAGAAAATGTTTACCATCGTAATAGTTTTTATACTGAAGCGAAAAAGCCTCCGAAACGTTTTGCCAGCGTTCATTTCTACTTTTATTCGTTTGAGTTTGTGTTTCAGTGCTGCGAACTAAAACATCAAGATTTACCGGTTTTTCTAAAACGCTGCTCAACCCTATAGCAAAACATTCGGATTGATTATAGCCTCTTTGCTTTATTTTTTTTGGATGTAATGGAACAGGAACAATGTAATCAATACTATTATATGGTTTTATGTCTTTAATTTTATTTCCTAGTATTTGACCTAACATTATGCCTATATCTTGGCGGTTGTTATATTTTAAATTATGCAATAAATATTGAGTTCTGCCTTTTTTATGAAAATACAACAAGGCTGTTGCTGCTTCTAAGTGTATTCTTCCCCAAAAAATTTGTGCAACTGGATTATCTTCGTATAAGTGAAAATTTGTTACTGGCAAAAAAGATAAACAAGCTGTGCAAATGGTTTTTTCATTCTTTTCGAGCGGAGAACCACAAGCTCCACACGACAAAGGATATAAAAGCTGAATAAAATCTACAAACCACGACATTTTAAATAAAAATTAAAATTTTTCGGTATAAACAAAAATTCTTTTGTATATTTTACTCTACAATTGAATTTGTAAAATTCGTGAAAATAATTCTAAATAATACTGATTTTTCATTGTTTATTTAATAAATACGAGGATTTTACAAATATACATTGAGACCTTTGAAAAACTTAAAGATTTTTTAATTACAATTTTTTTTGATTACAAAAAGCCTTTCCCTCTTTCTCGTCATCGCGAGTTCCTTCCTTCACGTCATTGCGAACCGAAGGGTTGGCAAGTGGGTTGGCAAGTGTGCTGGCGTGAAGCAATCTCCCTATTGCACATTCCTGTTGGTGTTAAGTGTTTTGAGGAGATTGCTTCGCCTGATTGCCATCAGGCTCGCAATGACGAAAGGGGGTATTCGCTCGCAATGACGTTGTGGGGCTACAGACTTGCAATGACGTAACAAAAACATTGTTAATTGCCTTGCAAAGGTCTTACATTATAAGTAATTAGCCGAATTATTTTTTACAAACGGTTTTATTGCTCTATGATATACTCCTTGAACAAAAGCTATTGCCATACCATAATTTGTAATAGGTATTTTAGCATCTATTGCTGGTTTTAATCTGTTAAATAATTGTTTTCTGGTTATCATACAGCCGCCACATTGAATTATTAAGGCATATTCTGTTATTGGTCTTTGAATGGAACTTAGTCCGGCAACGACATCAAAATGAAGTTGTTTGCCTGTAAATTGGCTAATCCATCGAGGTATTTTTACACGACCTATATCATCACACGCAACGTGATGCGAGCAAGATTCAAGCAATAAAACATTATCATCATCTTTTAACTCTGCAATCTTTGGCGTACCTTTCAAATATTCTTCAAATGGACCTTTATAGCGAGCAAATAAAACACTAAAACCTGTAAGCGGAATATCTTCTGGAATCATTGCATTAGCTTTAAGAAATATTTGACTATCAGTTATAACTAAAGCCGGTTTTATTTTTGTATGACGAAGAAAAGCATCAACTTCACGTTCTTTTAAAACAATACTAATACCATCATTATCTAAAATATCGCGAATAACTTGCACCTGCGGCAAAATTAAACGACCTTCAGGAGCTTCTACATCAATAGGTGTAATAAGCATTACAATATCACCTTGTTTTATTAAATCGCCAACTAAAGCAGGAGTTTTATATGCCGATTCTGGAATTGCATTTTTTATTGTGTGTAGTATTTCGTTTAAATCTTGTTTTTCGACTGAACTAAAAAGTAACACTTTCTTTTTTATTTCCAATTCTACCTTTTCAATAAAAGCATTATCTGGATAGTAAATATCTGTTTTATTGTAAATTACTATATAAGGAACGTCCCATTTTTCAAATTCTTTAATTATATTTCTTTCAAAATCGTCGAAAGTATTGTTAGTTATAATTAATATGGCTAAATCAATAATAGAAAGTGTTTCTAATGTTTTTTTAATTCTTTTTTGTCCTATATCGCCCTCATCATCGAGTCCGGCTGTATCAATTAAAACAACAGGACCAAAACCGGTTATTTCGTACGATTTTTTTACAGGATCGGTTGTAGTTCCTGCTACATCAGAAACAATAGCAATGTCCTGACCAGTTATACAGTTAATAAAACTACTTTTACCATAATTACGACGACCATAAATTCCTATATGGGGCTTTAATTCTTTTCCTTTTTGCATATATATTTTATTCTTTTTTAAAAACTAATAAAACCGTTCCTGATTGAGAAGTTAAAGAATCAATTATATCAAAAATAACAAAAACAGGCATAAAAAAATAAAACAACATTCGATGTGCCAATAATTCAAAAAACGATACATTTTTCAAATATTCTTTATTTCCTTTGAACGATTCAAAAAGTAATTCACGTTTTGAACTAATAACGTTTAACAGACTTTGTAAATAACCAAAAGGATTTTGCTCAATTGAAAAATATTGTTTTTTTACAATTTTTAAATTATACATTTCCATTTTTTTAATTAGTTGTTCCGGACAAATAAAGTTTAAATGTCTTGGTGGATCTAAATGCAACCATTTGCCTTTAAACCATCGTGCTTGGCGCGAGCAAATGTTGGGAAAAGAAACTATAAAATAACCATACGGTTTAAGCCATTTGCTTATTAGTAAAATAGCTTCTACCGGATTAGTTGTATGTTCAAAAACATGAAACATTGTTATAGCATCGAAGGTATTATCTTCAAACTTTTGCGAAAATATTGTGCCCGTATGTAATTTAATAAAAGAAAATTTAGAAGCTCGTTCAGCACTTTTACCTGGCAATTCTATACCGTATAAGTTTTTATACCCTTTTTTATATAAATAGTTTAAAAATTGTCCATTACCACAACCAATATCTAAAATATGTGCATTGTGATTATATTTTAAAAATTTGTGTATAAGTCTTGCACGCGACTGCCTGAAATAGTTAATAACATTTTCAATTAAAGGATAGGTAAATTTTTTTTCACCTTTCCCATAATATTCTGTTGAATAAGCCTTTTCTAAAACCTTTTCATCTGGCAAAGGATCTAAAAAATAGAAATTACAACTAAAACAATAATATAAGTTCCATGTATTATTTTCAATATCGTATGTTGTTAAAAAAAAAGATATTTTTTTTGAATTACAAAAAGGACAAGACTTATGGTTCATTGTTCAACTTGTTTGAAAATATCATACTTAGCAATATTCCACTTTTGAAGTCGGTACTGAAAAGATGTTTTAATCACACCTAAGCCATATTTTATGCTACGCTTTAAGTTAATAGACGAAGCATCTTCAAAATATTTTGTTGGACAAGTTATTTCTGCTATTTCGTATCCGGCAAAAAATATTTGTGCAAGCATTTGGTTATCAAAAACAAAATCGTTTGAATTTGCATGATAATTTATCTTTAACAACACTTCTTTTGTAAAAGCTCTATAACCAGTATGATATTCCGACAATTTTTGACCAATTATTAAATTTTGAATAAAAGTTAATATCCTATTAAAAATATACTTATACAGTGGCATATTTCCTTTTAAAGCACCATTGCCCAAAATCCTTGAACCAAGTACTACAGAATAAAGTCCACTTGCTAAAAGGCTAACCATAGAAGGTATAAGCCTTGGTGTATATTGATAATCTGGATGAAGCATAATAATTATGTCTGCATTAAGCGATAGAGCTTTATCGTAACAAGTTTTCTGATTTCCACCGTATCCGAGATTTTTTTGATGACGTACTATATAATGAATGCCCAAATCATTGGCAATATCAACAGTATTATCATTACTGGCATCATCTACAAGAATAACTTCATCTACGATATCGAATGGAATTTCGGAATAAGTAGCACGCAAGGTTTTTTCGGCATTATACGCCGGCATTACTACTACAACCTTTTTGCCATTGTACATTACTCGAATTTAATTATAAAATTATCAACAAGTGCTGCTTCTTTATTAGGAGACCAAATATATGTCAAAATATTTACATCTGGTGGTAAATTTTGCGGTATATCCGCTTTCAATGTTACTTTATTCCACTCTCCAACACGACCATTTACAATTTTTTCAGACTTCCAAAAAATATTTGTTTCGTTTTCTTTCATTTCTAATACTAATTGAACATTATTAGGCAAGTTGTACGGATAAATTTCGCACGATATACTAACTTTTTTCGGCTTAGCCAGATTTATGTCTTTGTAATATGCTTTAAATCCATAACTAAATTCATTACTACTGTCAACATAAGCAACGTACTTATGATTTGGCAATTGAACTTCTTTTATTTTCTCCTTATCAATCCAAGGTAAAAGTTCTGTTATATTTCCTTTATAAAAGTCTGTTTCTTTTTCGTTACAACACGAAATAAATAAAAAAATTAAACTTATGAAAAAAACAACAGATCTCATTATTTATTTTTTTACAAAGTTAGTAAAAACATAAATACTTCTTATTTCATCAACTCAACAAGTTTAACTAAATGTTCTTCTGTTAGCTGATGTACCATGCCTGTAGGCTTATTTTTTATAAGCAATTGCTTAAATTCTTCTATCTGTTGTGGTTTTAATTTTAAAAAAGAAAGATTTATCGGACAGTTCCAGAACATAAATAGAAGTTCGAAACGTTTTATTGTTGTATTAGGATTTTTAACACGAAATAATTCTTGCCCCAACCATGTTATTCTTTTATTAAGTTCTTTTTTAAATAATTTCATCCAAGCAAGAAAAACTACCGTAAGACTTGCGCCATGTGGTATGTCGAATAATACAGATAAATTGTGAGCTACGTCGTGAACACCCCAGTCGCCCGATTTCCGTCCGTGAAACGTTATACCATTTAAAGCACAGGTCGAAGCCCACATCATTCGCTCTCTTAACTCGTAATTATCAAGATTTATTAACAACAAATCGCCTATTTCAATCAATTCTTTTAAAATACTCACAGTTATTTTATCTGACAGATAAGCACCACCATTACCAAAATATGCTTCTAAACAATGTGCTGCAATATCTGCCAAGCCCCAAGCAGTGTATTCTTTCGAAACACTTAAAGTATAAGTAGGATCGCAAAAAGAAATAGACGGATAAATAAGCTGTGAAGTATAACCAATTTTTTCTTTTGTCTCGTCGTTTTGAAGAACAGCATAAGGATTCATTTCTGTCCCAGTGGCTGCTAATGTAAGCACTACTACTAATGGTAAAGCTTTGCTTGGTTTTTGTAAATTTTTCATCACTTGCCATGGGTCTAAATTTTCTGGAATACACAATGCTATAATTTTTGCCGAATCTATTACACTACCACCACCTATTGCAATAACAAAATCTACTTTTTCTTCGCGTCCTAATTCTATAGCCTTTTCTACTTCTTCAATACGTGGATTGGGTTTTATGCCCCAAAATTCTACATAAGAGATGCCCGATAATTTTAATTGTTCTAATACATGTTTGTACGAACCATTTTTTTTAGCCGAATTTCCACCTAATACTATTAACGTTTTTCTTCCTAAATCTTTAACTTGTTTTGATAAATACGAAACACAGTTTTGTCCAAAAATTAATTTTGTTGGATTATATGCAATAAATTTTTCCATTTTTTTATTACAAAGTTATTTTTTTTTTTTTACTTATATTTGTATGTCTAAATTTTTAGCTTATGAGAACAAATTTATTTTTAAGTATTTTAATTTGTGCGGGAGTTTTTTTAACATCCTGCAATATCGAAAAAAGACTTTATCGTCCTGGATATTTTGTAGAAACCAGCGGTTATAAACAAAAACCATTAACAAAGCAAATAACAAACAATTCAAAAAACATAAACCTAAATGAAACTAATACCGCTTACTTTAAAGAGGAACTAAATTTACCTACTTTTTACAAGGAACAAATTAAAACAATTTCAAATGAAAATAATCTTTTAACTGCCCAAGTTTCAGTTGAAAAAAATTCATTTTCTACTCAATCAAATGATATTAAATTGGCTTCTAAGTCGGAAATAATTAAAATGTTTAAAGAAAATAATAAAAAATGGCCTTTACATACAGCAGAAAAACCTCCACGCGGTGGTAAAAATCAAATAATAGCATTACTTTTGTGTTTTTTCCTAGGTTATTTAGGAATTCATAGCTTTTACTTAGGAAATACTACTAAAGGAATTATTCAATTAGCATTGTTTGTGGTTGGATGGCTTACATTTTGCTTTATTATAGGTTATTTCATACTAATTGGCTTAGGTATTTGGGTTCTGGTTGATTTTATTAGAATTATTATTGGTGATTTAGGACCTGGTTGGTAAAATTTTATAAATGAAAAGAATTATATCTCTTTTTATATTATTTGTTACAATTATTACAATCTTTATTTTTCATTTAAAATCACCTGAGAATATCCTATTAGAACATCCTACCGATTGGATGGCGTATCAACGAGCTTATCCCTATTGGGGCATAAATATCGAAGCTTACACTAGTGAGATGAAGAAAGCTGCCATCTTACACAAACAATCAGAAGTAAAAGCAAACTGGCAATTCTTAGGACCTACAAATATTGGAGGTCGGATAACAGATATAGAAGTAAATTTTAATGATACAAACATTATTTATGTAGGTGCTGCAACAGGAGGCTTATTAAAAACAACAAACAACGGGCAATCGTGGCAAAATGTTTTTAATCATATGCCTTTTGTTTCTATTGGCGATATTGCAATTGATCCTAATAATTCCAATATTTTGTACGTTGGTACGGGCGAAGCAAATGCTTCAAGTTTTAGTTTTCTCGGAGGTGGAATATACAAATCTTATGACGAAGGACAAAGTTGGACATATTGCGGCTTGTCAAATTCTGCATACATAGCTCGTATAATTGTAGATAAATTCAACAGCCAAAACATATACGCTGCTGCTTGTGGAAACCTTTTTTCTCCAAGCTCTGAAAGAGGAATATATAAAAGCACAAACGGAGGTCAAACTTGGTCAAGAGTTCTATTTGTTACCGATTCAACATCTGCTATTGATATTGTACAACATCCACAAAATGGACAAATACTTTATGCCGCAATGTGGGAACGTATAAGAGGAAGAAATTACCGACGAAGCAAAGGATATTCATCAGGCATTTATAAAACAACCGATGGCGGAAATACCTGGACAAAACTAACTCAAGGTTTGCCAACCGAAGAAATGGGCAGAATAGGTTTAGCTATTTCTCAGTCAAACCCGAATGTTATTTATGCTTCCATAGATATGGTTCCCGAAGCACGTGTTTATAAGTCTATTGATGGCGGAACAACTTGGACACGTTGTAATGATGCAGCATTAGCTAATATGAATAGTAATTTTGGTTGGTATTTTGGGCAAATACGTGTCGATATTAATAACGAAAACATAGTTTATGCAATGGGTGTTGACTTATTTCGCAGCAACGATGGCGGACAAAGCTGGGTACAACTTGCTGGTTATTACAATATGGATGAAATACACGTAGATCACCATGCAATGACGTTTGTAGGAAATAAAATTATTAATGGAAATGATGGCGGTCTTTACGTAAGTTACAATTTTGGTAATAATTGGCAAAAAATTAATAATTTACCGATAACACAATTTTACGACATTGAAATAGATTACTTAAATCCTCATCGAATTTACGGAGGCACACAAGATAATTTTTCTATAGGAACTAAAACCGGAAATATAGACCAATGGGAAATTTTTTTGGGAGGCGATGGTTTTTATACAGTTGTTGATTATACAAATTCTGATATTTTTTATATGGAATATCAATGGGGAAATTTGCATAAAACAGAAGACGGAGGATATTCTATGTACGATATTTCTTATTATTGGGATGGCGACAGAACTAATTGGTCATCGCCTCTCATAATTCACCCTACTGACCCAAATATTTTATACTTTGGCACATACCGCTTATGGGAAACTACCGACGGAGGATGGACATGGCAAGCTATTAGTGGAGATTTAACAAAAGGCGACGATGGCTCAAGCTGGCATACTATAAGTACAATTGCTATTTCTCCTGTTAATCCTTCTATCTTAGTAGTAGGAACAGATGATGGAAAAGTTCAAGTCTCAACAGACGGAGGATATTCATTTACAGACAGGTCGGCGGGATTGCCCGATAGGTGGATTACACGTGTAGTATGCGATCCAAATATGTCTAATGTTATTTATGCCACAATATCAGGTTTTCGTTGGGACGAACCATATCCACATGTTTTTCGTTCCGACAATTTAGGAGCAACATGGGTCCCTATTTCAGGTAATTTGCCTAATATACCCGTAAATGCCATGGTTATAGATCCTTTAACCGGCAACTTTTTTATTGGAACCGATGCAGGAGTTTTTTATTCAACAAACGGTGGTCAAACTTGGGAAAGTTTATCATTAAATATAGGAAATGTACCAGTTGTTTCATTAAAAATTCACCACCCTACACGCAAACTTGTTGCAGGAACTTATGGGCTTTCTTGCTGGAGTTTCGATTTAGGACAATTAACACAAAAAATTTCTGTTTTTGCTCAAAAAGAACTTACAAATGGAATTATTTTTCCCAACCCTGTTAAAAAGAATGAAACATGTTTTATTCAATTTTTCCCAGGAAAATATTGCAAATGGTCTGCTACAATATATGATTCTAATGGAAATATTTGCGATGTTATAACTGCACAAAATACAAATATTTTAAAATGGTCGCCACGTTCGTTTTCAGGGACTCCATTATCAACGGGCACTTATTACGTACACATACAAGCACCGCTAACACGTTTTGTTGAAAAATTAGTAGTATTAGAGTAATGGTTACTTGTTGAATGTTATACCTGTATTAGCCATAAATAGTTTTATTGCAATAGCTAAAAGTACTACACCAAACAATTTACGAAGTATAAGAATTCCTGTTTTTCCGAACAATTTTTCAAAAAAGCGTGTTGATTTAAGCACAACATAAACCAGTGCCATATTAAGTCCCAAACCAATAAATATATTAATATTGTGATATTCAGCTTTAAGCGAAAGTAAAGTTGTTATAGAACCAGCTCCTGCAATTAAAGGAAATGCTATAGGAACAATGCTTGCTCCTTCGGTAGTTGTTCCTCTGAAAATTTCTATTCCTAAAACCATCTCTAAAGCCAAAGCAAATAATACAAAAGACCCTGCAATAGCAAACGAATAAACATCAACACCGAAAACGTTTAAAAGTGTTTCGCCGAAAAAGAAAAATAGCAACATTATTCCATATGCAACTAATGTAGCTTTTTCTGACTCTATTTTTCCGTACTTTTCTTTCAAATTTATTATTATAGGAATAGAACCAGTAATATCTATTACAGCAAACAAAACCATAAATGCCGAAAAAATTTCCTTCAAGCTAATGTGTTGAATTACCTCCATTAAACCCTAATTTAATAATTCCGTAAGAATATTTTTTGCCTCTGCAAATTTATCAATAATAAATAAAACATAACGTATATCAACACATATAGTACGTTGTAATGATGATTCATAAAATATGTCGCCACTCATAGCTTCCCAATTACCATCAAAAGCAATGCCAACAAGATTTCCCTCTGCGTCTAATACTCCACTTCCACTATTCCCACCTGTAATATCATTAGTTGTAATAAAACAAACAGGTATAGTATTATTTTTTACATAATTACCATAATCTTTGGTTTCGTAAAGTTTTTTTAATTTAGAAGATACTGTAAATTCTTCGTTTTTAGGATCTTCTTTTTCTATTATTCCATCAAGTGTTGTATAGTATTCATATCGTACTGCATTGCGAGGAAAATAATCTTTTACTTTCCCATAAGTTAAACGAATTGTAGAATTTGCATCAGGATAAAAAATACTATCGGGATACATTTCCATTTGTGCTTTAACCCATAAACGTTTAGCTTCTTTAAAACTATCTGAATTCATAGGATTGAACATATAATAAAAAGCTGCTTCTTGTAATATTTGAAAAAAACCATCTTTATAGATTTTCGACAAATTCTTTTCAGTTGGATTATCAATTATACTCATTAAACGGTTTTTGTCAGAAAATATTGAGGTTTTATACAAATAATCGGCATATTTTTTAAAATTCGATTTGTACTTACTTTTTACTAAATGCATAAAACTTAATTGATAATCTTCTGGTACTTCTGAAGCAAAGAGTTGCATCAAAGTAACAAACAACTTTTTATCTGTTTCAACATCAAAGTCTTTGTAAAAATCGTTTACAAAATTTCTGATTTCTTCTTTTATTAATAATAGTGAGTCTTTTGATGTTACGTACATCATTTTGTCTAAATATGGAAAAATTGTAATAGGGAAATATACTAATTCGCTACCTTGAAACAATGCTTCATTTAAAAACAAAAAGACTTTTAAATAAACTTCATTCTTCTCATAATAGTCTTTTATACTTAGTAATATCCAATTATATTTTTTAAATCTTAAACTATCTTGTTTAATCCAATCTATAAAATGTTTTTCATTTTCTTCTTTCTTTTCAATTACATTATTTCTTTTTAGTTGTTCTAACTGCCCTATGTAATATTTATAATAATTTGAACATTCGCTATACTTTGCTGCATACTGCAACTTGATTTTAGGCGAGCTTTTCATTTGCAAGTCTAGTACATTGAGTTTTTTTTCTCTTATTTTTATTGTATAAGGAGCTGTTATATTCATTACGTTTTTAACGTCAAAGGAGGTATAATAACGATTTGTAGTTCCAGGAAAACCTAAAATCATTGTATAATCATCTTTTTCAATGCCACGACTATTTATTTTTAAATATTTTTTTGGCATAAAAGGAATATTGTTTTTATCATATAGTGCTGGTTTTCCATCTGGTGAAGCATATATTCTAAAAAGACAAAAATCGCCCGTATGACGTGGCCACATCCAATTGTCGGTATCGCCACCAAATTTGCCAATATCGGAAGGCGGAGCTCCTACTAAACGTATGTCATAATAAGTTTCGTACAAAAACAACAAATACTGATTTCCTTCAAACATTTCATATACTGATGCATAATACGGCTCGTTTTCATAAGGTAGAAGAACATTGTTTTTACGACTTTCTATTATTCGATTTCTAACATTTATATCACTAATACTATCTAACTCTGAAGTTAATATTTGATTAGTTACGTCTATTATTTGCAATAAAATAGAAACACATAATTTGTCATTTGGTAGCTCTTCGTTAAGATTTTTTGCCCAAAAACCATCTGCAAGGTAATTATGTTCAAGTGTACTATGCTTCTGTATATAAGAATATCCGCAATGATGGTTTGTTATTACTAAACCATTATTAGAAACAATGCTACCAGAACAAAAGAAAGATAAAGGATTTTCGTATGTACCAAATCCTACAATAGCGTCTTTTAAAGATGCTTTGTTCACATTATAAATATCATCGGGACTAAGTTTAAAACCTTGTTTCTTTAAATCTTCGTATTTTTTGTTTATCAGCGAAAGAACCCACATCCCTTCATCGGCTTGCGATAAAGTTGAAATAAAAATAAAAAACAAGTAAAAAGCCTTTCTCATAAAATTCATTTTATAAGCCATAAAGTTACGATTATTTTTATTAAATTATTCTTCACAATATAAGTTATTCCTTATTTTTTGAATCTATTATTATAGTAACAGGTCCATCATTTACAAGTTTTATTTGCATATTTGCTCCAAATACACCCGATTTTACAGATTTTCCTAATTCTCCTGCAATTTCTTTTACGAAAAATTCGTATAATGGAATTGCTAACTCTGGTTTTGCTGCTCTTATATAAGAAGGACGGTTTCCTTTTTTAGTTAAAGCGTGTAAAGTAAATTGACTTACAACTAACACTTCGCCATCTATATCTTTTACCGATAAATTCATTATACCATTATCGTCATTAAAAATTCTTAAATTAACAATCTTTCTTGCAAGCCAACTTGCATCTTCTAAAGTATCTGATTCTTCTATTCCTACAAATATAAGCAATCCGTAATTTATTGATGCGTGTAATTCTTTGTTTATTTCAACAACTGCACTTTTTACTCTTTGTATGACTGTTCTCATATACTTGGAATAAAAGCATTCTCTATATGTTCAATTTTATAAAAATCATTTAGCAATACTATAGCAATTACATCGAATCTAACTTCTTTATAGCTGTTGTAATTTTCTAAAAATGCTTCCGTCGCTTCTATTAAAAATTTTTGTTTCTTTTCATCAACAGCGTCTTGCGGAAGAGAAAAGTAATCGTTAGAACGTGTTTTCACTTCAACAATAACAAGTGTTTGTCCCTTTTGTGCAATTATATCTATTTCTTTATGTTTAAAAATCCACCTCGTTTGAATAATTTTATATCCTTTACTTTTTAAAAATTCTACAGCAATTTGTTCGCCTTTATAACCTTTTTTTAAATGATTAAAATTGTTCATAACTTTGGCAAAGTAAACGAAACTTTTTTAGTTATTAAAGCGTTTAAGTATAGGTTTTAAGAAAAATTAAATGAAGTATTTTTATTTTTTTATTTTTATTGTTTTTGTTCTAAACCTAAAAGGTCAAACTGATAATGAAACTTTTAACATACCTAATCAACGACCATTTGAAGGAATAATTTTCTTCTCAATGGAACTAATAACAGATACTTTATACTATACTTATTATGTTAAAGATCGTTTGGTACGTATGGACGAATATAATCGTTGTAGAGACTGCAAAACTCCTAATAATTACATATTATTTGACCTGAATAAAAAAACAATTACAGTTGTAAATCCTTTACGAAAAATGTATATCAATATAAATTCTAAACCATATAAAGAAAGAACAGATGTTGATGAAAATTTTAAGATTTTAAAAACTAATAATTACAAAAAAATACACGGATATAAATGTTATCAGTGGAGAGTAAGAAATAAAATTGAAAATACAGAAGTTTCTTACTGGGTAGCTTTTGATAATTTTGATTTCTTTATTGATTTTTTAAAGCTTTTTAATCGTTCTGAAAAACATGCTCAATATTTTTTACTAATACCTGAAACAAAAGGTTATTTTCCAATGTTAAGTGAAGAACGCACCACTTTAAGAGAGCAAAAGATGACTTTGCGAGTTTTAAACATCCAACGTAAAACTCTTGATAAAAGTTTTTTCCAAATTCCAAAAGATTATAAAAACTTTGAAGAATAATGAAATGGTATTGGGATTTTGTTAATTGGCTCGAAAATAATCAGGCCGCTTGCTTATATAAAAAATATTTTGGAGTTGAATGTCCAGGATGCGGTATTCAACGATCTTTTATTGCTTTATTAAAAGGAAATTTTATCGAAAGTTTTCAAACATTCCCTGCTTTAATTCCATTATTGATTATGTTTGCTTTTTTAATATTACATATATTTTTCCGTTTTAAAAACGGAGCAAACATTTTGAAATATCTATTCATTTTAAATGCCACTATTCTTACAATAAGCTATATATACAAATTTCTAACTCAAACAACTTAGTAGAAGCAATAAAAATAATTCTTAGTTAAAACTTTACAATAATTGAAACAAATTCAAGATTGCAACTTAACTTTATAAAGTATCTAATATAGCTGTTAAATTTGCATCGCTTATAGCAGCCATTGTTACAGGGAAAGATACATTCTGATTTATTATACCTTGCCAGTAATAATGATATAATTGTTGCTGACGCATTCCAATGAGAATAATTTTTGCTTTTTCGCCTGCGGGAAAAATATTTGTTGATTGATTATATACTTTAATTAAGCTTTTTAAATCGGGCATATAGATATAAGTTGCTACATTTTGAAGATTATCGGTAGTTGATGTAAATGAAACCGATATATTTGTTGGGTTTTGCGTCGCTGGTTTGCTGTTGCTAACCCATCCAAGTTTTGCAATAAGTCCCAAATAGCCATATGTAGTAGTATCGAAATTTCCGGCAGGATTAGGCACCCAATTAATTATACCAGATTGATCGTTACCATAATATATTTTCATATTTGCATATTTTTGTTGCGATGGCATTTCTATTGGCCATGTTGCAGCAGGTCGTAAAAGCAATTCCTGTCCGTTTTTAAAAGCACGTATTCTAATTATTCCCGCTGTTGTAAGAGGTACATTAGTCGCTACATTCGACAATTGGTAATAAATAATATCTTTTGGAGTATATAGCTCTATTAACTTAACTATAAAAGGGAAATAAACACTATCACCATTTGGATACATTAAATTAGTTTTTATAGGCCATATCTTTGTTCCTTGTTGACCTATAATAGGACCTTGACCATTAGTATCAACAACAAACTCTTGCTCCTGCTGTTTTTTCGTATCAAAATATGAGTTTATAGGATCATAATTGTTCAAATTATCCTTTGGCTCTATTCGCTCTTTTGAACAGTGAATACCAACAGCTAAAATAACAATTACTGACAGGAAAAAAAATTTTGATTTCATACAAAATTCATTTAATAATTAATTATATGCATTACAACTTCCTTTTTTTGAACGTTTGCCAGCATAATTAACAGATGTTTTACTCTTCTTTTTGCAACCGATGAAATATACAAAACCTGCTTGTAAGTGGCTTTCCTTCCATTTAATATTATATCTATATTCTAAAAAAGGTTTTAAACAAATACCAAATTTTAGTCCAAATCCACCTTCCAAATTGTAATTCGAAAGTTTAGCTTTTTCCATCGCAGAGGTATTATAATTTATCCATCTATTATAGCCTGGATGAATAATAGCATAAAATGTCCAACGTCTTACATCAAATAAATTATAGTTTAAACCGACTCCTATGTAATATTCGTTAATTTTATTAAAAGATGGATAATAGGCAAATTGCGGAACAATGCTAAATCTATTTCTTGGAAATTCTACTCTAAAACCATATCCGAAACTTTCGGTTTGAAAATTATACATTCCAGATGCCCCAATCCCAAAACGTTGACCAGTTAAAGATAAAGAGTTTATTATAAAAATTAACAATATTAAAATTTTATAAAACATCATCAATAATTTAATTAGACAAATGTACATAAAATTTTCTACTTACAAGATTATTCAAAAGTTTTTCTTGATAAGTTTTTTTACAATTGAATCTATAAAAGTTACCTAAAAATATTGTAATAAGACCTTTGCAAGACAATTAACAATGTTTTTGTTACGCCATTGCAAGCAAACAACCTCCCACCGCCATTGTGAGTCTGTAACCCCACAACGTCATTGCGAGCGAACGCAGTGAGCGAAGCAATCCCCTCAAAACACTTAACACTAAAAGGAATGAGCAATGAGGAGATTGCTTCACGCCAGCACACTTGCCAACCCTTCGGTTCGCAATGACGTGAAGGAAGGAACTCGCGATGACGAGAAAGAGGGAAAGGCTTTTTGTTACCAAAATAATTTGTTACTTCGAAAAGTCTTTAAGTTTTTCAAAGATCTCGTAATAATAATTACTTTCTCTTTTTTTCATTTATATAATTTTTAAAACTTAAAATTCATTACTTTTGCAAAAAAATATTATGGATATTTTTGAAAAAATCAAAAAACAAAAAGGGCCACTTGGGCAATATAAAGATATAGCACACGGCTATTTTGCTTTTCCTAAATTAGAAGGAGAAATAGCACCACGTATGAAATTTCGTGGCAAAGAGGTTTTAACTTGGAGTTTAAATAATTACCTTGGGCTTGCAAACCATCCCGAAGTACGCAAAACCGATGCCGAAGCTGCTGCACAATACGGTATGGCTTATCCTATGGGAGCACGGATGATGTCGGGTCATACATCATTGCACGAAGAACTCGAAAAAAAATTAGCCGCTTTCGAAAAAAAAGAAGATGCTTTCCTTCTTAATTACGGCTATCAGGGAATGGTTAGCATTATTGACGCATTAGTAAACAGAAACGATGTAATTGTTTACGATAGCGAAGCTCATGCTTGTATTTTAGACGGTGTTAGACTACACATGGGAAAACGTTTTGTTTATCCGCATAATAATATCGAAAAACTACGCTTACAGCTAAAACACGCTCAAAATGTAGTTAAAAAAACTGGGGGCGGTATTCTTGTTATTACAGAAGGGGTTTACGGTATGGCTGGCGATCTTGGGAAATTAGACGAAATAGTTGCACTAAAAAAAGAATTTAATTTCAGGTTGTTGATTGATGATGCACATGGATTCGGAACCATGGGAAAAACAGGTGCAGGAGTATCAGAACATTTCGGTGTTATGGATGAGGTAGATATTTATTTTGCAACATTTGCCAAAGCAATGGCTGGCATTGGCGGATTTGTTGCTTCAACAAAAGAAGTTATTGATTACTTACGATACAACATGCGTTCGCAAATTTTTGCAAAATCTTTACCTATGCCAATGGTAATAGGAGCACTTAAACGCTTAGAACTACTACAAACACAGCCACAATTAAAAGAAAAGCTATGGGAAATAGTAAAAGAACTACAAAATGGCTTACAAAAAAACGGATTTAACATAGGAAACACACAATCACCTGTTACACCTGTTTTCTTAAGCGGAACACCTATAGAAGCCACAAATATTGTTTATGAATTGCGCGAAAAATTCAATATTTTCTGCTCTATAGTAGTTTATCCTGTTGTACCAAAAGATGTTATTATGCTCCGCCTTATACCTACTGCTGTTCATACTATAGAAGATGTAAAATATACTATTGAAGCATTTAGTGAAATACAAAAAGGTCTTAAAGCAGGCAAATATAGCCAGCAAATAATAGCTCCTAACTTTACATTTTAATATTAATTTATTCTGAAACTTTATCCAAATTTTTGCGTAAAATATTTCGATTTTTTAATTTTACAAAAAAATAAATGGAACCTATTGAAAGCTTTTCATTAGAAATTATAAAAGAGCTTGAAAAAAAATTTAAAAATGCGTGTTGTAATAAAACAGCCGAAGCATATCTTGATTGTGCATTACTTATAAAACACAAACTCAAACAATATAAAAATTTTTCAACGAAAGAAATAGCAACCAATGACAATAAATAACGTCCTTTAAAAAAAACTTTATGAAATATTTTTTTATAAATATCTGTATTATAATAATTTCATATAGCACATATGGACAAAAAATACAAATTGTTCCCAAAAAAAACATAAACGATACAAACATTAAAACTTTAAAAGTTATAACAAACAAAGAAGAATTTAACAAGCATTTTGCAGATAGTTTAACTTATAAAGAATTAATGCCTTATGTACAAATTCCAGGAACAAAAATATCTATAGCACCTCCAAAAAATTTCAAAATTTCCGAACAAATACGTGGATTTGTCCATTTGGCTACAACTACTTCTATAACTTGTTCAGAAATAAAAGGTTTTCATTATACAACAGTTGTAGAAAATATAACTCCAGAAACACTTTTAAAGCAAAATGCTAATCTTAAAAGTATCGAAGATGTTCAAACCAGTTCCGGCAAACCAGCAAAATTGATTCTTTTAGGTTTCTCATTACCATCAAAAGATACTTCAAAAAAAGAAACCCCTTTTGAACGACTAATGCTATTTACCGGCGATTTAGATAATACTATCTGGGTAAGTGCAACTTATCCCGAAGCTGTTAAACCTTTTGTTTTTGAAATGGTAAAAAAAAGCTTATTGTCTGTTAAAATTGAATAACCATGATTCGAAAATTACTCATAGCAACATTAATATTTTTTATTAACTACAAACAGCAAAATGCCCAAACTTATACCATTTCGCATGATGTTTACTGGCATACAGAAAATCAAAACATGTGGGGACCAAATGGCAGTCCATTTAACATAGATTTTAGCTACGAACTATTTAATATTCAGTTCGATTCTTCACTGTCGTTTGGTTTTATGCAAAGCATTCCTTTAATTGGTAATGTAGGTGCCATGTTTAATTTAGATTTACATTTGCTACTTGCATCTGAATTTGCTATGTACGGATGGACAACAGGTTGGATAGATGTTGATTACCCTGTTAGAATAACTTATGAAATTCCAAATAATTATACTTTTAATCCTGGCGAAATAGTTACTATTAAAACTAATTATGAAGTTTTACCAGGTTGGGAATTATATAGCCATTTTCCACAAGCAGGCGTAGTGTATTTAGATTTAGAATATGGATTTGGGATAAATTTAAATGCTGATGTTTGTTTGGGAGGTTGTACAAATATAAATATAATGAATATTAACGTCCCCGACGATTCAATAGCAATTTTTTATTTAAACGGACAAACAGGCGAATATGCTTACCCTTGCTACAATCCTAATAATTTTCCTCCATTTGCTATATGTACAGGCGATCTTTTACCAATAACATTTAATAATTTATTTGGCATAGGATTAAGTGGATGGATAACTTTGCCATATATCCCTACAACAGACTGGTTAAACACAAACAATCCTTGTCATCAGATATTAGGAGCAAATGGTGATAGTACTTATGCATACATAGAACTCGATATTGTTCAATTTTTATCATTTTTAGCCGGATTTATACCTCCACCACAAGGACCTGCTATACAACAGTTTTTACAAATGCTCAGTGGAACATATAGTTTCAGCATCATAACTATTCAATATAATTTATTTTCAGCATATTTAACAATGACAAATACCTTACAACAAGATTTAACATTTACACCAACAGTACGAACTATTTTTACATTCCCAACACCTGTTGAATATTGGGTCGAAAACCCGCATAACGGAAATCAAATAATAGACCAAGGGATTTCCGATAGTATTTCTTTTCCTACGTGTATGAATTTTAAATACAAATATCCTTGCTACGGTTGGCCACAAATGCCAATAGGCGCGGCTGCCCATCTCGATAACCAGTTCAATAATCATGTCTGGGATAGTATGGCTTTTAGCTTCATTATTCAAGCATTGCAGTTTACTATAATAATTGATTTACCTTTTAAAAACCAGATTATAGTTCCAGAATTTTGCATCCCTTTGCCCGTCGAAGACAAAACAAACGGAATAATAATAGAAGAAATATGCACCCCCGTAATAACAAGTGAAGAGTTTGCAGAACTTCGACAATTACTTGATAGTACTGGTACAGGAGGAACTTACGACGACGGCAGCGGAGGAACACAACCTCCTCAAATATTAGACTGGACTTTTACAATAGGACCTTTAATAGATGTATCGCTTCCACTTGGTTATATTCCTTTAACATGGTACAACAATACATGGGAATTAGGCGGATTTGATGAAGATACAACTTTCCCCGGTTTCGTTATGATTCCTAATCCAGAATTTCAATTAGTTTCTATTACCCAAACTAATAATGTTTGCGCAGGCGATAGCATAGGATCAATAACTGTTACCATTTCCAATGGTACTCCACCATATACTTATACATGGTCAAATGGAGTTATAATTACATCTAATTCTACCTCAAATACAATAGATGGTTTATTAAGCGGAACTTATTTCGTTACTGTAAGCGATGTTAATGGTTGTTCTCATGTAGCACAAGCTACCATTATTGAAACAAATCCTCCTATAAATATTACACTTACACCCGTTCATGTATTATGCCATGGACAAAGTACAGGAATAATATATTCACAAGTTACTGGCGGAACACCACCATACAGTTATCAATGGCTTCCAATAGGAGGTAACAGTGCTAATGCAACAAATCTTCCTGCTGGAACCTACACACTATCGGTTGTTGACGCAGTTGGTTGTCCTAAAGTTGATAGTGTAACTATAACAGAACCTGCTACTTACGTTTCGGTTGTTGTAGATTCAGTTCGACATATTTTATGTTACGGTGGAACAAATGGCTTTATTGCAATAACTGCAAGCAATGGTACACCACCTTATACTTATTTATGGTCTAATGGTTCTACGCAACAAGATATAATAAATATACCAGCAGGAACATATACTGTTACTGTTACTGATGCAAATGGGTGCACTATTACAATCACAGAAACCGTTAATGAACCGCCACTTTTAGCTGGATTTATTATGCCTACTCACGTTACTTGTTATGGTTTATCTAATGGAAGTGCCAATTTAATTGTTGCAGGAGGCACACCACCTTATAGTTATCTTTGGAACACAGGTGCAACAACAGAAGATTTATTTAACATTCCAACAGGCACATATTCTGTAACTATTACAGATGCAAATGGTTGTATTGCTTATGCAAGTACATTTATAAATCAACCTTTTGCTCCTTTGAGCGCTACTTACGTTATTACTGATGTTTTATGTCACGGATTTCACACGGGAGCTATAGATTTAATACCTGCAGGCGGAACACCTCCATATTCTTATCAGTGGAGTAATGGTCAAACTACTCAAGATTTAAATAACTTACCAGCCGGGAATTATTCTGTTACAATAACAGATTATAATGGATGTACAGAAATTTATCAAATGATTATAAACGAGCCTCCCACCTACGTTAGTATTCAATTACAAGTTACCGACGTTAGATGTTATGGAGAAATAAACGGAGCTGTTAATTTAACAATCAACGGAGGAGTTCCTCCATATCTTGTTTTATGGAGTAACGGAGCAACTACCGAAGATATAAGCCAATTACCAGCAGGTAATTACTTTGTTACTGTTACAGACAACAACGGATGTACAACTATGGGACAAGCAATTGTTAAAGAACCACAAAAACTATATGCATCTGTAACACAAAATGTTGTTATTTGTATTAACGATACTGCTCATTTATATGTATCAGCAACAGGAGGTACGCCAGGATATACATTTATTTGGAATACAGGATCTGTTGATACTACTATTACAGTATGGCCAACAACAAATACAAATTATTCTGTTACAGTTACCGATACCAGAGGCTGTATCTCAGTAAGCTCTACAACAGTTCAAGTTAGACCTCCACTTTCTGCACAAATACAAATTAATGATTCAATACTTTGCAATGGCGAACCACTAACATTCAGTGGCATAATAAATGGTGGTAACGGAAATTACATTATTACACTTAATGATACTTTGCTTATTTCATTACCCTATACTATGTATCCAGAACAAACATCCGGTTATCAAATAAAAATAGAAGATAATTGTAATACTCCACCATTGTACTTTAATTTCTTTATTCGTGTAATACCATCACCTCCAAATAACATACAAGCTCACCCCATTTCAGGTTGTGTTCCATTATTAGTACAATTTTATGAATCATCACCTGATGAAGGACAAGAATACATCTGGAATTTCGGTAATCCAAATTCTTCAAACACCAGTAACCTAAAAAATCCAACACATTTATATACATTACCAGGTAATTATACTATTAGTTTAACCACTGTAAATCAATATGGTTGCAAAACACAGCAAATAATTCCTAATTTAATACAAGTATATCCATTGCCTGAATCTAAATTTATTACAGATCCTTTAACTATTAATATGCTAAATACAAATGTTCATTTTATAAATTTATCTACAGGTGCCACAAGTTATTATTGGAATTTTGGCGATGGCGATTCCTCGTCATTAGAAAATCCTTATCACTTATATCCTAATATACCTGCCGAATATAATGCTTACCTTGTTGCTATTAGCCAACATGGATGTAAAGATACTTCATGGCAAGTTATAAAAGTAATAAGCGATTATACCTTTTACGCTCCTACTGCATTTAGTCCCGACGATGATGGTAAAAATGAAGTGTGGAGAGTGTATGCTACAAATATTAATTTTAGCACCTTCCATTTAGTTGTTTATGACAGATGGGGTGAAATAATTTTTGAAACAAAAGACATAGAAAAAGAATGGGATGGAAAAGCTAAAGATGGTAAAAACTTAGTACCCCCCGGAACTTACACTTGGATGGCTACTTTCAAGGATAATAATGATGTTACAAGAATAAAAACTGGTCCTGTTACAATAATTTATTAGTTAAAGTTTGCTTTTTGTCAAAGTTTTTTTATAACTTTGTAACACGAAGTAATATTTTTCGTTATAAGGAAAAAATATTTATGAAAATCTGCTTTTTGTACATCCTTTCTTTATTGATTTTTAATACTATATTATGTCAAAATCAATATCCTTCTATTCCCGATTCTGCATTTCAGGATATGGGAGTTTCTGTTTCACCATCGAGTATGCATTTAAATATCAAACCAGGAAATACCGTTACCAAAGATATAAAAGTAAAAAACGACACAAAAAAAACATATAAATTTAACGTCGGGTTTAATGATTTCGAAATGAATGAAAAAGGGAAACCAGTATCTCCAAAGCCTAAAGATTGTAAATATTGTTTATCAAAATATATAAGTGCCGCACCCAGTTATTTCGAGCTAAAACCAGGTCAAGAAATAAAAGTAAAATTAACCATATCTATACCTGACAGTTCTCATTTATATAAAGCTCTGTGGACAATAGTTACCATTGATCAGGTAGTTGATCGCCCTCCACTTGATTTAGAACCACAACCAAATCGTTTAGCAATGGGAATATTGCCTTCTATTGGTTTTGGTGTATATATATATCAAAATCCACCAAACGTAAAAGTCAACAAAATTCATATTGAGCGTTTTCAATATTCAGAAAAAGGTGGGAAAAAATATTTTGACCTGAAAGTTAAAAATGTAGGCGATGGTATTAGTTTTTGCAGTTCATATATTTCACTAACAAATTTAAACACAGGTGAACAAAAAAAGGTTAATGTTAAACGATTTACTATTTTACCTGAATTTACAAGAGACTTTCATATTGATTTGCCTACCGACTTACTTCCAGGAAAATATACTGCTGTTGGAGTTGTTGATTTTGGAGATGCAAACGAGATGATTGCTGCACAAGCTGATTTTGAAATAAATTAATTTGAAACCTTTTTTATTGTAATTATGTATAAAGGCATAGAAATAACCCTAAAACTAATGATAAAAAAAGAAGAATAGATCTTTATTTTTTCTGTAATGCAATCAAGGATTGTGTTACAGAGAGCGTAATAACTCCGCTTAGTAGAGTTAAAAAATATTTTAAAAAAAACTTTATGTCTAACTAAAT
>Ga0308411_10000116_pt1 | contig 45406 bp, 46 predicted proteins | sample HotsprottomLayer_2_FD_203530 | JGI IMG/M metagenome (GOLD analysis project Ga0308411, IMG submission 203530) | Hot spring phototrophic mat microbial communities from Octopus Spring, Yellowstone National Park, Wyoming, United States -... | ecosystem: Environmental > Aquatic > Thermal springs >... | reverse complement strand
GCGACCTTCACGTTCCGCGACAATACCGGGTCGGTCCTCAAGTCCTTCACGCTGGCCGCCGAGTGAGAGATCTCGAGCGCGACCGGGCTGTATGCCATCGCCCGGGCGCGCTCGAGGCAGGTCATGGCGGCTGCGAGCCCTCTCATCGATGACGCGGGCGATGAGCCTTCTGGCGCTCCTGCTGCTGCTCGGCGGCGTCGCGTGCCCCGCGTTCGGCAGTGAGGGGAGTGCAGTCCTGGAGGTCCGGCGCATGCTGGACCTGCTCCTCGCCGCTCGCGCGGCGTACCTTGAAGCCTTCGAGGGCGGTGGCACCGAGCTCGAATCGCCGCTGGATCTCGAGGAGGCCCGCCTCCTCGTGAGCGAGCTGCGTCTGCTCAACGAGCGTCAGCGCGTGCTGCCCGCGGAACTCGTCGATGGGTTGCAGCGGGATCTCGCGCAGGTCGTCCGCCGGCCCGACCTGGCGGAGCGGCTGCTCGCCTGTGCCGAGATGCTGAGTCGGCAAACGGGACTAGCCTCGACCGAGCGCCCGGAGGTCCGCCCCTCGGCGCAGCGCGGTGCGGGACTCTACGCCGAGAACTGTGCAGGCTGCCACGGGGCGCGCGGAGCCGGCGATGGCCCGGACGCCGTCAGGGCCGGGCTGGCGCCGCCCGATTTCACGAGCGAGGTGTTCATGCGGCGCGAGACGCCGCGCGACTTCTTCTTGCGGATCGGCGTGGGGCATCGTCGTCGCGGGATGCCCGAATGGGCCGAGGTGCTGAGCGTCCGCCAGCGCTGGGATCTCGTCGCCCATCTCTGGGGCTTGCGCGGGACGGCGGCCGATCGGGCGGGCGGTGCGCGCCTGTGGCGGGAGCGGTGCGCGGCGTGTCATGGCACGGGGGGCGAGGGGGCGAGCAGCAAGGCCCCCGATCTCAGCCGCAACGGCGCCCTCGACGAGCGTAGCGATCGAGCGCTTTTCGTGGCGCTTTTTCGTGGACCGCATGCCGGGCTGGCGCAGATCCTCGGGGACGACGACCGCTGGCGCGTGATCGCCCATCTCCGCACGCTCAGTCTCGGGGGCGTCGCGCCAGGGCGGGCGAGGGGCACGCGTGCCGAGGCCGGGCGGGGCAAGTGAACGCGGGGCGCCGCGATCAGAGGCGGTGCCAGCTCTCGCCAGGCTCGAGGGGGACGAGGCGATCGTCCAAGCCACGGCGAGCGAGGGCAGCGCGGAACTTGCCGAGCGGATCCGAGACCTGCCAGAGCAGTGGCGCCACCCCCTGGCGGCCGTAATGCGTCGGGATCACGACCGCGGGCTGGAGCAGGGCGACCGCCGCGGCGGCCTCGTCCGGGCTCATCTCGCGCGGCAGGCCGAGCAGGCGTCGGCCGCCAATCGGAAGACACGCCAGCTCGAGCTGAGGGAATCTGGCGGCGATCTCCGCGAGCTGCTCGAACGGTCGCGTATCGCCCGCGAGGTAGGCATCCAGCTCGCCCGAGCTCAGGACGTACCCCAGCTGGTCGTCTCCGCCGCTCGACGGCACGGAGGTCAGCGTTACGCCCTCGATGGTGGTGCGCTCCCACGGTCCGAGGCCACGGACGTCGACGAATCCGAGCTCGAGCAGGGCCTCGCGCAGGGGATGGGGAGCGACCGCGCGGGGGGTGGTTCCGGCCAGCCTCCGCAAGGCCGGCGGGTCGAAGTGGTCGCCGGCGCGCTGGGTGAGGATCACCGCGGCCAGTGGTGGCAGGGTCTCGGGGCGCAGGCCCAGGGGCTCGGCCTGGCGCCGGACAATGCCTGAGTGGAACCAGGGATCGACGAGGAATCGCGTCCCGCGCAGCGACAAGACCAGCGATCCGTGGAGAATGCGCGTGACGGCGATCTCGGCGTCCGAGTCGTGGAACGTGCCCGCGTGGGGGCGGGGCACGGGCTGACAGCTCGCCAGGGCAGCGGCGACGACCAGGGCGACAACGCGCCGCACGTCGCTCATCGATGCGCCACCTGACGGCGCGCCTCGAACAGCGCGATGGCGACGGCCGTGGCCAGGTTGAGACTGCGCACGTGGGCGCTGTCGATCGGGATGGTCACCAGCGCGTCCGCATACGCCGTCCGCAGAGCCGCCGGAAGTCCACGGCTCTCGCTGCCGAAGACCAGGAAATCGTCCTGGCGGTAACCGACCTCCGTGTAGGCCCGCCCGCCACGCGCACAGAAGCAGAGGATCCGTCCGGGAAGCCGCTCGCGGCAGAACGTCGCCCAGTCCGGCCAGCGGTGCAGGTCGACGAAGGGCCAGTAGTCGAGCCCGGCGCGCCGCAGGTGGTAGTCGTCGATGCGGAAACCAAGGGGCTCGATCAGATGGAGGGGCGTGTGCGTGGCGACGCAGAGCCGGCCGATGGATCCGGTATTCTGCGGGATCTCCGGGGCGACCAGCACCACACGCATGGACCCGGGCCCGCGCAGCTCACGATGCGTCGTCGAGCAGCACTCGACGGCCGGCGACGGGGAGGACGAGGCGGCCCTCGGGTGTGACCTCGGCGTGGCGCAGGAGCTCGTAGTACGCCGGGCGCAGAAAGCGGACCTCGTGTCGGCCGCCGTGCGCGCGGCAGTAGAGCACGTGGTCGGGACCGACGCGCAGGGTGTCGGCGTCCAGCGGCTCGCGGGACCCGTCGTTCAGCGTGATCTCGAAGGTTCTGTCGGGCTGGCGATCGACGGTCGTGACCACCCACGGCGTATCCTCGACCTCGACGACGACGCGATCCGGACCGAGCTCGAGGCGGGCGATCCCGTCCTCGCCCACGGTCATCGCGCGGGCGTACAGGCGGCAGATCGCGGGATTCGCGATGGGCTCGCCGTCGCACAGCCAGCGGCCGTCGCGCGTGAAGCGGATGCGGCCGGTGTGGATGGTCGTGAAGCCGGCGCGGGGCATGGCGCTCAGGCTAGCTCCCGACTGTCGAGCAGCAGGGTCACGGGGCCGTCGTTGACGAGCGAGACGGCCATGTGCGCGCCGAACTGGCCCGTGGCGACGGGGAGGTTCGCTGCACGGACCTGCGCGACGAACAGCTCGTAGAGGGCCTCGGCCTGCGCCGGCGCCGCCGCGGCGACGAACGACGGGCGGCGGCCCTTGCGGCAATCCCCGTAGAGCGTGAACTGCGATACGACCAGCATGGCCCCGCCGATCTCGGCCAGCGATCTGTTCATCTGTCCCGCGTCGTCCGCGAAGATACGCAGTCCCACGATCTTGCGCGAGAGTTTCGCTGCGTCGCCCTCGCCATCGGTGGCTGCCACGCCGAGCAGCACGCAGCATCCGACGCCGATGGCGGCGATAGGGACGCCGTCCACGTCGACGCGCGCCTCGCGTACGCGCTGCACCACGGCCCGCACGTCCGGTTTTCATGACACGATCGGGGACCCGGCGCGAGCGCGGTGGCGCCCCCGGGGGAGGTCGGCTACAGTCCGGACGCCGGATGATCCCGGACAACCTCCACATCGGGCCGATCCCCATCCACCTGTTCGGGATCTTTCTCGCGCTGGCGTTCCTCGGGGCGAACTGGCTCTTCGCCCGCGAGCTGGCGCGGCGGGGCTACCCGGCCGACATCGCCTCGTCGGCGATCGTGTGGGCGGCTGTCGGGGGCATCGTCGGGGCGCGGCTGTGGCTCGTCGTGGAGCGCTGGCAGGACTTTGTCCGCGATCCGGTCGGACTGCTGTTCACCGGCAGCGGCTTCGTCTTCTATGGCGGGCTCGTCGGCGGCGCGATCGCCGTCACGCTCGTTTTGCGACGTCACCGGATCCCGTGGTGGGACGGAGCCGATGCGGCGGCGCCAGCCATCGCCCTCGGCCAGGCCATCGGACGCATCGGCTGTCAGGTCTCGGGCGACGGCGACTGGGGGCAGGTCACGGAGCTGCCGTGGGGGATGGCCTATCCGCATGCCGTGGTCGGTTGGCCGTATCCCCCCGGGGTGCGCGTGCACCCGACGCCGATCTACGAGAGCGTGGCGTACTTCGCGATCGTCGCGCTGCTGCTCTGGCGTCGCCGTCGCGCCGCGCCGCCCGGAACCGTGTTCGCCTGGTACCTGGTGCTCGCCTCGGGGGCGCGGTTTCTCGTCGAGTTCGTCCGGATCAACCCCGTGGTCGCGATGGGGCTGACCGCGGCCCAGCTCACGAGCCTCCTGCTCGTCTTCTGCGGGGCGAGCCGCCTGTGGCTCGGCGGGCGGCGATGATGGACCGCCGGGCTCTGACCATCGCGGTGGTGGCCATCGCGTTCGGCCTCGCCGCAGTCGTGGGCCTGTGGCTCGTCCGGCGCCAGGGGCCGGTGCTGGCGCCAGACTTTGCGAAGCCCGATCTCGCGGGCCAGACGGTCAGGCTCTCGGGCTTGCGGGGACGCGTCGTTCTCCTGAATCTCTGGACCACCTGGTGCCCGCCGTGTCGCGAGGAGATGCCCTCGATGGAGCGCCTCTGGCAGCGTCTGCAAAATCAGGGGTTCGTGCTTCTGGCGGTGAGTCAGGACGAGCAGGGCGCGGCGGTCGTCGAGCCCTTCGTCCGCGGTCTCGGGCTCACCTTTCCCGTGCTGCTCGACCCCGAGGGGCAGATCGGGCGGGCCTACGGCGTCTGGGGGTATCCCGAGAGCTTTCTGATCGACCGCGAGGGACGGATCGTCGAGCGGGTGATCGGGCCTCGCGATTGGATGGCGGCCGAGCAGATCGCCCGCCTCGAGCAGCTGCTCGGCGGCGCGCCGCAGAATGCCCTTGCCGGCCCGACGTCGACGAACTAGGAACCCCGCAGGTTTCCCTCAAGCTCTCCCGCACGTATAGTGAGGCGCATCGAGGTGCCCATGAGTGGCAAACGGCGTACTGGCCTGGCCCTAGCGATCCCCTTGCTGGTGGGCCTCGTGGTCTTGCTCGCGGGAAGTCGCGGGGTCGAGCGAGTCGGCGCCTCCCCGAACGAGGCCTACGAGCAGCTCGAGCAGTTCACGAACATCCTCTCGATCGTCCAGAAGAACTACGTCGAGGAGGTCGACACCAAGCGGCTGGTCGAAGGCGCGATCAATGGCATGTTGACGGCGCTCGATCCGCACAGCGCCTATCTCACGCCGGAGCTGTACAAGGAGCTGCAGGTCGAGACGAAGGGCAGCTTCGGCGGGCTCGGCATCGAGATCACCAACCGCAACGGCATGCTCACCGTGGTGGCGCCCATCGAGGACACGCCGGCCTATCGGGCCGGGATCAAGGCGCAAGACGTGATCCTCAAGATCGATGGCGAGTTCACCAAGGACATGAGCCTCGTCGAGGCGGTGAAGAAGATGCGCGGCCCGAAGGGCACGAAGGTCAAGCTCACCATCAAACGCGACGAGCCGACAGCCCTGTTCGATGTCACGCTGACTCGCGAGATCATCAAGATCCAGAGCGTGAAGTCCAAGCCCCTCGGGGAGGGCTACGGCTATCTCCGCCTCACGCAGTTCCAGGAACGGACCGACGAGGACGTCGTCCGGGCCCTTCGTGCCTTCGAGAAAGCGCCGGGTGGGCTGCGGGGCCTGGTGCTCGATCTGCGGAACAACCCCGGCGGGCTGCTCACGCAGGCGGTCAAGGTGACCGATCTGTTCCTCGACGCCGGGCTGATCGTCTACACCGATGGCCGGCTCGAGAACCAGAAGCAGAAGTACTTCGCGCACAAGACCAGCACCTGGACGGGGTTCCCTATGGTCGTGCTCGTCAACGGCGGGAGCGCGAGCGCCAGCGAGATCGTGGCGGGAGCGCTCCAGGACCACAAGCGAGCGCTGGTGCTTGGCACGACGACCTTCGGCAAGGGATCGGTGCAGACGATCCTGCCGCTCGACGACAACTCCGCACTGCGGCTTACGACGGCGCGCTACTACACGCCGAGCGGGCGCTCCATCCAGGCCACGGGGATCGTCCCCGATGTCGAGATGGAGCAGGGGACCAGGCTCGCACAGGGCGAGCGTGGTGGAGCGATCGTGCGCGAGGCGAACCTGCCGCGCCATCTCCAGCATCCCGAAAAGGAGCGCACGCCGGCATCATCGTCCCGCCGGCCCGAAGACGAGGAGGAGTCGGAGTCGGGCGCTCCGGCGGTGACACCGGCCGGCGATCTCGGTCCCGGCGACGAGCTGCGGGAAGGCGAACCCGGCCGCGATCCCCAGCTCGACCGCGCGCTCGAGCTGCTCAAGAGCTGGCAGGCTAACAAGACCTTCGTGGCGAAGCGCGACGAGTGATTCGTGCCGGCCAGGCGATGACCCTCGAGACGGGCCGCGTGCTCAGCGTGAGCGAGCTCGCGGCGCGGATCGCCGACGCGCTCGAGGCCCGGGTCGGGCGGGTGTGGGTCGGGGGGGAGCTGTCGGGGGTCAAGCGTTCCGGCCCCGGGCACCTGTGGTTCTGTCTCAAGGACGAGGCGGCGCAGATCGATGCCGTGATGTTCCGCGGTCAGAATCGCACCCTGGCCTTCGAGCCCCAGGACGGGATGGACGTGCTCGTCCTGGGGCGGGTCGGGCTGTGGAGCGAGCGGGGCCGGTTGCAGCTCTACGTCGACCACATGGAGCCGCGGGGGCTCGGGGCGCTGCGGCTGGCCTTCGAGCAGTTGAAGGCGCGGCTGCAGGCCGAGGGGTTGTTCGAGGCGAGCCGCAAGCGGGCGCTTCCTCCCTACCCGCGGGTCATCGGGATCGTGACCGCGCTCCACGGCGCCGCCATCCACGACATGCGCGTCACCCTGCGCCGGCGATGGCCCGCCGCTCGGGTCATCGTCCGGCCGGTGCGCGTGCAGGGCGAGGGCGCCGCGGCCGAGATTGCCGAGGGCATCGCCGACCTCTGTCGGCTCTCCGCGGTGGACGTGCTCATCGTCGGGCGTGGGGGAGGATCGCTCGAGGATCTCTGGGCCTTCAACGAGGAGGTCGTGGCCCGCGCCATCGCGGCGGCACGGGTGCCCGTCGTGTCGGCGGTCGGGCACGAGATCGACTTCACGATCGCCGATTTCGTGGCCGACGTGCGCGCGGCGACGCCCACGGCGGCCGCCCAGCTCGTGGTGCCGGACCGGGCGGCAGTCGGCCTCCAGATCGAGGCGGCTGCGACCGCGCTGCGCCTGGCGCTGGCCCGGCGGCTCCGCGATACGCGACACACGCTTGCCGTGCTGGCACGCCGACTGGGCGATCCCCGGCGTCGCGTGACCACGAGCCGGCTTCGCCTCGAGGACCTCGCCGAGCGGCTCCGCGCAGCCCTGGCGCGGCGATGCTCGTGGGAGCGGCGCGAGGTGTCGGCGTTGGCGCGTCGTCTCGCGCAGGCCGGGCCGAGGGGGCGTGTGGAGTCGGCCCGGCCGCGGATCGCCGCCCTCGCGGAGCGTCTGGTCTTCGGGATGGCGGTGCGCGTGCGCACCGGTCGCGAGCGGCTGGACGCGCTCGCGGGTCGGCTCGGCGCGCTGTCGCCGCTGGCCTGCCTGGCGCGCGGGTATGCGATCGTGCGCCAGGGCGGACCCGACGGACCGATCGTGCGCGACGCGGCGACCCTCGGCCGCGGGGCGCGGATCAGCGTGCTCTTCGGCCGCGGGCGGGCCAGCGGCCGTATCGAGGATGTGGAACCATGACCAACAAGGACAGGAAAGACACGGCGACGGCAGACGACAGGGCGGCCCCGCGCTTCGAAGAGGGGCTCGCGGAGCTCGAAGGCATCGTGCGGACGCTCGAGCATGGCGAGCTGCCGCTCGAGGATTCCCTGGCCGCCTTCGAGCGCGGCATGCAGCTCGTCCACGGGTTGAGTCGCACCCTCGACGATGTGGAACAGCGGGTCGAGGTGCTGCTCCGGCAGGCCGACGGCTCGCTTGCGCTGCGCCCGCTGGAGGAGGACGACGAGTGACCCATGCGGCCGTGGAGCGCTGGCTCGCGCAACGGCGGCGTCTGGTCGACCGAGCCCTCGAGCGGACCCTGCCCGCGCGTCGCTCGCAGCTCCGCGCTGCCATGCGCTACAGCCTGCTGGCGGGCGGGAAGCGGCTGCGGCCCATCCTCGCCCTCACCACCGGCGAGCTCGTCGGAGCTCCGACGACGACCGTGCTGCCTTTTGCGTGCGCGCTCGAGTACATCCACACCTATTCGCTGGTCCACGACGATCTGCCGGCCATGGACAACGACGATCTGCGCCGCGGCCGACCGACGAGCCACAAGGTGTACGGCGAGGGGCTGGCCATTCTCGTCGGCGATGCGCTGTTGACCGAGGCCTTCGCCCTCATGGCGCGAGCGCCGGGGGTGGCGCCCGCGCGCGCGCTTGCCGCGGTGGAGGAGCTGGCGCGTGCGGCGGGCGAAGCCGGGATGGTGGGCGGCCAGGCCCTCGATCTCGCCGCGGAGGGGACCGTGGCCTCCCTGGCCCGACTGCGGGCCATGCATGGCCGGAAGACGGGAGCGCTCTTTCGGGCCGCGGTACGGGTCGGCGCGATCGTCGGCGGGGCACGACCGGCGGTGCTCCGCCGGCTCACGGCGTACGGCGAGCAGCTTGGCCTCGCGTTCCAGATCGTCGACGACCTGCTCGACGCGGGAGATGGCGGAGGAGATGCAGCACGGGGCAAGAGCACGTATCCCGCGGTCCTGGGGGTCGCGCGGGCACGGCGCTACGCGGAGCGCGCGCGGGATGCGGCGTGCGCGGCCCTGCAGCCCTTCGGGCGCGAGGCCGACCCGCTGCGCGGGATCGCGACCTGGGTCGTGGCCCAGGTGAGCGCATGACCCACGGCGTGCGCCTCGATCGCCTGCTGGTCGATCGTGGACTGGTCGCGAGCCGCGAGCGGGCCCAGCGCCTCATTCTTGCCGGGGAGGTCTTGGTCGACGATCGGCCGGTGGGCAAGCCGGGATCGCTCGTGGCCGCGACGGCCGAGCTGCGCTTGCGCAGGGCGCCCGCGCCCTGGGTCAGCCGCGGCGGGGAGAAGCTCGCGGCGGCGCTCGACGCCTGCCAGGTCGACCCGCACGACCGCGTCTGTCTGGACGTCGGGGCCTCCACCGGCGGATTCACCGATGTGCTCCTGCGGCGGGGGGCGCGCCGGGTCATCGCGCTCGATGTGGGGTATGGACAGCTCGCCTGGAGCCTGCGCCAAGATCCGCGGGTGACCGTGCTCGAGCGCACGAACGTGCGCCGGCTCGAGGCGGCGCTGCTGCCCGAGACGCCGAGCCTCGTCACGATCGATGTCTCGTTCATCTCGCTGGCGCTGGTACTGCCGGCGGTGCGGCGGGTGCTCGAGCCTGGCGCCGAGGTGCTCGCCCTGGTGAAGCCGCAGTTCGAGGCCGGGCGGAGCCAGGTGGGCAAGGGGGGCGTGGTCCGCGACCCCGAGGTGCGGGCGGCCTGCGTCGCGCGCGTCCGCGAGGCGGCGGCGGCGGCGGGATTCGCCGTCGCGAGAAGCGTGGATTCTATCTTGCCAGGACCGAAGGGCAATCGCGAGACCTTCCTGCACCTGCGCGCCAGCGGTCAGGGAGTGGACGCGCAGGGCTAGTCGGCGGATGCGGGCGCTGTATCTGCTCTCGGTCTGGCTGCACGTGCTGGCGGCCATTGCCTGGGTCGGTGGCATGGCCTTCCTCGTGCTGGTCGTGGTCCCCTGGCTGCGCGGCAGCGGTCAGGCGAGCGCGGTCGCCTTCTTGCGGGAGACGGGGGCGCGCTTTCGCGCCGTGGCCTGGGTATGCTTCGGCATCGTCCTCGTGACCGGAACGACGAACCTCTGGCTGCGAGGCGTCCGGATGCGGGACGTCGTGGATCCCGCCTGGCTCGCATCCCCGTTCGGGGTGGCGGTGCTGGCGAAGCTCGCGGTGTTCGTCGTGGTGCTCGGTCTGAGCGCGGTGCACGACTTCGTCGTTGGCCCGCGGGCGACAGCCGCCATGGCCGCGGGCGCACGGATGCCCGAGGCGGTGAGGCTTCGCCGGTGGGCCTCCTGGATCGGCCGGGCGAACACCCTGCTCGCGCTGCTCTTGGTCGCGCTCGGCGTGATTCTCGTCCGGGGCTGGCCATGGTGAGCTCAGGAGAGGGCGAGTCATGACGGAGCCGCACGACGAGGACAGGGAGGCGCTACGGGCGAGGATTCTCGATGCCCTGCGCGCCGTGCTCGATCCGGAGCTTGGGCTCGATGTGGTGTCGCTGGGGCTCGTGTACGAGGTGGCCGTGGCCGACGATGGCGTGCGCGTGGCGATGACCATGACGACGCCTGCCTGTCCGCTGGGGGAGGAGCTCGTCCGGGATGCGGCGGAGCGCCTGCAGGCCGTCGTCGGCGACCTGCCGGTCACGGTGGAGCTGGTCTGGTCTCCCCCATGGACGCCGGAGCGCATGTCCGCCGAGGCCCGCGCGGCGCTCGGCTGGGGCCGCTGAGGGATGTCCGGCGGTCCGCGCGCGATCGCCGGACGACGGGCGCTGCTCGCCACGACGGCGGCCATCGCCATGCTGGCGTTGCTCGGGGGCCTGGCGCGGCTCGGGGTGATGGCGGCGCCGGTGAACGTCGCCGTGGTGGCCCACGGGCCGCTCTTTGTGTGTGGTGTCTTCGTGACCGTGATCTCGCTCGAGCGTGCGGTCGCGCTCGGTCAGGGCTGGGGGTATCTGGGGCCGGCCCTGGCTGCAGGGGGCGCCCTGATGCTGATCTTCGGGGTGGCGGCCGCCCCCTGGCTCATGCTGGCAGCGAGCGCATGGCTCGGGCTGGTCAATGCCGCGATCGTGCGCCGGCAGGCGGCGCTGTTCACCGCGCTCATGCTCTGGGGATCGCTCCTGCTCGTGCTCGGTACCCTCGGCTGGGTGGCCGGACGTCCGGTGTTCGCGGTCGTGGTGCCCTGGCTCGCTTTCTTCATTTTGACGATCCTGGCCGAGCGCCTCGAGCTCTCGCGCCTCGCGCCGACGCCGCCCTGGGCGACGCGGGCGCTTGCGGCGCTCGCGCTGCTGTTCGGCCTGACGGCCGGGGCCGCCATGGCCGGGAGCGCGGCTGCTGCGCAGGCCACGGGCGTGCTCCTGGTGTTGCTCGCGCTGTGGCAGCTTCGTTTCGATATCGCGCGGCGGACGCTCCGCCGACAGGGGCTGCCCCGGTTCGTGGCCACGGGCGTCCTGCTGGGAGCCCTGTGGCTTCTTGTCGCCGGGGCGCTCCTCGCCGCTGGCCCGCTGCCGCCCGCTGGCCCGCGTTACGATGCGGTGGTGCACACGGTCCTGGTGGGCTTCGTCCTTTCCATGGTGTTCGCGCACGCGCCGATCATCCTGCCGGCGGTGGCTCGCGTGGAGGTCCCCTTCCACAGGGCGCTGTACGCTGCGGTCCTGGTCCTGCACGCCGGGCTGGCGCTCCGAATCGTCGGGGATCTGGCTGGGATCGTCGCCTGGCGTCAGGTTGGGGGCGTGGCGAACGCGCTCGCGCTGGTCCTGTTCGCTGCCACGGTCATCTGGGCTCGTCGCCGAGGGGTGGGGCGCCTCGGCCCTACGCGGCCCGGCGACTCACCACGACCGGCATGCCCTCCGACGGCGCCAGCGTGACACTGCGCCGCACGACGCGCACCTGGTAGCCCGGAGCGGCGCGAAGCTCGACACGCGACAGCACCTCGGCCAGCACGATCTTCATCTCCACCAGGGCAAAGGCCATGCCGAGGCAGCGCCGCACCCCACCCCCGAAGGGCAGAAACTCGTACGGCGTCGGCTTCGACTCGAGGAAGCGCTCGGGGCGAAAGCGCGCAGGCTCGGGCCAACGCTCCGGCCGGCGGTGCGCCAGGTAGATGCATGGCGCGGCCACCACACCGGCCGGTAGCGGCGTGCCAGCGATGCGCATCGGCCGGGTGAGCCGCCGGCCCACGAGCGGGACGATGGGCGTGAGCCGCAGCGTCTCGCGGCAGACGGCGTCGAGGTACGGCAACCGCACCACCTCGTGCGGCGCGAGCCGGGGGTACAGCTCGTCGAGCAGGCGGGCACCGACCTCGGGATGCGCCAGGAGATGATGGATGGCCCAGGCCAGGGCGGTCGCCGTGGTCTCGTGCCCGGCCAGCAGCATCGTCATCAGCTCGTCGCGCAGCGCCTGGTCCTCCAGCGGCTGGCCGTCGTCGTAGCGAGCCTGGACCAACAGGGACAGGACGTCACTGCGGCCGGACACATCGGTCTGTCGCCGGCTGGTAATCTCGGCAAAGAGCAGACGGTCGGTGCGTGCGCGCAGCGCGAGAAATCGGCTTACAGCGGCGGAGCGCGTCGCGCCGCTCTGAGCGCCCAGCAGGGTTTGCGGGTTCGAGCCGGCGACCAGCAAGTCGAGCAGCGCGGCGCGCAGGTCGCGTTTGGTCGGTCCCTCGTCGAGACCGAAGACGGCGCGCAGGATCACGTCGAGGGTCACGCCCTGCATCTCGCTGTGGATCGGAAAGGGGCGGCCGAGCTGCCAGCGCTCCACCGCGGCCGCAGCGATGTCGCGCATGACGCCACCGAAAGCGAGGATGCGGTCGCCCTGGAACGGCGGCTGCAGAAGCCGGCGCTCGCGCAGGTGCTGGCGGCCGTCGAGCAGGAGGAGCGAATGCCGCCCCAGAATGGGCTCGAGGCGGGCGTTGGCCTCGCCGGCGCGCAGCTCCTCCTCGTCCCCCGTGAAGATGGTCTTGATGGCGTCGGGGTGGCTAAAGAACACGATCGGGGGCGCAGACGGCAAGCGCAGCGTGAACGGATCGCCGTACCGCGACGCGCACTCCTCCATGAAGGGCAGCGGCCACTGCGCCCAGCGCAGCGCCTGCAGGAGCGGCGGCGCGTCGGGGCCGGGGGGCAACCCGTCGGCGGCAACGGTGGAAGCGCGTGGTGCCTCGGAAGGCGCGTGCCGCACGAGCGTTTCGATGAGCGCGCGCTGCACCAGGAGCTGGCCGGGCGCCAGGCGGTGCGACAGACCGTTCAACAGGAGCATGGTGCGCGCGATCAGACCGAAGTCGCTTGGAATGCGGGCGATGGGCGTGTCGGCGACGAGCCGCTCGGCGTTCAGCATCTCGTCGCGGTCGCCCAGCAAGGCCAGCACCAGACCGGGCAGGGCGGTGGTCTGATCGTCGTCGATGTCGAATCCGGCGCGGCGAGCTGCGGCGGCGGCGCCCGGCACGTCGCCTGCCAGGCCGCGCGTCAACATCTCGGCAATGGCGGCGCCGAAGCCCGGCGGCAGCTCCTTGGCGAGGCCGAAGTCGAGCAGACCGATCACCGTGCCAGGCAGCACCAGGATGTTGCCGGGGTGTGGATCGCCCTGAAAGAATCCGTGCTCGAAGATCATGCGAGCGTAGAGACGGCCGATGCGAGCCGCCACCTCGGAGAGCCCATGCCCGGCGGCAGCGAGGCGATCCACGTCGGTGACCTTGATGCCGTCCAGGAGCTCGAGCACGAGGAGCCTGTCCGTTGTGTACTCGGCACGGACCCGCGGCACGCGCACGCTCGGGTCGTTCGCGAACGCGGCCCGGACCCGCTCCGTCGAGCGCGCCTCGCGTGCGAAGTCGAGCTCGAGGGCGACCAGGGCCGCCACTTCCTCGACGATGCTGCGCAGATCGAAGTGGCGCAGGAGTCGGCCCGCGAAGCGCGCCACGGTGCGGAGGCTCCACAGGTCGACGCGCGCTAGGTGGGCCACCTCGGGGTACTGGATCTTCACCGCGACCGCCGTGCCGTCACGCAGCGTCGCGCGGTGCACCTGCGCCAGCGAGGCAGCGGCGAGTGGCCTCTCGTCGATCGACGCGAAGACCGCATCCAGGGGGCGGCCCAGCTCGGCCTCGATGGCCCGCCGCATCTCGGGGAAGGGGCGCGGCGGAACGGCATCGTGGAAGCGACCGAGACGGCGGATGAACGGCTCCGCGAACACGTCCGCCCGGGCCCCCACGATCTGGCAGAGCTTCACGAAGAAGCCAGCCAAATGGGCCCCGAGATCATGTAGGCGGCGCGCGGTGCGGTCGTGGACTCGCTCCCAGGTCTCGGGAGACGCCGGCCTGCCGATGCGGTCGCGGTAGAGCAGCCAGCGGTACACGACGATGGCGGGCGCGGCGACCGCGGCGATCCGGAGGATGCGATAGATGGCAAAGCGGCGCAGCGTCATGCCACGTGCGCTCGCTGCTGGCCGCGCGGCGGCACCCTCGGGCGGAGGCGCCGCGTCCCGTGCTCCTGCATCGCGATCAGGGCTGCAATCACTCCGCTCCCCACAATGACCACTGCCCCCAGGACGAGCAACACCAGCGCGGCGAACCCTGGGCTCGCCGTTCGCGGCGTATGGTTCCGGCACGCGATCGCCATAATCGTATTTCTGCCGCTGGTGTACTGGCTGCTCCGGGGCTTCGCGGTCGGGCCGCTCAACGAGGCGCTGGGCGTCGAGGAGTAGCGCAGCCGGCCAGGCCGGCGGCGAGGCAGCGTTCGTGGAGACCCTGGCGAAAGATGGCCGCTCGGGGAGGTCGACGCTCGACGGCCTCGACACCGAGGTCGATCCGAAGCGCAGGCGTCTCGCCGCCGCAGCGACGCTCCGAGCACAGGGGCAGGCAGGAGGGGCGCAGGGGCCTTCCCGGCCCGGTGCGAAAGTCTAGGCAAGGCCCCACGCAGGTGGAACGTTCTCCGCCCGCTGCAAAGGAGGCCCTCATGTATCCAGTACCTGTGATCGCCCTTGTATCGTTGCTGCTGGTGAGCGCAGCGGCAGAAGCGCTCGTCCTCTGCGCCGCGAAGTCGAAGAAGACCGGCGAGGTGAAGCAGGGTGCGGTGGCGCGCCTGCGCACCAGCTGCAAGGCTAACGAGACGACGCTCGACCCGGCGGAGCTCGGTATCCAGGGGCCGGAGGGCCCCCCGGGTCCCGAGGGGCCGGCTGGCCCCGCGGGCCCGGACGTGACGGGCTCCACGCTGCGGTTTGTTGCGGCCGACGGCACGCCCGCCCAGAATGGTGCTGCGCTGGTGGCGGCGCTCGCCGCAATTACGGACGCCAGCGCGGCGAAGCCGTACACCGTGCATCTCGCTCCCGGGGTCTACGACGTGGGCAGCGCGGGGCTCGATCTGGTTCCCTTCGTCGACCTCGAGGGGAGCGGTCGCGAGCGGACGATCGTCACGGGCAGTGGCTCCACGGACGCCAACCCCTTTGACGGTGGGCCCTTCGGCACCATCCGCACCGCCGATGCCACGACGCTGCGAGCGCTGACCGTGCGCAACACCGGCGGCGCCGGGACGACAGCGCTGGGCGTGTACGTGGGTGCCGGTCGGTCCCGCCTCCAGGACGTGGTCGTGGACGTGTCCGGTGGCAGCTCTACCGTCGGGGTGGCCCCGCTCGTGCCTGGCTCCGAGGACATCTTCGTCGATATCGTGGATTCGGATCTGGTCGTTGTGAATGGCGCTGGCATGGGGCAGCTCCGGGTCCTCTCTCGTTTGGCAGGGCTGCTGGTGAAGGACTCGCGCATCGTCGTCAGCGGCGGCGGATCGGGAGTGGCAGGCGACATGGATGCCGGCGGATCGTACGTCCTCGACGCGGTGAGCATCTCCGTCACCGGCGGAGGTGTCGGCGTCAGCATGACGGGCGACTTCGAGGAGGGGGCGCAGCTCGTGCGCAACAGCGTGATCGCGGTGACGGGCGGCAACTCGGCGACCGGCCTCTCGGGAGCCGGCTCCGGGTTCCGACCGGTCGTCGAGAACACGCGCATCCAGGTCGCGGATGCGTCCACGGCCAACGTGGGCATCGCCACCAACAACGGCGCCCCACGCGTCCTCGCCTCCCGCATCGTTGTCTCGGGTGCGGGCGCTACCGCCCTTCGTATCGGATCCACCGCGTTTGCGGGCACCGCCGAAGTGATCGGCTCGATCCTCAAGGCCACTACGGTGCTCGAGTCGTTCCAGAACAACGCGGGCACCACCTTCCGCGTTGGGGCTTCGCAGCTCGTCGGGACGACGCTCACCACCGGAACGGGGAGCTTCGTGTGCGTGAACAGCTTCTCCTCAGCGTTCACGGCGCTGAGCAGCAGCTGCTCCTGAGCTGTGTGGCGCGCACGGGATCTACCGTCGGAAGCCATGCGATCCTGGTGCAACGAGAGCGATGACGCCGCCGCCCAGATGGCCAACTTTGGCGGCCTTTTTCGGCAAAGGTGATATCACCGCCGACTTCGGACCGTAGCCCCTCTTCGCCAGGAGCGCTGCCTGCGGTTAAGGTTTTTGCGCTTTTTCTTTGACAGCTCCAGTGGTCGCACGTTACGGTGTCTCGGATGCGGTTTCCCGTCGCGCTCGCACTCGGACTGCTTGCCGCTGCGGTGCAGGCCGCCCAGGTCGTCGTCCATCTCCCCGAGAACGCGGCGATCCGCGTGTGGGACCCCCGGGGGCCCGAGCGCCTCGACTGTCCGCCCGACTGCGCGCACCAGAGCCCGGGCGATGGCCACGAGATCTTAGACCTCAGGGTCGAGCCCCTCGTCGATCCGCGCACGCGTTCCCGGCCATGGGACATCGTCGCCATGCCGGGCTGCCGCGGGACGTCGGCGCTGCCCGCGGACAACGCCTCCTGCTCTCTGCCATTCAAGGGCGACGTCGATATCTGGATCCAGGTCCGGTACCGGCCGATCCTCGCCGTGACGTACAAGGGCTCGTACGGTGGTCCGCATCAATGGTCGATCACCGTCAACCCGGGTCCGGACTATCGGGGGTCGGGGGCCGGGTTTGCGTGCTATCCCAACCGCGACCCGCAGACCGCGCCATGCGCAGCGCACTTCGCGGCGGGTCAGCCGTTAGTGCTGAGATCGCCGGGGTTGTCCTCGGGATCGTTGACGCTGCTGGCGGTGTCGCCGCCGTGCGGCAGCGCGGATTGCGAGATCACGCTGACCGCCGACACCTGCATCGAGTACGAATACACCAATGGGGACCCCAGCTTCTTTCCGACCATTCCGCTGAGCCCGATCACGTGCCCGACGGGTCCAGGAACGACGGGAGGCGGCGGTGGTGGTGGCGGAGGAGGTGGCGGTGGCGGCCGTCCCATCCCGCCACAGCCCGTCCCGGAGCTGAAGCAGTTCGCGCTCGAACAGATGCGTGTCACGTGGGAAAGGGTGCTCTATCCCTGTCTCGTGGCGGCGGGCGGGATCGCGGTCGGGGCCACGGGGCCGAGCGGTATCCTTGCCGGAGCAGTCCTCGTCTCGGCCGGCTCCCCTGTCTGCATAACGCAAGTGAGGCGGCTCCAGGAGCTGCAGCTCATCTACAACGATCCGCCGCGCTTCGACTTCGGCGATGTCACGCCCATACGCCGCAGCGCGCGGCGGGCGCTCACACCGCCCTCGTGCACGGACTTTTCGGGCGGGGAGCGTCGCCTGTGCAAGAAGCTCGGCAAAGCGGCGGTCCGCTACGCGGCGAAGGAGGATCGCGCGACGGCCATCGTCGAGGCGCTTCGACTCACCGTCGAGAAGGCGGTCGGCGCGTTCGAGGCAAACGAGCAGGGGCCGCTCAAGCGTCAGCTGAAGGCGGCGAGAAAGCGGAAGAAGCAGCTCGATGCCGCCCTCGCCGCGCGGGCGAAGGCGGGAGCCAAGCTGGCCGCGACCCTGCGCGACGCCGGCACCACGGTGACGCTCACCGAGGGGCAGTTTGCCGAGGCCTCCGGTATCGTCATCGGCAGGCTCGGGGCGTTGGGCCTTGCCGAGCAGGAGGCCCGCACCTTGCTCGAGCCCGTCCTGCCGCCGCGGCCGCTCGACGTCCTGGCTGTCGTCGGGCAACCATAGGCCGAGGCCGAGCGCCGCAGGTCAGCGGATCGTCAATTTGCGCCTCACGCCCATCGGAGTGCAGCCGAAGACCGCCCTGACTATCGATCGCGAATACGAAGAACGGCTCCGGACGGTCGGCTACGTCGAGTGCGCCACGTTCTCGTAAATGGCGAGTATCCGTGCCGCGACGTCGGTCCACGTCGGCATGGTCCTGGCGGCGCGGGCCGCCGCCTCACCGTAGCGCCGGCTGGTGACGGGATCGGCAAGGAGATGAGCGAGAGCGGCCGCCAGCGCGCCTGCATCGTCCGGGGGAACCAGGACGCCCGTGGCGCCATGGCGCAACTCCTCGGGCAAACCATCGATTGCGCTCGCAACGAGCGTCGCACCCGCCCGCATCGCCTCGAGCGCGACGAGCGGGTTTCCCTCGAAGCGCGACGGCATCACGACGGCGGCCGCACCTCGGAGCAGCGCCTGGACCCGCTCATGCGGTACCTCGCCGAGGAACTCCACCTGCTTACTCGGGCCGAGGCGCCGCGCCTGGTTCGCGAGGGCCGTTCGTTCCGGACCGTCGCCGGCGATGACCAGTGTAGCCGGTCCGGGAAGCCGCGCGAGGGCATCGAGGAGGACGTCGAATCCCTTCTGGCGGGCCAGGCGGCCGACGGCCAGCAGATAGGGAAGTGGGCGGGTTTCCGCGGCGGGAGCCGGGACGTCGCGGGACTCGATTCCGTTGCGAACCACACTGACGCGCCCCGCGAGGGCGGGGCGCGTGGCGAGCGCGTACGCCGCCACGGCCGGCGACACGGCGATCACGTGGTCAGCCGCGGCAAGGAGCCGCCGGGACCAAAACCGGCTGGGGGGGCCATCCGCCGTCCTCTCGGCGTTGTGCAGGTGGAGGACCACCGGCGCGCGACTGCCCAGGCGTGCCGCGATGACCCAGGGGGCATGAAACTTCGAGCAGTGCGCGGCGACCACGTCCGGCGCCAGTGCGTGCAGGCGGCCCGCCAGCGCCCAGCCGCCCTGCGCGAAACGGCGTGCGAACTGCCGCACCCCGCGCCAGCCGACCCCGCGGTGGGGCGCGAGTGCCACCGGCACCCGCCAGACCTCGACCCCGGGAGGCAGGAAACGCGAGACGGGTTCCCTCGTCTGGGAACGGGCACGGCTCACGATGACGATCCGGTGCCCTGCCGCCGCGTGAGCTCGAGCCACCTGGGCCACCACTTCGCGAACCCCGCCCGTGTCCTCGAAGTGCGGGCAAAGGACGGCGATCGTCACTCGAGATAGCCCAGCGCCCGGAGCTGTTCCTCGACCAGCGACTGATCCTCGTCCACGTCGCAGGCCCCCCGGGACGGGGCCAGGTCTTCGACGATCTCCACGGTCGTCGCCGCCCGCGCTTGCGGCGTGAGGATGTCGAGCAGTGGGGGGGCATCCATCCCTGCGGGAACCCCGAGACCCAGGAGGCACAATGTCGTCGGCGCAATGGCTTCGATCGGCGCCTCGCCGATCCTGCCCCGGGCCGCGATTCCAGGTCCGACCGCGAGGAAGATGCCCGCCGGATCGTGTGCGCCTCGGTAACCGGCACCATCGAACGGCGCGGTGAAGCGTTCCGACTTCAACTCGGATCGCAGCCCGAAGGTGAACCCATAACGCGGAGCCGCCTCCAGCAGAATGTCGGGCGCGAGCGCGGTGGCTGGACCATGGTAGACGTCCTCGCGACGCGCGACGCGGGCGAAGACCGGCTCGCCGTTCGCGGCGAGCTCGCCGAGCCGACTCAGCAACTCGCTGCGCCACCGCTCGTAGTCCGCCCCCGGCTCGATCCATCCGCGAGGCTGTCGGCCACGCACGTTGAGCCAGACGCCGGCGCTTCGCGTCTCCATGACCTCGCACCACGCGACACTCCTGGCGAAGTCGACCAGCACGTTTTCCACGGTCTTCCAGCGCTGTTTGTATTTGCGCGGCAGTTGCTTCACCAGCCAGCGGCGGAGCCGCCAACTGCGGTGCCGAGCGAGCAGGCCGGCCTGCACGAGCCACTGGTTCACGTGCAGGACGCGTTCCGGTCCCGGCCCGAACCCGTGGTCGGACACGATCAGCGTGATGGCCTCAGGGCCGGCGGCGGCGACGAGCGCGCCGGTCGCCCGGTCGAGCGTGCGATACACGTCGCGCGCGAGGCCGGTGATCTCGCGCGCGAGCGCCTCGGAGACGCCTGCCGGCGGCCGGCCGACGAGGTAGTCCCAGAAGAAGTGCTGGACCCGATCGGGCTCGTAGAAGACCACCGACAGCAAGACCCATGGGTGACGGTCCATGAGCGCCGTCGTCAGGGCGAGACGGCGCTCCGCACTGGCGCGGAGCGACCTGAGGTAGTCGAGCGCCCGCTCACCGTACCCGGCGTCGCCGATGCGGAGGTTGGCGGGCGGCTTCACGTTGATGACGTAGTCCGCACCGAGCAGTGGCTGGTCCGTGGGAGGATAGATCACCCGCGGGTCGCCCGGCGGAGCGAACATGCACGCCACCATGAACCCGTTGACGGGTTGCACGGGGTATGAGGGTGGCACGTTGACCGCCCCGACCGGCAAGCCGGCCTCCCCTCCGCCCAGGCCAGGTCGTCAAGCACGCGTGCGAGCGCCCGGGCCAGCGCATCCGCATCGTCCGGCGGCACGAGGAGTCCGGTCTCCCCGTCGACGACCGCATCGGGGATCCCGTCCACTCGGCTCGCCACCACGGGCCGCCCGCTCGCCATCGCCTCGAGGCAGACGAGCGGCAACCCCTCCCAACGCGAGGGGACCACTACCACCGCCGCGCCCCTGTAGACCGCCCGCATCCGCTCGCGATCGATCGGCCCGAGGAAGTGAACCTGGCTGCCGATCCCGCGCCGCTCGGCCAGCGCACGCAGCGCCGCTTCGTCGGGTCCGTCCCCGGCGAACACCAGGTCGACGCGGCTCGCGCGGACGGCCTCGAGCCGCGCAGCCGCTTCGATCGCGACATCGAATCCTTTCTGGCGGGTGAAGCGCCCGGCAGCCAGCAGATAGGGCCGGGGATGGGGGGAAGGTCCGGGGCCCGCAAAGATCTCGACGTCCACCCCGTTTGGCACCACGGTGAGACGATCCCCGACTTCCGGGGCGAGGCGACGGGCAGCCGCCACCAGCGACTCGGCACAGGCGGTGACGGCCGCCGCCCGCCTCAAGAGGTGACGGAACACCCCGGGATGGGGGGCGAAGCGGCCGCTCGGCTCCCCACCTTGGAGGCTCACCACGACCGGCCGTTGTCGGGCGGCCAGGAGCGACCACGGCGCGTACGTCGAGATCGCCAGCGTCAGGACGACGTCGGCGTGCTCCCGTAAGAAGGTGGCGAGCCGGGGGAGGGCGCGGGTGAGCGCCAAGGCGAGATCGAACTGCCGGCGCAGCTGCCGGCCGCGGCGCGGGAGCGGGGGCATTGCGAGCTCCAACCGGGGGGCGGTTTCCCAACGGCCGCCGAGGCGAACACCCGGTCGATGGATCACCGCCACCGGATGGCCGTGTGCCCCGAAGCGCTCGGCGAGGGCTTCGGCGATCCGACCAATCCCGCCGTATTCGCCGAAACTCGGGCAGAGGATCGCGATTTTCATGTCGGCAGGCAGCGCCCAACGGGAAGATCTACACCATCATCCTCAGAATTACATCTTCACCTCTTCTCTACCTGTCGCCGTTGGCTCCGGCAGGACGGGGGCGTCAAGGGCCGTTGCCGCGCGTGTGGCAGCCAGTGAAGATGTCCGCCCCTAAGCACTGCGGCGTGGTCCGCGAGGGGGACCGGCTCGATCCCGTCCGAGGCTTCGCGTTCGCGAGAAGCCGCCAGGCTGTGCATCCGATCGCCACGCTCTGTCGCGCGTTGGGGGGCGCCGGTAGGAGCTGTGCGTGAACCGTCCGGCCGGCCTCGGCGTGCGCCGCCGCCTTGGGGCGCATCGGTTGCCTTCACGGGACGCGATGGGCTCTAAGCGATCGGGGTCCGTACACTGAGGAAGGAGGCGTGCGCCTCTCTCACCGAGACGTCGATTCGAGAAGGAGGTCGCCTTGCAAGAGGCTGTGTACCCTCGCCGGGAATTCACCCTCGTTTTCTTGAAGGCGCTTCGCCGCCCGCGCTGCCTCGGCGACCCCGATCTCCCTTTCTACTACGTCCAGATCGGGCGGTTCGTGAAAGACGCAGAGGCAGGGGCCTGGAATAAGATCCAGGAGATCCAACGCGTGGTGGAGCGCGAGATACCGAAAACGGGAGTTGTCGCGACCGTCGACCTCCCTCTCGACGACGTGCTCCACCTGAGCACCGCTGGCTTGAAGCGCATCGGAAGACGGCTGGCGAGGCTCGCGCTACGCGACGTCTACGGCCACGGCTACCTCCAGCGGGGGCCGCGGTTTGAAAGCGCGACCTTGTCCGAGGACGGCCGCTCGCTCCGCGTCAAGTTCGCCGAGGTCGCGGGATCGCTCCTCCCGCGCGACCACGTGCATGGCTTCAGCCTCCGCGGGAAGGACGGAGTGGATCTGAAGCTCGTCTACAACGCCCGCGTGGACCCGGCGGCCTCGGACGCCGTGGTCCTCCAACTGCAGGAGCCTCCGCCCGAGGGTGCGACCCTCCATTACGGAGCTGGCCTCGACCCGGTCGCGAACCTCGTCGACGAGGAGGACATGGCCGTCCCCGTGATGGGTCCGATCGAGATCCGGAGACGCTGAGCGCGAGGCCGGAAGCCGCTGCAGCACGGGCGCTCGCAGCGCCCGCTGCCGCGGGCACGGACGGCGACGTCACCGGCGACCATCGCGGATCGAGGGGAGGCTTTCCGACAGCGAGCCCATGTGTCCCAGCGGTTTCGAGGGGTCCTACTACTGCGGCCTGGGGTGAGCCGATGCCTTCGCCGCCATCGCGGGCCCGGCGCGGGCGCGCCATCGGCTCAGTAGTCGAGCACCGTGTCGGCGTCCAGGACGAGCTGCGCCAGGTCGCTCTCGTCGCCGAGCCGCGCCCCGGCCCGGAGCGTGTTCTCTTTGAGACCGATCGCCTGCGCACAATGCGGGCAGACCACGGCCTTGCCGCCCGCCGCGACGAAGGCGTCGTAGTGCGCGCCGATCGGCGTCTCGCCCCCCCAGCGCAGGTCCTGAGGCTGACGCGTGTCGGCCAGACGCACGCCTTCCAGATCCAACATCAGCGTCACCTCCGCGCCAGCCTTGCGCATCGCCGTGCCAAGCTTCAGTGCCATCGAGACCGCATGCAGATTGTCGGAATAGTGCTTGAGGTGGATGACCACCTGCTTGGCCCGTGCGGGTTGTTGAGCGAGGGCAGGCGCCGTGCCGAGGAGCAGGCCGCCCGCGAGTACGCCAAACATCGCATGCGCCGCGACCGAAACGCGAGTCATGTCCAGAGCCTCCTTGTCCGCTGCCGACCAGCGAGCATCGCTTGTAGCCGCTTTCGCTGCCATGCGGAACGTGGGGCGCGCGCGGCGCGGTCTGGCGCTAGCGGCGGACGACGATCTCGAGATCGCCTTCGCGGTCGGTAACCTCCACGGCGGCTCCGAGACGCCGGCGGTAGATGGCGAGATCCGTCCGCGCATCCCCGACGCGCAGCCCGCGGATGTCGAGGCGTTCGAGCCAGGCGGGCAATACGGGACGGGTCAAGGTGATCCGCCGCTGCCAGGCGTCGACCTCGAGCCCCAGCGTGGCCTGGAGGAGGAGGAGGACGCTCGCCGTGGCCCACGCCTGCGGTTTGCAGGCCACCGGGTAGGGCACCGGTCGGTGTTCGGCGCAGCGCTCGAACCCGCAGAACAGCTCCGGGAGCCGTCGATCTTCGAGCTGCAGCCCGGCGTAGAACAGGGCGTCGAGGAGCAGCGCTGCCCGCTCGGTGGCCCCGTAGCGCGCACAGCCGGCCGCGATGATCGCGTTGTCGTGCGGCCAGATCGACCCGTTGTGATAGCTCATGGGGTTGAAGCGTGCCGCAGCGCTCGACAGCGTGCGGATCCCCCAGCCGCAGAAGAGGTCCTGCCGAAAGAGCCGGTCGATGAGCGTGCGGGCGCGCATTGGTTCCGCGATCCCGGCCCAGAGGGCGTGGCCGGCGTTCGAGCTCACGACGCGGCAGGGGCGTTTGTCGCGATCGAGCGCGAGGGCGTAGATGCCGTCGTCGGGGAGCCAGAAGGTGCGGTCGAATCGCGTTCGCAGCTCGCGGGCGCGCTGTTGCCAGCGCTCCGCGAGCACGTTGCGGCCGGTACGGCGCGCCAGCTCCGCCAGCCCCTCGAGCGCGGCATAGACGTAAGCCTGGACCTCGACCAGCGCGATGGGCGGCTCTGCCAGGCGGCCGTCCCCGTGCGAGATGGCATCGTGCGAATCCTTCCAGCCCTGGTGCAGCAGGCCGGCCGTACCGCGGCGCGCGTACTCCACCCAGCCGTCCCCATCCCGGTCCCCGTAGCCCTCGATCCACCCGAGCGCAGCTTCGGCGGCGGGCCAGAGCTCCTCGACCAGGGCGAGGTCGGCCGTCCGCTGGGCATAGGCCGCGAGCAGCACGAGAAAGAGCGGCGTGGCGTCCACCGAGCCGTAGTAGCGGGCGAAGGGCACTTCGCCGGTGGCCGCCATCTCCCCCAGACGGAGCTCGTGCAGGATCTTGCCGGGCTCTTCGTCGCGCCCCGGGTCGTCGTGCTGCCCCTGAAGGCTCGCGAGCGTGCGCAGCACGTCGGCTGCGAGGCTGGGGTCGAAGGCCAGCGTCTCGAGGGCGGTGACGATCCCATCACGGCCAAAGACCGTGGCGAACCACGGAATCCCGGCCTGGACGTATCCCGGTGCAGGGGCGTCCGTGCGCAGCATGACGAGGTCGCGCAGCGACTGACCGAGCCAGGCATCGAAATGCTCGTTGCTCGAGCTGAAGGTCGGAAGCCCCGCCAGCCATCGGCGACGCTCCTCGCGGAGACGCCCCAGCGCCTCGTCGCGGCTACAGACGGAAAGCCCGACCGGGTCCGTCTCGCACCGGATCGTGACGTCGATGGTGGCCTCGCCCCGCGGGACGAGCGAGAGGACGAAGGCGGCCCGACCCGGCTCGAGGCGTGCTGGTGGGGGCGAGAACAGGACACGGGTCTGGCGCACGACCCCATCCAGGCCCTCGTAGCGTATGTGCAGTCCTGCCTCTTCGACCACGGGCGGAGACAGCGTGCCCCGTCTCGGCCGCTCGAGCCCTCGCACCTCGAATTCGTCGGCGAAATCGGCCTCGAAGAGCAGGGAGACGACGACGGCGAGCGGTGTCGAGGCATAGCTCGTCACCCGGACCCGCTCGTGCAGGGTCGCATCGCAAAGCACCTTGCTCCGCTCGACGGCGATCGTGTCCCGCTCGAGCACGATCTCGCCCCCGCTGCGCTCGTCGGCGTTGGCGAGGTAGGTGACCAGCGCACAGCCGTCCTCGCTCGGCGCCGAGCTCAGGAGCACCGGCAGCCCGTCGTTCAGGCGCAGCTCGAAGCGGGTCAGGAATCGTGTGCCGCGGTGGAAGATCCCGTAGGGCTCGACCCCAGCCACCGGGACGTCACCCGCGTCGTCGAAGATCGCGAAGGTGTCCCGATGGTTGAGGACGATGCGCGGCCGGCGGGCCGTGATGGCGGAGGCCAGCAGGTAGTAGTCGGTGCCGATGGAGATGCGTTCCGAGGGCGGCATCGGCGACCCACGGGGCTCAGGCCGTGGCGGGCGCGCTGTCGGCCAGGCGGCCTGCACCGGAGACGGCGAACAGCGGCCGCTGTCGCGCGCGTCGCCGCTCGAGGACCTGCGTGAAGAGGGCGACATAGCGCCGCGCCATCACCTCGGCCGTGAAGCGGGCCTCGAACTCCGTCCGGCAGTGGCGGCGGTCGAGGTCATGGAGGCGATGCACGGCCGCCGCCATCTCCTCGTCGGTCTCGCATACGAAGCCGGTCACGCCATCGACGAGGATTTCGGGCACCGAACCGCGCCGCCGCGCGATGACCGGCGTGCCGCAGGCCAGCGCCTCGATCATGACGAGGCCGAACGGCTCCGGCCAGTCGATGGGGAAGAGGAGGGCACGCGCTCCGGCGAGGAGGACGCGTTTCTGGCTATCGTCGACCTCGCCGAGGAACTCCACCAGCCCGCCCTGCTCGAGGAGCGGAAGGATCTGGCGCTGCCAGTAGGCGCGGTCTGCGGCATCGATCTTGGCCGCGATCTTCAGGGGCACGCCGGCGAGCCGGGCGATCTGGATGGCAGCGTCCGGACGCTTCTCTGGGGAGATGCGACCCAGGAAGAGGAGATAGTCCCCGACCGTGTCCCCCGGCTGGTAGAGATCGCGGGGCAGGCCATGATGGACGGTCCCGAGCCACTGCGCGTGGGGCATCGGCTCGCGCTGGGCATCGCTGATCGAGATGAGCGGGACCTCGGGATAGTCGAGGTAGAGGGGCCACACATCCGGGATGTCGAGTCGCCCGTGCAGGGTGATCACGGTCGGCGTGCGGACGGTCTCGGCCAGGGGCAGGCCCAGGTAGTCCGTATGGCAGTGGATGATGTCGAACTCCTGCGCGTGTTGGTAGACATCGCCTAGCATACGGACGTGCGGGGCGAGCGGGTCGCGGCACGCGGGATCCAGGCGCAGCGCCCGCGCACACGGCGAGCGGAGCCGCGCTGCCGTGAGCGAATCCCCGCTCGCGAAGAGGGTGACCTGGTGGCCCTGCGCTACCAGGGCCTCGGTCAAGTACGAGACGACGCGCTCCGTGCCCCCGTAGAGCGCGGGCGGCACGCGTTCGTACAATGGAGCAACCTGAGCGATCCGCATGCTGAAGGACCTCTCGGGAGATCGATGACTGCATGCCGATTAGGGATGGTGGCCGGCCGCGTCAAGGGCGCGGCGGCTGCTCTTGACAGCGCGGCGTCGAGGCTTACCTGGACCTCGAGTCTCGACGGAAAGGAGGTGTGAGAGAATGGCACTGCCGACTCTGTGGCGTCCGTGGCGGCGGGAGGTCGCCGAGCGCAGGCCGGAGAGCCTGCTCGATGAGCTGCAGCGGGATGTGAACCGGCTCTTCGAGCAGTTCTGGCGCGAGCCCATGCTGCCCGCCTTCTTCGAGGAGTCCTGGGATCGCTTCACGCCGCGGGTCGATGTCGAGGAGACCGACGAGGAGGTGCGGGTGACCGCGGAGCTGCCCGGGCTCGAGGAGAAGGACTTCGAGCTGCATCTCGGGGAGAACGAGCTCGTGCTGAGCGGCGAGAAGCAGGTCGAGCACGACGATCGGCGCCGTGGGCGGTGGGAGCGCAGTTACGGCCGGTTCTACCGGAGCATTCCGCTGCCCTGTGAGGTCGATGGCGAGCGCGCGTCGGCCCGCTTCAAGAACGGCGTCCTGACCGTGACCCTCCCCAAGGCCCCCGAGGCGCGCGCGCGGATGAAGCGCATCGCCGTGCAGGCGGCTTGAGCGCGCGCGCCGGCGCCGCCCGGGGGTGCCCCCCCGGGCGGGCCGCCCCTCCCGGCCGGTCAGTCCAGGGCCTGCGGGTCGCTCCGCATGACGATGCGGTCGAGGACGTCGAGGCGGGCCGTGTCCTCGCGCTCAATACGCTCGAGCAGCGCGACCGTCTCGGGTTCGTCGGGGTCCCAGCGGGCGATCCGGTCGAGAAGGCTGCGGCGCATCTGCCGGGCGGCGCGAGCCGCCGCGCTGGCGCGTTCCCATTGATTGCGACCCGGAAGCTCGGGCACGGCGACCTCGGGGATGCGCCCGCCCCGGGCGGCGATGTGTTCCCGAAGCCATCCGGCATGGCGCTCGTCGATGCTGGCGAGCTCGTCGAGGAGGGCTGCGATCTGCGGGTAGCGCGCGCGTCGCGCATGGTGGCGCAGCTGGCCGGCCAGCTCCAGGTGGGCTCGATACTCCTCCGTCAGGTCGGTCAAGAGATCGGGCGCGGCGCTGCTCCGACCGAGGAGGCGCGCCAGGAGTCCCATCCATCGTGCTGGTAGATGTGGTGTGGCGGGGAGTCAAGCTGCGCTTCGGGGGCCAGGGTTCCCTTCGGAGGGCCTTTCGGCTAAGCCTGAGGTCCCATGGCACGAATCACCGTGGAGGATTGTCTGGAGCGTGTGCCGAACCGCTTCGAGCTCGTGCTGCTGGCTGCTCGCCGGGCCAAGCAGCTACTGAAGGGCGCTCGTCCCCTGGTCGAGTCGGACAACAAGGAAGTCGTGACCGCGCTGCGCGAGATCGCCGCCAACAAGGTGCGTCTGCATTACCCTGCGTGAGCAGGCAAGGGACCGTCGATGGCGAAAGCCAAAGATCTGTACGCCATCCTCGGAGTGTCGCGAACCGCATCGCCGGACGAGATCCGCAAGGCCTATCGCAAGCTCGCCCGCCAGCACCACCCCGACCTGAACCCAGGCAACAAGCAGGCCGAGGAGCGCTTCAAGGACATCTCGCTCGCGTACGACGTGCTGTCCAGCCCCGAGAAGCGCAAGCTCTATGACGAGTTCGGGGCGGAGAGCCTGCAGTCGGGCTTCGACCCCGAGCGTGCCCGTGCCTACCGGCGCTGGGCGGAGAGCGGGCACGGGTTCAGCTTCCGCCGCACGAGCGCCGGCCCTCAGGGGATGGGAGGCTTCGATTTCGGCTTCGGCGAATGGCCGCCGCGCGGTGGGCGGCGGCGTCCCGTCGAGGAGGAGCGCGATTTCGGGGACATCCTGCGCGAGATGTTCGGGGGGGGGCGTGCCGAGCCCGCGGAGGAGGCACCGCCCCGAGACGTCGAGTATCCCATCGAAGTCGGCTTCATGGAGGCGCTCCGTGGCACGAAGACCTCGGTCACCGTGCGCAGGCCCGTCCCCTGTCCGACCTGCCGCGGTGCAGGACGCGTCGGTCGCCGAGGATGTACGGAGTGTGGCGGGAGCGGGACTGTCGAGAGGCGCGAGAAGTTGAACGTCACGATTCCCGCAGGGGTCGGGGACGGCGCGCGCGTGCGTGTGGCGGGCAAGGGCGGGGTGGGTGCCGGCGGCGTTCCAGGAGATCTCTACTTCGTGGTCAAGGTGCGGCCCCACCCGGTGCTCACGCGCGAGGGGCAGGATCTGTTCATCGATGTGCCGATCACCGTGAGCGAGGCCGTGCTGGGGGCGACCATTACCGTACCGACGCCGCAGGGGCCCGTGCAGCTCAAGGTGCCAGCAGGGAGCCAGAGCGGGCGGCGGCTGCGCCTGCGAGGCCGGGGCGCCCCCGACCCGAAGGGCGGTCCGCCCGGGGACCTCTATGTGCGGCTCATGGTGCAGGTGCCGCGCAACGGGAGCACGCGGGGGCTCGAGGACGCGCTGGCGGCCATCGAGCGGGCGTACGGCGAGAACCCGCGCGCGCACCTGGAGCTGTAGGTGGGCAGGCGCAAGTCGGCATCGGCGGGGCAGGACATCGACGCGAAGGCGAAGGAGGCGGCCGCGCCCGCGACACTTGGCGAGGCGGAGGCCCTTGCCGCCGACGCGGTGGAGGCCGAGGTCGTGCCTCCGGACGAGCTCGCGGAGGACGCCGAGGCGCTCGTTGCCGAGGAAGTCGAAGGCGAAGAGGTCGCTGGCGAGGGAGGGGAGCTGCCGGTCCCGGCGGCGAGCCTTGTCCCCGCGGATTCGCTGCAGCGCTACCTGGCGGAGATCCGGCGGATCCCCCTGCTCACTCGCGAGGAAGAGCACGAGCTCGCCGTACGCTGGCACGAGCAGGGCGACCGGGCAGCCGCCGTGCGCCTCGTCACCGCGAATCTGCGCCTGGTGGTGATGATCGCGCGCGAGTATCAGCGGGCAGCCCACAACCTGCTCGATCTCATCCAGGAAGGGAATGTCGGGCTGCTCGAGGCGGTACGGAACTTCGACCCGTACCGGGGCGTGCGCTTCCCCTCGTACGCCGTGTGGTGGATCCGCGCGTACATCATCCGCTACGTGATGAACAACTGGCGGATGGTGAAGCTCGGCACCACGCAGGCGCAGCGCAAGCTCTTCTTCAACCTCCAGAAAGAGCGCGAGCGGCTCGAGCGGGAAGGCTTCACGGCCGAGCCGCGACTGATCGCCCAGCGGCTCGGCGTGAAGGAGCGCGAGGTCGTCGAGATGACCCAGCGCCTCGGCAGTCGCGATGTCTCGGTGAACGCGCCGGTCGACGATGGCGAGGATGCGACGCTCCTTGATTTCCTGCCCTCGTCCGCCCAGACTGCCGAGTCGGTCGCGGACGAGGAATACCATCGCCTCATCCGGGCCAAGGCCGCGGATTTCAAGAAGACGCTCGGAGGAAAGGACCTCGTGATCTACGAGCGGCGTCTCGAAGCGCTCATGCGCGACGAGGAGCCGCCCACCCTGCAGGAGATTGGCGACGAGTACGGCATCACGCGCGAGCGCGTGCGCCAGATCGAGGCCCGGCTCAAGCGCAAGCTCGGCCAGTACCTGCGAGAACACATTCCCGATCTGAAGGACATCGAGTTCGGCGCGGCCTGAAGGGCAGGCTGCCGGCCCGCTCGAGGAGAGTACCGACATGCCGATCCACGGAGGGCGCATCGTCGCCCGTGCCCTGCGCCAGGAGAACGTTCCCTACGTGTTCACGCTCTGCGGCGGACACGTGATGTCGATCTACGACGGGTGCCTCGACGAGGGCATTGGCGTGATCGACGTCCGCCACGAGCAGTCCGCCGCGCATGCCGCGGACGGCTGGGCCCGGGTCACGGGGCAGCCCGGCGTCGCCATCGTTACCGCCGGGCCCGGGCTGACCGATGCGGTCACAGGCGTGGCCACGGCCTGGCGCGCGAACATCCCGATGATCGTCATCGGCGGTCAGGCGCCGCGGATGTTCCAGGACATGGGTGGCCTGCAGGACATGAATCACGTCGAGCTCATGCGTCCCATCACGAAGTGGGCGGTCTCCGTGCCGAACTCCCGCCGGCTGGGCGAGTACGTCTCCACGGCGTTCCGGGTGGCGACGACCAACGTGCCGGGACCGGTGTTCCTCGAGATGCCGCTCGACTTCCTCTTCGACATGGTCGAGGAGCGCGACATTGTCGTGTGCGAGCAGTACCGCACGGAAGCCGCGGTCGGCGCCGACCCGCGCTACGTCGAGCGGGCCTTCGAGCTGCTGCGCGGTGCGGAACGTCCGGTGGCGCTGGTGGGCTCGCAGCTCTTCTGGTCGAAGCGGCGGGAGGCCTATCCGGAGTTCGTCCGGGCCTTCGACCTGCCGGTGTACGTCAACGGGCAGGCGCGGGGGAGCCTCGACCCGGACGATCCCCATTGGTTCCTGCATACCCGCAAGGACGCCCTGCGCCGGGCGGACGTGGTGCTGATCTTCGGGACGCCGCTCGACTTCCGCCTAGGCTACGGCCGCGCCTCGCACATCAATCCCGAGGCCAAGCTGATTCACGTCGACCTCGATGGGCGCGAGCTCGGGAAGAACCGCGGGGCGGACGTGGGGATCATCGGCGACACCGGGCTCGTGATGGAGATGCTCACCGCCTGTGCGCGCGACGCCCGTTGGACGCCGCAGTCCTCGGCAGGGTGGCTGCGCGAGCTGCGCGAGCTCGAGCAGGCCAAGTGGGCGGCGATGCAGCCGCAGCTCAGCTCCGACGAGGCGCCCTGCAATCCGCTCCGTGTCTGCGCCGAGGTCGAGAAGCTCGTCGGGGAGCGCACGATCCTCATCGGCGACGGGGGCGACTTCGTCGGGGCGGCGGCCAATGTGCTCCGTCCCCGCGGCTTCGGGAAGTGGCTCGACGCGGGACCGCTCGGCACCCTCGGTGCCGGGCCGGGGTACGCGATGGCGGCCAAGCTGGCCCGCCCGGACCACGACGTGATCATCATGTACGGGGACGGCGCCTTCGGCCTCAACATGATGGAGTTCGAGGCCTGCGTGCGGCAGAAGATTCCGATCGTGGGTGTCATCGGCAACGATGCGGCGTGGATGCAAATCCTGCGCGGGCAAGAACAGATGTACGGGCCGGACCGGACCCCGGCCTGCAAGCTGGCCCCGACACGATACGACCGGATGATCGAGGCCCTTGGGGGCCACGGGGAGTACGTGGAGCATCCGGCCGAGTTGCGTCCGGCCCTCGAACGTGCGCTCGGCTGCGGGAAGCCCGCGGTGGTCAACGTGCGCATCGGGCGCAGCGACTTTCGCAAGGACGCCATCTCGGTCTGAGGAGTCGCACGCGTGTCCAGGGACCGTACCGCCGGGGTCATCGTCATCGGGAACGAGATTCTCTCGGGCAAGGTGCAGGACACGAATGCGCCGTTTCTCTGTCGCGAGCTGCGGGCCCTGGGCGTCAGCCTGCGGCGCATCCTGACGGTTCCCGACGAGGTCGAGGAAATCGCGGAGGCGGTGCGGGACTTTCGCGCCCGCTTCGACCTCGTCTTCACCTCGGGCGGAGTGGGGCCGACCCACGACGACGTCACCATGGCCGGGATCGCCCGCGGGCTCGACCGCCGCGTCATCCGGCACCCCGAGATCGAGGCGCGGCTGCGCGAGTTCTATGGCGACGCCATCAACGACGCGCGGCTCAAGCTGGCCGACGTGCCCGAAGGCGCGGAGCTGATCGGCGATGCGAAGCTCGGGTTCCCGACCATCGCCTGCGAAGGGGTCTACATCCTGCCAGGCATTCCCGAGCTGTTCGAACAGAAGTTCCTCGGCCTGCGCGAACGCTTCGTTGGGACACCGTACACGCTGCGGGTGGTCTACACGCGCGAGGGCGAAGGGGCGATCGCGGAGCACCTCAACGCGACGATGGCCTCGTTCCCGGATCTGCTGCTGGGGTCCTATCCGAAGCTCGGGGATCCCGAATACGCCGTGAAGCTCACGCTCGAATCCAAGGACCCGCTCTACGTGGAAGCGGCGCTGCGCCATCTGCTCGCGTTGTTGCCGGCTGAATCCATCGTCCGCACCGAGTAGTGCCGACTGCCCTCGGCCAGGACCGGCGCGCCGCGGGTGGCGCTCCTGCAGGGATTGCGCTAGAAGCGCTCCGAGGGCCAGACGGCCCGAGGAGGGCGACATGAGGGGGTGGCGGACCAGCGTAGCGGCTGCCGTGCTTGCCGTGGCAATCGCAGCGCCAGCGGGAGCGCGGGCAGCATCGCTCTGGGAAGACGCAGGCTGGGGTGTCCTGACCGTGCTCAGCAACGTGGGCTACATGCCCGCGAAGGTGCTGTATGCGACCACGGGCGCGATTACGGGGGGATTCGCCTGGGTCGTGACGGGCGGAGATCTCGAGATCGCAGAACAGATCTGGACACCGGCGCTCGGCGGCGACTTCGTGCTCACGCCCCCGCAGCTCCGAGGCGAGGAGCCGATCGTGTTTGCCGCGTTCGAGGATCCTCATCGAGACCCGGACGCACCCTATCGCTACGAGCAGCCTCGCTCGCAGGGCCCCGATCGCTCGACCCTGCGGGAGGAGAAGCTCAGCGGGCTGTGAGCGGTCATTGCCGCCAGGCCGACGCGACGACCCTGTGATCACAGGATACGGGGTGGTATCGGCGTACGGGTCCGGTGGCGAGGCGTTCCTGACTGGGCTGCGCCACGGCCGTATCGCCGTGCGGCCGATCGAGCGCTTTTCTGCGGTCGACCTCAGGCCGAACATGGTCGCCGAGGCGCGGGGAATCGCCGAGGACGATCCGGATCGGGCTGGAGCGTTCGCTGTCCTGGCCGCCGAAGAGGCCCTGGCGATGGCCGGCCTGTCCAGCCGCGCGCAGATCGCGGGGCTGGCGGTGGCGCTGGGAACGACCCTGGGAGGCATGGGCATCTTCGAGGCGTGGGACGCCGCGGTGCAGGCCGGCGAGCCTCCGCCCGGGCAGCTGTCCCAGGTTCCCTACTACGCGCCGGCTGTCCGGCTGGCGCGCCGCTTCGGCGCCTCCGGCCCGGTCGTGGCGCCGCAGCTCGCCTGCGCCTCGGGGACGGCTGCGCTCGCACTGGCCCGCTCGTGGATTCGGGACGGCAGGGCAGACGTGGTTCTCGCCGGGGGTACCGATCTGCTCTGTCGGTTCGTGGTGGCCGGTTTCAATGCACTGCGCGCCACGGCGACCTCGGCCCACCCCTTCGATCGCGATCGCCAGGGACTCGTCCTCGGAGAAGGTGCCGCAGTCCTCGTCGTCGAGCCGGCCCGGCGGGTCCTGGCGCGAGGGGCACGACCACTTGCGCGTCTGCTCGGTGCCGGGGCGGCAGCGGATGCGGTGCACATGACTGCCCCGGACCGGGAAGGAGGCGGCGCCGCTCGCGCGATGCAGGCGGCGCTCGAGGACGCAGGGCTCGCAGCGCAGGAGGTGGATTTCGTGTCCGCGCACGGCACCGGCACCGTGTACAACGACGCGATGGAGGCGCGGGCCATCGCCCGGGTCTTCGGGGAAGGTCGGGTTCGCGTCAATTCGATCAAAGGAGCGATCGGGCACACCCTGGGGGCGGCGGGCGCGCTCGAGGCCGTGATGTGTGCGGATGTCGTCGCCGGTGGCCCCATTCCGCCCACGATCGGGCTGCGGGAGATCGATCCGGCGTGCGAGGGCCTGCGCCTGGTGCGCGAGCTCGATCCCGCACCGGTGGCGTATGCGCTGTCCACCTCCTCGGGCTTCGCCGGGGCGAACGCCGCGCTTGTCCTCGGCCGGGCATGAGCCTCCAGGGCCCAGCGGACGAGATCGTTGTCACCGGCATGGCGTCGGTAGCGGGGCCAGATCTCGAAGGGGCCCTCGAGCGTCTCCCGGGGGCGATACGGGCTCGCGCCGTGCGCGCCGAGCGGGTCACGCAGCTCGCGCTCACCGCCGCCGACGCCGCGCTGCGGGGCGCCGGCATCACCGGCCGTGACGGGGGTCCGGACCCGCGGCTCGGCATCGTGCTCGGGACCGCCTTCGGCTGTCTGTTGACGAATGCGCTGCATCAGCGGAGGCTTGCGGAAACTGGTCCAGGCGGGGTGAGCCCTCGCACCTTTGCCGCCACGGTGTCGAATGCGGCGACCGGGGAGATCACGATCGCGTATGGCCTCGGGGGTGCAGCACTCACCGTGACTGCCGGGCTCGTTTCCGGGCTCGCCGCCGTGGCCGAGGGGCGTGCCCTGATGGCGTCGGGCGGGCTGGCAGCGCTGCTGGCGGGAGGGGCCGATGCCTGGGGCGCTCCGCTCGCACGGTGGCTTGGCGATGCGGGCTTGGCGGAAGCGATCGTGCCCGGCGAAGGGGCGGCATTCGTGGTGCTCGAGCGGCGGCGGGATGCCGTGGCCCGCGGCGCCCGCCCGCTGGCGTGTCTGGAGGTGGCTGCGACAGGGTTCGAGGCCGAGAGCAGGGAAACGCCCCGACTGCTTCCAGACTGGGGGGGCCAGGCGATCGAGGGAGCGCCCGTGTTCCCCGGTCTCGGCGAGCGGGCGCTGGTGGCCGCTTTGCAGTGGCTCGCGTCGGCCGCGGGGGGCACACGGTGTATCGTTCGCGACCGCTGTCCCACCGGCCAGGTCGCGGCTGTGGCCTGGCGCCGGGAGGAGGCAGGATGACCACCCTGGCGGGGCGACGAGTCCTGGTAACGGGGGGCTCGCGCGGGATCGGGCGGGCAACGGTGCTCGCCTTCGCCCAGGCCGGGGCGTCCGTCGGCTTCAACTATTCGCGGTCCGAGGATCGTGGCGAGGCAGCCGATACGCTGGCGCGGCTGCGTGCCACCGGAACCGAGGCTTATGCCGGGGAACACGACGTGGCCGATCCGCAGGCAGTGGCCCGCCTGTTCGGGGATCTGAGCGCGGCGCTGGGTGGGCCACCCGACGTGCTCGTCAACAACGCCGCGGTCACTGCCGATGGCCTGCTCATGATGGTGCCGGAGTCGGGCTTCGCGCGTGTTCTCGATGTGAATCTCAAGGGAGCATTCCTGTGCGCTCGGGCGGCGCTGCGGGGCATGATCCGTGCCCGCTGGGGGCGCATCGTGAATGTCGTCTCCCCGGCGGCGTTTTTCGGCAAGGAGGGAGCGTCGAGCTACGCAGCGGCAAAAGGCGGGCTGGTCGCGCTGTCGAAATCCTTGGCCCGCGAGGTGGCGCGGTACGGGATCACCGTGAACTGTGTGTCGCCGGGCTTCGTCGACACGCGCCTCGTGGCGCAGCTGGACCAGTCCGCTCGCGACGAGATGCTTCGCCAGATCCCGCTCGGCCGGCTGGCCACGCCGGAGGAGATCGCTGCGGTGATCTGCTTCCTCGCCTCGCCGGCAGCCTCCTACATGACGGGCACGACCGTCCACGTGGACGGCGGGCTTACCATGCTTTAGAACGCGGTGTCGCATGGACCGCTCGGAGCTGGTGGCTGAGGTGAAATCACTCCTGACGACAGGCCTCCGTCTCGACCGCTCGCCGGCCGAGATCGGCGACGACGAGCCGATCTTCGGCGAAGGGCTGGGGCTCGACTCGATCGATGCGCTCGAGCTGGTGGTGCTCGTGGAAGAACGGTTTCATGTCTCCATACCCGACGAGGAGGTGGGAAAACGGGCCTTTGCCTCGGTGAACGCCCTCGTCGATTTCATCGTGGCGGAGCGAGCGGGGTAGCTCCGGTGCCCAGGGTGGCGGTGACCGGCCTCGGGGCGGTCACGGCATTCGGACCGGGGGTGGCTGCGCTCGTAGATGGGGTGGCGGCCGGCGGTTGCGCTATCGGTCCGCTGACTCTCTTTGCGCACCACGGTCGCTGTCGAGTCGCGGCCGAGGTGCCGACCGTGCCCGAGGTTGCCACGCATGTCTTTCCTCCGGCCACGGCTCGCCGGCTCTCGCGCTCGGATCGTCTTGCGCTTGCGGCAGCCGAGGAGGCGTGTCGGGACGCCGGTCTCGGGCCCGAGGTACGTCGAGCTGCCGCACTGTATCTCGGCGGGAGCGTGGGCGGGATGCAGGAAGCGGCGTTCGCATGGCGCGGCCGAGCGACGGGAGAGCAACGGCGTTGGCGGCTCTCGCGGCTGGTGGCGACGCCCGTGGCAGTGACGGGTGCGGTCGTCGCGCAGGCCCTCGGGATCTTCGGGCCGCGTATCACCTTCTGTACGGCCTGCTCCTCGAGCGCGCTCGCCGTGGCCGAGGCCGCTGCCGCTGTCGCTGGAGGCGTCGTGGAGGTGGCACTGGTTGTCGGAACGGATGCCCTGTGTCACCTGACCTATGCGGGTTTCGATGCCTTGCAAGCTCTCGATCACGGTCCTTGTCGCCCCTTCGACGCCGAGCGCGCCGGGCTGTCGCTGGGAGAGGGGGCCGCAGCCCTCGTGCTCGAGCACGCCGGTCATGCCCGGGGGCGGAAGGCCGATATTCTCGCCTACGTCCTGGGGGCAGGCATGGCCGCAGACGCCTACCATCCGACAGCGCCCCATCCCGAGGGCGCAGGCGCGCTTCGCGCCCTGCGCCAGGCTTTGGAGGCGGCCGGCGTGCCACCCCATGCGGTCGACTACGTGAACGCCCACGGCACCGGCACCCGGCAGAACGACGCTATCGAGGTCGGCGTTCTTCGGGAGGTCTTCGGGGAACGTCTGCCGGCGATCCCGATCAGCTCGACGAAGTCACAGCTCGGGCATACTCTCGGGGCGGCCGGTGCCATCGAGGCCGTGGTTTCCGTGCTGGCGTTGCGGCACGGGATCGTCCCACCGACGGTCAACCTGCGCGAACCCGAAGACGCGTGGCAGAGCCTCGACTTCGTCGCCGGCCGGAGTCGGCGTCAGGCTCTGGGCATCGCCGTCAGCTCGTCCTACGGTTTCGGCGGGCACGATGTGTCGCTGGTCTTCGGGCGGGGCGACTGAGGTGGGTCGTCGGTGACCGAGGTCGCGATCACGGGCATCGGCGTTGTCAGCAGCCTGGGCAATGGCGTTCGGGCCTTCGCGGGGGCGTTGTGGCAGGGGCACGCTGGCTGCCGTCCAGCCCGTCGCGTCGGGGGTCCCGAGGGTGTCGTGGTGGCAGAGGCGGATGCGCCCGATGTCCGGGCCATCGCGCGCTCCGGAATCGCCCGGCGGATCGACCGCCCCTCGTTGCTGGCGCTCGCGGCCTCGGTCCAGGCGCTCGAGGACGCGGGCCTGTCGCGCGATGCGGCGGCTGGCGAGCGAGGGGCGCTCGCGCTGGGGTCGGCCCTCGGCAATCTTGCCGAGACGGAGATGTTTCTCGACCGGCTGCGCGCGAAAGGGACGGGCAATCCGCTGGTCTTTCCGAATCTCGTCCTCAATGCGCCGCTCGGGTACCTCTCGATCGAGCTCGGGATCACCGGTCCGAATGCGATGGTGAACGAGCAGGAAGCATCGGGCGAGGCGGCAATCCAGTGGGGAGCGCAGCTCGTCGCCCGGGAAGCTGCCGATATCTGCCTCGCCGGGGGGGCAGACGAGCTTACGGGCATGGTGCTGCGAATCTTTGACGAGGCGGGTCTGCTTGCGCGGGCCGAGCCCCGCCCGCTCGATGCTCGGGCCGACGGGTTCGCCGCGGGCGAGGGGGCTGCGATCGTCGTTCTCGAGCCGCTCGCGCGGGCACGGGCGCGGGGAGCCAGGATATACGGACGCATCGTTCCTGATCCGGGATTTGCCACCCCCGCTTCGGTCCATGGCTGGTCACACGACGCCGCGGCCGTCGCATCGCAGCTCCGCTCCCGCCTCGACGACGTCGATTGCGTCGTCGCCTCGGCCTCCGGTCTCCCGCGGCTTGATGCTCTCGAATCTGCCGTCCTGGCCACCGCGGCGCTGCGGCGGCCGATCACCGCCCCCCGCGGAGCGATAGGCACCTTCGGCAGTGCGGGAGCGCTGGCCGTGGCGATCGGGGCGCTGGCGGTAGCCCACGGCGTCATCCCGCCGACCCTCGGTTGCGAGATGCCGCGGGAGCGGACGCTCGACGTGGTACGTGGGGTAGCCCGGAGGGGGCGGGTGCGTGCGGCGCTCGTGACCGGGCTCGCCAGGGGTGGCATCGTGCGTCCGGTACGCGTGGAGGCAGCATGACCGACAAGCTCCTGACCCCGGTGTTTCCCAGGCTGCCCCATGGCGCGCCGTTCCTCCTGCTCGACCGGGTCATCGAGGTACGGGAGCGCGATGCGGTGTTCTCGAAGCTCCTCACGGCAACCGACCCGTGCCTGGCGCCGGATGGCACCTTGCCAGCCGCTTTCGTGCTCGAAGCCATCGCGCAGGCCGGTGGGGCACTGCTTGGTGAGCTCGAGGGCAGGGCCACGCCCTCGCCAGGGTACCTTGCTGCCGTGGACGGCTTCGTCCTGCGCGAGCCCGTTCGCGTTGGTGACGCGCTGCGTATCGAGGTGCATCTCGTGCGCCACGTGGCCCACGCATCGCTCCTCCGGGGCCGCGTGCTCGTTGATGGCGCGGTACGGGCCGAGGGGCGCGTGACGCTGGCGTTGCCGCGCTAAGGCGCGTCGCCGGCGTCTTCCAGTTGCGTCGCGAGCCGTGGGCGCCGTAGGCTGCGCGGCCCGTGCACTCCGAGTCACGGCATTCCGACAACGGGAGGCCACGATGATTGCGTTCCCCCTAGTAGCCCTGATCACGGTGCTGGCCGTGATCGAGGTCATGGTGCTCGGTGTGCTGGTGGGCCGGGGGCGGCTCAGGTACGGCGTCCCCGCTCCGGCGACCTCCGGCCCGCCAGAGTGGGAGCGGCTGAACCGGGCACACCTCAACAGCCTCGAGCAGCTCGTCCTCTTCGTGCCGCTCTTCTTCGCGTACTGCTTCAATGCCCATCTGAGCAGCGGGATTGCCCTCGGCATTGTCTTTCTTGTGGCCCGGGTGATGTATGCGCGCGGCTACATCCGGGATCCGGAAAAGCGGGCGGCGGGGGCTGCGCTGACCTTCGCTGTGCAGGTCTGGCTTGCCGCCGGAGCCGTGATCGGGCTGCTGGTCAAGATCGTGCGGTCATGACCGGGCAAGGGCGATTTTGATTGACTCTCGCCCAGCGGTTCGTGCTAGGGGGGCACGGCAAGTCGCGGTAAACGATCAGCCAGCCGAGGAGGTCGTGCAATGAGCGTGCGGAAAGAAGAGGGTTTCCGTCTCGGTACCGGGTTGGCGTTGTTCCTCGTGCTGGCGGCCGGGCCGGTCGCCGCCCAGTCGATCAGTGGCCTAGCGGCGGTAAAGAATGCAGGGAATAGCCCGGATTTCTTCCAAGACGATTTGACGGTAGGTCGCGAGCGGCGAACCACGGTCGGTATCTTGCTCAATACCGGCCTGGTTGCACGCGTTCGGTATCAAGCGGTTGTTGCGGCCGATGCCGGGGCGTTCAGCAGCACGAGCATCACCCAGGCGAGCGATTACAACGTCAACTTCACGGTCACGGCGCCGGGGGCCTACGACCTCCTGGTGACGACGAGCCTGAACGGCGCCTTCACGATCGTCGATGACGGCGATGGGCCCGGGAACGCCGACCTGACGGCGGTCACCGGGACCCAGACGGGAGGGACCCTGGCCAGCGGCACCCTCAATCTGAGCGATCCCGGGAGCCGGAGCGCACCGGGTAATACCCCCTTCAACGTCACCTCGGCCGCCGTAATCCAGGGCACGAGCAACGGCTCGCCGGTGGCGCACAGCCTGCGCTTTACCTGGAGTGGAAGCTGCAGCAGCAACAACGGCTTGTTCACGGGTGGTGACGAGTGTGCGGTGCGTCTCGGCCTGACGGCGAACTACAGCGGAGAGACGGCGAGCGATTACCCGGGGGTCGGCGGGCGCAACCCGGCCGACGACGGGCACTTTGTGAGCATCACGCTGGTGTCGTTGTGCGGCGACGGCGTGGTCCAGGGCACCCGCGGCGAACAGTGCGATCTGGGAAGCCTGAACGGGAGTCCGGATGCCTGCTGCACCGCGAACTGCCAGCTCCGGCCCTCCGGTCACGTCTGCCGCCCGGCGGCTGGGGTCTGCGACCTCACCGAAACGTGCAACGGCGTGAGCCCGAGCTGCCCAAGCGACGCCAAGAGCACGGGGGTGTGCCGGCCCTCTGCGGGCGATTGCGATCCTGCAGAGAGCTGCAACGGGTTCAGCAACGACTGCCCGGCCGATGCGAAGCGCCCGAATGGCTTCGTCTGCCGTGCGGCGGCAGGAACGTGCGATGTCGCCGAGACCTGCGACGGCGTGAGCAATGCCTGTCCGGCAGATGTGCTCGTGCCGAACGGGACCGTGTGTCGGGCGGCCGGCGGCGTCTGCGACATCGCCGAGACCTGCGATGGCGTGAATCCGGCGTGTCCGGCGAACGCGCTCGAGCCGAACACGACCGTGTGCCGGCCGGCAGCAGGCGTGTGTGACGAAGTGGAGAAGTGCGACGGCGTGAACATCGACTGCCCGTCGGATGCGTTCCTCGGGAGCACCTCGGGCAGCTTCATCTGCCGTCCGGCGGCCGGCCCGTGCGACGTCGATGATCTCTGCGACGGCAGTGGCCCGAACTGTCCTGCGGATGGCAAGCGGCCGAACGGGCATCTCTGCCGTGCGGCGGTCGATGTATGTGACCTGGCCGAGTACTGTGACGGTGTGTCCAATGCGTGTCCGGTCGACGGCCTGCGGCCACCGACCTATGTCTGTCGGCCGTCTTCCGATCCGTGTGATCTTGCAGAGACCTGCACGGGAACGAATACCTCGTGCCCGCCAGATACCGGGTTGCCCGACACGGATACCGATGGCGTCTGCGACGCGCTGGACAACTGCGATGCCATCGCCAATCCGACGCAGTCGAATGCCGATGCCGATGCGCTGGGCGATGCCTGCGATCCCTGCACCAACATCGTGCCCACGGTGCAGCAGCGGGCCAGGCTGACGGTGAGCCGGATCCAGGCCCCTGGCGGGGACGAACGTGTGAGCTTCCGGGGGGCCTTCCTCAACGTGCCGGCATCGCCGACGATCGACCCGGTGACGAACGGCTTGCGCTTCCTCATGACAGACAATGCCGGCGCCACGGTGGTCGACGTCACCCTTCCCGGCGGTGCCTACAACCCCGCGACGCGGGCCGGATGGCGTGCCAACGGCAGTGGCACCGGCTGGACGTACCGCAACGCCGGCAATCCCCTCCCGCTCGTCGGTGGGATCACGCGGGCACAGCTCCGGGCGACGCCTTCGGTTCCAGGCCGGTATCGCTTCGCCATCCGCGGGAAGAACGGTACGTACACGGTGAACCCGGCGAACCTGCCGCTCGTCGGGACCATCGTGATCGATGTACCGTTCGCCACCACAGGACAGTGCGGTGAGGCGAAGTTCAACGTCGCCCCTGCAGCCTGTACCCTGGTGAGCGGCGGGAAGACCGTCCGGTGTAAGTAACGGCTGACGGCGGTGGCGAGGGCAGTCGGGACCGCAGCGTCTGGATTGCCCTCGCCGACCCCTGCCAGGCTACATCGCACTTCAACCTCCCAGCGGCGTGTAGTGCCCCCCGCGAACGAACCACGTGTCGACGTTGGTGAGCCCGTCCTGCTGCGGGCTCAGGGAGCCGAGGCCCTGGGATGGCCGCTCAGTGTTGGCCCAGGCGATCCATCGCCGCACCGCGGGCCGCGCCGCCGTCGTCCGCTGACGTACAAACCACCCTTTGCGCGGGAGCACGCGATACGCGGCTTTCCGGTTGATCGGGAAGCCCGCGCCGACCCGCAGCCGGCGGGAGCCGAAGGTCGGAGACGCGCTGATCAGTCGCTGCAACCGAGCGGCACGCACTTCGTCGGCGACCGGAACGTGCGGCATGACTGCCCGCTCGCGCAACGATGAGGGGGGGGACGCCGATCAGGGCACAGACCCGACGCTCGGAGAAGTTCGGCATGGCCTGTTGCACTCGCCGGACGTCGTCGGGTCCAACGGGCGGCCCTTGCGCACGTCCTCCCAGTCCTCGATCTCGGCCACCGTGAGCCCGTGCGTGCGGGCCGCCTCGGCGACCGCGGTCTCACCCCGGACGTTGCTCAGGACCAGCGCCACGCGACGCTTCGCCCTCCATCGCTGCACCTCGTCGGGAACCTCCGCCATCGCGATCCACCCCTCCATGGGCCTCCGACCACGGTCGTCTCGGTGGCGCCAACCTGGAGGGGAGCAGGGTAGGCGGCCAGTGCGAATCGGTGGCACGACCGCGGGGACCGTCGTGACAATCGGGATCACGGCGTGCAGAGCGACGTGTCCCGTCGCGTCCCGCACTTCGATTGCCCCTTCCCCCAGGGCAGCTAGCGTTGGCACGCCCAGCACGGGAGGGGGCGAGAGGAGGAAGATCCGGTGCTCGTCGTTCGGTAGCGCAACTGCGAGACCGTGAGTCTGCACGCGCTGGAGGCAGTCGTTGCGCCGTAAATCGAGCAGCCCGCGGGCTGCCCCTCGTCGAGGGGGTCACCAAGGTCAGCCTAGCGCGCGACCCGGGAGGACATCACACCCCGGTCGCCTCACCGGCTCAGAGTGTGGGGCAGGCGAGGGCGATGTCCTTGTCGCTGCCGGCCCGGTCCGTGCAGAAGCAACCGAGCAGGAAGGCATCGCGTCCGAAGGTGATGCGTGCCGTGGGGGCCACGATGGCGGCGTTGGCGATGGCGGCCGAGGAGATGCGTACATAGGTGCCAGTGGCATTGACCCGGATCGGTTCCATGCCGGTCGCGGGCCATAGGCGCGACCCCGTACCGATGATGACGTTTCCCGCCACATTCAGCGTGGCCGGACCAAGCGTCGTGATCTTCGCATTCCGCCCAGTCCGGATGCTGCAGAAGGTGAAGTCTCCAGCGGCCAGGGTCAGGGTCGCGTCGTTCATGACCCGCACGGCCCCGTAGGTTCCCGGAGGAAGCGGACCGAGGCTCTGCGAGAAGGCAACCTTGATCTCCTCGCTACCGCAGGTGATCGGCGGGAGCGTGCAGAAGGGGTCCCGGATGGGGAGGGTCGGCGACGCGGTCCCGGCGCGGACGACGGCGCCAGAACCCAGCGAGAGCTGGTCGGCAAGCACGTGGTACACGGTCGCGTCGTTACCCAGAGACACCTGGTTTCCCACGATCGTCTGCCCGTCCGGCATCGCAGCTCGCCGGCCGAGGCGGACTCGTCCCGTCGGGCTGTTCGCGCCGAGTCCGGCCGCGACCGATGCGTCGTTGTTGAGACGCATGTAGCGGTTCACCAGGAAGGGTGTGCCCGGGCAGTCGCATACCGGCGCAAGCGTGGTCGACGTGCTTGTCGTGGTGGTCGAAGTCGTCGTGGTGGTCGACGTGGAGGAGGTGGAGGATGTCGATGTGGTCGTCGATGGGGGCGCAGTCGACGTGGTGGTCGTGGTCGTCGTCGACGAGGTCGTCGTCGTGGTCGGGGGAGGGGCACACCCCTGGACCAGGAAATTCACATTCTCGGCCTTGTTTTGCGAGGTGCCCGTGATGATCTGGATCGTGTGCACGCCGCCGGGCGGCAGGGCGATGGTCCACCCCCCGGGGAGCCCGACCAGGGTCACGGTATACCGGTCCGTGCGGGCCGGCAGCCCGATGTAGTAGAACCCGCTCCCGTCGGTGCCGTCAGCCCACTGCTGTCCCGGGGAGACATCGAGCGAGGTGGCGACCGCGGTTACGCCCGGTACCGGGCTATCGCCCGGAATATCGATCACCCCGTCGCCGTCCTGATCGCAGTAGACCTTGCCGCTGATGTGGTGGCCGAAGGTCGGGGCGGCGAACAAGAGCAGGACGAGCGAAAGCCAACGTCCCGTGTGGGCACGCATCGTGAGGTGATGTACGCAGGGTGCTCCGGCTTCGTCAAGGCGAATCTGGACCTGACGCGGGCCTGACCGTGACCGGAATGCCATTGAGCACGGCGTTCCCGGAGAGCGGATCGAGTGCCAGCTCGTCGGCCACGAGGTTCGCGTTTACCCCCGGGTGCTGTGCGGCGACGCGCAAGCCGATGCCAGGCAGGTCGTGCCCCCAGCCATGGGGCAGACTCACGACGCCCGGCATCACCGCGTCGGTCACCTCGACCGGCGCCTCGAGCACGCCGGCTCTCGAGCTGACGCGGGCGCGGACGCCGGAAACGAGGCCGAGCCGCTCGGCGTCCGCGGGATGGACCCACAGCGTACACTCGTCTCGGCCGCGAACGAGGCGCGGTAAGTTGTGCATCCAGGAGTTGTTGCTCCTAGAGTTGCGGCGCCCCACCAGGACCATCCCGTCGCCAGCGCCGAGGCGGGCGCGCAGCCGCGGTACGTCGGCGAGGAGCGACGGTGGTGCCAGCTCGATGGTGCCGGACGGCGTCCGCAGCACCTCGGGGATGCGTGGCTGCAGCGGACCCAGGTCCAGGCCGTGCGGATGGCGTTCGAGCTCGTCGAGCGACAGCCTTCCGGCGAGGCGCCCGAATCCATCCCCGTACGGCCCCGTCCGCAGCAGCAAATCGAGCAGTCGTTCGGGACCCCGGCGGGGGGCGAGGGCGACGAGGATCTCCTCCGGGCTGAGCCCGAGCGCCACCGCTACCTGCTCGGCTTGCTGCCGTGCCACGAGGTCGTCGAGCATCGAGACATCCGGGCCGGGATCCTGCCCCATCAGGATACCACCGAGCCGCAGGATGACCTCCCAGTCGGCAGGTCGGTCGGACGGGGGTGGAAAGACCGGGGGCGACCAGCGGGCGTAATTGCGAATAGCAAGCTGCCAGAGAGCGAGGTCGTAATGGCCGGCTTCCAGGGGAGACAGGCCGGGAAGAATGACATGCGCGTGCCGCGTGGTCTCGTTGCGGTAGATATCGAGGCTGACCATGAAGTCGAGCCTGCCGAGGGCGCGATCGAGACGGGCGCCATTGGGGGTGCTGAGGACGGGGTTGCCCGCGATCGTGATCAGGGCACGGACCTGACCCTCGCCTGGCGTCTCGATCTCTTCCGCCAGACAGGCCGCAGGCAACTCCCCGAACACTTCGGGAGCGCCGCGTACCCGGCTCCGGTGACGCCCGAAGCGGACCCCCTTGCCCCGGCCTGGAGTCCCGCGGCTGTTGCTCGCGCCGGCGGCGGCGGTCGTGAACATGGCGCCCCCGGGGCGGTCGAGCTGGCCGGCGAGGACGTTGAGGACATCGACGAGCCAGCTCGCCA
>Ga0308411_10000111_pt1 | contig 45829 bp, 41 predicted proteins | sample HotsprottomLayer_2_FD_203530 | JGI IMG/M metagenome (GOLD analysis project Ga0308411, IMG submission 203530) | Hot spring phototrophic mat microbial communities from Octopus Spring, Yellowstone National Park, Wyoming, United States -... | ecosystem: Environmental > Aquatic > Thermal springs >... | reverse complement strand
TGAAGCCGGATGTGTTCTGCTTCACCACGATGCCCTCCGTGCGCTACAGCCTCGTCGAAGCGGGCGTGAACGCGGGAGTGAGGCTGATCGCCTACGAGAAGCCCATGGCCATGTCCTCCTCGGAGGGGCGGCGCATCATGGAGCTCGTCCGCGCGGCCGGGGTCAAGACCGTGGTCAGCCACCAGCACCGTTACGGCGACCATTACCGGAAGGTGAAGGAGATCATCGAAAGCGGCGCTCTGGGGCGCGTGCACACCGTCTACGGCCACGCCACCGGCTGGATGCTCCACATGATGACCCATATGATCGACTACGCCCGGTGGTACAACGGCAATGCGGATGCCGTCTGGGCGATGGGTCAGGCTGCGGGCAAAGGCAAGTTCGCGGACCCGCATCCTTCTCCCGACTACATCGCGGGCGTCGTCCAGTTCGCGAACGGGGTGCGTGGCTACTTCGAGACCGGCGCCGGGGCTCCTGATGTGCCCGAGGTGGACTACTGGTGGCGGAAGTGCCGTGTGGGAGCGCAGGGGACCGATGGTTTCGCCGAAGTGCTGACCGGCGGCGGCTGGCGCGCTGTCACGCGGGACGGGGTGTTCGGCGGGCCGGGCTGCATGAACTACGACCTGGACATGCCTCCCTATATCGAGGACATGGCGCGCTGGCTGGATGACGATTCCGCCGTGCACCCCTGCAACGGAGAAGAAGCCTGGAAGGGTTTCGAGATCATGATGGCCATCTGCCGGTCCGCCGCGCAGGGCGGGCAGGTGGCTGTCCCGCTGGAAGAGGGTCCGCCCGAGCTGGAGGAGCTGCGCCGGCGGCTGCCGGATGCCCCGGTCCTGCTTTCGACGGAGGAGAACCGCCGGGAGTATATCGGCTAGGCCCCCGCGGCCGGCCCGGTCTCGAACGGACGGGGCCGGCCGCGCGCCGGCCCCGCGGCTTTCATTACCTTGCCGATGCCTGACGTCCGGCGGCGGTGGTCGCCGGCATGGCTCTGGCGCGTGCCACGCGCAGCCCTTCACCCGACAGGGCGTTCAAAAAGGCGATGATGTCCCGGGTCTCCTGCGCGGTGAGCTTTTTGCCCAGCTGAAGCCAGGCCATCTCCGTGACCGCCTGCTCGAGCGTCTTCGCCGACCCGTCGTGGAAGTAAGGGGCGGTCAGGGCTACGTCCCGGAGCATTGGCACCTTGAACATCATCCTGTCTTCCGGCTTGCCGGTCTCCTGGAAACGGCCCAGATCCTTGCCCCGGGTGTAAGCGTTGACGAGCCCCATCTTCTGGAACATCTGGCCGCCCAGGGTGGCGCCTGAATGGCACGTGGTGCAGCCCGCCTTGATGAAGGTCTGCAGCCCCTTCTTCTCCGCAGCCGTCAGCGCGGCCTCGTCGCCCTCCAGGAACCGGTCGAAGCGGCCGCGCGCCACCAGAGTCCGCTCGAACGCCGCCACAGCCTCGGCATAGTTGTCGAAGGTGACGGGGTCGCCCTTCGCCTCCGGGAACGCCCTGCGGAACGCCGGGGTATAGCCCAGCTTCTTCAGCCGGGCCACAACGGCCTTCTCGTCAGGCATGGCCATCTCCACAGGGTTCACGATGGGGCCTTTGGCCTGCTCTTTCAGATCTCTGGCGCGGCCGTCCCAGAACTGCACGAACTGGAACCCCGCATTGATGACCGTGGGCGAGTTTCTTGTGCCCGGTTTGCCGAGGGCTCCCAGAGACACGCGCTGGTTGTCCGCCCCGGGCCGTCTGCCGTCCACCCGGTGGCACGTGTTGCAGGATTGCGTGCTGTTGATGGACAGGCCTTTCTCGTGGAAGAGCTCCTCACCCAGCGCCACGCGCTCCGGTGTGTCCGACAAACTTCCCGGCATCCGGGCGGGCAGCGGCTGGAAAAGCTTCTTCGCTTCCGTCAGAAGCGGGCTCCCGGGCGGCGATGCCGTCCTCTGGCTTCCGCAGCCCGACAGGCACGCCGCCGCGACAGCGATGACCAGAATCAGCGCCGGACGGACTTCGCGGGCCTCCGGGTGGCTTCGATACCTTGCGTCCATAGCTGCGTTCCTGCCTGGTGAAAGATGTTCTGTGGTCGGTGTCTCGAGCGGCTCGCCGGGGCCTTTCCGGAATTCGGGCCCTCCATTCAGAGATGTTCGGCTGTTGCGGGCTCAACTCCTGCCGGCGCTCTGAGAAACCGGAGTATCTCCATCACCGGAGCGAGGCAAGACCCCGCTCCAGCAACCGCATCATCTCCGCGTGGAGCTGCTCGCTGGCGGCGCAGATGCAGCTTGCCATGTCCTCGTCCCGCGTCCGGGTGAGCCGGATCCCGTCCAGAGGCCGCCCGTAGGCGTCGGTCACCGTGCATCCCGCCTCCTGTGCGATCAGCGCCGCGGCAGCGATATCGTACGCCCACAGGCCCATCGGGCGGCCGTGCCCCAGCTCTGCGAACAGCTCCGCGCGGTCAGGGAAATCCGCCAGAAGCCGGCCGGACAGGTCCGCCATCCCGCTCAGCCTGCCGGCGGCCACCTGACACAGCGAGAACGCGCTGGAGTTCAGGACGAAAAACCCGCCTCGCAGTGTCGTTGCGTCGATCAGCGGGCCGGCTGCGGCAAAGTTCAGCTCCGACGGGCGCGACACCACCTCGAGAGTCCATCTCAGGTGCCGGACGTCGGGAGGGGCAGCGGGAGCGAGACGGAACGTCCTTCCGTCGAAGATGCCTTCGGCTCCGTTCCCCCTGGATGCCCGGTAGAGACGGTCGCGACGGACTTCGTAGACGGCTCCCGCCACCACGTCCGAACAGCAGGCATCCTCGCGGAAATGCGCCACCGCCACGGACACCGCGCACGCCTCGAACCCGGCGGCTGCGGGACGTGTGCCGTCCACCGGATCCACGATCAGCAGCCATCGCGGGTCGCTCCCGAAGACCTTCAGCCCTTCGTCCTCGGAGTAGCAGGCCAGAGGACAACCGGCGGATTCCACAGCGCGCTTGAGCGCCTCTTCCGCCGCTATGTCCATGCTGAACGTCGTGTCGCCGCTTGCCGCCACCCCGGCTGTCTGCCCCGCCTCCGGGTCGTCCAGAAGTGGCCGCACCGCATCGCGCACGCTCCGGGCCACCCGTTCCGCGATGGCGAGCGCTTCAGAATACTCCTTCAAGTGCCTCCAACCTTTCCCGGAACCCCTCCTCCCGCGGGTCCCGGCTTCCAGTGTGCGGTCTTGCTGTGCGGCTCAGGAGAGCGGTTCCGGATGCAGCGCGAAGGCCACTTCCGCCCGCGTCAGCTCGCCGCCGCTCAGCGTGAACGTCCCTTTCAGCTCGCCCCGCGTCAGGTTTTCGACGATCTGCAGGCCCAGGTTCCGGTCTTTCTGCAGGTCGAACCCCTCCGGCAGCGGCCGCCCGGTGTTCTCCACGCAGATGCTCACCCGGTCGTCCGCTGCGGAAATCACCACCCGGACGCTTCCTTGACCGGCCGCGCTCACGCCGTGCTCCAGCGCGTTCTGGATCAGCTCGTTCAGCACCAGGGCGACGCTGGTGGCCCGCTGCGAGTCCAGCAGCAGGTCGGGCCCTTCCACGCCCACCGAGACCCCGTGCCCCTCCGGAAGCCAGGTGGCCGCCACGTTCGAGAGGATGCTGTCGGCCAGCTTGCGCACGCTGACCGTGTCCAGATCCTCCCGCGAGAGCATGTCGTGCACAGCGGCGATGGAGCGGATACGGTTGATGCTCTCGAGAAGAGCCGTCTCAGCGCTGTCCTGCTTGCCGTAGCGTACCTGGAGCCGCAGGAGGCTGGCGACGGTCTGCAGGTTGTTTTTCACCCGGTGATGCATCTCCTGCAGGATGGCCGACCGGATATGCAGCTGCGAGTTCTCTATGGCGATGGCCGCATGCGTTGCCAGCGCCGAAAGCAGCGAGATCTCCTCGTCCGTGAACCGGTGCGGCCTGGCCGTGTAGCAGTTCAGAACGCCGATGGTCCTGTTCTGGATGACCATCGGGACGCATACCAGCGAGCACAGCCCTTCCTGGCGGGCGATGTCGGGGTAGCGGTATCCCGGCGTCCGTCGCACGTCCAGCACCTGAACGGGCCTCCCTTCGGCGACGGCGCGTCCGGCAAGGCTCTCCCCGAGCTTCAGGTTCGGCTTGGAGATGTAGGCGCGGCTTCGGGACGTGGTCGCCTTGATGACCAGCTCCTGCCTCTCCTCGTCCAGCAGCATCACGGAGCAGATGCTCAGGTTCATCCCCTCCGCTGTGACGGCCACGATGAACTGAAGGATCTCTTCCAGATAGTTGCTGGAAGCGATGGTCCGGCTGATCTCCGACAGGGTGCTGAGCTGCGACGCCCGGCGCTGGATGCGGTCGAACTGCTCCGAGTTCTCGATGGCGCCGGCCACCTGGCTGGCGATGCTCTCCAGAAGCTCGATCTGCGCGGGAGTGTATTCGTGGGCTTTGTCCGTGCGCACGTTGATGACACCGATCAGCTCGGTGCGGCCGAGCAGCGGAACGCTCAGCATGGAGTGATACCGGTCCTGTTTCAGCTCCGGCACCAGCTTGAAGCGCTCGTCCAGGAAGGCCTCGCTGTGCAGCGCCACGTATTCCCGCGTCTTGGCCACCCAGCCGGTCACTCCCTCGCCCAGCTTCAGGCGGACTTTGCCCACCGCGCTCGATGCCGGGCTGCTGGCGGCCCGCAGCACCAGCTCGTCCCGTGTCTCGTTCAGGAGGTAGATCAGGCACAGGTCGGTCTCCGTGACCTGGACGATGGTCTCGGCCACCATCGAGAGCATGCGGGGCAGGTCCAGCAGGAAGCCCATCGCATGCCCGGTGCGGCGGAGGGCGTCGGCCTCCAGCTCTTTCTCCTGGAGCCGCTTCTCCAGTTCGGCGACGCGCTCCCGGAGCGCCTCTGCCGCCTGTTGCGCGGCCGGGTAGCGGTGGGGCGGCGGGGTCTCGTCGGAGTGCGTCCTGCGGGTGGGCATGAGGTCGGGCGCCCCGGTTTGAGCCGCTCAGATCTGGCTCGCCAGGATGATGGCTTCCGCGATCTCCCGCATGGACTTGCGGGTGTTCATGCTCTGTGTCTGGATGCGGCGGAACGCTTCGGTCTCGGTGAGCCCGTACTTCTCCATGAGGATCCCTTTCGCGCGCTCCACCGCCTTGCGGGTCTCCAGGCGGTCTTCCAGGTCGTGCACCTGCTCCTGAAGAGCCTTCATCTGCTCGAAGCGCGCGCAGGCCACTTCCATCGCCGGGTGGAGGTCGGCCTCCTGGAACGGCTTGACCAGGTAGCCGAACACGCCCGCCTCCCTGGCCCGGGCGACCAGCTCCGGCTCGCTGTAGGCCGTCAGGAGCACCACCGGCGCGATTCCCTCTTCCGTGATGGCCTTGGCGGCGTCCAGCCCGTCCATGACTGGCATCTTGATGTCCAGGATGGCAATGTCGGGCTTCAGGGTCCTGGCCAGATTCAGGGCGGTCTCCCCGTCTCCGGCCTCGCCGACCACCGTGTGCCCCCCCGCCTCGAGCGTTTTGCGCAGGTCCAGGCGGATGATGGATTCGTCGTCTGCGATGATGACGCGCATGGATTGCATCGTGTCCGGAAGATGCTCCAGTCAAAAGCAAATAATAGATGAGCTGGCCGCTGTGTCTGCGTCCCCGGCATCCCCGATTCTATAGCATGCTATAATGCCCTGTCAAAATGGCGGTGCCCTCTCTCGATGCGCTTTAGACCGGACTCTGCTGGCTGGCTGACCGTCTTCACGGTCCTGTTCGTGGCTCTGTGGGGACTGTCGCCCCGCCTGGCGGGCGTCATCGGGAACAGCCCGGCCGCTTTTGCCGCAGCCCAGCTGGTGCTGACGGTGCTGTGGGTCGGCATAACCATCGGCATCGTGCGCCACATCGCGGGCCTTCGCCTGCGGTTCTGGGGTCGAGCGGGCGGGTTCGTCATCAGCGCGGCGCTGCTGGTGCTGGCCGTCCAGCTGCGTCTCTGGCCGCCGCTGGCGAACCTTTGCCTCATCTACGGCGCGGCGTTTCTGGGATGTATGGTGTCGGGCATCTTCCGCGAGCCCAACATTCTGCTGCCGGTGGCGCTGATGTCGCCCCTCGTGGATTTCTGGACGGTCTCTGCGGGGCCGGTGCGCCGGGTGCTGGAGCACCGGCCGGAGGTCCTGGACGTGGTGGCTGCCGGGGTCCCGGCGGCGGGGCAGCTGGCGCCGCTGGCATTTGTCGGCCTGGGGGACTTCATGTTCATCGGGATGTTCCTGGCCGCCGCCGACCGCCTGCGGATGAACTCGCGCCGCACCGCCGCGACGTTTTTCGTGCTGGTGTCTCTGGCGATGGCGCTGGTCGTGTTCTGGAGCGGGTTCGCGGGGGTGGGGGTGCCCGGCATGGTCGTCATTGGTCTGGGTTTTGTCGCCGCCAACCTGCGCCATTTCCGGCTGTCACGGCAGGAGGCGCTGATCACGAGCGGGCTGGTCATCGCGGTCGCCATCCTGGTTGCGATGATCGTCCACGAGCGGTAGAGACCAGGGAGTCTGTGGATCGTCCAGATGTCGTCCGTGAATGTCAAACAGGAAACAGCATCCGTGAAGTACGATTTCCGGTCCATTGAAAAGCGTTGGCAGGAGCGATGGCACGCCGACGACCTGTTCCGCACTCCGGAGGACCGGACGCGCCCCAAGTTCTACGGGCTGGACTTCTTCCCCTATCCGTCCGGCGACGGCCTGTCCGTCGGGCACTGCCGCAACTACGTGCCGAGCGACGTCTTCTGCCGCTACCGCCGGATGCGGGGGGACAATGTGCTTCACCCCATGGGATGGGACGCGTTCGGGCTGCCCGCAGAGAACGAGGCCATCCGGCGCAGGTCGCACCCGAAGAAGACCGTCCCGCAGTACGTCGCCAACTACAAGCGGCAGATGAACCTGCTGGGACTCTCCTACGACTGGTCGCGCGAGATCAACTCCAGCGAGCCGGAATACTACCGCTGGACCCAGTGGTTCTTCCTCCTGCTGTACAGGCGGGGACTGGCCTACCGCTCGGCGGCGCCCGCCAACTGGTGTCCCAGCTGCGCCACGGTGCTGGCCAACGAGGAGGTGCACGACGGCGCGTGCTGGCGGTGCGGAGCGGAGATCGAGAAGAAAGACCTGCCCCAGTGGTTCTTCCGCATCACCGAATACGCGGATCGCCTGCTCGAGGATCTGAAGCTGGTGGACTGGCCCGAGTCCATCAAGCTGATGCAGACCAACTGGATCGGGCGCAGCGTGGGTGTCGAGTTCGACATGCCCATCGTGGGGCACGACGCCGCTATGCGCGTCTTCACCACCCGCGTGGACACGGTTTTCGGGGTCTCCTTTGCGGTCCTTGCGCCGGAGCATCCGCTCGTGGCGCAGATCACCGCGCCCGATCGGCGGGAGGAGGTGGAGGAATATGTCCGCAAGAGCCGCCGCGTGTCGGAGATCGACCGGATGTCCACCGAGCGCGAGCGCGACGGCTGCTTCACGGGCGCCTTCGCCGTGAACCCGGTCAACGGGCAGGAAGTGCCCGTATACGTGGCCGACTATGTGCTTCTCAGCTACGGGACAGGCGCGATCATGGCGGTTCCCGCGCATGATGCGCGCGATTTCGATTTCGCCCGCCGCTACGGCCTGCCCGCCCCTGTGGTCATCGCTCCGGAGGGCTGGGACGGCCGGCCGCTGCAGGAGGCGCACACCGGCGAGGGGGTGATGGTGAACTCGGGGCAGTTCTCCGGCATGCGCAACACGGAAGGGGCCGAAGCCATCGCCGACTGGATGGAGCAGCGCGGGATCGGGCAGCGGCGCGTGAACTACCGCCTGCGCGACTGGCTCATCTCGCGCCAGCGCTACTGGGGAGCGCCCATTCCGATCGTCCATTGCCCCTCCTGCGGAGAGGTGCCGGTGCCGGAGGAGCAGCTGCCGGTCCTTCTGCCGGACGTGGAGAACTACGAGCCTCCCGGGGACGGGCGTTCGCCGCTGGCCGCCATTCCGGAGTTCGTGAACACCGCCTGTCCGGAGTGCGGCGGACCGGCGCAGCGGGAGACCGACACGATGGGCGGGTTCGCCTGCTCGAGCTGGTATTTCCTGCGGTTCGCCGACCCGCACAACGACCGCGCTCCCTTCGACCGGGAGAAGGTGGAGTACTGGCTGCCCGTGGATCTCTACGTGGGCGGCGCGGAGCACGCCGTCATGCATCTGCTGTACGCCCGGTTCTGGACCAAGGTGATGTACGACGCCGGGCTGGTGCCGTTCGTCGAGCCCTTCACGCGGCTCAAGAACCAGGGGATGCTTCTCGCGCCGGATCCGAAAAACCCGGGCGTCCTGGTCAAGATGTCCAAGTCGAAGTTCAATGTGGTCACGCCCGATGAGATGGCGGAAAAATACGGCGCGGACGCCCTGCGGGTCTACGAGCTGTTCGTCGCTCCGTTCGAGGACACGGTGCCGTGGAGCGAGGACGGGATCAACGGCTGCTGGAGGTTCCTGAACCGCGTCTACCGGGTTGTGGCGGAGCGGCCGGGGAGCTTCGTTCCCGGCTGGAAGGCCTCCGTCCGGCAGGAGACGGTCAGCGAGGAAGCCAGGGCCCTCGCCCGCAAGACGCACCAGACCATCGTGAAGGTCACGAAGGACATCGAGGACTTCGCGTTCAACACGGCGGTCGCTGCGCTGATGGAGCTCACCAACCAGATCTACGACTTCGTCAACGCGAAGGACGGACTGCGTTATCCGTGCCCGGTGTGGAGCGAGGCGGTGGAGACCCTCATCCTGCTTCTCGCGCCGATGGCTCCCCATCTGTCCGACGAGCTCTGGCAGATGATCGGACGGGAGGGCTACACCTACCACGCCCCGTGGCCGGAGGCGGACCCTGAAGTGGCGAAGGCGGATGTGCTGACCATCGTCGTGCAGGTGAACGGCAAGGTCAGGGACAAGATCTCCGTGGATGCGGATGCGGGCGAGCGGGAGCTGGAGCGTCTTGCGCTGGAGAGCCCGAAAGTGCAGGCCGCTCTGCAGGGAAGGCCGGTCCGCAAAGTCATCGTGGTGCCCGGGCGTCTGGTGAACGTGGTCGGCTGACCGGGCAGCCGGACGGCCCGCACCGGGCGGAGGGGGTAGAGGTGGAGGTCAGTTCGCAGCGGCAGAAGCTTGCGGTTCTGGCGATCGTGGCCCTCGGGGCGCTGGCTCTCGTTGTTGGAGCGTGGACGCGCCGCGGGCCGACTGGAGACGCACCGGCGGTGGAGATCATCGAACCGGCGGGAGGTCCGCAGGCCGGAGCGGACGATTTTTCCTCTTCCGGGATGGAAGAGCAGGAGGCTGAAGCCGGAACCCGGGAGCAGCAGGCGCCGGCAGGAGTGGTGGTACACGTGTGCGGGCGGGTGGTCAGGCCCGGCGTCTACACCCTGCCCGCGGGAGCGCGCATCAGGGACGCCGTGGAGGCGGCCGGGGGCGCGAAGCCCGATGCGGACCTGGAGGCCGTCAATCTCGCCGCACGCGCCGAGGACGGTCAGCAGGTCTATCTGCCCCGGGTGGGGGCGATGCCGGCTCCGCCGCCGCCCGGACGGCACGACCCGGCAACCTCACGGCCCGGGCGCGCGCCCCGGGCCGCGCGACCTTCGAGGGCCGCAGTCCCTGCCGGGCCGGTGAACATCAACACGGCGGGGCCTGAGGAGCTCGACCGCCTGCCGGGCGTCGGGCCGGCCACCGCCGCGAAGATCATCGAGTACCGCCGCGCCATCGGCGGGTTCACCCGGCCGGAGGATCTGCTGGGTGTGCCCGGCATCGGCGAGAAGAAGTTCGCCGAGATGAAGCCCTACGTGGTGGTGCGATGAAGGGGCGCCCGGAAGGTAGAGTCATGGAATACCGCCTCCCCGACCCGTCAGATGTCTGCCATCCCGCCCTTGCCCGGATGTTCGCCGAGATGCGCCGGCGCACGCTGGTGATGGGCATCCTGAACGTGACGCCGGACTCGTTCTCGGACGGAGGGAGGTTCCGCTCGGTGGATGAGGCGGTCGCCTGGGGCGTCAGGATGGCGGCGGAAGGCGCGGACATCATCGACGTGGGAGGGGAGAGCACGCGGCCGGGCGCCGGGCCTGTTCCCGTTTCGGAGGAGATCGAGCGTGTTTTGCCCGTGATCCACGCCCTGGCCGACCGGGTGGAGGTGCCCATCTCCGTGGACACCTCCAAGGCGGAGGTGGCCGAGTGCGCCCTGATGGCCGGCGCCCATATGGTGAACGATGTGACCGGTCTGCAGGCCGAGCCGGAGCTTGCCTGCGTGGCCGCCCGGTATCAGGCGCCCCTGGTCATCATGCACATGAAGGGGACCCCGGCAGATATGCAGCAGTCCCCGCATTACGATGACCTCATCGGAGAGGTCAGCGGCTTCCTGCGCCGGCAGGTGGACCTGGCGGTCTCGAAGGGCCTGCCGGAGGAGTTGACCATCGTGGATCCCGGTTTCGGCTTCGGAAAGACACCGGAGCACAATCTGGAGCTGCTGAGGCGGCTGCGCGATTTCACCGCCCTGGGGCGCCCCGTGATGATCGGCACGTCCCGCAAGTCCACGCTGGGGATGCTGCTTGGCGGAGCCCCTCCGCTGGAGCGGCTCGAGGCGACGGCCGCCTCTGTCGCCATCTCCATCGCCAACGGCGCCAGCATCGTGCGCGTGCACGACGTGCGCCAGATGGTCCGGGTCGCGCGCGTCACGGACGCCGTGGTGCGGGGAGTCCTCCCGAATTCCTGATTGACAGGAGACCTCCGGAGCAGTATCGTAGAAAAGAGGGACGCCGGAAGGTGTAACCGGTTACACGGTGCTCCCGGCGTCGCGAAAGGAGGTCCAAATGTCAGCAAGGCGCGTCTGCGTGCTCGCGGCCCTTGCGTGCCTGGTTTCAGCCCTGGCATCAACGGGGAGCTCGGCCGGCTCCTATCAGGGAGTCACTCCGATCCCCTTCGCAGGGGCGCAGAGCGACCGGGGCATCGCGGTCAACAGGAATCCCGGAAGCCCGTACTACGGCTACTTCTACGGGGTGGACAGCGGCGGCACCTACGATGCGGGAGTGATTCCCGGCACGGGTGAGCAGGCCGTCCGCATCATCGCTCCCAATCCCCCCTCGGCCGGGACCTCGGCCACGTCCTACACGGACACCGGGGCCACCCTCCGGTATGCGGCCAATCCGCCCGGCGCAACCCTGATGAACGTTTTCGTGGGAGAGGATGACACGGTCTGGGTCGCGGATTTCGGGACGCGCAACATTTTGACCGGCCCCCCGGGCGGGGGGAACCTGACCGTCCAGTTTCAGAGCACCCAGCCGCCCCGCGGGCTGGCTGTCAGGGGCAAAATGGGCCAGCCCGGCACCCGGGTCTTCGTGGCCTGTTACGGGACCAGCGCAGCGCAGGCCAGCTGCGAGGTCTGGGAGTTCGACGGCTCCTCCTGGGTGCTGGCGGCGAGCCTGGGTTCGCTTGGCCTGGTGCGGCCGTTCGGCGTCACCGTGGACGGGGAGGGCAACAGCTACTGGCTCTCCAGCAGCAGCAGCCCGCCGTTTGTCAAGAAGGTCACGAAGTTCCTCTTCGAGGACCCGGCGTGGACTTTCACCAAACCCGCCTTTATGGGGACGAGCTGGACTCCCGGCGGAATCGCTTATGTGAATGATCCGCAGGACCCGCAGAACCCTGAGTATTTCTACATCTCCGCGTTCTTCACCACGTCCGTCATGCGCTTCACGATGGACGGGCAGTACATTGATGGCTACGGCAACACGAACGGCTATGCGCCCGGCCAGCAGCCGCCGCCCGGCACGTGGACCGTCTTCACGTTTTCCGGACCGGGCGGCAACAACACGGTCTGGATGACCGCTGACGACGACCGCAATACCTACGTGCTGGTGCGCTATCCGGGGATCCTGCCGCAGGCGTACAAGGTTCACCTGCAGGGCGTGCCCTCGCCGCCCTCGGATCTGGAGGTCTCCAACGACGTCTACGGCCAGATCCGCCTGAAGTGGACGCCGCCACCTCCCTCCACGGACAGCCCCACCGGCTACAACATCTACCGCGGCACGTCGCCCGGCTCTCTGGCGCTGTACGCCACCACGGACGACTATCCGCGCTGGAAGGATGCCCTCCAGGGGATCAGCCCCGGCGGTCCGTTCTACTATGCCGTGAAGAGCTTCAACGGGGCGGGGGAGAGCGCGGCAACGGCGGTGGCCGGACCGATCTCCGTGGGTCCGTCCACGGCTCCGCCTCCCGGCAGCAGGGGAGTGGCGCTTTCGTACAGTGAGGTCAACGCCGCCGATACCGCCAACAACCCGGGATACAACGGGTCCTGGGCGGCGGCGCGCCGGTTCCTGGAGGACCGGGGAGTCCCCTTCGATGTCGTCTATGACGCTCAGGCTCCCCCCGTTCCGGCGGGACCGCAGGCCACCGGTGCCGGTCCGGCCATCGAGGAGGACGACATCGCCGGCTACAACCTGCTGATCCTGGCGGTGAACCGGAACATGTCCAGCTACACCGCTCAGTGCATCCGCGACTATGTGAAATACAGCCAGGGGAAGGTCCTCTCGAGCTACTACAACTCCATCGCCAACCACAGGGGGCAACGGGGATCCAACTACAGACTGGCTGACGTGTACCGTGTCAACGCCCTCAATGTGGGGCAGGGCGGTTCACCGTTCGACTCCAGTACGGACAGATATCGCTATCTCCGCAGGATCGCGGGAGCGCCCGAGGGTCCGGCCCTGTTTGCAGGGCTGAGCGGCGGCCCGGGCGAGTTCAACGGGGCGCGCCAGGCCGGGCAGATCTGCTACCTGATCGCCCCCTTCAGCGATGGCACCGCGTCGGCGGCCGGCGAGTGGTTTAACGCGGACGGGTTCAACCCTTCCCGTCCGCCGGAGGAGAACGTCTCTCTCGTCGTGGGCTACCGCTCAACCGCCCGCACCGCCGTTCAGTCGGTGATGCTGGGCACCTACTGGTTCGGTCAGAGCACGGCCAACATCGCCGAGAACGGCGGTTCGGGGACACTGTCCGCCGACCGGCTGCTGGAGAACATCCTGGCGTTCCTGGGCGTCCCGCTCCAGCCGGCCCCGGCGCTTGCGGAGACCATCGGGGAGGTGAAGTCCAAACCGAACCAGTCCGGCGCGCTGGTGCGCGGCGTGGTGGTCAGCCGCACCCTGACGCCCGGCGCCCCGGGCATCATCTACGTGCAGCAGCCGGACCGTTCCAGCGGAATCAAGGTGCTCGATGCGCCGCTCGTGGATGAGGGCGATGTGCTCACCATCGCCGGCCGGGTCAGCACGGTGGCCGGAGAGCGGCAGCTGACGGCGCTGGAGGTCTTGAAGACCGGCTCGCAGGACGCTCCGCGTCCGCTGTACGTCCGCGGAACGGCCATCGGCGGCGGTCCGCTTGGCCTGCAGCCCGGCGTCGCCGGATCGGCCGGGCTCAACAACGTGGGGCTGCTGGTCCGGACGGCCGGAAAGCTGACGGAGATCGGTTCGGACATCTTCGGGACGCTGTACTTCCGGATCGATGACGGTTCGGGAATCCGCTACGGCTCCGCAGCCGTTCCCGGGGTCAAGGTCATCGGCTTCTCGCCGACGGCCACCCTGGGAGATACGGTGGCCGCGACGGGCGCGCTGGGCGCCGAACTGGACGGCCAGGCGGTGGTGCCGGTCATCCGCCTCAGGGAGAGCGAGTTCGGAGAGCTGCTTGCGCCCTGATTGCAGGGGTGCCGTCCGCCGCGGCGGGCGGTGCAGCTTTTAAACGGGGGCGGCCCCGGGGCCGCCCCTTTTTCGCGTGGAGACGCCGTGCGTTGACGGCCGCGCGGCGGCATGGTACCTTTGCAGTCGGGAGGGGGTGGGATGCGGGGAGTTGCCAGATGACCGGCTCCAGACAGGAAACACCGCGGGAGGGTTCCGGCTCCCGGTCTCCGTGGCCGAAGCGCCTTGCGGCGGCGGCCGTGCTGGTGGCGGCGCTGGGCGGCGCGGCCTGGCTGTTCGCGCTGAAGCCGGGCAAGCCGCTCACAGAGGCTCCGCCGGCTCCTGACATCTCCGGCCCGTCCGTGGTTGAGGCGCCCGCCCCCGTGTTCCCTGAAGGTCCTCCCCTGGTCGAGGCCCCCCGCGTGGAGCGTCCGTCCGCTCCCGGCAAGCCCGAAGCTCCGCCGGAGGTTGTGGAGTATATCCACTGGGTCAAGTATGTTAACGAATACCGCTACGGCGTGCAGGAGGCTCAGGAGAAGCAGGTGGTGGGGGCCGCGGTCGATGCGCTGTTCCGGCAGTTCGGGCTGGACGGCTCCAGCGCCGACCGGGAGATCGTTCAGGTCTGGGCCAGACTGACGCGCTGGTTCGACCAGAAGCCGCCGCCCGCCGAATGCGTGCCGCTGCGCGACGCTTTCCGCCTGGCGCTGCTGTCTTCCGCGGTGGCGCTGGATGCCAGCTTCCGGGCTCTGAGCGGTGAGGGGGTCGGGGTGGACGCGCGTCTTCAGGAGCGGCTGAGGGCCACCTCGCGCGATGTGGACGAGCAATACCGTCGGGCGAATGCCGAGCTGCAGGCCATCCTGCAGAAGTATTCCAACCTGCCGCAGTTCACCATCGAGCCGGACCCGCCGGCCGGATCGTTGCTGAACCTTCCGCGTCCCGGCCGCTAGACCGCCTGGAGGTCACGGGAGGCTGCCCTTCACCAGTCCCCGGAAGAGCTCCTCGTAGCGGTCGGTGATGACCTCCCAGGAGTATTCGGAGCGCACTCTCTCCCGCGCCTTGCGCCGGAGCTGCTCCACCTCGTCCGGATGCTCCAGCGTCCAGCGCAGCTTTTCTCGAAGGGAGTCCGCCCCGATGCGCCCGTCGTAAGACAGGCCGGCATCCCCGATGGTCTCCAGGTTGGTGGGGATGTCGTTGACGATGACGCAGTTGCCGAACGCCATCGCCTCGACCAGCGCCGGATGCGTCCCGCCCACCTCGCTGGTCAGGCAGTGGGCGTAGGCGTGACTGCCCAGCTCGCGGTATCCATCTCCGAAGACGTAGCCGGTGAAGACGATCCGGGGGTCGTCCACGGCCTTCAGCGAGGCGATGTAATCCTCTGCGTAGGGCGCGTCGCCGACGATGACGCACTTGAACTCCGTGTCCAGCCCGCGGAAGGCCTCCACGAGATGGTGGGCGCAGTTCTCAGGCACCAGCCGCCCCACGAAAAGGAAATAGCGCCGGTCCTCCAGCCCGAACCGCTCCAGAGCCGCGGTGCCCGGCTGCGTGTCCGGAATGTGGGCCCCGTAGGCGATGTAGGTCGTCTCCGCCCCGTAGTTGCGCCGGTAGTAATCCTGCACGGCGCGGGAGTCCGCAATGACCACGTTGCCGAGCTGCACGGCCACCTGCTCCGACACTCTCAGGAACCAGCTCGCGAACCGGTTCCACTTTTTCCGCTGCCAGTCGGGGCCGTCCACGTTGATGACCACCGGGATGCAGTAGATGCGGGGGATGACCAGCGTGACGGCGTTGCCCTGCCCGCAGACGTAGATCAGATCCGGCGCCTCCCGGACGACGGCGTGAAACAGGGAAAGGATGGAGTGGACGATGGTGTCCAGATACTTGTTGGCGATGGTGGGAAGCTTGACCAGGCGCATCCCCCGGTAGTGGCTGCCTCCGTATTTGATGTGGTGCTTCCGGCAGTAGACCACCACTTCGTGGCCGCGCTCCACCAGGCGCGCGCCCAGCTCTTCCACGAACGTCTCGAAACCGCTGTAAGAGGCGGGGACTCCGCGGGTGCCGGCAAATGCGATCTTCAATGCTTCAGTTTCCCCAGAGCAGGAATACGGCCAGCCCTCCCCAGAGCACGAGCGATCCGAGCAGGTGCGGATCCTTCAGGATGAGCGACTCCGGGTTCTCGCCCTGCCCCCGGACGTATACCAGGAACAAGTATCGGAACATGCCGTAGATCACAAAAGGCACCGTCCACAGGAGCCCGGCGTGGGTCCGGGCCGTCTCCGACTGGAAGGCATAGAGCATATACGTCACGATGGTGGCCGCCGTCGCCACGGCTATCATCTGGTCCAGAAGCTGCGGTGTGTAGCCGACGTGGCTCTCGCGATGCTGCTCCGGCGCCTCCGCGGCGAAGACTTCCGCGCGACGTTTGCAGAGCACCAGGAAGAGCGCCATCAGCGTGGCGCAGCTGAGCATCCAGGGCGAGATGTGCACGGCAATGGCCGCGGCCCCGCCCGCTGCGCGTAGAACATACCCTGCGGCGATGACGAACAGTTCCAGCACCGCCTCCCGCTTCAGCAGCAGGCTGTAGGCCGCCATCAGAAGGCAGTAGGCCAGCGCTGTCCGGCCAAACTGAGGGCGGATGAGAAACGCTGCGGCCAGTCCGCCCGCGGCGAGCGCTGCCGCGGCCAGGGCGGCGGAGCTCCGGCTCAGCCTGCCGCTCGCGAGGGGGCGCATCCTCTTGCGGGGGTGCAGCCTGTCACGCTCGACGTCGACAAGGTCGTTCAGCAGATAGGCGGCGGAGGAGACTGCGCAGAAGCACAGGAACGCGGCGGCGGTGATCAGGAAGAGGCCAGGGTTCGAAAGCTTGCCCGCGAAGACCAGTCCGGTGAAGACAAAAAGGTTCTTGGACCACTGGAGGGGCCGCATGGCCTCCAGCAGGGCCATCATGCCGCTCAAGGGAGAACCTCCGGGAGGGACCGAGAAACAGGGGATGCGGCTGCCATTCCAGCGCAATGGTAGCCGTCCGGCAGGCCTGCCGGCAACCCCCCCGCCGCGGCGGCGCTCAGGAGGACAGCCTGCCCGCCTCGGAGAGGTGCTTCAGGACCGCAAGCTGCAGCTCTTCGTCCGCCTCATCGAACTGGAGAGCCACCCGGAACTCCCTCGCAGCCTCTCCGCCGTCCTGCGCCTCGCAGCGAAGCACCCGCCCGTCGCGCCGGAAGTGCTCGAACTCCAGGATCCGTGCCGCCGACACGCTCCCCTCCGTCCCGGGCTCGATCCTCTCGCCGGACCGCAGCGACACCCCTCCGGCTCCGATATCGCGGATCTCGGCGGGGATGCGCCGGCCCCGCGTGCGAATGGTGGCGGGCGCGGTGAGCTCCACGCGCGGGCAGCGGCGCCGCTGGATCCGGTGGATGACCGGCGGGATGGTGACCGCCGCAATGCCGTTGTCCCCTTCGCGGGTCAGCGTCCCGCTGAAGTGGTACAGGGCACCGCCCGTCGCAACGGAGACCTTCACGGCGGCTCCCGCCATCAGAGCCGGAGCGCCTTCAGGGATGGCCAGATGCAGCACACCGCCGGATCGGGCGAGGACGGTGGCGCTCAGACGGGCTCCTCCCTCCTCCGGCTCCACCACAGCCTGTTGCCGGGCCTGGAAGATGCCTGACGGCTCGAGCACCTCGGTCCCTTCTTCCGGCGTCCGTCCCCCGGCGGAGGCGGTCTGGACAAGGTGGACCAGCCGGTCCAGGTCGAACGGCTTGCTCACGAAGGCGGCCACGCCCTGATCCTGCGCGCGCGCCAGCGCGTCGGAGTTCTCGCAGGCAGTCATCACGATGACGGGGAGGTCCGAGTCGATCTTCCGGATGCGCTCGAGGGCCTCCACTCCGCCCAGTTTGGGCAGGATGAGGTCCAGCAGCACGAGGTCGAACCGGCGCTCGCGCACCTTCTCGACCGCCTGAAGTCCGTCGTGCACCGTCAGGACCTCGTATCCGCTCCGGGACAGCTTCGCGTCCAGGATACGGCAGAGGTTAACCTCGTCATCCACGACCAGTATGTTGCCGCGTGAAAGCATCAGAGTTTGCCGCCGCCAGCCGCGTACCGCATTACCCTCCTCCTCCGCGCCCGCGCGAGCCCCTGCGGGGACACGCCGCCAGGGAGTGACGGTGGCGCACGGAAGCCGCGCTCGTTGAGTTCCCCTTTTCGTCACTGCGGATGTTGCAAGAACTGTGCCAAAGCCCGGAACCCCGTGGAGCGCTCCGGCAGGAGGCAGCAGCTGCAATGGAGAAGCGGACACCGGCTGTTTTACAGACAGAGAACCCTTCCAGGAGCGCGCCCTTTGGTCAAAGTCCACAGATTTCCCGAGAATCCCATTGTCACGCCTGCCGACGTCCCGCCTTCGCGGGAGGATTTCGAGGTCATCGGCTCCTTCAATGCCGGCGTCATCCGCCACGGGGACGAGGTCCTGATGCTGATGCGCGTCGCGGAGCGCCCGGTCTCCAGGGACCCGGGCGTCGCGCTGGTGCCCGTGGTGGAGTGCACCGGGAGCGGGTCGCATCTCAGGATCCGCGAGCTCCGCCGGGACGACCCTTCCCTGAACTTCAGCGATCCGCGCGTCATCGGCTCGCCGGAAGGGATGCTGCTGACCAGCATCTCGCATCTGCGCCTGGCCCGCAGCCGTGATGGCAGGCGCTTCAGGGTGGATGAGCGGCCCGCGTTGTTTCCCGATCGTCCCAGCGAGACCTTCGGAATGGAGGACCCCCGCATCACCCGCATCGGCGATACCTTCTACATCGTCTACAAAGGGGTTTCCCCCAATGGTATCGTGCAGTCCCTGGCCACCACGCGCGACTTCAAATCCTACCGTAAGGAAGGCATCATCTTCTGCCCCGAGAACATGGACGCGATGCTCTTTCCGGAGAAGGTGGGAGGGCGCTACGTGGCGCTTCACAGGCCGGTGGGAGCAATGGTGGGGGGGCCCATGATGTGGCTCGCTTACGGCGAAACGCCTCTGTGCCTGGGCGATCACCGGTTTCTGCTGGGCCGCAGCTCCGGCGGATGGGACAGCGGACGCGTGGGGGGCGGGGCGGTCCCCTTCCTGACGGAGCGGGGCTGGCTGGAGATCTATCACGCCGCCACTCCGGAGCATCATTACTGCCTGGGAGCGCTGCTGCTGGACCGCGACGAGCCGCACCGCTTGCTGGCGAAGACGCCGGAGCCCATCATGCGCCCGGAGGCGCCCTACGAGACGTCCGGGTTCATGCCGAACGTGGTCTTTACGTGCGGGGCGCTGGTGGACGGCGACGAGGTCACGGTCTACTACGGTGCGGCCGACGAGGTGATGGCCGCAGCCACGATGAGCCTGAGCGAGATTCTGGACGCCCTCCGGCCTGTGTAGCGGGAGCACTGGCGTCTTTGGGGTACAATGCCTTCCGGGCGCCCGGGACCGACCCCGCGCCGAAGGAGGACTGGTTTCAGTTGGCCATTGGGACGCACGCCGTTTTCCAGACGGACATCGGAGGGCTCAGGCTGGCGAACCGCGGCAAGGTGCGCGACATCTATGATCTCGGGGACGAGCTGCTGATCGTTGCCTCCGACCGGCTGTCGGCCTTCGATGTGGTCTTCCCGACACCCATCCCCGGCAAGGGCAAGGTGCTGACGCAGATGACGCTGTTCTGGCTGAACAACCTGCAGGACATCGTCCCGAACCATCTCATCAGCGCCGAGATCGACGACATTCTGGATGCGGTCCGGGAGGCCGGCGGCGATGCGTCGGAGGACGTGGCCGCCCTGCTGGACGGGCGGAGCATGCTGGTGCGCAGGGCTCAGCCGTTCCCCATCGAGTGCGTGGTCCGCGGCTACATCTCGGGCAGCATGTGGAAGGACTACGTGGCATCCGGCGGCGCCGCGGAGCTCTACGGGCACAGACTGCCTCCGGGTCTTGTGGAGTCCGGCAAGCTTCCCGAGCCCATCTTCACGCCCGCCACGAAATCCTTCGAGGGGCACGACGAGAACATAAGCATCCAGCGGGCGGCGGAGATCGTGGGGCAGGACACCTTCGACCGGCTGCAGGCCCTGAGCCTTGCGATCTACTGCCGGGGCCGGGACGTGGCCGCGGAAAAGGGCATCATCATTGCCGATACCAAGTTCGAGTTCGGGCTTCGGGACGGGCAGATCATCCTGATCGACGAGGTGCTCACGCCCGACTCATCCCGGTTCTGGGACTACAGGCAGTATCAGCCCGGAAAGAGCCAGGACTCCTTCGACAAGCAGTATGTGCGCGACTGGCTGGAGGCACGCGGCTGGGACAAGAAACCGCCCGCGCCGGAGCTTCCGCCGGATGTCGTCCGCGGCACCACCGAGCGCTACCTTGAAGCGTATCGGAGGATCACGGGGCGGGAGCTTCAGGTCTGATGAAGTATCTTCTGCTGGTCTTCGACGGGATGTCGGACTTCCCTCTTGCCGACCTTGAGGGAAAGACTCCGATGATGGCCGCGAGGACGCCGTTCATGGACGACCTTGCCTCCCGGGGGATGGTGGGCAAGGTGATCAACCACCCTCCGGACATGTATCCCGGCTCGGACGTCTGCAACCTATCCATCCTCGGCTACGATCCGGCGAAGTATCGCTGCGGCCGGGGGCCTCTGGAGGCGGCCAGCATCGGGGTCCCGATGGACCGCGAGGACGTCGCTTTCCGGTGCAACCTGATCAGCACGGACGGCGAGCGCATCCTGGATTCCAGCGCGGGCCACATCCCCACGGAGGATGCCCGCGTCCTGATGGATCTGATCTCGCAGAAGCTGGGAAGCCGGACGTTTCAGTTCTACCCCGGGGTCTCCTACCGCCATATCATGATCTGGCGCAGCGGCCGGGACGGCCTGCTCTGCCGCGAGCCGTACAGGCACATCGGCGAGCGCGTCGAAGACAACCTGCCGGAAGGCGACGGGGAGGAGAAGCTGCGCCGCCTCATCTGGGACTCCCACGAGATCCTGGACGGGCACGTCATCAACCGGAAGCGGCGGGACGAGGGTAAGCCTCCCGCCAACATGGTCTGGTTCTGGGGTCAGGGGCGTGCTCCGGAGTTTCCGTCGTTCTTCTCGAAGTACGGAAAGACCGGCGCTGCCGTGGCGGAGGTGGACCTCATCCGGGGGATCGGGCGGCTGGTGGGGCTGCGCGTGGTGGATGTGCCCGGAGCGACGGGCTACATCGACACGAACTACCTGGGAATCGGGGAGCTGGCCTTCCAGGCTCTGGAGGAGCTGGATTTCGTCTTCGTCCACGTGGAGGCCGCCGATGAGGCCGGGCACGAGCAGGATGTGGAGAAGAAGATCTTCGCCATCGAGCAGATGGACGAACTGGTGCTGGGGACCATCCTGCACCGGATGAAGCACTATGACGACTTCCGGCTGCTCCTGCTCCCGGACCACCCGACGCCCATCAGCACGGGCTCCCACGCCCCGGACCCCGTCCCGTTTCTTCTTTTCGACTCGCGAGAAGACCGCGGGAACACCGTACCGTTCGACGAGCGCGCGCTGGAAGACGCGAAGACGTTCGTGGACGAGGGGACCCGGCTCCTCGAGCTGCTGTTCAGGAAGTAGGCCCGCGGCCGGGCAGGCTGCGGCGGGAGGCGGCAGGATGTGCGGGAGGTTCACGCTGGCGGACATCTCCACGGACCAGATCCGCGATCTGTTCCTTCTTGACGATGTTCCGGAGCTCGGAAACCGCTACAACATCGCACCCGGACAGCCTGTGGCGGCCGTGCGGTTCAATCGGGAACGCGCCCGCCGCGAGCTGGTGCCGCTGCTGTGGGGACTGGTGCCGTCGTGGGCCCGGGAGCCCCTGCCCGGCGCCCGGATGATCAACGCGCGGGCGGAGACGGTGCACCAGAAACCGGCCTACCGGGGTCCCCTGCGCTACCGCAGATGCATCGTCCCGGCAAGCGGCTTCTACGAATGGAGCGGGCACAACGGCGGGCGCCGGCCATATTACCTGCGGAAGAAGGGGGGAGGCATCCTGGCCTTCGCCGGGCTCTGGGACAGCTGGACGTCCCCGGACGGGGGGGTTCTGGAGACCTGCGCCATCATCACCGCGCCGGCGCCATCCTCTCTGCAGTGGCTTCACGACCGGATGCCCGTCATCCTGGAGCCCGGTCAGATCGGCGTCTGGCTGGACCCGGAAGTGCAGAGGCCCGGAGACCTTCTCCTGTTGCTCGAGGGGCCGGAGGACGGGATGCTGGAGGTCTGGCCGGTGAGCCGGGCCGTCAACAACCCCGCCAACGATTCTCCCCTTCTCATCGCTCCCGAGCGCTGAAATGGGTCTTCACGGCCGCAGGCCGGCGCTGTATAATGGATGCGGAGATCAGGAAAGGGGGCCGGACGGGCGTGCCCGCCAGCGACTGGGATGTGCTCGGACTTCGGCCGGGCGCATCCCCCGAGGAGATCAAGAGAGCGTTTCGCCGCCGGGTGAAGCTCTGCCACCCGGACCTCCATCCGGGTGATGCGGACGCGGCCACCCGGATGAAGGAACTCACGCGCGCATATTCACGCCTGATGTCCCGGCGCCTGGACGTGGAACGTTCGGACCGGATGTTTGCCGCGCGTCCTTCCCCCGGTCCGACGGGCCTCTCCGCCGATGACCCGGACTATCGACGGCTGATGCGCCGCTATGCGTTGCGGGATCTTGCCGATCGCGCCCGGAGCGCTGCCCGGCTCTCGGTTGCGATGTTCCTGATTCTCGTCCCGCTCGCCGGCCTGGCGCTGGGCGGCGCGGCTGCGGTGCCGCATCTCGTCCGGGCGGCCGCCGAGGCCCGATCCGCCTGCCCGGAGGAAGGGCGGGAAGTGCTCCTGATCCGGGCGGATTCCGGTCAGCTGCTCCTGGTGCCCCTGTCCTCATCGTCCTGCCGCTGAGCTTCTCCGGCGCTCACCGAAGTCAGCACGCGTGTCGGCACGTTCGTCCAGGCAGCCTGCGAATGCGGGTATATACCTTCCGGGTGCGTGGATTCACAGTAGGTGAGGAGGAACGAGGCTTTGGCATCGCTGACGGGCAAGAAGGTGGCTGTCCTGGTGGAGCAGGATTACCAGGATCTGGAGGTCTGGTACCCGGCGCTCCGGCTGCGGGAGGAAGGAGCCGGGGTGGAGTTCATCGGGAGCGGTTCGGCGCCGTCGTATCGTGGCAAGTTCGGATATCCCGTGGAGGTGAGCCGCAGCGTTCACGAGGCGCGTCCGGAGGAGTTCGACGCCCTGGTCATCCCGGGAGGATGGGCGCCGGACTTCATGCGGCGCGAGCCCCGGATGATCGAGTTCGTGCGCGAGTTCAACCGGCTGGGCCGTCCCATCGCCTCCATCTGTCACGGAGGATGGATGCTGGCTTCGGCGGATGCGCTGCGTGGCCGCCGTGCCACGTCTTTTTCGGCGATCCGCGACGATATGGTCAACGCCGGGTGCGACTGGGTGGACGAGGAGGTCGTGGTGGACGGAAACCTCATCACCAGCCGCAAGCCCGACGACCTGCCCGCCTTCTGCCGGGAACTGATCCGGGTGCTGCGCCGGGAGGGATGAGGCACCCGCGCTGCGCGGCGGCCGGTTTCAGCCCGGCCTCCTGAGCCGGACTCGCGCCTCGTTCGCGCCGGCGCGTAGGTGGAGAAGCAGGAAAAGTCCGGCGGGCGACGGGCGCGCGGTTCGCAGGCAGCCTTCCGCCTCGATCAGCTCTTCGTCTCCGCGCACCGGAGCGTCCCACAGCATCACCGGGCAAAGCCCGGCGTCTTCCGCCGCGTGGACGTTGAGCCGCACCGAGATTTCGCCGCGGGATGCGTCCATCTCTCTTGCGCGCAGCTGGAGCGGAGGAAGGCGCTTCGGCGGATAGGGTTCGTTCGAGTCCTGACCCGGAGCCCGCGTCGTGTAGTCGAACAGCTCCGCCGGAAGCGGTCCCCGGGAGCGCAGGAATCCGGCCTGCAGTGACGCGTCCTGAAAGAGCAGTGCCAGGTCTCCTCTGGGCCGGCCGGTATAGGAGCGATCGGCTCCCGGGAGTTCGCCTTCCCGCCAGTCCAGGTCGCGGGCGAGCCAGATGGTCTGCGGCGTGGACGGATGGCGGAGGCGGTATTCCCTCCAGACATCGCGGCAGGCGGCCTGACGGACGGCGACTCCCGGCGGCGGTGACGCGGCGATCCCGGCGAAGTGCCGGAACATCCCGTCCAGCATGAAGTCCTTGTCGTGGCCTTCAGTCTGGTAGTGCCGGGCCTCCTCGTTGATGTTCACCACCACCGTGGGATTGAAGGCGACCTGCCGGGCCGTCTCGTCGATGAGGGCGAGGGAGTAGCGGAGGGCATCGGCCTCGCAGGAGAATCCTCCCGCGTCTTTCCGGTTGGAGTCCGCCGGATCCAGCGAGAACGTGGCCGGGAACCCGCCGTGCAGGATGGCGTTGATGTCGCGCGTCAGCCACTCCAGCATCAGGAAGGGCTGCTCCTCACCGGGAGGGGCGGGAGCCTTGCTGTTCCAGAGGGCCGGATAATAGGGGTTGAACGGGCAGCCGAGCCAGGTGCTGTCGTCGATGCCTTCCTGATGCCAGCAGCTGCCGGCCAGATTCCTGGCCCAGCTGAACTCCTCGGCCGGCAGCCGGAGGATGGCCTGAAGGTCGCTCTCGAAGAACTTCAGGCTCCACAGTCCGTCAGGAACGAACCCGGCCTGCCGTGTCCTGTCGCCGATCCAGCGCAGGACGGCCTCCGCGTCGCGTTTGTCCACCTCCGGCGGCGATGTGGTCAGCTCCATGGTCACCAGGATGCTGTCCCCCTTCTCCCGGCGGTCCAGCAGCCAGGGCATCAACCCTTCCCGGTTCAGGTACTCCTGGTCGTTGATCACCCACGAGACAGGCTGTCCGTGCCGGTCCGCGATACGGGCGATCCTGCGGACGGCGTCGTGCAGGTCGTTGGTGTGCTCGTACAGCGTCCCGCGGGACGGGTGCCCGGCGTATGTGAACCGTGAGACCGGGCAGGTGAAGCTGAGCAGAAGCAGCCGTTCCGGGTTCAATGCGTCACCCTGATGGAGTCCACGATCTGGTCCGCCTGCCGGATGAGGTCCGCCTTACCGTCCGGAGCGATCCGGACGATCTCGAACGTGCCGTTCTGGAGCTTCAGCGCCACCACGCGCACCCGCTGCGCGGCTCCCACCAGCTGCCCTGTGCCGTAAAAGGCCAGGAAGGCCGTTCCCGGCTGGGCCAGGGCGGTGGCCTCCTCGGCCGGGATGTTTCCTGGCCACGTCAACTCGCGCTGCTGAATCTCCAGAGCGCCGAACTCCGTCCACCCCGATGTTATGCCGGAATCCATCGTTGGAACGCCCAGCGGCCCCCGTGTCACATCGGGCACCCCGGCCGGGGTGGCCGGTTCGGCCTGCGGGGCCTGGCCGGGACGGGGTCTCCAGACCACCTTCACCATCGGAGGCCGTTCGGTCACCTCGCGGTCCGTGGGGTCCAGCTTCCGGAACAGCACGACGGCCACGGCTCCGGTCTTCGGATCCTCCACCGTATCCAGATCCTTCACCGTCCAGCTGGCCGGATGCGTGGCGCTCAAGTGGTATCTGGCGCTCGTCCAGACCTTCGGGGTGGTGTCTTCCTGCTTCTGCCCGCCGCATCCCGCCGCCGCGGCGCACGCGGCGCAGATCGCCGTCAGATGCAGCATCCTGTGCCTCATCTCTCGTCCTCCCGGGCGCGACGGGCCCGCTTCCGGGCCCGCCGTTGTTCTCCCTGCCCGCCCGCCACTCTGGGAATGTTGGCGCGAAAACGGCCCGCGCCGCCAGTGCCGGCGCGGGCCGGGTAAACGCTGCCGGCTGTGATTTACTGAAGCCGGAAGCCGGTCATCCGGATCTTCAGGTCTCCCGCCACGGGCGCGGGGCCGCTGTCTGCCGAGACCATCACCGACGCCTCCAGGTCCTGGCGGATGGGCTCGCCGGTCCGCAGCCCCACCAGGATCTCGCCGGAGACATTCACGCTCGCCGAGCCGCTGAAGGCGGGAGCATCGACCGGCAGGCCCATCCCGCGCGAGTCGAAGCGGATCACCTGGCCGCCTTCCGTGGTCACCACGAACTGCAGGGCCTCCTCGCCCCCCGCCCGCACGATATCGACCGGGATAATCTGGATGCTGAACTGACCGTCCAGTCCGACCGGCCTGAGATCCTGCTTCAGCACGACCGGGACGCCCAGCTCAACCTCTCCACCGGGCGCTATCAGCATCGGGGAGGATGCGCCCGCCCCCGGGGTCTGGTCCACCTTCAGGAACACGGGCTTCGGAGCTCCCGGAACGCCCGACACCTTGATGCTGTGAAGCTGTCCCTTCCGCGTGAAGAAGCTGGTCACCTTCGGCAGGCCGGACATCCCGGCGAGAGCCTTCTTCAGCTCCGCGACGCTCTGGCCCATCACGAAACCCTCCAGCCTGGAGATGCGCAGCGACGTGGTCACCGGAGCCAGCCCGTCGGGCTGCCGGGCGCCGTAGGTCACGTTCTGGATCAGCACGGCCTGTCCCTGGACGGGCAGTCCCTGATCCATAACGAACAGGTTCAGGTCCAGGTCCACGACCGTTTTGAACTTGCTGGTCTTGCCCTGCAGCGTATCGAACGGCAGGGGGATGGACACCTTCTGAGCCAGCGCGCCCTGCGCGCAGAGGCAGGCCAGGATGAGGGCTGCGGCTCGAAACGGGGTCTTCATGGTTCAAGTCTCCCGGGAGGCGCCGGCGCGGCGTGAAGGACGCTTCCCTGAAAAGACTTGTTCCGCATCCGGCGAGGCCGGGCCGGCAGGCAGATTTGCCGGTTCCGCAGTCCGGCGGCGGTCCGGGGAGGCGTCCCTTCCTGCGGGCGCCGGGGGGAAGGGAAAGCCGGGGGGAGCAGGGAAACAAGACCGCGGTGACCCCGATGCCGAAGCCTTCCGTCCGATTCGTCTGTCAGAACTGCGGCTATGAAGCCCCGCGCTGGATGGGGAGATGCCCGGACTGCTCCCAGTGGGCCACCATCGTGGAGGAGCAAGCTGCGCCGCCGCCGGCGTCCGCTCGCCCCCGCGCTTACCCGCTGGCGGCTCCGGAGCCCCTGAGCTCCATCGATTTCACGGCGGAGCAGCGGCTTTCGACCGGCATCTCCGAGTTGGACCGGGTGCTGGGGGGAGGGCTGGTCCCCGGGTCCGTCGTGCTGATCGGCGGGGACCCGGGCATCGGGAAATCCACTCTGCTGATGCAGGCCTCCGGCCATCTGGCAGGGCAGGGGACGGGGGTGCTGTATGTCTCCGGGGAAGAATCTCCCCGTCAGATCCGCATGCGGTCTCGGCGGCTCGGCGTGGACTCGGAGCGCGTGTGGGTGAGCTCCGAGACCGATGCGAGCGCGCTGGAGAGTCTGGTGGAGAGCGCGGGAGCGGGCGCGCTGGTCATAGACTCCATTCAGACGATGTCCGATCCGTCGTCTCCGTCCGCGCCGGGCACGGTCAGCCAGGTGCGCTCGGCGGCTGCTCACGTGGCGGCGCTTGCGCGCGCGCGGGGGATCCCGGCGTTTCTGGTGGGGCATGTCACCAAAGACGGTTCGCTCGCCGGCCCGCGGGTGTTGGAGCATATGGTGGACACCGTGCTCTACTTCGAGGGCGACCGCGACAGTTCGTATCGTATCCTGCGGGCTGTGAAGAACCGGTTCGGAGCGACCGACGAGGTCGGCATCTTCGAGATGAGCGGCGCCGGCCTGTCTTCCGTGGAGAACCCTTCGGCGGCTCTTCTCGCGGAGCGCGACGAGAAGGGAGCGGGAAGCGTGGTCTGTCCGGTGCTGGAGGGGACCCGTCCGTTGCTGGTGGAGGTGCAGGCTCTGGCGGCGCCCACCCATTTCCCCTCTCCCCGGAGGATGGCGTCCGGAGTGGACTTCAACCGGCTTCTGCTGGTGCTGGCGGTTCTCGAGAAGCGCGCGGGGCTCAGGCTGGGGCAGGCGGATGTCTATGCGAACGTGACCGGCGGCCTGCGGCTTTCGGAGCCGGCGGCGGATCTTGCGCTTGCCGTCGCGGTGGCGTCCAGCCTGAACGACCGTCCGCTGCCCCCCGGCACGGCCGTGCTGGGGGAGATCGGGCTTTCCGGCGAGGTGCGCGGGGTTCAGCAGGCGGAGCGAAGAGCCCGGGAGGCGGTCCGGCTCGGCTTCGCCCGCCTGATCCTGTCCCGGCGCGATGCACGCGCGGTGGCCGCTTCGACGGGAGCGGACTGCGTAGGGGTGCGCACCGTGGCGGAGGCCGTCCGGGTGGCGCTGGAGGGCGAATCGGGCTAGACTTTCTGGCGGACGGACCATGATAGACACCCGGAGATTGTTCATCGGACGCGTCAACTGCTACCCGTTCCGCGCCCGGGGCGGCGACTGGGAGTTCCTGCTGCTGCGCAAGACGCGGCGCTCCAGTTCGGCGCAGGCGGGACTCTGGCAGGTTGTCTCCGGAAAGGCCGACGGCGATGAGCCCTTCTGGAAGGCCGCCCTGCGCGAGCTGGAGGAGGAGACCGGGTGCCGGCCCGTGCGCTTCTACAACCTGGAGGTGGAGTCGCACTACGACCACGTGCACGACCGGGTGTGCCTGAACCCCACCTTTGCGGCCGAGCTTGCCGGGGATGCCACGGTCCGCCTGTCCCCGGAGCATGACGAATTCATCTGGCTTCCGTTCGAGAGGGCGCTCGTGACCCTGCCGTATCCGAACCAGCGCGAGTCCATCACGCGCGTCCGGTTCAATATCGTGGACCAGCCCGGTCCCACGCCGATGGAGATTCCGGAGGCGGTATGGCATACACTCTGAGTCCCGGCGAGATCAGCTCGTTCGTCAGGCTCGCGCTGGAGGAGGACGCTCCGTTCGGCGACATCACCTCGGAGGCGTGCGTGGACGAGCGCGTCCGCGTGAACGCCGTGCTGGTGGCCAAGGCTCCGGGTGTCGTGGCGGGGACGGAGTTCGCCCGCGAGGCGTTCGAGCAGTGCGGGGCGCGCTGCCTTGTGCTGATTGAAGACGGCCGCAAAGTCAAGCCGGGGGACACGATCCTCCGGGTGGTGGATTCGCCGGCGAGGGCCGTGCTGCGGGCGGAGAGGGTGGCGCTGAACTTTCTGGCACATCTCTCCGGGGCGGCAACGGCCACGGCCCAGCTTGTGGCGGCCGTGGACGGCACGGGCGCGATAATCCTGGACACCCGTAAGACCACTCCCGGGATGCGCGCCGCTGAAAAGGCCGCGGTGCGCGCGGGAGGTGGGCACAATCACCGGCTGAGCCTGTCGCATGGCATCCTCATCAAGGAGAACCACATCCGCGCGGCGGGGGGAGTGCGGACGGCGGTCCAGCGGGCTCTGGCCGCGCGCACCAGTCCGGAGATGTGGCTGGAGGTCGAGGTCACCGACCTGAACGAGCTTCGCGAGGCGCTGGATGCCGGCGCGAAGATGGTGCTGCTCGACAATATGAGCGAGGAGATGATGCGGCAGGCGGTGGAGATCGCGCACGAGGCCGGCGCGCTCGTTGAGGCTTCCGGAAACATCACCCTGAGCAACGTCCGGCGCGTGGCGGAGACCGGTGTGGATTTCATCAGCGTCGGCTACATCACGCACTCCGCTCCCTGGCTGGATCTCAGCCTGCTCGTGGAGCACGATCTGCCGTCCCCGCCCCTGGAATGAGCGGAGCCTCCCGCCCGTCCCTTCCCTCCAGCATCGTCCGGCTGGAAGTGGTGGACTCGACCAGCAGCGAGCTTTTGCGCCTGCTTCGCGGAGGCGCGCCGGAGGGCACTGTTGTCGTCGCCCGTTGCCAGACGGCGGGGCGGGGGCAGCGGGGACGCAGCTGGCATTCGCCGCCGGATGCCGGGCTGTACGTCTCCTTCTCCTGGAACTACGGTGGGGCGCCTGCGGGCCTGTCTTTCGCGGCGGGATCCGCCTGCGCCCGGACACTGAGGGATGCTTGCGGCGTCGATGCGGGGGTGCGCTGGCCGAACGATGTGGTCTGCCGGGAACGGAAGCTGGGCGGGGTGCTCATCGAGCAGGCCGGCGCCGGCCGGATGTGGATCATCGGCTGCGGTCTGAACGTCAACAACCAACGGTTTCCACCCGATCTCGCGGATGTCGCCACCAGCGCGCAACTCGAAACGGGGAGGGTCTTCGACCTGCGTGCGGTGGAGCGGGTGTTCTTCCAGCGGATGAACGAGGCGCTCGGACTGCTGGAGTCCGGCGGGTTTCCGGCTGTTCTGGCGGAGTGGAGGAGCCTCGACCGCACCGCCGGACGCACGGTCAGGGTGGGGGACCGGCGGCTGCGGGCGTCGGGGGTGGACGGCGAGGGACGTCTTGTGGCAATAAGCGGTGACAGGTTTGAGATCATCGAGGCGGCCGGGACGCTGGTCTGGGACGTGGATGCAGGCTGCGCGGGACCGCCGGCCGCGGAAGGAGATTCGCCGGTATGAAGAAACTGGTGCTCATCCGCCACGGTGAGAGCGTGTGGAACAAGGAGAACCGCTTCACCGGATGGACGGACGTGGACCTTTCGGAGAAGGGCCTGCGCGAGGCGCGCGAAGCGGGCCGCCTCCTGAAGCAGGAAGGGTTCGAGTTCGACATCGCCTACACCTCCGTGCTGAAACGCGCCATCCGCACTCTCTGGCTGGTGCTGGATGAGATGGATCTGATGTGGATCCCCATCGTCAACTCCTGGCGGCTGAACGAGCGGCACTACGGGGCCCTTCAGGGGCTGAACAAGGCGGAGATGGCGGCGAAATACGGAGAGGATCAGGTCCTGATCTGGCGCCGCAGCTACGACGTCCGCCCGCCCGCGCTGGATCCCGCCGACGAACGGTATCCCGGGCGCGACCCGCGCTACCGGGAGCTGACGCCGGAGCAGCTTCCGCTCACGGAGTGCCTGAAGGATACGGTGGAGCGCTTCCTGCCGCTCTGGCACGAGACCATCGCTCCCACCGTGCAGTCCGGGAAGCGGGTGCTGATCGCGGCGCATGGCAACAGTCTGCGGGCGCTGGTGAAGTATCTGGACGGCATCTCGGACGAGGATATCATCGGACTGAACATCCCGACGGGCGTTCCGCTGGTCTACGAGCTGCAGGACGACCTGAAACCCGTCCGCAGCTACTACCTGGGGGATCAGGAGGCGATCGCGGCCGCGCAGGCTGCTGTCGCAAGCCAGGGCAAGGCGAAGTAGAAGGAGCAGGGAAGGGTGCTGAGGGGCCCCGGCCCCGGCCGCTCGATCGGCCGGAGCCGCCGCCTCCGCCGGGGCGCTCGCCGGCCGGCGTGAAGGGGTCAGTTTGTATTGACAACCGGCGCGCCGGGGTGGTATATACTGTTGGACGGTCTGGAATCGCTTCAGGCCGTCCTTCCGTTCCCCGGTAGCTCAACTGGCAGAGCGCTTGGCTGTTAACCAGGATGTTCGTGGTTCGAGTCCACGCCGGGGAGCCATTTTCAGAATTCGCCGCCGGAGAGCCTCCGGCGGTTTTTTCATGGACCGGGGCGGGCCCGCGGCGTTTGCGGAGCCGGCGGCGAAGGCGTGCCGGCCGGCTCTCCCCGTTTTCGCCCGGACGTGGTAGGATGGGGACTGATGGACGACAGGCACGTGCCCAGGGACAGGCGGGCGGCGTTCCTGAGGCTCCTGCAATATCTCCGGCCGCACGGCGCCGCTCTGGCGCTGGGAATCTCCGCCAACATCGGGCTCGGGCTGGTGGCTCTGGTCCCGCCTCTGCTCTACGGGCGCATCACCGATGACGTCATCCTGGCCGCCGGCGCAACGGAGGCCCGCATCCGCCTCCTTGTGATCCTCGCGCTGCTGCTGGCGGCGGTCTACGGCCTGAACAGTCTGCTGGCGTACGCGCGGGGCTACGTGATGCACGTCCTGGGCGAAAGCTCATCCTCACTCTGCGCGAGGATGTGTACCGCCACCTCCAGCAGCTGTCCGTCAGTTATTTCGACACGCGGCAGACCGGCGAGATCATGAGCCGGGTGACAGCCGACACGCAGGTGGTGGAGGAGTTCGTCAACCACGCCGCCGACACTCTGGTCGCCGACGTCATCAAGATGGTGGCGATGTGCGTGGTGATGTTCGTCATCTCACCCGTACTGTCCGTGATCGCGCTGGTCCCTGTCCCCGTGCTCTTCTATGCAGGCTTCCGGTTCGCCCGCCGGATCAGGGGGTGTACCGTGCCGTGCGCGAACGGCTCGGCGAGATCAATGCCGGCATTCAGGAGCGCATCAGCGGGGTGCGGGTGGTCAAGGCGTTCGCCCGGGAGGACTACGAGTTCGAGAACTTCCGGCGCGACGCGGAGAACTACTACGACGAGCGAGTCCGCGCCGTGCGGATGTGGACCAGTTTCTTCCCCTCCGTCGACATGCTGGTGCGGCTCGGGCACATCGCGGTGTGGGTGGCCGGGCCGGTGCTCATCCTGCGCGGAGAAGCCACGATGGGCACGCTGGTGGTGTTCACCAGCTACCTCGGGATGCTCTATGAGCCGGTCGGGAGCCTTGCTCGCATCAACGACACCATCCAGCGCTCGCTGGCCGCGGCGGAGCGCATTTTCGAGATCATCGACGAAGAGCCCGCCATCAAGGACCCGCCCCAGCCGGTGCCGCTCGGACGCATCCGCGGCGAGGTGGAGTTCGACCACGTCTGGTTCCGCTACGAGGACGGCGAGGAGGTGCTGAAAGACATCTGCCTGCGGGCCCTGCCCGGTCAGATCGTCGCTCTGGTGGGCCGCAGCGGCGCCGGAAAGACCAGCCTGGTGAACCTCATCCCGCGCTTCTATGACCCCGTGCAGGGCAGAGTGCTGATCGACGGCATCGATATCCGCAACGTGCGCCAGTCCGAGCTCCGGTCACAGGTGGCGATGGTGCTGCAGGACACCTTCCTGTTCAACGGGACCGTCAGGGAGAACATCCGCTACGGGAAGCCGGACTTGACCGCGAGGAGATAGATTCGTATCCGGCCCAGATGAGCCTGCCCGTATACGAGCACGCAAGGAGCGCGGAGGAGTTCTTCGGGGAGCTTGCGGTGGAGGTGGGCCGATGCTAGCTCACCCGCTCTTACCCAAGCTCAAGGCACTTCGTCTTTCGGGGATGGCCGACTCTCTGGAGGAACGCTCGGAGCTTGCTCGCGAGCAGAAACTTACCCCCGTCGAGTTCCTGGCGCTGCTCCTGGATGATGAGATAGACCGGCGCCAGAGAAAGAGGCTTGCCAGGATGGAGGCATCCGCGGGGTTCGAGAACGTGAAGCTGCTATCGGGCTTCGACTTTTCCGCCGCGCCGACCATTGATCGGTCACTCGTATTGGAAATGGCAACCTGCAGCTTCATCGAGAGAAAGGAGAACTGGCTCATCTGCGGTCCCACGGGTGCCGGCAAAAGCCATCTGGCGACGGCGATGGGCTATGAGGCGATAAAGCGGGGCTACTCGGTCAGCTCGCATGCGACCCACAAGCTCCTTGCCGAACTGCACGCATCCCGAGCCGACGGGTCAGCCTCGAAGCTGATGCACAAGGTCACGACGTGCGATCTGCTGATTCTCGATGACTTCGGTCTGAGGCCGATAACGGCGCAGGGGGCGGACGATCTTTACGAGATAATCCACTGTCGATACGAGCGGTCCTCCATCATCCTGACATCCAACCGCTCACCCGCCGAATGGCCGGAGGTATTCGGCGATTCGCTGCTGGCCTCCGCTGCGCTCGACCGACTCACACACCACGCCAGAGTGACCGTCATAACCGGAGAAAGCTACCGGCAAAGAACCCGGAGAAAGGAGGCACAGCCGCCAGAAAACGCGGTTTCGCAAACCGCCTGACAGCAGTTCTCAGCAGCGGCTCACGAGCATTCTAAGTGGTGCACATGACCCGACCATGGGTGGTGCACATCCGGGCGGACGTTGACACGTGCTGTATGTCGATGGCGACCAGGAGTTCATCGGAACCAGAGAGCGCATCGATACATCCCCCCGGCCTGATGACGTTTTCCACACCGTGGTCGAGGGTGACCGGATAGACCTGATCGCCCATCGTTACCTGGGCCGCGCGGATCTCTGGTGGGTTGTCTGTGACTACAACGACATGTTCTTTCCGCTGGAGTTGCTTATAGGCCAAGTTCTGCGCATTCCGTCCTTGGAATATGTGGAGATGAGGCTTTTAGTCTAATATCGCGTCTCCACGGTTGCATCCGTAGGAAAAATGATGGCTCACGGCCTGGTCACTGCGCCCACCGTGAGCCATTCAGACTACCTATTACGGCTTCTTTGTTTCGGAAAACACCTCATCAAATAAGTCCGGGCCGAGTCTGGATTGCCCCTGCGGGCCGTAACCCAGGAACTCCTTTGTTCCAACCATGTCTGAGACGACCCAGTCACTTGTTCCCACTTGGTTGAACGCCAATCGCATGGATCCTGGCCTGATGCTGAGTAGGCGTACCGTCTCGCACTTGATTTTCTCAAACTTGGTGCGGGTTTCAACGCTTTTTGGAGGCGGCCACCATTCAAAATCTCGCGGAACAACGAGAGTCTCAAAGCTAATCGGGCGCGACAGCTTGACTTCGATGTATCTGCCTGACAGCTTGTCAAGCTCGTGTTTTCGAAAGCGCTTGCAGCCTCTCAAGTCGTTTGGACTCCATTGTTGAATCAGTTTAACTGTAGACTGTTGAACCGATTTCCAGTGCCCATTTGACTGAGCCGAGGTCAATACTGTCTTGCTCGGAAGCTTCACTCGCACATTGGCCACACCGCCAATGGGAATATGAGTTGGTTTTCGGCAGGCAGGACTTCTGAAAAGCTGCCAAAGTAGACTCATAAGCCGACTTGAGGCTTGATTGTCAGTCAGATCACCAGCATCGCTGTAAGACAGATAGGCCACTCGACCATTGTTACCAATGAACGCAATTTGCCTGCTTCTTGCCATTCGGCTGATATAGTCTCTATCCGGCTGTTCTACGGCAGCGTATAAGTCACGAATCAGCGCTTTATCCGTAATTCGACAGTTGCCAACTAGAACTAGCCTCACCGAACTGGCATCCCCTAGACCGGCCCCAGACAGCAATCCCCTGGAACCAGATGTAGAACAGCCCTGTACAACCAACATTTCAGTCACCACAATCAATAGGAGAACAGCAGTCTTGCGCATATCAGCCTCCTATGGACTCAAGTAAGTGCTCCACGGATTTCCGTGAACACGAAGATTGTGATACGGAGGCATTCTAACTCGCCAATTGTTGCAGGGGTTCCAACCAGCATAGCTAGGGAATCCTGGTATAGACGGGCCATACTGCTGGTCTATGCCGTCTAGATAGAGATTTCTGAGCGAATGATTTCCCCACGCGTCACGAGTGATAGCGTGATGTAAATTGTACCCGTTCTTCAAAGAACCAAATACTGTGGCAAGAAGGTCTCTGTAGCGGTCATCCGCAAATGATACCTCAAAGAAACCGCAGTAACTTGCTCCTATAGCCCAAGCATTATGATAGATGCCGAACATGATGGCTAAGTCATTGGCGCCGTAAATATCAACCTCATAGGGGTTGAACTGGTCACTCAAGTCCCCGTAAAGCGAGCCAATACGTCCGTTCAGACATGTATCCATCCATACGAGCTTGAGAGGGGAATAGTAAGTCAGCCCTAACTCACTTACATAGTGGGCGTATATGTTTGGATATTGCTGCGCTGGCAGGCCACTCTGAGGGTCTCTAATGCGCTCATAAGCATTATCCCCAGCAGGTGGGTACTCTGGGAACCAGTTGCCCTGGTTGTCTTGCGGACGGTAGGCATTCACCCAAGCATCCTTGAGCATGAACCTCGATACTTGAGGTAACAATGCCGGTAAGCAGCTTTGCCCACTTCTGATCTCATAGTCGCCGCGCCGCCCACGTGGGGGGCTGCCATGCTGGTTCCCGTCATGTTCACGAAGTCGGGGTTGGTGCCCTCCCAGTTGTGGTTCGGCGCCGAGATGGCGGTCCCGGGTGCTGCCAGGTCCGGCTTCTTGCGGCCGTTCGGCGTCGGGCCCCGGCTGCTGCCGGAGTTGATGATGTCGTCAGCGCGGGTCAGGGTGCCGCGGTCGTCCAGGTTGGCCACGACGATGCCGTTGTAAGTGCCGGCCGGAGTTGTGAGGGTCTTCTCCGTCCCTCCTTCGTTTCCTGCGGACTTGGAGAGAACAATGTTCTGGCTGTGGACGAGACCGTCCCAGAAGCGGATGTAGTCGTCGTCATCGTCCGTCATAGGGTAGTTGGCCCCGAAGCTCAGGTTGACCACGTCGATGACCGCGTTCGTGAGTCCCCAGTTCATTGCGGACATCGCGTCCGACCGATACATCGATCCCCTGCCGGTTGTCGTTCTCCACCCTGCTTTGAGGTTCGTGCTGCGGGTGGAGCCGAAGGCCACTCCTCTGAACGTCGCGTGATTGCTGTTCATGATCCCCGCGACGTGGGTTCCGTGGCCCTGCAGATCGTCCGTGCTGGAAGAGTTGTCGTTGTAGCTGGAGTCTCCGGAGCCTGTGTCGTGCCGCACCACCTGCCACCAGCCGTTGGTCCGCCCCATATTGGGGTGTCCGGTGTCCACGCCGGTGTCCATCGTGGCGTTGTACCAGTTCCCGCCGGTCTCCCCCGCGTTCCAGAACGTCTGGGTCCCCAGCGCGGGAACGCTGATGTCCAGATCGGCTTCCGTCTTCTGGTCCTCGACGACGTAGCGCACGAGGGGATGGTCTGCCAGCGCGGACAGCGCGCTGCCGGGGACGCGGGCGGCGACAGTGTTCTCGAAGTCGTAGGTATAGGTCACCGTCCCCCCGAGTCCCCTGACGAACGAGGCCACCTCGCTCTGCTCGGCTGCGACGGCTTCGCGGATCCGCTGGAGGATACGCAGGCGCATCTGATCCTTCAGCAGCTTGAGCTCGGCGGCGATCTTCTGCAGCCGGGCACGGTCGGCTTTGGAGTAGAGCGAAGCTTCCTGCCGGGCAAGCACCGATGCCTCCTCAGCCGTGGCGGCCCGCGCGCCTGTGGAGTACTTCCTGTGAATGGTCAGAGCCTCTTCCTCGCGCTCTCGCAGCGCCCTGGAAAAGGCAGCCTGTTCCTCCTCGGCGATCTCCATCGAGGGCTGATGCGCGAGCGAGATGATGACCGGGATGCGCTCGTTGCTGTTGAGCTTCGATAACAGGGAGGGCCCCACGCGAAGACGGCTCAGGGCCACCTCGGCCGATGACTCTTCGAGGGGCGGGTAGGGCGTGCCGTCCTCGCCGAGCTCCTGTGCCGAGACTGATGAAAGGGCAAGCGCCGCGCAGGCGAGCGCCCGCGCGAGAAAAAGTGCAAAGCTTCTCACCGATGACTCCTTTCTCCCGGTGCAGATTCCCTCCGGTGGGTGAATGTACCGATACTGCAAGGCCGTCGCAATTAGTATATAACCCGCCGCGGCGTGAGTCAACGGGAAATGCAAACTGCGTGCAAAAACTCTCCGCGCGGCTGCAGGGTCCGGAAGGTCAAGACGGCGCGTGTGGCGAACGTTGCGCCGGCGGTGCGGCGCGGGAGGGACGGATGAAGGCCTGCTTGATCCACGAGCATCTGATGTCGCTGGGAGACTGGGTGGACCGGGAGCGCTCCTGCGACGGGTTCAAAGCCGGCAACCCGGAAACGGATGTGCGGATCGTCGCGGTGTGCTGGCAGGCCACTCTGCCCGCGCTGCGGGAGGCCGCTGCAAGAGGGGCCGGCCTGTTCGTGACCCACGAGCCAACCTTCTACGTCCATATGGATGATGACCTCCGCGTCTTCGAGCTGCCCTTCGCACTCGCGAAGAAACGCTTCATCGAAGAGACGGGAATCCTCATCTACCGCTGCCACGATGTCTGGGACCGGATGCCGGAGATCGGCATCCTCGATTCGTGGGCGAGGCAGCTCGCTTTCGAAGGCCCCCCGGCTGCCGCGGACGCGTTCCACGCCGCCTATCCCTTCCGGGGCACGGTCCGGGACCTGGCGGAGCGCGTGCGTGAGCGGACGGCCCCCCTCGGGCAGTCGCGGGTGTGGGTGCTGGGAGAGATGGACGCCCCGGTGACGCGGGTCGCCATCGGCACAGGCGCCATCACGGACTTCAGGAGAATGCTGTCGCTCGGGGCCGATGCTATGGTGGTGACGGACGACGGAATGTCGTTCTGGAGCGCGGGGTGCCAGGCTGCCGACAGCGCCATCCCTCTCATCGTGGTCAACCATGCCGCCGCCGAGGAGCCCGGAATGAAGAACCTTGCCGGCTACCTTGCCCGGACGTTCCCCGGCCTGTCCGTGTTCCACCTGCCGATGGGCTGTCTGTATACCGCGGTCTGAAGGCGGGGTCCCTCAGCCCCGGCGGAGCGGCTGAAGCAGCTCGAAGTCGATGAGCGCGTAGACGGTCCTGCCGTGCCGCTGGAGCGGCTTGCCCGTGCGGGGGTCCGGCCGGAGCACGAAGTGCTTCGGCTTGTTGTCCAGCACCCGGAAGCCCTTTTCGGCAAGCTCCCGTGCGACCAGCACGGTGAGGTCGTACAGGTCGTCCGCTGTCAGCACATCGGCCAGGAACAGCTGCTCCGCCGTCAGACCTTTGACCCAGCCGAACACCGTCAGATATTTCCGGCCGGCATGAAGCTCCACCCGGGCGGGGCCGCCGGAGGCCATCTGATCGGCTTCCAGGGCCGCCTGATACGGGCGAAGCCTCCACTCCTCCCTCCCCAGCCGCCACAGCGGAAAAATTCCGGGCGGGCTGTAGATGGCCAGGGCCCGCTTCGTCAGGATGCGCGGGCCGGCCGGAGCCTGCCTCAGCGCCTGGAGATGGCCGAACTCCTCGAAGGGGCTGTTGAACCGGGCGCCGGGCTCCGCGTCTGCCTGTATCTGGAAGGGAAACGCAGGGGAAGCCTGAATAGGGACATGCTGGGCGAAGCGGCTGACCTTGACCACCAGGTCGGCCCGCCGTCCCGCAAAGTCCGGCGAACTCACCCGGTGGACCGCTCCTGTCGCCCCCTCCAGCATCTCCCCGGATTCGGCGTACCCGCCCTCCCGGAACCAGTGGTCCGGGATCAGATGCTCCCGCAGTGCCCAGCCGCACTCGGTCACGTACAGAATGCCGCCGTCTTTCTCGTCGAAGCGGGCGTAGTCCACACCGAACGCCCGGGCGCGCAGGTGCTCTGGCAGGGCGCGGAAGCAGGGCTCGGCAATGTGCGAAATAAGGTCCGTCTCCTGCGTCCGGGCGGTGCTCACGCCGCGGTCCCCGCTGCCCGGCCGGGCGCCCGGAGGGTGTCAGTGTCCGCTGCGAGTGATGGGAAGGCTCCTCCGCCCGTTGCGGGGCGCCGTCGCCGGCTCTGTGGTGTCTGCTGCTGCATCTTCGCCGGGCATTTTTCCCGAATCCCGGCCTCCGCGCAAGCCGTCCTGTGGCCGTCCAGGGGAAACAGAGGGCCGGGGCGCTTTTGCCCCGGCCCCTGGACCTGTCTCTTCAGGTGTTTACCGGATTGCGGTTGTCCGGTTCGTCCTCAGTACATTCCGCCCATGCCGCCGTGGCCGCCCGGGCCCGAGCCGGAGTTCTCCTTCTTCTCGGGCTTCTCGGCCACCAGCGCTTCAGTGGTGAGCACCATGCCCGCGATGGACGCCGCGTTCTGCAGGGCGCTGCGCGTCACCTTGGCCGGGTCCACGATGCCAGCCTCGGCCAGGTTCTCGTACTTGCCCGTCGCGGCGTTCAGGCCGATGCCGGGAGCCTCGTTCTTGATGCGCTCCACGACGACCGAGCCCTCCAGCCCGGCGTTGTAGGCGATGCAGCGGGTCGGCTCCTCCAGAGCACGCTTGACGATCTGCGCGCCGATGGCCTCGTCATCCTTCAGCTTCAGCTTCTCGATGGCGGAGGCCGCGTGAATCAGGGTGATCCCGCCGCCCGGGACGATGCCCTCCTCCACAGCCGCGCGGGTCGCGGAAAGGGCATCCTCGATGCGGTGCTTCTTCTCTTTGAGCTCGGTCTCGGTGGCCGCGCCGACCTGGATGACCGCCACGCCGCCGGACAGCTTGGCCAGACGCTCCTGCAGCTTCTCGCGGTCGTAGTCCGAGTCGGTCTCCTCGATCTCGCGCTTGATCTGCGCGATGCGGCCCTGGATGGCCTTCAGGTCGCCGGCGCCCTCGATGATGGTGGTGTCCTCCTTGGTGACCACCACCTTCTTGGCGCGGCCCAGATCGGAGAGCTCCACGTTCTCCAGCTTCACGCCCAGGTCCTCGGTGATGAAGCGCCCGGCCGTCAGGACCGCGATGTCGCCCATCATGGCCTTCCGGCGGTCGCCGAAGCCCGGCGCCTTCACCGCCACGGTGTTCAGCGTGCCGCGCAGCTTGTTCACCACCAGCGTGGCCAGCGCCTCGCCTTCCACGTCCTCGGCGATGATGACGAGCGGCTTACCGGCGCGCACCACCTTCTCCAGCAGCGGGATCAGGTCCTGGACGTTGGAGATCTTCTTCTCGTAGAGCAGGATGTAGGGCTCCTCGAGCACCGCCTCCATCCGCTCGGCGTCGGTCACCATGTAGGGCGAGATGTAGCCCTTGTCGAACTGCATCCCCTCCACCAGCTCGAGGCTGGTCTGGGTGCCCTTGGACTCCTCGACGGTAATGACGCCGTCCTTGCCCACCTTCTCCATCGCCTCGGCGATCAGGTCGCCGATCGTGGGGTCGTTGGCGGAGATAGTGGCCACCTGAGCGATAGCGGAGCGGTCCTTCACGGGAGTGGCCACCTTGGAGATATGCCCCACCGCGGCCTCGACGGCCTTATCGATGCCGCGCTTCAGCGCCTGCGGATTGGCTCCCGCGGCCACGTTCTTGAGCCCCTCCCGCACGATCGCCTGCGCCAGAACGGTGGCTGTTGTGGTTCCATCGCCCGCGACGTCGTTGGTCTTGGACGCCACCTCGCGCACCAGCTGCGCGCCCATATTCTCGAACGGGTCCTCGACCTCGATCTCCTTGGCGATGGTCACTCCGTCATTGATGACGGTGGGAGAGCCGAACTTCTTCTCGATGACCACGTTGCGGCCGCGCGGTCCAAGGGTGACCTTGACGGCGTCGGCCAGGGTGTCCACACCCCTCTCGAGCGCGCGGCGCGCTTCCTCGTTGAACCTCAGATCCTTGGCAGCCAAGGTTACTTACCCCCTTTTCCTTTGCTGACGATTGCGAGGACGTCGTCCTGGCGGAGGATGACGTATTCCTCGCCATCCACCTTGACTTCCGTCCCGCCGTACTTGGAATAGATGATGGTGTCGCCGACCTTCACCTCGATCGGCACCAGCTTGCCGGAGTCGAGCAGCTTGCCCGGCCCCACGGCGACCACCTCGCCCTCCTGCGGCTTTTCTTTGGCCGTGTCGGGAAGGATGATGCCGCCCTGGCTGACTTCCTCAGCACTTTTCGTCTTGACGACGATCCGGTCGCTGAGCGGTTTGATCACCGGATTCACCTCCGTTGAGTCAGGGTTGTTGAATGGTAAACCGTCCGTCCCGGATTAGCACTCAAGAGGTTCGAGTGCTAATCCATCGGGAGTATACCCACCCGTTGAACTGCCCGCAACAGGGGGCGGGCTGCCTCCGAATGGATCTATTCCGGTTCTCATCGTTTGAAACTGATATAACTCTATAGAACGACGATTGTCTGGTTTTTAGCGCAAATTTGAGGCTTGTAAGCCTGATTCGTCAGTGACTGTCCGGCGCCCCTGCCCGTCCCGAAGGTATTGCTCCTCTCCGGAACACCACTTCTGCCGCGCTGCGACAGACTGCCTTTTGCCAGAAAACCCTTTGACTTCAGAGCAACGGAGTGTTACTATGGAAGCGGCCGGTCCGGCGAGGAGAAGGCCCCGGCTGGCACGTCGGTCGATGCGTGTCCGCCCCGGGTTGAGGGGCAGATGGGTCTCCGGCGCGGGAACCTGAACCGGGTGGATGCGCTAGACCCCCTCTAGCGTCGGATCGCCTCGAGTTCTGAGACAGGGAAAGAGGGATACGGTTATGAAGCTGACTTCTGCACTGGTTGCGGCGCTTCTCCTGACGGCAGGCGCCGCCTTCGCGGGCCCCTACATGGGTCCGTGGAACTTTGAGTGGGACTTCGACACCTCCCCGCAGGGGTGGTCTGTGGTGGCTCCGGGTTACTGGACCGACCCGGGCTGGGTCCCGGCGGTCGGCCCGACCCTGCCGGACGGCCAGCCCTCCGGCGGAGGCAACGGCAACTTCTACCTGCCGGACAGAAGCTATGCCCGCCTGGACGTCAGGAACCTGAACATCGGGTCCGGGACCGTCGGCGGCAAGCAGATGAACCCGTTCGTCTATCAGGTGGATGTCTACATCCCGAACCTCCGCCCGCTCGGGGGGTTCACGTTTAACTATCCCGGAAATATGATCCATCAGGCGGGCATCCAGGTGCTCCGCGAGGGCGACCTGCGTGCCTTCTATCTGGAGGGCAACATTAACCGGGGCGGTCTTGTCGCCCGCGACAGGACCTGGGACAACACCGACCGGCGCCGGGACTGGGTTCTGGAGGAGAAGGTCTCTCCGGACTCCCTCTGGTGGGACAAGTGGATCACGCTGCAGCTCGACTATGGCGTGACCACGCCCGGCAAGTGGGCAGCATGGGCCTACATTCCGTGGGACAGCTACGTCTCCACTGCGGGATGGCTGCAGATAGGCGGACTCCAGGATGTGCATCCGTCGGGGGTCTGGTTCGGCTACCTGCAGTTTGGCGGGGCGTTCTCCTGGACTCAGGCTCAATTCGACAACGCCAAACTGTACGTGACCCCCGAGCCCGCGACGATGCTGCTTTCGGGCCTCGGGCTGCTGGGAGTCCTCCGCTTCCGCCGGAAGCGCTGACTCCCCCCTCGGACGGAAACAGAGTCCTGACTGCGCGGGAGCCCGCCGGGGCTCCCGCTTTTTGCCGGCTGGCTCCCCCGGAGTCTTCCGGGCGCTGACCCGGGCCGGTCGGTGCCTCCTTGCCCGCGCAACGGTGGCGGCCGGTTTTTCTTCTTTTTCCCCGTTGATTCCGGAAGGGACGCGGGAGCGCGCCGGGGAAAGGAATCGCTGGAGGGAGCCGGTCTGCTGGCGGTTCCCGGAAGATCTCAGGAGGCAGTTGCGTTTTCTGATATGGCTGAAAAGATCCGGTTCGGCATCGTTGGCTGCGGGGTCATCGCCCCCTGGCACGCGGGTGCGATCCTTGCGGCTCCCAATGCGGAGCTGACGGCCGTCTGCGACATCGAGGTGAGCAAGGCGGAGAAGCTGGCGGCGGAATACGGGAGTCCCCGCGTCTATGACAATCATCTGGCGCTGCTGGAAGATCCGGCGGTGGACGCGGTCTGCGTCTGCACGCCGTCGGGCCTTCATGCGGCCATCGGCGTGGACGCGGCCCGGGCCGGCAAGCACGTGCTGTCGGAGAAGCCGCTGGACATCACTCTCTCGAACATGGACGCCCTCATCGCCGCCTGCCGCGAGAACGGTGTCCGGCTGGGCTGCATCTTTCAGCGCCGCACCTCACCGATGTGGAGGGCGGTCCGGGATGCGGTGCGCTCCGGAAAGCTCGGAAAACTGGTGGTGGCGGACGCATATCTGAAATACTACCGGTCGCAGGAGTATTACGACAGCGCGGGCTGGCGCGGGACGTGGGAGCTGGACGGCGGCGGGGCTCTGATGAACCAGGGGGTGCACTGCGTGGACCTGATGCGCTGGATCGTGGGCGATCCGGCGACGGTGTTCGGCAGGTGCGACCATCTGGCCCGCAAGATCGAGGTGGAAGATGCGGCCTGCGCGGTGGTGACTTACGCCAACGGAGCGATGGGAATCATCGAGGGCACCACCTGCGTATACAACGGTGTCCCCCACAGACTGGAGTTCCACGGCGAAACAGGGAACATCATGGTCGAGGGCGAGCGCATCGTGCGCTGGGAGACCGTGGACGGCTCAGAGCCCCCCGACCTGGGCGGCGCGGAACAGGAAGGCTCCGCTTCCGCGAAGCCGACAGACATCGGCAATGAAGGCCACCGCATTCAGATCCAGGACTTCGCCGACGCGATCCTGAACGGCCGCGACCCCATGGTCACCGGTGAGGACGCGCGCGGAGCCGTGGAGCTCATCCTGGGAATCTACCGCTCCAGCAGAGAGGGCGCGCCCGTCACGTTCCCCCTTCAGGACGATTGACCGGGCGAACTGGCAGGGTCTTTTGACAGAGAACACGTCCGGACACGAAGAACACAGGGAGACCAGGAAGCGGCGTACCGTGCGTCAGCGGGTCTCCTCGCTTGCGCGCAGGGCGGAAGTGCTGGCAGCCCGGGGGCTGCTGGATTCCGCGGCGCGCCGCCTGGAGGAGGCGCTCGAGATGGACCCGTCCAACCCGGGCGTTCTCCTGCAACTGGCGGGGGTGCGCCGCTCGCAGGGCAACCTGAAGGAGGCCATCCGCCTGGCATCCAGTGCGGTCCAGCACTCCGAAAGCGACGTGGACGCCAGGCAGTTCCTGCTGCAGCTGTACCTGGAGGCCGGGGAATACCGCCGCGCTATCGACTGCGGCAAGTCGCTGCTGAAGCTTTCGCCCCGAAACCTGTACGCCCGGGACATCATGGGGGTGGCGTATCTGCAGCTCGGGCAGCTGGACAAGGCTCTGCAGATGACGAACGAGCTCGTTCATCTGGATCCCACCGATCCCAGCAATCACTTCAAGCGGGCGGTGCTGTTTCAGCAGAAGGGCGATGTCGCGCGCGCCATCCGGGAGTTCGACCGGGTGGTGGACCTGGATCCGGAGGCGGATATCGCCGAAGAGGCAAGGGAGGCCATCTCCTGGCTCGACACTTTCCAGATCCGCCAGATCGTCGGGCTGGCGATGGAGGATGCCGTATTCCGGACCAAGCTTCTGCGCAACGCCGAAGAGGCGGCCGCGGAGCGCGGGTTCTACCTCAGCGGGACCGGGGTCGCCACGTTGCGCTACCTCATCCTCGAGGACCTTCTCGATCCTTCGAGCGAGCCGGAGCCGCCCACCTATCACTGACCCTGCCCCGCCCCGCTCGAGGCCGCCGGCCTCAGTTCGTGAGACTCTGCAGCGGCGCCGGGATGCGGCCTCCGGTGCGGATGAACGGGGCGGACGCTCCATCCCGCACTCCCAGGACCGGCGCCTGCCCGAACAGTCCCCCGAAGACCGCCACATCCCCCGGCTTCTTGCCCGGGACGGGGATGATCCGGACGGCGGTCGTTTTCCGGTTGACCACACCGATGGCCAGCTCATCGGCGATGATGGCGGCGATGGTCTCCGGCGACAGATCGCCCTGCACCGCCACCATATCCAGTCCCACGGAGCAGACGCTGGTCATCGCCTCCAGCTTCTCCAGAGTCAGGCTGCCCTCCGTTGCCGCGGAAGCCAGGGCGCTGTCCTCCGCCACGGGGATGAACGCACCCGAAAGCCCGCCCACCGACGATGACGCGAACGTTCCGCCCTTCTTGACGGCGTCCGTCAGCATGGCGAGCGCCGCAGTCGAGCCCGGACCGCCGATGCGCTCGACGCCCATCGCCTGAAGGATCTCTCCCACACTGTCCCCCACCTCCGGAGTCGGGGCAAGCGAGAGATCCACGATGCCGAACTCCGCACCGGTCAGGCGGGCCACCTCGCGGCCGATCAGCTCTCCCGTGCGGGTCACGCGGAAGGATGTGTTCTTGATCTCCTCCGCGATATCGGCGAGCGAAAGCCTCACGCCGGACTCCCTCAGCCTCTCGATCGCGCGTTTCACAACCCCCGGCCCGCTGACGCCGACGTTGACCACGGTCTCCGGCTCGCCCGGTCCTTTGAGGCCGCCCGCCATGAAGGGGTTGTCCTCGGGAATGTTGGCGAAGACCACCAGCTTGCAGCATCCGAACCCGTCGCGCTCCGCTGTCTTTGCGGCGGTCTGAAGGATCCGTTCGCCCAGCAAGAGCAGCGCATCCACATTGATGCCGGCCCGCGAGGAGGCCGCATTCACTGAGGCGCACACGCGCGAGGTCATCGAAAGCGCGTCCGGCAGCGTTTCGATGAGAGTCCGCTCGGAGTCCGTCAGCCCTTTCTGGACCATCGCGGAGTAGCCGCCCACGAAGTCCACTCCCGCCTCCTCCGCGGCGCCGTCCAGAGTCTGAGCGACCCGCAGCATCTCGTCGTGGCCGTGTCCTGCGGCGATGTTGGCCACCGGCGAAACTGCCAGGCGGCGGTTCACCACGGGGATGCCGTACTTCCGCGAGACCTGTTCGCAGACCTCCACCAGGTTTCCCGCCTTCCGGAGGATTTTCTCCCGGATGA